>Ga0222662_1000868_pt1 | contig 18431 bp, 18 predicted proteins | sample AntAcemetagen600_FD_179821 | JGI IMG/M metagenome (GOLD analysis project Ga0222662, IMG submission 179821) | Saline water microbial communities from Ace Lake, Antarctica - #600 | ecosystem: Environmental > Aquatic > Non-marine Saline and Alkaline > Saline | place: Antarctica: Ace Lake...
TGCGATCCATGAAGCCGTGGCTGGTGGTGCCTGTTACTAGCAACTCATCACCGCGCCGCACTTCATACTCGAAGTGCATACGAGCGCGGGGTCTCTTTTTCATGAAAAGATGCACCTCAACGCGATCGTCGAAGCGAGCGGGGCGCTTATACTCCGCCGTGACAGAGAGCACGGGCAGAAAGAGACCACGCGCCTCGATCTCGCGATACGGTATCCCGATCTGGTCGAGCATCTGGATACGCGCCGTTTCAAACCAAACGAGATAGTTGCTGTGGTAAACGACGTCCATACGGTCGGTTTCGGCATAGCGCACGCGGATGTTGGAAATGCTGTGGATCATGGTTTTGGGATATCAATAGAGTTTCCTAGTTCGAGCAACGATTCAAAAGCGGCACCGGCACCGGCCTCCAGCAGTTCGTCGACACTGTGCGCCCCAGTCGCCACGCAGTAGCAAGTGAGCCCGGCGTTTTTCGCGACAGCGATATCGGTCGGTGAATCGCCGATGATAATCGCGCCTTCAGAGCTAGCCTCGACTTGCTTGAGCACGTGTCGGGTTAACTCCACTTGCGGTTTATACCACTGTGTATCCGCACTGCCGATACAGGTTGGCACGTATTTGGAAAAGCCCGCGTAGCGGCTGACTTGCCGCGCGGTGTCGCCATGCTTGTTGGTGAAGAGCACTTGGGGGATGCGCGCTTTGTAGGCGCGCTCGATCAGTTCCATCCCACCGGCCAGCACGATGAGACCGTCGAACATAATATCAGGGAAATGCAGTCGAAAGGCTTTGCAGGCCTCGTCCATGCGGTCGTTTTCAACAAACAGCCCCATCGTCTCTGCCATCACACCCCCAAGGCTGCGCCGGATCACCTCGTCGTCCGGCTTCGGGTAGCCCATCTCAGAAATCACCTCGCGGTAGGAGCGAATAATGGCGGCTGTTTGATCAATCAAGGTGCCATCTAGGTCCCAAAGGATAGCGGACGGGCAGGGGAGGCTTGATGCGTGAGAAGGATTCATCGGCTTGGATTAAGAATCTGATTGATAGAGATCAACATGGTATCTGCTTCAGCTCGCAACGCACCCCTCCGGCTTAAGTCCAAAGAGTTTTTCGCCGAGTTCGTAGAGGTCTTTATAAATATAGTCGGACACGATGTATTCGGAGAGTTCTTCCGCATTGTGACTGCCCGTCGCCACTAGGTGGCAAGCGATACAACCTGCCTCCGCTGCTGCTAGATCGTAGGGCGAGTCGCCGATCATAAGCGCTTCGTCGGAGGCGCAATCCATCTGCTCCAGAGCGTAGGCGGTAAACAGTGGGTCGGGCTTACGGTAGGGACATTCAGGTTCGCCGGTGCCGATGGTCACGTCGAGCCATTGATCGAGACCGAGGTGCGCCAGAACTGAGCGTGTGTGGCCTGCGTATTTATTGGTAAAGACGCCGAGCTTGTCGCCGCGCGCTTTGAGCGTCTCAAGGAGCCATGCTGCACCGGGCAGGGTGAAGACGTCGTCGAAGATGATTTTATCAAAATGCTGGCGGAAGAGCGGCTCGGCTGCGGGGACATTGGCCTCGCCGCAGAGCTTGCCCAGCGTGATCGGCACGGAACCGCCGACTGTGGCGCGCACCGTCGCGTAGTCGCTTTCCGGCAGACCGAGCTCGCGCTGAGCGAAGGCCACGCTCTTATGAATCGTGGTAAAGTGGTCGATCAAAGTGCCGTCCAAGTCGAAGAGGATGTATTGCATGATAAAATGTGCTTTATAAGAATTGCGAATCGCTACAGTCTAGATGGTTTATGCATGGCTCGTTTGCACTCTATGGCAAGCGTAGGTGTGCGAGCTTTTCTAAACATGAGTGATACGACGCAGAAAGCAGACTGGGGCACCCGCCGAAAGGGGGGCACATTCGTCGTCCATTTTTCCGGCGCGTGGGTCAATAGCTCGCCCAAGCCGAGCGTGGAAACACTCCATTTTGACATCGAGTCGGAGGCGGAATTAACCACCCTCCACCTCGAAGCTGACCACCTCACCAACTGGGATAGCACTTTGCTCGTCGCTGTGCGCCAACTCTGCGTCTGGACTGAAGCCCGTGGTATCCATCCGTGCCTGGACGGTATGCCGGAGGGGGTGCAAAATCTGATCGAACTTTCTAGAGCCGTCCCCGAAAACAAACAAAGCGATGAGGAGTCGCCCGACGATTTCTTGAGCAACATGGGCGAACGGTCACTGGCCGCCTATCGCGGGCTGAACGGATACTTCGATTTTTTAGGCCTACTGTGTATCGATCTGTTTGCCTTTCTCCGCGGTCGTGGGCGGGTGCGGGCTAAAGATTTCCTCCTGTTGTTGCAGGCTACAGGCCCGCAGGCGGTGCCGATTGTTTCGCTGCTCAGCTTTTTGACGGGACTCATTATCGCCTTTATCGGGGTCATTCAGCTGCAAAAGTTTGCCGCTGATATTTATGTGGCCGACCTGGTCGGCCTCGCGGTGACGCGCGAGCTAGGAGCGGTCATGACGGGAGTGATCATGGCCGGTCGCACGGGTGCGGCCTTTGCCGCTCAAATCGGTAGTATGCAGGTCAATGAAGAGGTCGATGCGCTGACCACTTTTGGTATTTCACCCATGCAGTTTCTAGTCGTGCCGCGCGTTTGGGCGCTCGTCCTGATGATGCCCTTGCTATGCGGCTGTGCCAATTTCGTAGCGATTCTTGGTGGCATGGTGGTCGCCGTCGCGATTTCAGACGTCACTGTTTTACAATACTGTCATCAGGTACAAGCGGCGGTGGGCTTAAATGATCTCGCTGTCGGTATCTTTAAGAGCGGCATCTTCGGCTTGATCATTGCCTTGGCAGGTTGCTACCGCGGTCTCAACTGCGGCCGCGATGCCAGCTCAGTCGGTCTAGCCGCCACCTCTGCTGTCGTCACTTCGATTACATGGATCGTCATCGCCGATGCTATCTTCGCTGTCATGTTTCAAATCTTGGGAATTTAGCCTATGTCGAACGAACAAGATGCCATCAGCGTAAAGAATCTCACCATGGCCTATGGGGACTATACTGTGATGAACTCGCTCAATTTCTCGGTCAGCAAGCGTGAGATTAAAGTCATCATGGGCGGCAGTGGTTGCGGCAAAAGCACATTGCTTAAGCACTTAATCGGCCTCGAGCAGGCCGATGTGGGCGAGATCTTCTATGGCGAAGAACGCTTTGAGCCCGGCACCCCCGAGGCCGAACGCATTCGGCGCAGGTTTGGCGTCTCCTTTCAGGGCGGGGCGCTTTGGAGCTCAATGACACTCGAAGAAAACGTCGCCTTACCCCTTGAGCAATATACCGATCTGAGTGCTTCCGAGATACGCGATGTGGTGGACTTCAAGCTCTCCCTCGTTGGTCTAGCTGGCTTCGGCCACCGCCTGCCGTCGGAATTGAGCGGCGGCATGCAAAAACGCGCCGGGCTCGCTCGTGCCATCGCGCTCGATCCGCACATTCTGTTCTTCGATGAGCCCTCCGCTGGCCTGGATCCACTCAGTTCCCGACGCCTAGACGACCTCATCCTCGAACTGCGCGATGCACTCGGCGCGACTGTCATTGTCGTCACCCACGAGCTAGCCAGCATCTTCGCGATCGCCGACTCTGCGCTTTTTCTCGATGTCGAAACAAAGACCGCACTCTGCGACGGCAAGCCCCACGATCTGATTGACGACCCGAAAATAGACCCCAAAGTGCGCCGCTTCCTCAGTCGCGGTGCCAGTGATAACGATTGAACTCCTCCCCATTCCCGACTAAACTTAAGAGACTGTGAAAAGTAATTCTCCAAATCCCAAAATCATCGGCGCTTTCGTCACCCTGATGCTCGCTCTCATTGTGGCGATGGTCATGTATTTTGGCACGGCCAATTTCCTCAATCGCTCGACCCACTTTATCCTCTTTTTCGATCAGTCCGTCAATGGTCTCCAGGTCGGCTCGCCCGTTAAGTTTCGCGGTGTGCCCGTGGGTGAAGTGAAACGCATCATGATTCGTGCGGAAGGGCAGAGCGAAGATTCCAAGGCGATCCCGGTGATTATCGAAGTTAACCGCTCCCGGCTCGAAAACGATCTCGGGGTGCCGCGCGCGGCTTTCGCTCCCGAGTCAATCCAAGCCTCGCTCGACCGCGGCCTCGTCGCTCAGCTCAATCTAGAAAGCATCATCACAGGGCAACTCTTCGTCGAGTTCAGCTTCGAGCCCGAAAGTGTGCAAGGTGTCGAGGCACATCTGGAGGAGGTCAATGGCATCGTCGAGATACCGACTCTCAATTCATCCCTAGATCAAATCACGGCTGACGTCGCCCAGATTATTGCCGATGTTAAAGCACTCGATCTCCAAGAATTGAATAATAATATTAACGGCCTTTTGCTCAGTGCGACCAGCCAGTTGAACGATCTCAATACCAAGGAGATCAGTCAATCCATCACAGAAACCGCCGATGAAATTAAGAGCTTCGTCGGTTCCGAGGAGTTTAAAAAATCCGTTGTCGCGATGCGGGGTGCATTCGAGGAAGTCCGCGATACTGCCGAGTCCTTTAACATCTCTGATGGGCCGCTCGCCAAAACCATCGCGACCTGGACGAAGCAAATCACCGAGACGCTCGAAGGCCTCGACAACTTGACCAACGACGCCAGCGCACTGATCAAGCCTGGCTCAGATGTGCGCTACGAATTCGAATCTATGCTCCGCGAGCTAGGCCGCGCCGCGCGCTCGATCCGCCTGCTTTCCGAATACCTCGAACGCAATCCCAACGCCTTGCTCACTGGACGCAGCGAGGAGGAATAGTTAATCTCATGAAACTGACCACTCTACTCGCCCTTATCCTAGCGACGCTGCTTACCGGCTGCGTCAACCTCAAGCCCAAGCCGGATCGCACGCAGGTCTTTGCACTCGCATCCGATGTCGCTGCCGTCGCCGACCTCGAAGGCAAGCCCCAGTGTTACGTCTCCCGAGTGGAACTCCCAGGCTTTTTAGAGGGCACACGCATCTACTATCGCTCCGCCAATGGCGAGCTCGACTCAGCTTTAGGGTCTCGTTGGGCAGAAGCTCTGGCCGAGGCGTTACCCCGCGCCATTGCGATGCACTTGCAAGCAACGGGGCAAGCCAATGTTCGCGCCTACTATCCGTGGTCACAGGCGACACGCGATGCGCCCACCATCTCCGTCCAATTCGAACGATTTAGCGCCAACTCTGCGGGACAGGTCGAAGTCATCGCTCAATGGCAAATTGAATTTAAAACCGGCGCGAAAAGGGAAGGGCGTTACATCGCCCCGAGCCTCGTCTGGGATCGTAACGATGTCGCTGACTACGTGGCCAAGCTCAACGCCGCGCTAGCTGGTCTGGCTGAAGTGATCGCTCAAGAGTTGTAAGTCAGCAGGGGGCGCTTTTTTCTGTTGTTGTAGCCGAAGTCGTGAGACTTTGGACGATCCGCGCATTTCGGCCGAAACGTCCAAAGTCTCACGACTTCGGCTACAGGGAAAACTTATCTAACAAAGAATTGCATGAAAAACAGCTCAAATCTCTGGAAGGCACTCGGCCCCGGTATCCTCGTCGCCTGCGCCGCCGTCGGGGGCTCTCACCTCGTTTGGTCGACTCGCGCCGGTGCCGAGTTTGGCTGGTCGCTACTCTGGCTGGTGCTTCTCGCCAATGTGCTCAAGTTTCCTTTCTTTCTCTACGGTCAGCGCTACGCAGCCGCCACGGGCGAGAGCCTCCTCGCCGGCTATAAACGCCTCGGAATCGGTTACGTCTGGGTCTTCCTCCTGATCAACATGCTCACTGGCACGATCAACATCGCCGGAGTCAGTATGCTCAGTGGTGCCTTGCTTGCAGGCTACGGGATCACTGCGATATCCGTGCCTCTCATTACGGTCGGCGTGCTCATCACTTGTGCGGGGCTACTCATTGTCGGTCATTACAAACTGCTCGATAGCCTGGCCAAGATCATTATCTCGCTGCTCGGTATTAGCACGATTGCAGCGGTCGTTCTAGCCATCTCTAATCAGCCCGAAATCGCCGCCGATTTTGTCGCGCCCAGCCCCTACCAATGGGTCTCATTCGCCTTTATTATTAGCCTGCTCGGCTGGATGCCCGCACCGATCGATCTCTCCGCATGGTCCTCCCTCTGGATGTTTAGCCGCGAGAAACAGACTGGCCACTTCGCCACGGTCAAAGAGTCCACCATCGATTTTTACGTCGGCTATCTATCCGCCGTCGGACTGGCCGTGCTCTTCGTTGCGCTCGGAGCACTCGTCATGTTCGGGACCGGCGCGACCTTCGCAGCGGGTGGGGTGGGCTTCGCGAATCAATTGGTCAATCTCTACACCGCCACCATCGGGGAGTGGTCACACCTGCTCATTCTCTCAGCTGCATTTATCACCATGTTCAGCACCTCCTTGACCTGTCTCGACGGCTATCCGCGCTCCTTCGCCGCCTGTTGCGTCCTGATTAAAGACCTGCCCGCCGATAAGTTTATCCGGATCCAAAATATTTGGATCCTCGTCTCCACCATACTAGCCAGCGTCGTCGTGCTCTGCTTCGTCAAGAATCTGCTCCAGCTCCTCAGCTTCGCGGCCATTATTTCGTTTATGACCTCGCCCGTGCTGGCCTACATCAACTACCGCGTCATGAACGGTGCCAACGTGCCCAAAGAGTATCGCCCCAGCCTCGGCCTAAAGCTACTCAGTTGGGCAGGCATCGCCTTCTTCATCGTCATGTCGCTCGGTTACCTCTACGTCAGCTTCGTGCGGTAAAAAGTTACGCTTTATTATTAGAATGGTTTCGTCTGAGTAGGGGAGCTTCCACCTCCCAGTGCTCCTCGCGCGCCCAAAGGACATCACGCTTTACTCACCCTTTGCTGGCTCTGCGCAAACCTTCGCTCTACGAGCTACACAGGGCATCCAGCGGATAAACGCAGATTTGCTTCTGCTTCATCATCGGCTTGATCTGCGGTTACTAATTCATTATCATTTCTTCCTGCATCAGGATTATCTTCACCCTCGAACGTTAGTTTTTCGAGAGTTTGATTATACCTATCTATAGATATGGCTCTTTTCGATCACTCAAATGACTCAATCACAGGGCCTTGAGATTACGATTAAGACGTGTGCTGACACACACTACAATTTATAACGGCGCCTCTTCGACATCTTCATAATCTTCCATTCTGAAGCGAGGCGAGCAGATCGCCAAAAAGATGAGGTCATCCTCGCCCGTATTCGTAATACGCTGCGGACACATCGCCGGGATCAAAACTACATCGCCCGCGTGCACGGATCGCAGTGGCAGATCGCCGACTTCGATCTCACCTTGGCCTCTTAAGAGAACATAGCGTTCCGAAGCCGTCCTTAACCGGTGCAGTCGCGTCCGCACACCCGGCTCCACACGTGCGCGTGCGATCGACACATCCTCATCCAGAGCAGAGTTCGAGAGTTCGGTGATGAAGCATTTTTCCTCCGTGTAAAACTCACGGCTGAGGTCTTCATTTCGGATCTTAGGTTCCATCATGTGTCAGACTTTTTGATGGCACGCGACGGTGTGAGATCAACCTTAGATAGGATTAAGCCTCAATTATGAATGGCTTCAAAACTGAGATCATACGCTCGGGGACAGAGCCGACGAGGTAGGTTCCTTCGTCGCGGGCTTCTTCTTTGCGGACGCCGCCTTCGCGGTGGAGGCGGGCGACAAGGTCGTAGCGATCGTGGGGAATTAAGAGGCGCAACTGAGCATAGTCAGCCTCGATGATGGCTTCCATCTTGTCCTGCAAGATTTCTAGGCCGTCGCCAGTATGGGCACTAATAAAGAGCGCCTCGGGATAGCGAATCGCTAAATCTTGGCGCGTCGCTCCGTCCCAGAGGGCGTCGATTTTGTTGAAGACGGTGATGATCTTCTTGTCCTTTGCACCGAGTTCTTTCAGCACGTTGAGGGTGGTCTCAGAATGGACATCGACTTCGGGGCTGTTGACATCGAGCACGTGTATCAAAAAGTTGGATACAATGGCTTCTTCAAGCGTGGCTTTGAACGCATCGACCAAGCGGTGAGGGAGGTTGCGTACGAAACCGACGGTGTCGGTAATGACCAGCGGCTGGCCGGAGGGGAGGGGGCAGCGGCGTGAGGTCGGGTCGAGTGTGGCGAAAAGTTTATCTTCGGCTAAAATATTAGAGTTCGTCAGCTTGTTCAGTAGCGATGATTTGCCAGCATTGGTGTAGCCGACGATCGCACAGGTCGGCACGGGCAAGGTCATGCGCTTTTTACGCTGAGTTTCGCGGTGTTGGATGACGCTCTCCAGCTCACGCTTCACACGTGTAATTTGGGTGCGCACCATACGTTGGTCGAGCTCAAGCTGGGTTTCACCCGCGTCGCGCTGCATGGAACCACCGCCACGTTGGCGGCTAAGGTGCGTCCAGGCGCTCTTTAATCGGGGGAGATTATGTTCAAGGCGGGCGAGTTCGACTTGAAGGACGGCCTCCTTGGTCTGGGCGCGATCACCGAAGATATCGAGAATCACTTCCTGCCGGTCGATCACGAGGATTTTGTTCTCCGCGAGTGCCTCCCAATTGCGCTGTTGGGCGGGGGTGAGTTCGTTGTCGAAAATAATGACGTCGCAATTGTGCGCTTTAGCCTCTTCGATCAGTTCTTCGGCCTTTCCGGAGCCGACGAGGAGCTTAGCCTGCGGTTTGCGGATAGTCACCATGCGCTCGTGCATGATCTCGAAGCCGAGCGTATTCACTAACTCACGCAATTCGTCGAGCAAACTGCGGGTATTGCTGATGGTGTCATCGGGAAGCGTCACGCCAATCAACATGGCGCGCTCTACAACAGTGGGTCTTTCTTTAACGTCGTGCACAGTCTGGGTATTTCAAAAGCGAAGCGCGGAACTTACGGCTCTTTCACGGTTAATCCACAACGAAATCGGGATAAATTGTAGAAGCGACACTCCTGTCGCATTATTGGCCTCTCGGTCAGACGGAAAAGTTTGCCTACATCTTGGTCGCCTCAAGCGAAGAAAGCCCCACCTTAAATGAGAGCAGTGGAGCGGTGTCTGAACCGCGCCGACTTCAGAGCGCCACCAAAGCGACAGGAGTGTCGCTTCTACGATCTCCCCATTTTTGGTTCGCCACTTAGTCAATATTCTTTTGCTTCTATCCCCATGCTGAAAGCGTCCGATCTATTTGAATTCCCTGAGTCATTGCCCTTCTCTGCAATTTTTCGTCCAGAACTGGCACCGTGGGAATGGTTGCCTTTGATTAAGCAGGCTCTGGCTGAGTATGCTTTCCCCGAGACCGGCGTGGATAAGCCCTGCGGATTGCAAATTCAGGGCGATGTTTACATCCATCCTAGTGTCAAACTGCCGCCCTTTGGCTCGATTCAAGGGCCCGCCTACATCGGCGAGGGCTGTGAACTACGCCCCGGAGTCTATATCCGTGGTAATGTTATCGCGGGCAAGGATTGTGTGCTAGGGAACTCTTGTGAGTTTAAGAACTGCCTGCTACTGGACGGCGTGCAAGTGCCGCATTTCAGCTATGTTGGTGATAGTGTCTTGGGCAACGGCGCGCACCTCGGTGCGGGGGTGATTTGCTCGAACCTACGACTCGATCAGGCCAATGTGCCGGTGATTCTTCCCGATGGCTCTAAGCATATGACGGAGCTACGCAAACTCGGCGCACTGATCGGTGATCAAGCTGAGGTCGGCTGCAACGCGGTGCTGAACCCAGGCTCAATCCTGGGTAAGCGTGCGCTCGTCATGCCGACGATGGCTTTTCGCGGGACGCTGGCTCAGAACAGCATTGCCTTTCAAAAGGAACCGATCCTGACCGCGCCACGGATGGACTAACGATGGAGCTTAAACCGTATGGCGATCGTGGCGTCTTGCTAGCGGCTCTGAGCGAGGCGGAACGCAGTGCATGGCTGGTGAAACTGGAGGATGAACTGCCTGCGGGGTGCGAAGAATACGTCGTCGGCTACGATAGTGTCTTACTGATTGGACAGAGGATTTCAGGTCACGCCCTTGCTGGTTCGAAAGACGTCGCTAGCGCGACCGCGCGACAAAAATCTAGCGATGCGATGCTAAACGCATCGAAGTCGTCCGTGCGGAGTTTCGACGTCGAGCTTATCTACAATGGTGCCGATCTCGAATCCGTGGCCAAGGCTTGCGATCTGACCGTAGAGCAAGTCATCGACTTGCACACTGCGCCTACTTACAGGGTGCGCATGATGGGCTTCAGTCCGGGGTTTCCTTATCTGGACGGGTTGGATCCTCGCTTGCATCTACCGCGTCGCCCTTCACCGCGGAACCATATTGCGCCAGGCACGGTGGCGATCGGTGGTTCCCATGCGGGCATTTACTCTGTCGCCAGTCCAGGCGGTTGGCATTTACTCGGGCAGACAGAGTGGCCGCTCTTTAATCGCGAAGCCGCGCGCCACCCAAACCCGAATCCGAAAGACGTCTTTGCCCTCGCGCCCGGAGATGAGATTCGTTTCCAAGCAAAGGAGGCGCGATGATCGAGATACTTTCGATGGGGTCGGGCTTGTCACTGCAAGATGCTGGCCGCTCAGGCTGGCGCCGCTTTGGCGTGCCATCGGGTGGGGCGATGGATCAGCGCTCGATGACCTTGGCTAATGCATTACTCGGAAACTCTGCAGATGCGCCCGTCCTGGAAGTATTGCAACAGGGGGTGCGCATTTGTATCTTGGAGGACTGTTGGCTAGCTACGACTGGCGCTCATTTTTGCAGTCGTCTCGCTTCCGGATCGGCCATGCCTTTTGCCAGAGGTGAGGTGCTAGAATTCGACCGGAAGTCGAATGGTCTATACGCTTACCTTGCGATTCCCGGTGGTTTTCAATCTGAGCGATGGCTAAACAGTGCCTCGACGGATTTACGAAATGGTCTGGGGCTGCCGATTCAATCAGGCAGCCGCCTAAAAAGCCTACAAGTATTACCAAATGTCTCCGTAGAATCCGTTGCGCGCCGAATTTCTAGCGAGCCCCAGAAACATATAATAGAGGGCAAAGCGCACTTTGCGCTCTACCGAGGGCTACAATATGAGGCATTCACATCTGAAAGCAGAAAACAGTTTATCGAGAGCGGGTGGGGCGTCTCCAAGCGTTCAGATCGCACGGGGTACCGACTCGACGGCGCGAAAATTCAAGTGCCTGAATCGATCCCCAGCGAACCAGTCCTGCCCGGGAGTTTTCAGATCACGAGTGGCGGGCTGCCTATCATTACGATGGCGGACGGTCCCACCGTGGGCGGCTATGCCAAAATCGCGCTGCTGAAAGCGGACGACCTCGATCGACTTGCGCAATGCGCACCGGGCACACAACTTACCTTCTCATGGATCGACTCATTCTAAACTGCGACCTGGGCGAGGATGAGCCACTCGAACAGACTGAGCAGCTGCTCTCGCTCGTCGATGCGGCCAATATCGGCTGCGGCTTCCATGCGGGCAGTGCCGAAAAAACGAGGGCGACCCTCCAACTAGCGATCAAGTATGGCGTCCGGATCGGAGCGCACCCCGGTATTTCTACGGATGGTGGCAGGGGCGAGGCGAGGCCGTCACCAGTGGATTTCCGCGAACTACTCGAATCTCAATTCGGCGCGTTCCGAGAAACGGCCAGCTCACTTGGTGCGCATGTGGAGTATCTCAAACTTCACGGCAGTCTTTACCACGCCGTCGAATCACAAATCGAAATGGCCGATGTCACTATCGGTTTTTTACGACGACAAAGGCCGAAGCTTTCTGTCTTCGCCTTGGCGGGTGGTGTCTTTGCCAGGCGAGCAGAAGCAGCAGGCATCACCGTCTACCACGAAGCATTTGCCGATCGCAACTATCAGTCGGACGGATCGCTGGTGCCACGCACCGAAAAGGGCGCGGTGCTCTCAGAAAAGGAGGCACTTGCACGGTTACTAGTCTGGCGTGAGACAGGGGAAATGCCCTCGCGTGGCGGCCAGACGATCGACTTCGAGGCCAACACTCTCTGCGTGCACGGCGACAGTCCGGGTGCGGTTAACATGATCCGTAAGATTCGCCTGCTAATTTGAGCAAGAACATCAACAAGGCGTGACTACAAATACGGGGGAGGACGCCGCTACAATCTTTGTAGCGACGCTATGCTAATAGCGACCTTATCGATTAATTGGGGATATATTCAAAATTCTGGTGACCCGCACGCAATCGTTCTTAATCGCTTTTTAGCTAGCATCACGGGCTGGGCTTTGTATCTGTTTAAGCTGTGAGTATTTCAAAACAGAAAAAGGTGGCCAAGGAGCTTCTGCAATCAGCGCATAAGGTTTACCACTACCGGCGAGATTTGATCTCGGAAGGGCGCTTGGCCGAGCTGGACAGAGCTGTCGGTGAAGTCGATGGCCTCATGCGCGATAAAGCGGCCAAGTTGGAACCGCTCAATGCGGCAATGGATCGGCTCGATGCCTTGCTGCGCAAGACCGGGGGCAAGATTTACCCGAAAACCTTCTGGAACGATAATCTGGAGGTCGCGCTGGTCGCAGCGATCATCGTAATCGGCGTCCGAACCTTCTTTTTTCAGCCATTCATCATTCCCACCAACTCAATGTATCCAACCTACAGTGGTATGAATGCTGTGATGTATGAGGATAAGGACGAGGCACCGACCGCGCTGACGAAGACCTTCCGGTTTCTGACCCGCGGTGCTAAGCACAAGGCGCTCATCGCGAAAAATAGCGGCTCGATTCAACTGCCGATGGCGTCTAGCAATGAAGGCATGCGCGTCTATTTTCGCCAAGTAAAAGCTAAGAAATGGTTCGTCCTGCCCACAGTGCTGGCGGAATACACGATACTGGTCGGTGGCGTGCCACATACCATACGTGTCCCCGCAGATTTTGACATGCAAAGCGCTATACTCGAGAGCTTTCCCGATGCCGTCCCTGAGTTGGTGCGCACACAAAACGGCACCGGATATGCGCTGGATCTGAAGACAGAAGCTCAGACCGGCGAAACTGTTTTGCGCTTTGACATCACCTTGGGCGATGCCTTGTTCGTCGATCGGATCAGTTACCACTTCACACGTCCAGAGGCGGGCGATCCTTTCGTTTTCCGCACACGTAATATCCCAGGGATCGAAGGTGGCCCTGGAAGCGTCGTCGATAAATACTACATCAAACGGATCGGAGGCGTCGGGGGCGAAACACTCGAAATCAAGGAGGGCGCTTTGCTCGTTAATGGCCAAGCACGCGACGAAGTTGAAGCCTATGGGCGTAATGCCCGGAAAGAAGGTGAATATGCCGGCTACGTCTATCCCACAGTCAACGATCCAAGTAATCCGCCCAAATTAATGACAGCTCCAGGTGTCATCGCAGAAATCCCAGAAGGAAAGTTTGTCGCGCTCGGCGACAACTCAGCCAACAGCCTCGATAGTCGCTACTGGGGATACGTCCCTGAGAAAGCTGTGATCGGTAAGGCGATCTTCATCTATTATCCCTTCACAAAACGCTGGGGCATGGCAGAGTGACTTTCCACTTGGATGCAAGTATATGCTTACCAATAGAATACAGATATAAAGCGCACAATATATATTATGTCTAATTTTAATTATTGGAAAGATCTACCACGCCCCTGTTCCATGGACAAATCCAAGGACGCGCCGAAAAACACACAAAGCGGCAAGACCCTGCGAGTACCAGCTAATAGGACCACAGATGTCGATTCGTTTCGGAGCCTTCTTTGGCCAATCGGAGGATTTCTGGCATGGTATTCAGGTCGAGTGTGACTTCCGCGCGCTGCGAAAGAAAGCGTCCAGCATTACAAAATACGTAAAGACTGCAGAGTCGCTGATGGTTTGTGAAAAATGAGTGCCTCCAAATTGTGGTACCTCCAAATTGTGGTAAAATAACGCACGCAATTAGTATCATCTAATGCACCCTGCTTTTCCACGCTTGAAAACAAGCAATATATCAACGAAAAAATACCTAATATTCTAACGAACCAGACCAATACTGACAAATTCACTCATGAGCCACGCCCCCCTTTACAACTGGTTAAACGAACGCACCGCAGGCGTCCTCCTTCACGTAAGTTCCCTACCGTCCGATACAGGTATCGGTAATTTTGGCGAAGGCGCTTACCGCTACATTGATTTCCTCAAGACCTCCGGCATGTCGGTCTGGCAGATCTGCCCGCTCGGCCCGACCGGATTTGGTGATTCGCCCTACCAATGCTTTTCGGCTTTTGCTGGGAACCCCTATTTTATCGATCTGAAGCCGCTGCTCTCAGCAGGATTGATTACCGATGAAGAATACGCCCGCTTATCGGCGCTCCCGAGAGACCATGTCGATTACGGTGCGATCTACCAAGCAATGTGGCCCGTCCTTCGTAGTGCTTTCGAGCGCTTTAAAAGCTCCAAGGCTAAACAATTTCTTGATTACGGATCCATCGCTAAGTTCCGCAAAGCTCAAGGCCATTGGTTAGAGGAATATGCCCTCTTCATGGCACTGAAGGAAAGCTTTGGTGGCAATTGCTGGCTGGATTGGCCTGCGGAATACCGCGACGTGGCCAGCGCAAAATCTCAAGAGCCTTCTGTCGAAGTCGTCGAGACGACTGATGCCCACGTCTTCTACCAATACCTTTTCTACGCGCAACTCGCCAAGCTCCGCGCCTACGCTGGCAGTCAAGGCGTCGAGATCATGGGCGATGCGCCGATCTTTGTTGCCCTCGATAGCTCGGATGTCTGGGGCAATCCTGAACTCTTTCAGCTCAAAAAGAACGGCCAACCCAAAGCCGTGGCCGGGGTGCCACCTGACTATTTTGCAGCCGATGGCCAACTGTGGGGTAATCCGCTCTACGATTGGGCAGTGCATGAGAAGACGTGTTTTGCCTGGTGGATTCAGCGAATCAAATCTAACCTCGAGTTTTACGACATCGTCCGCCTCGATCACTTCCGCGGCTTTGAGTCCTACTGGTCGGTTCCCGCAAGTGAAACCACCGCACGCAACGGCAAGTGGACGCCCTGCCCCGGGTTAAAGCTATTTAAAGCCATTCGCGAGGCCTGCCCTGAGGCCAAACTCGTGGCCGAAGATCTCGGAGTGATCACCGATGAGGTCAACGAGTTGCGCAAAGCCACCGGCCTGCCCGGCATGGCGGTCTTGCAGTTTGCCTTTGGCGGCGAACCGGACAATGCCTACCTGCCCCATAACTATGATCGTAATTGTGTGGCCTACTCCGGCACACATGACAACGACACGACGCTTGGCTGGTATCAATCATTAGACAATGCCACTCAGAATCATATCCGCCGCTATCTCGGCATAGCAGGTCAAGAAATTGCATGGGACTTAATCCGTGCTGCCATCACATCCAGCGCGCACCTCGCCGTCTTCCCGCTGCAGGACTTGATGAGCCTCGGCAGTGAGGCTCGACTAAATACCCCGGGTGCCCCCATCGGTAATTGGCAGTGGCGTTACCAAGCGCATCAACTCGATCAACTACAAAAAGATAGCTCACCTTATCTATGTGAGCAATTAGCGCTCTACGGTCGGTGAGTGGTGATCGGTGAGTGGCGCCTTCGTAGCACGCTGGCGATAGCCAGTGTGTGCGCCGCCCAAGTGCGGCATCACCGCCGTCCCGCTCCTACGGTCGGTAGTTCCGACACTTAGTATATCGCTGCTCAACACCACGACAGCCAGGATACTGCTTACGTATCCGTTTGAGCTGTTCGCTTAGACATCTCGGCTCAAAAGGCTTTTCACTGAAGGCAATAATCCGGTTTTCGTATCCATCGATTCGATACATGATCGTCTCAGAGAAGCGCTTTTTCAACTTCGCCGATTTAAAGATCGGCATGTGTCTTACCTTTTCAGGCTCAATCATGTTGAAAATTAACATGCCGCCCGGGTTGAGCAGATCGCTAAGTGCTTCGCACCACTCTACATCCATCGGTACACAGCGCACGGGGATGCCCTCTTCCTCGGCGTAAAGGTCGTCGATGATAACGTCATAGCATCCTTGGTCGCCACCTTCGTGCACCCACTCCACCGCGTCGCCTGCGATCAGCTCGCAGCCCTCCGAACATTCGAAAAAACCGTCAGCGATCGACAGATGGATCGGGTCGAGCTCGACTCCCACGATTCGATCGGGCGCCATCAACTCTCTGATTTGACGCCCGACGGAACCGGCGCCAAAGCCCAGAACGAGCACATCCTTCAAGCTGCCTTCCGCACGATGCAAGGTCGGCAGAACAATCAGATCCCAGATCGATCCAGAAAGCGGACGCTTCGGATTCCACTGCGAGTGGTTGACGCCGTTGCGGTATAATCGGATCGAAGCACCCGCCGTGCGGACTTCGTAGTGATTGTCCTCAATCGTTTGTTGCCAAAGTATAGCCATCTACAAGGTCTCAGAATTTTAAAACTTTAGCGTTTCAGCTTACGCTCGACCATGCCGTGCGCCTCTTCCGGCACCCAATCACGCCAAGTGTCATCGTTCGAATCGATTCTCTTCGAAATCGTCCGTCCAGTGTTAGCCAACAAACTCGGATCACCGACCCCAATGGGCACGATACGTTCATTCTGCATAAGGTGTCGGTAAAAATACCCCCAGTTTTTCGGAGCCTTAAAGTTCTCCGCAGTGACCAATTCCATACTCTTCGTATTGTGCCATGGATAGACGAATAGCTGCACCCGATTCTTAAAGAGACGTCCGAATGACTCGAGCACCCCACCCGCTAGATTGGCTGCCCATTTCGGTTTAAATAGCTCGTTGAGTAGGCCAATGCTGAGGATGATCGCAATCGGCTCCGCGGTGTAGCGACTCAAGTAGGTCGCGATGCGATGGAACTCCGCACTGCGGCTAATTAATACGGTCTTGCCGAGTGCCTGTAACGCATCTGCACGGTCAATGAAATCCTCATGGTCCACCGCGCCACCATCACGGAGTAGATTGTTCATACTGATTTCGCAGATCTCTATGGAACGCGACTTCTCTTCCTCGCTCATCACCTCCGAGAACACCTTGCGCGACTGACGAATCATATCCAAGTGCAGCTTGAGCACCGGACTAAAGCTGCCGCGAAGGAGTAAGATCGGTCGCTTATAGAGGGCATCGGCCGCCTGCACGATTTCACCCTTTTCGTTAAACATCGCCGCATCGGTTAAGCCGCTTTGGACAAGTTGCAGGGCACAAAGCCGGTTATCCACGTAGCGAAACCCTTCGCCCGAAAAGCGGAGCATGTCGACCTCGACGCTTTCTTTGGAAACCCCATCGGCTAGAGATTCGACAAACTCGTTTAAGCTGTCCCGGTGATTGAAGGCTGCATGGATCAGGTTGACGCCCACCTTGCCGAGCGCGTCCATCTGGTCGGAGTTCGTCTCATCCAGCAGGCGCACGTGGATGACTATTTCGCAAGGCTCAGTCTCTGGCTTTAGCTGAAAACGGACGCCCAGCCAGCCATGGCACTCTCCTTGATCTTGATAGCCACGTGCACGGACAGTATTACAGAATGAAAAGAAGCCTGTTTCCTTACCCCGCGACGAGCCTAGACGCTCTTCCAGTAAATCATATTCATAAGTGAGCATCGAATGTAGGCGAGACTGCGACACATAGCGACTCGCCTTGCCATAGATGACGTCGCTCATCGTCATATCATAGGCAGAGATCGTCTTAGCGACGGTGCCCGAACTGCCCGATACACGGAAAAACCAATTGGCAGTCTCCTGCCCCGCGCCGATCTCCGCAAATACGCCGTAACGTTGCAGATCAAGATTGATCGCCAGTGCTTTTTCGTAAGTGCTCAGTTGTTTTCTATCCCCCATAAGTGGAACTAAGTAGAACCGCTCCCTAGCCAAGGCAAACCGGAATTCGCGCGAGAAGGGAAAATACCGAAGAAAACCCTTTACACCCGCCCCACTCCGACATTTATTCCCGCCTTGCCCGTTAACTAGCGTTTCCGAGCTTAAACAATTTATTGCAGGGTGGAGCAGCCCGGTAGCTCGTCAGGCTCATAACCTGAAGGTCACAGGTTCAAATCCTGTCCCTGCACCCATTTTAAGCCTTCTAAGTCTTTGACTTAGAAGGCTTTTTTTGATCTATAGAAAATCTCCCATTTTGCCATAATCAGGCTCCGAAGACCTGCGAAGGCCCACGAAGATAGATGAAGAAACCAAACAATATACCAAACTAGATTGTTTGGCTTTTGAAAAACCAAACATGCTAAAAGCCCTTTACCAAGAGCCTATAGCTCAGCTGTTTAAGCAGAGGACTCATAATCCTTTGATCGTGGCTTCAAATGCAACCGAGCCCACCATTTTGATAAGAATACGCCCCTAGAGTCGTAAAATGCGGTTCTTCACGGATTTCGGTCAAAGCTCTTTGCGTGTAGATAGGTTCGGCAGATCGTAGATTTTCAAGTGCAGGAACTCTTCATCTCGATATCCATAAGCCTGTCTGGTGAGCCAGCCGATCTT
>Ga0222662_1000870_pt1 | contig 18417 bp, 13 predicted proteins | sample AntAcemetagen600_FD_179821 | JGI IMG/M metagenome (GOLD analysis project Ga0222662, IMG submission 179821) | Saline water microbial communities from Ace Lake, Antarctica - #600 | ecosystem: Environmental > Aquatic > Non-marine Saline and Alkaline > Saline | place: Antarctica: Ace Lake...
GCCCCGCGAGGATATGCTGCGGGACATCGCTCTCTTCAAGCAGTTTAACATTAACGCAGTGCGCACTTCGCATTACCCGAACGATCCGGAGTGGTATCGCCTCTGCGACCAATACGGCATCTATGTCATGGACGAAGCCAACATTGAAACCCACGGTTTCGGCAACGACTTCCAATCACAAATCAACATGGACCCGCAGTGGAAGGAAGGTCATGTCGACCGCATGCGCCGGATGGTCGAGCGCGACTTTAATCACCCCTCCATCATTATGTGGTCCGTCGGTAATGAAGCCGGTGATGGCGATAACACCCACGCCTCCTACCTTTGGGCCAGTCAACGCGACCCTAGCCGTCCGATTCACTACGAAGGTTCCACTGGCGTCCGAAACGGCCGGGGCATCTCCTCGGATATCTACTCCCACATGTATCGGACCCCTGAGCGGCTTTTTCAGACTGATTTTGAGACAAGGCATCTCGAGAAACCCTTTATCTGGTGTGAATATTCTCACGCCATGGGCAATACCAACGGCAATCTCTACGTTTACTGGGATCTCATTTGGAGCGAGCCTCGCTTCGCGGGTGGCTTCGTTTGGGACTGGATTGATCAGGGTCTCCGCCAGCCCATCCCTGGCGGTAAGAAGGACGCGTTTGGACGTGATTACTTCCTAGCCTACGGCGGATGGTGGGAAAACCCGCTTGGGATTTACAACAATAATAACTTCTGCATGAATGGCCTGATCGACGCCGACGGGCACCCGGGTCCGGGATTGACTGCGCTCAAATACTATCATCAACCAGCCAAGATTGAGCTCGCCGAAAAAGAGTCCATGACAGTCGCAGTGACAAACCGCTACGACTTTACCGACATCGCTGAAATGGCGAATCTGCACTGGTCCCTTTGGTCTGCATCCGGCGCGATCGCTACGGGTCACCAAGCGCTTGGCTCCGCAGCTCCGGGCACGACGCAAGTGGTCGTACTCAGCGCAGCGCAGGAAGCGTTGCAGGCATTTTCTGGACCAGCAGAAGTCTGGCTGGATATACGCCTCACGGCAAAGGCTGCCACCGAGTTTACAGAAGTCGGCCATGAAATCGCCTACGAGCAGATCAAGCTTCAGGGCGAGTGGATGCTGACCGAGATAGAGAACTCGGCTGCCAGCATCGAACGAACGCGCGAGGGGGACACAATCATCGTTTCGAGCGGGGACTGGGCCATGACTTTTGACCCCAGCTCCGGTGGCCTGAGCGAATGGATTGTCGACGGACAGCCGCTCATCGAGTCCGGCCCACGCCCCGACTACTGGCGCGCGCCCACCGATAATGACCGCGGAGCCGGGCTGGCCAATCCAGCGGTGGCTCATAAAAAATTAGGCGCCTCCACACTCTGGCAAAACGCCGCCGCTACCTGGCAGCCTGTCGTATCGTCGAGCGTTGGGGAGGCGGGCGCGATGATCATCGACTTCGAAGGCGATCTGCTAAGTGGTCAGGCGTATCAGCATATTCGCTACACCGTGACACCCGCCGGCCAGCTCGATGTGGCCTTCGCCTATGAGGCGAAAGAAGAACTCCCACAAATGCTTCGCGTCGGCACGCAGTGGATACTGCCTCTCGCGATGGATCAAATTAAATGGCATGGTCGCGGACCCGAGCCGACCTACAGCGACCGCGACGAAGCGCGCATGGGTGTTTACACAACGGACCTTATGTCGGACTGGGTGGACTACTCGCGCCCTCAGGAAAACGGCAATAAAGTTGATGTGCGCTGTTTGACCATCACCGATGCAAGTGGCTTCGGCTTACGGATTGAAGGGGCAGCGCCGCTCAGTGTAAATCCGCTTCCTTGGGATGCATTGACCATGCAAACGGCCGACTACACTTGGCAACTGCCGCAGCCCGAAGCGGTCTTTCTGAATATCGACCACGCCCAAACCGGTGTCGCCGGCGACAGTAGCTGGGGAGCGGTTGCGCATGACGCATACCGCCTGGAAGCGGGCGCCTACAGCTACCAATACCGCGTCACACCCATCGGTAACTGATGCTTCGGAGTAGCTGGGTTACCCACAACCGAAAGTGATTGGTTTCATCTTCATTCATGGTCTCATGCCCAGCGTCGACCTCTACGATAATCCTAGAATCGGTAGTCCAACCATGCATATTTTTTTAAACCGTTAATGTCCATTAATGAACGTTAATCATATTGGTTCTTCGCTATTTCTAGTGGATCAATCCCAGCTTCTTTTTCGGGTTAAGTAGACACATGATCGTAGATGGGTTGGCTTGCCGCCCATTTTCTCATGGGTGCACGGAATTAGGCTTGGATCCTGCGCTTCGATCTTCCACCTACGCCAAGGCTATGGCGGACATGTCGAGCTATGTAGGACATGGCAGGGCGGCAAGCCAACCCTGCTACGTTATTACGCGCGAGTGCTATTTCTGATATGCAATGGCACTGGCAAGCTTGCCGCGATGTTTCCAACAGAGCCAAAAGCCATTACGACGTAAAGCACGCCGACAAGCGGCGGCTCTACTGATGAGACCTCAAGTCTAGTTCGACCGAACATTAATTCTCGACTGCTTTCACTAGAAATAGTGAAGAACCAAACTGGCGAATAAAAAGCTATGCATACCATTGACTTCGAAAATCCACAACTGATTCACTCAGTGTATCTTCCCTTGTCACAAATTAACGTTCATTCACGTCAATTAACGGTTCTACTAATCTTTTCAGGATAATGATAAGTGGACTCTCTATAACCCGCTCTGAATACCTTCTCCCAAACTCCCTTTCTCTAGCGCCAGCGGTTGTAAATTTTTTTTGCCCTGCGTGACTAGGCCGGAACAAGTTGGGCAGTTCGACAGGCTCACTACAGGCAAGGAATAGAAGGGGGGGATTCGCAAGGGTGGGGTGTCACAATCAGGCCTAGCCGTCCCCTTCCTCCCACCGACCGGTGATTAAGGTTTGGAAGGCGTTACCCGGCACGCCGCTTTTATTGGTTTGCAACTGTGCGAGCAGTTGCTCTGCCGCGGTCTGCCCAAGCCGCTCGTAATCCTGGCGTATTCCTGAAAACGGCTCTTCATCGCTTCGCTTTTCAAGACTGCGCATGTAGACTGGAGGGGGCGACTCCATCGACGCGATCCATTCGAGCACCTCGGGTGAACCGATGATCAAACTATCGGGCTGATAAGACGCCATCCAATCGACAAAGGCTTCGCGCCCTTGATTCACCTTTTTGAAAACCGCATCACTCTTGCGCACAACATCGGGCACCGCCGCCCAAAAGCCGCCATCGATGGCGTGCAGGGAACGTTGCTCGAGTGATTCATCAATGACCAGTCCCAGTCGGGTGCTGCCCCGCTGATTGATTTGACCGACGAGGATGCCCATCTCTGCAAAATGATTGAACCGTACGCGATTGAAATCCGGCTGCCATTCTGCGCTGCCCGCGATGACGACGGATAGATTAGACCAATTCCAATCCAGCTCCATCCGGGGCTGATGCATGAGGGGCGCCAAGATCAAACCGCGGATACCCCGCGTGCGGAGCATCCGTTCGACGCGTTTGGTCTCCAGACCCGCTTCCTGGTAAATCACTTCCATCCCGACGCCGTTTTGCTCTAGAACATTTCGAGCCCCAGACTCAAACTGACGCAGAAAAAATAAAGCATCGACCGACGACTCATCCATGTCTGGCCAAAACATAGCAACACTCTCCTTCAGCGTATCCACCGTTCGGTTCCGGCGGATCTGCCCCATCAATTCAGCTACCCGTGGATTCGGACGGTAGCCGAGACGATCCGCCACCTTGCGGATTTGCTGGCGGGTCTCCTCCGAAATACTCGGATGATTGCGCATCGCCAAAGAAACGGTCGCGACGCAAACGCCCGCCGCCTTGGCAATGTCACGCTGATTGGGGTTTCGAGCCATGTTAAACGTGTTTAACGAACGTTGGCTCATTGGGAAGCCGAAAATGTGTGTGGAGCAAAATTCTGGCCTGCGCGCAGAGCAGGAGGCTCCAATTTCACTTAGCCATCTGGTGGACCAGCTATCAAACTGACCGGGCGGCGGAGCTAACCCGGCTACGAATGAAAACCCCGGTAGGCAGGTTGGCTGTGCCGCCTGCTCCCACATCGGGCACGACCGATCCGTGTTATCGAAGCCGGTCTTTACCGTGTCAGCGCGTACCGCTGGCCTCCCGAAATCAACCACCCGATTAACGGGGCACTGGCTGCCGAGTCTTCCGTGCCCGGAACCGACCCCACCGCCCGGGCATTCGAGGGCCGTGCCATCGATGCAAAGGAGGCAGTCCTCTCCATTGATGGACGTGAGAAAGGCCGGATATCCGTCGATGATGCACTCATTAGTGCGGACTTCACTCTGCCGCTCGAACCAGGCTCTTACCGGATCAACGCCCATTTCATCCTCGAAGACGCTGGTCTTCTGAACGCCTATTACCTAACTGTCGAGAAGGTCAGGCAGTAATGGCGTTGTTTGTTTTAGGGATATGGAGTAAATTATACGTGTTGTTATTGATATTAAATGCAATGGTAGCCCCTTTCTTTATTTTAACGTGTTAATAGCCACCAACTATTGATGCATCATACCAAATAATACCTTACATAATGAAGAAATTAGCGCTCTCTTTGACACTCCTATGCCTAGGCATCTTGCCGCTGAGCCAGACCTTCGCTCAAGCTGTTCACTCGCAACTTTGGGGCGCTGCTTCGAATCCTACGTGGGATCCGGAGACGAGCATCCTAAGAGATTTTACAGGTGTCGGTTACATGGGCGGGGAAACGGCCATACCTGACTGGCCGATCGGAGTTAACGTGACCGATTATGGGGCCACACCTGACGACGCTACCTCGGATGTGGATGCCTTCTTGGACGCAATTGCCAACTGCCCGCCCTATCATGCCGTCTACGTGCCGAATGGTGAGTATATAATTGATGATCAGATCAGTGTGTCGCAAAACAACATTGTGATCCGGGGTGAGAGCCGGGACGGAACCATTCTCTTCTTTCCGAAGCACACGAACGAAATTAGAGAAACGGTAACGTCATCATCGGAACCCTTCATTAGATTTGGCGGCGGCTCGAATCGGGGGATTGAGGATCTTTCGCTTGTTTTCAGGGACGAGCAGAAAGGAACTGGCTATGTGAACCGGGGATTACCTAAACAAAACGCTCCCCACTGGTGGTATAACGGAGAACGACAGATCACATTCGGGAGTAAGGAAAGCAACAGCTGGATGCGCAATGTTTACGTAAAAAACGGCAACCACCCCATCAGTGTGAACAAGTCCTCTAACATCACGATCATGAATGTTGTCATGGACGATTTTGCCGGCAGAGCAGATCCAGATCAAGGAGGTGTCGTGGGTCACATGGGGATTTACATCGGCGATGGTTCCAAAAACTGTCTGATACACAATATCCTAATGACCGGTAACTATGTTCATGATATCGCTGTTATGGGCGTCAGAGACAGCGTGTTTTCCCGGATCAGAGGCCCGGGGGTTCGGCTCGATCACCATGCGGGTGGCAATCCGGGCGTTTTGTTTACCGAAGTGGATTACGGCAACTATGCGGGATACGGCGATACTCCCAATGTCAGCACAGCAACTTTCTGGGGCCTGAACGGAATAAATGATGCGTCCTACCTACCGACCAGCAAACCCTGTATTTTTGTGGGCATTAAAACCAGCGAGCCGACCAGCATTGGAGCTACTTGGCACCACGAAACGCTGGACCCGGATTTATTGACGCCGGCCAATCTGTATCTAGCTCAAATGGCGCATAAGAACATGACGAACATCCCTGCGGATATGGAGCTGACTTTGCCGCCGGCTGTGGTTCTCGGGGACGCCCCGGCACCACCGGCAGCCCCGACCGGCCTCGGCGCGGTATTGGATGGAACGAAGGTGATTCTCGACTGGGACGATAACCCCGAAACAAATGCAATTACTTACAACGTCTATCGCAACGTCAACGGCGAGGGCTATAAGATGGATGCGATGGGCCTGCGATGGAGCGATTACGAGAACGCGCCTGTGAATGACGACAGCCGTTATTACTACCAGGTCAGCGCAGTCGATGCGTGGGGGCAGGAATCGCCCCCAAGCGATGTCATCGCAGCAACGATTGGTGGTAAGGTTAGCAACCTTCCGCTCTTTAGATACGACCCGATTGTTGAAGCAAATGCAAAAGAGGGCGTCCCCTACATGGCGACGCTGGCGGATAAAGCCCTAAACCCGGAGCCCTTCGAAATGACTTATTCACTGTTGTCGGCGCCGACTTGGCTGAATGTGGCTCCGGACGGAACCCTGACCGGAATCCCGACGGTCGATGATGTCGGTATGAACAGCTTCAGCGTGCAGCTTGAGGCCGAAAACGGCATTGATACAAGCACAGTGCAAATCGAAGTCCTACCTGCTTCCACGACCAATGTTTTCATCAACGAAAGCGGGGATGGTCTGATCAGTGACGGCACAAACTGGTCTACAGGGCTTCCGACTTCATCAAACAACATCGGCTTTATCGATTCAGACAGTAAGTTTGATCCCAGTGACCGAAACACTTATTACATCATCCACACAGCTGGATCCATTGGGATCGTAGGATTCGGTAGAGACCCCAAACTCGTCGGTGGAACCTTTACCCAGAATGGCGGCACATGGGGATCCTCGGGTAACCGAGGGTTTCGTATTGATAGCGGCAACATCACCACCCTGAACGACGGAGCGATCCATTCGGGAGCCAGAGGCAATGCTCATATTAGCGGCGGATCAGAACTGATCATCAATGGCGGGACCTTTACACAGTCATGGAAAAGGAAAGTCTATGTAAGTGATTCAACGTTGACGATCAATGGCGGAACGCTGACGGTCGAACAGACGATCCAATCTCCGGACGGTCTGCTGAATTTTAACGGGGGCACAACAAGCGCCAGTAGTCTCATCATTGAGGGAGATAGCACCGCGCGGTTTGGCGGGACCTCGCCCGGTTCGGTCACCGTAGCGACCCTTAGCGCCGGCACGGTTGACTGGCTACCCGGCACTAAATTGTCACTGACCGTTACCGGCACGGACGATTGGGCTCAAGGCCTCTGGAATGCTGACAAGTTGACTTACCAGGGACAGAGCAAAACGGACCTGGGGCTGGATTGGGCCGCGGTCACATCCACCGGTTTGGGTGATGGATCCGAGTTTGTCTATGACAGCAGCACAAAAACGCTGACGCTTCTTTCCGACTAGGCAACAGTCCCTCCGGTCGCTCTGATAGACCTTTCGGTAAGCGTATCGAATGGGTCGGTTTCACTGGACTGGGAGGACAATACTGATGCGGATCTGGAAAGTTATTAGGGTTATCGCCGCGCGAGCGATAATCGTGATGGCAACGAAACGGTAGTTGGCCAATAGCTCGTGGGTGGGGAGTCCTGGTTGCCCGGCCCCGAAGTCGACGGCGACGCGGTCGAAGAGTGCCTCGTAGTCCGCCAGGTGCCGCTCGCGAAGTGCGTCGAATCCGTGGCTGGTGGCGGCATCGATCTTTGCACTGACCCATGCGTGTGGATCGAGGTCGGGATCAAGTTTTTCCTTAGGATCGTTGAGGAAGATGTGGGGCCCCAGCTCGTAGTTGGTATCAACGGCGAGCAGAGAATCGTCACGGCATCGGCATCGACGACGTCGATCAACGTCACCGCGTGCATTCAGGCTGCCGCCTTCGTTGAGGACCTTGACCTGAACTTCGAAGTTCAGCTGGTAGTAATCGATGGTGCCACTCAGCGTGATGAGGTCGTCGACGGCTGTCGCCAGCAAGTTGGACTTGGTGTCGAGTTCGTTTTTGGCCGCCGGGTAGGGTATCTCGGGGCGGACGGTGAAGGAGAGGGCGCCGGGTTGATCGGCTGTAAGGCGGACTACCAGTACATCATCGGGGTAGCTGGTAAAATACTCCCGCGAGTAGACGACGCCTCCCGACTCGTATTGGACCTTGTGAACGGCCTCGTTTAGGTTGAGCTCGCGATAGTATCCTTGCACGTCCTCGTGGTGGAAATCGAGATAGAGTTCAGCCGCGTTGGTCACGCTGCCCCGGCCGTAAGCACTGCCGTTGGCAAAGGTTTTTTCCGATATTTGAATCCGTTCCGCCGAATACATTGGCACCGATGGTGCCGTTGCCCAGCGGGTAGGATTCGCGCTCCCAGTCGATATCGTAGGGATAGCCCCGACCATTTCGCATCCACGGGCCGTGCTCGCCCCCGCGGTTCGGTGCGGGCTCTGGCTCCCAGAGTCGGTAGACCTTGGCGCCGTCATCGCCGCCTGAGGGGTTAGCGTTCAGACCGCTCTGGCCGGGGAGCAGCAGAAAGAGGAAGATAGCGAGAAAAGAATGGAGCAAGGCTTTCATTGTTTAAGGTGTCATTTGTAGGAAGGTATCGCCAATGAAAGCGTCCTTGGAACTAATATAAATTAACAGTATTCTAGTTTTCATAAAGGCCAGGTTTTAAACATGGCAACAAAAAGCCGAAATCCAACCCGCCAGTATACCTACTTAAGCGCAGAATCCTAGCGCTGAACCACCCCGGAGGAATCTTTGGTTTCGAGGAAGGGGCCGTTCCCGGCATTGGTGCTCACTCCCAGTTCCACTCCGTGCGCGTTCTCAAGAATTATCACCGCGCCCGTCAATCGTACCTTCGCCGACGATGGCGACGTTTTTCACGTCGACCAATCCGATCAAGCACCAGCCGCGTTCCTGACCCGTTGCATCGACGAAGAAATCGGGGTTTGAGTAATCGCTCAGTTCTGTGCTCCCGAGAATGGTCGCATCTTTTTCCAAGCGGAGCGTGACGTCGTCGCGAAGGAGAATGGTGCCGCCGAGGTAATCACCCGCCGGCACCACGACTTCGCCTCCGCCCTGAGCATTGACCGCATCAATGGCTTCCTGAATCGCTGGCGAGTCCACGGCGATGCCATCACCCTTTGCCCCAAAGTCCCGTACATTGACGACGACCTCAGCGGTAGAAGACGGTTCGGGTAGATGCGAACATCCAGCCGCTAAGAAACAGACGAGTCCGGAGGTGATGAATTTTCTGAGGGTAATTTTCATGACTAGCTGACCTTGCTTATTGATTACTTCAACGGCTGTCAGTCTTCGGAATCATGGTTGATCCGCATCCACCGCTCGTATCCTACAGTCACAGTGTATCATTCGGATATCAATCCAAAGAATCCGCGGCCAGTCCGAGTTCCAGCCCTTTCGCTCCTCCAATTCGAGGGAGTAGGGCGTGCCTTCTTCTACCCCGCCGTATTGCAGCTTAGGCGAATAAATGCCGTGGTTTTTAAGTTTGATATCATGCTCGGCATCTTTCCGGCGGTAGCGCTCGCGAGCGGAGGCTCTACGTAAAACCCGCTCCGTTTGACTCGGCGTAGCTCGAAGACAGTTGTCATGGATCATGAGCCTGTCGAATGGCGCGCCTGCCAGCGATGTCCCTTTTTGCCCCGCAGTCGGGTTTGCACCCAGTGATTCTAGGCCGTCCTGTTTTCATTTGACACCCCATTCCCGAATAGGGTAATATCTATTTAGAATTAGTTCTGTTAATTATTAATATCCCCCACAGACCACTAATAATATGAATAAACCCTATACTTCGAAAAAACTTCTGGCGGTAGCGTCATTGTCTACCTCTATGCTATGTTTAGCGGCTCAAGGCCAAACGGTAGTAGATTCCGGAAATCCATTTTCCACGACACTTGGCACAGACAATGATGGCTTGGGCGGCTTTACGATCAGCACCACAGGGGCTGATGATTCTTGGAATACAACTACCAGCGCTGTAGTGCATACCAATACTGGCGGTGCTACCAATAACAGCCTACTTCAGGACTTTTCATTCGATACAAGTGTCGGCACTGCCTACCAGATTATAGGAACGCTCACTTGGACGGCTGAGGCGGATAGAAACAATCGAAACGGTATTTATCTCTTTGGTAATCAAGCAGATCTAGGTGTGGCTCCGGGGGAAAATGAGTTGGGTGCGCTTTCATTCCTTTGGAATTCCGATGATCAGGATATTCTCCATGCCGAGGGGATCGATGTCCCGGGTTCAATAGTGACCCAGGGAATTTCCAATCCCGATGTTCCCGCAACAAACACTGTTTATACCGAACAGGTAACCTTTCAAGCAGACTTCGAATATCTGGCAGGCGATCTCATACAACTTGATCTTTCCTTCTTCAACAACTTCGGGGGAAACCCCGGTTTTGATATGATGACACAATTTACCTTGGATTCAACGGTATACACTGGCGGTTATTTTGGTTTCGCAGGGCGCACTCGTGACGATGGAGCTTCAAACTCTATTGGAAACTACGAACAATTTTCTTTTACCCAGACCGCCGTCCCGGAACCTTCCGCCTTTGGTTTGATCACTGCAGGTATGGCGGGGATGATGCTACTTCGCCGCCGTCGTTCCTAAGAACGCACGCCTGAACTTTTTCCAAGCGGGGGTCTCAAAAGAGCCCCCGCTTTTTTGTGTGCGCCCGTCAGGACGCACTCTTGACTCTGAGTAGCTTGTAGGGCTCGCGCTGGCGCGATTGCCGAGGATTGCCCTAGAGTTTATCAGACTCAATGACGCTCTCCCGAGAGGAAATGACATTTGGAGACGTTCTGCCGATTGTTGGATGTTTGGTGAGTTCTTGAATCGGCGGCCGATCCGCGGCAACGCCGCAAGCGGCGGCCCTACATAGATGGTCGTAAGCTTTTCGATTCGTAGGGCTCGCGCTGGCGCGATTGCCGCCTGATGTCCAAGTTTGCCCCGCAAACTAAATGGAACCCGGAGATTCAAGGTCTTCCTATTTTTATTTGACATCCCACTCTCGATCAGGATAATATTTATCAATTCAAGAGCTTTTTACTATTAATAACCCCAAAACCCATATTTACTATGAATGTACCCTATACTCCAAAAAAACTCCTGACGGTGGCTTCACTGTCCACGCTGTGCCTCGCGGCTTCCGCGTTTGGGCAATTGGTATCGTCCAGTACAGTTTTTGGAACAAGTGGCGACGGCCTTGACGGATTCACCGAGAGTACAACAGACGGCGCTTGGTCGACCAACACGGGCAATGTCCAATTGGTCTATGATAGCACCGACAATGCTGGCTTTCAGAACGCGGGTCTGCTCAAAGACTTCGGTCCATTCAGCACCGGAAACGGAATCACGATAAATATGTCAGGCACTGTTACCTGGTCGACATACGCCGATGACAATAATCGTATCGGACTTTATGCCTTTGGCACCGATGCCGATGCAAATACTAATGGCGCAGTAGAAACCGATGCACTCTCTTTTCTCCTTCATATCGAAAATGGAGCCACAGTGAACACGGGAATTGATGGTAGCACCATCGGAGACGACGCCTCAGCCTACAACCCGCCGTTCACTCCAGGTGACAACGTTGACAACCTGGTGGTCGATTTTGAAATTTCTTTTGATGTGGCGATGGTCTATGACAATCTCGGAAACATTAATTTCACCTTCGATTTGAGCTATTTAAACGGCGATGACCCATCGACGCTGCAAACGGATACAGTGACTGGAAGCGTTGTCGCTTCCAGTGTGAGTGGCACTCACTTCGGTTTTGCCGGCCGTGCGAGAGATCGTGGTGAAAACAGGGTTGATCCGGATTTCCGGGGAGGCACGTTCGACGCAAGATATCAAGACTTCTCGTTTGAGGTCGTTCCTGAGCCTTCCTCCTACGCTCTGCTCGCAGGTGTGTTTGCCGCGATGCTCATCCTTCGTCGCCGTCGTTCGTAAGGACGCCCGACAAAATCTTTACCAACAGGGCCTCAAACTCCGGCCCTGTTTTTTTATGCCCGGCTTTTCATCACGGCGGCGACGCGTAAACGGAGGGGCCACTCGGAGGACTCGCGCTCTTGACACGGCGTAGCTCGACTTGTCGGCCGGAGCCTTGGCGAAGGTGGAAGAGCGAAGACGGTTGCGCGATTGCCGCGGCAACGCCGTAGTGTTTATCGGACACAATGACGCTCCCCCGAGAGGAGACGACATTTGGAGACGTTCTGCCGATTGTTGGATGTTTGGTGAGTTATTAAATCGCCGGCCGTATCGCGGCAACGCCGCAAGCGGCGGCCCTACGTAGATGGTCGTACACTTTTCAATTTGTAGGGCTCGCGCTGGCGCGATTGCCGAGGATTGCCCTAGAGTTTATCAGACTCAATGACGCTCTCCCAGCTATACGCGACATTTGAAGGCGCTCTGCGATTGTTGGATGTTTTGCGATTACGTAGGTCCTTCTGGATCGCGTAAGCAATCCGCTTCAATGATATCCTGAATGGATTCTCCATCGCTTATCCATTCGGGCTGTGGGTATTGCCCGTCTTTCAGCAATTTCCGAAATTCCGGCTGGTAGTGGCGGTTTTGGACGGACCAAGGCCAGGTTTCGCGGCAATTTAGAAGTTTTGCGAGATAGGGATTTAAGAAAGTGTAGCGGGCAAACGGCTCCAGCGCACTCTCGTGCCTGACCCTGTGGTCGTAAAAGTTCTGCTGCCAGCGTAGGCCCGGTCCCTGACTGCGGAGGGGACCGGACGATTTAAATTTCGCTATGACTTGCGAAAGCTCGAGTGGCTCCCCCAGGGTCACTAGCAAGTGAAGGTGGTCCGACATCACGGTGGCCATCCATAGCTGATAATCGCCGTTGCGGTGTTGCGCACGACAGGTATCCAGCAAGCTATTCGCGATCGCCTCAGAGGTGAGCCCGGTTTGCCTATCGGCAGTGACCAAAGTAATGAAATAGCGAGCCCCCGGTATAGAGACCCGCCCTCGCCGCAGCGCATAGGTTCGTCGGTTTGGACGTTGCGGGATGGTTCGTTTTGCGGAATTCATTATGTAAACATATGTTCACTTAATGGACGCGATGGCAATTCAATTCGCAATCTTGACGCGGCGGTGTCGCGCCTTCTTAGCCAACCTCAACTTCGCTTAATCTCGACAGTGGGCCGAATAGGGTCTTGTTTTGTCCACTTACCCTATGAAACGAATACTCCTCCCTCTCGCGGCTCTCATGAGCCTTTCTTTTCTCCATGCCGAGCTCTGGATGCCGGCAATCTTTAGTGACCACATGGTGCTGCAACGCGATCTCGCGAATCCGGTCTGGGGCACGACTGATCCTGGGCAAACGGTTACCGTCTCGATTGCGGGTCAGCGGCAGCAAACCAAGGCTGACGGCGAAGGCAATTGGCGGGTTCAGCTGATGCCTTTACCAGCAGGCGGTCCGCACCAACTCACGGTCGATGCGGATGAGGCGCGGGTCTTTGAGGATGTTTTGGTTGGTGAGGTCTGGTTCTGTTCGGGGCAGTCGAATATGGAGTGGTCGGTGGATCGGTCCAACGAAGCGGCCATCGAAATCCTCTCAGCCAACTATCCTGAGATTCGGCTGATTTCGGTGCCTCGCATAGGAACGCAGGAGCCGCAGGATGATTTTGAGGGCCAGTGGGAGGTTTGCTCGCCTGAGACGGTAGTTGATTTTTCAGCGGTGGGCTATTTCTTTGGGCGCCGCTTGCACAATACGCTGGGAGTCCCAGTCGGGCTGGTCGATCTTTCCTGGGGCGGATCCGCAGCCGAGGCTTGGGTGCCTCGTGAGGTTTTGGAGAACGATCCGCTTTACATAAGCTATCTTGCAGAACGCGCAGCACTGACCGACGGCTATACTGACGCGGTGCACGCGGAGAAAGTAGCTGAGTGGGAGCTCGAGGTGCAGGCGTGGGAAGAGGCTGGCCGCGAGGGACGGGGCCCCCGTGCACCACGGGATCCGCGCAGCGATAACAAGCGCCCCGGCAACATTTTCAACGGCGTCGTCCACCCTGTATTAGGCTACGGACTACGCGGCAATATCTGGTATCAGGGGGAGTCGAACACCGGTCGCGATCCGCAGACCTATGGGCAGCTCTTTCCACTGGTCATTGAAACCCTGCGTGAGCGCTGGGGGCAGGGTGATTTCCCTTTTTACTGGGTACAGCTCGCGGATTTCCGCGAGGAGAGCCCGGAACCGCAGGACGAGCAATGGACCCGTTTGCGCGAAGATCAAACGATGACGCTGGATGTTGTCTCAAACGGAGGACAGGCCGTAATCATTGATGTCGGCGAAGGCCGCGATATTCATCCCCGTGACAAGCACACGGTAGCCAACCGCTTGGCCCGTATCGCGCTGGCCCGGGACTATGGCTATGATATCCAATACCAAAGCCCGCGCTACGAATCCATGCAGCTCGAGGACGGGCGGGTCATTGTCAGCCTGAAGCACGTCAGCGACCAGGGGCTCTACGCCTTTGATACCGAAACCATCGAGGGTGTTGCCGTAGCCGGAGAGGACCGCGTTTTTCACTGGGCCGAGGCAAAGATCGTCGGCCCGAACAAAGACCAGCTCGAAGTCTGGAGCGACGCGGTTCCCAATCCCGTAGCCGTGCGCTATGCCTGGGCGATAAATCCGGTGGTCAATCTCTATGATCGCGAAGGCTTACCGGTGACACCTTTCCGCTCGGACGATTGGTGATTATACGATCGCACGATTCAGCTTACCGGAAACCAATCCTTCGGGATCGATTTCGGTGACTGCGAAACCGATTCCGGCAAATGCTTGGCTGAGACGTGCGGTCTGCTTGCTCAATTGAGGTATGTCTTCGGCGGGGACTTCGACACGCGCCTGCTCCCCATAATGGCGGACTCGGGAGATTGGAAATCCGGCCGCTTTAAGCCAGGCCTCGGCAGATTCGATTTGGCCTAACTTATGAACGGTCACGCGTTCACCGTATGGGATACGAGAGGCGAGGCAGGGGCTGGCCGGTTTATCCCAGCATTTTAGCTGGAAGTGGGCAGCGACAGCGCGCACTTGCTCTTTGGATATTTGACACTCGACCAGTGGGCTGCGCACGGCGTGTTCGCTGGCGGCTTCAAGGCCCGGGCGGTAGTCACCTTTGTCGTCCAGATTTGTGCCGTTAAGAACCCACCATTTCGGGTTCTGCTGGCGTAAATTTTCCAGCTCATCATAGAGGGCATCCTTGCAATAGTAGCAGCGGTTGACGGGGTTGGTGAAATAATTCGGGTTTTCGATCTCGCGGGATAGCACCACCTGAAAGGGAATGTCGTGAGCGGTAGCGAAACTGCGCGCTTCTTCCAACTCGGACATTTTTAAACTGGGTGAGGCCGATATGGCCGCGAAGGATCGTTCGGAGCCCAGGAAGTGCCGCGCGAGAAATGCAACCAGAGAGCTGTCCACGCCCCCGGAAAAAGCGGTGATCGCTCCATCGCAGCGCTCAAACCAAGATTTGAGTCGGTCAATGCAATTCATGGCATCATGACTGTCTTGCATGCTGTAAACCTAATTGGAAGTGAGGCACTGTCAACGTAGGTCTATTTCCGCCTTGCGAGTCGATCAAAGCGAAGTAACTTTATTGACTCATGGATGTCCCTATTGGCACAACGGCATTACTTTTATCCGCAATTATTATCGGGGTGACACACACCTTATTGGGGCCTGATCACTACCTGCCTTTTGTGGCGCTGGGTAAGGCTCGTAAGTGGACGCTTCGCCGGACGATGGCGGTTACATTTCTTTGTGGGGTCGGGCATGTGGCCGCATCCGTCCTGGTTGGAGTAATTGCTGCCCTGGCCGGGTGGTCGCTGGGCAGCGTCAACGCGTTTGAGTCCTCCCGTGGTGAGATCGCCGCCTGGCTATTGATCTTCTTCGGCCTCATCTATGTGATATGGGCTCTGCGGCGCTTGGCCAATGGGAAGGTTCACACACATGTGCATACCCATGCCGACGGCACCTCTCACGCCCATCCGCATTCACACTCCGGCGAGCATGCGCATGTGCACACTGCTGACGGTTCGGGTAAAAGTGTTACGGTTTGGAGTTTGTTTATTATTTTCGTCTTCGGTCCCTGTGAGGCGCTGATCCCGTTGCTCCTGTTTCCTGCCCTGGCGCACGATCTGCTTTTGGCCGTCGCCGTGGTGGGCTTGTTTGCCTTTGCGACGATCCTCACGATGATGACAACAGTCTGGGCGATGACAAAGGGGATTCAGTTCATCAAGCCTAACTCTATCGCTCGATACGGGCATGTTGCTGCCGGTGTCGTTATTCTTACCTGCGGTGCAGCGATTCATTTGGGTCTGTAAAGGTTATGCGAGTTTTATACTACAACTGTTCGGCTGGCATCTGTGGGGATATGAACCTGGGAGCCATGATCGATCTCGGAGTGGATCCGAATGCGCTGCTAGTGGAGTTGAAGCGATTGCCTCTCGAGGGTTGGGAGATTCGCTGGGAAAAGGATGACCGATCCGGTATCAGCGGGACGCGTGTTGATGTGATTCTGGAGGGAGAATCGGCCAACCATTCCCATTCCCATAGCCATGGGCACAGCGACCACGACCACACTCACGATCACAGTCATGCGCATCATGATGAAGAGGATTCGGCAGAGCATGGGCACCAGCACGAGCACCGAACTTTTCAAGTGATTCGTGAGATGATCCGCCAGAGTGGATTGAGCGAGAAGGTGAAGGACGATTCGGTTGAAGTCTTCCGTGTTCTGGCCGAGGCTGAAGGAGCCGTTCACAACAAGCCAGCCGAAGAAGTGCATTTTCACGAAGTCGGCGCAATTGACTCAATTATCGATATCGTGGGTGCGGCGATTTGCTGGGAGTTGCTCGGGGTCGATGCGATTGCGGCGTCGACGGTTGAGCTGGGAGGAGGCACCGTCCAGTGTGCGCATGGGCGGATGCCTGTGCCGGCTCCGGCCACAGCTCGCCTTGTAGAATCCATGTCCGTTAGTTTAAATGCCACGAACAAGGAAGCCACAACGCCGACAGGGGCGGCCTTGCTGCGTGGGAAGAAGTGCCGTTTTCACGAAAGGGTTGTGGGGCGCCAGCTCAAAGCGGGCACCGGGATCGGGCAGCGCAAAGATCCGAATATTCCGAATGTGTTACACGTCTCACTGATTGAATCGGAAGAGGCAGACTCTTCGGCGCATACATTCGTCTGGGAAGTCGCCGTCAATCTGGATGACATGACGCCGGAGCATGTGGCCTATCTCTGTGAACAACTTCTGGAAGCCGGCGCGCTGGATGTCTGGCAGACCGCCGCAACTTTTAAGAAGGGTAGGGTAGGTGTGATCGTCGCGGCCCTGGTGGCGGAGACAGATTTGCCAGCAGTGGAGTCGGCTTGTTTTCGGCACAGTCTCAGCCTCGGTTTACGGAAGCGTCGTTGGGATCGTGTAGTACTGGATCGAACGATTGAAACGTTGGAAACGAGTCTGGGGCCGGTGCGGTTGAAGGTCGCCCGCGATGCGGAAGGGCGGGTCTGCCGCCGCAAACCCGAATATGAGGATTGCAAGGCGCTGGCGAGGGAGCATGGGCTTTCCCAACGTGAGGTGATGCGGATCATCGATGAAGTTTTATCGCTGAAACGTGATTAGTTATGCCGGATACGGAAGTTATTTTGAGAGCTGTGCAGAGCGGTGAGTTGGAGGTGTCTGAGGCCATTGAACAACTGCGCCAGGCATCTTTTATCAATTTGGGGCATAGCCGGGTGGATACCGATCGGATGCGTCGCAAGGGAACCTCCGAGGTGATTTTCGGGGAAGGAAAAACCGCGGAGCAGATCAGCGCCATTTCGGGAAGCTTACTGGAACAATCGCAAAATGTCCTCGTCACCCGTCTTGCTTCGGAGAAAGCCGACCAGCTGCAAAAGAAATTCCCCGACGCCAATTATCACGAGCAAGCGCGTATCTTAACCATCCAGCGTCAGGCAGTAACACCGGCGGTGACCCGCATCGCGGTTGCCTGTGCCGGCACATCAGACTTGCCCGTGGCTGAGGAGGCGCGGTTGACGGCGGAATTTTTCGGAAACCCAGTGGACACGCTGTATGATGCGGGGGTGGCCGGCTTGCATCGCTTGATGGCCGACATAGACCTGCTCCTGGATGCACGGGTTGTGATCGCCGTGGCCGGAATGGAGGGGGCCTTGCCCAGTGTGATCGGCGGTTTAGTAAAGGCTCCTGTAATTGCTGTGCCGACCAGTGTCGGATACGGAGCTAGTTTTGGCGGGGTGGCCGCTCTTCTTGGTATGCTCAATTCCTGTGCCTCCGGCATCAGTGTGGTCAATATAGACAACGGCTTCGGTGCTGGCTTTCTGGCGAATACCATCAACCGACTGTAGAGCTTGGTTTTGTCGATTATTTGATCAGTCTTTCGGACTGTCAGCGCGTAGAGGGTACAGAACCCGCTGGAATTTATTACGCGGGTGATCCATCGACGTAATTGGGGTGCTCCCATGGTGTCGGGATATCGCGCAGGCCTTGTATCGCGGTATGGTGTAGCTCTACTAATTCGTTTTGAGGCATGGGTCGGAAATT
>Ga0222662_1000872_pt1 | contig 18401 bp, 19 predicted proteins | sample AntAcemetagen600_FD_179821 | JGI IMG/M metagenome (GOLD analysis project Ga0222662, IMG submission 179821) | Saline water microbial communities from Ace Lake, Antarctica - #600 | ecosystem: Environmental > Aquatic > Non-marine Saline and Alkaline > Saline | place: Antarctica: Ace Lake...
ATAAAAATGAATGTCGTTTATTTCGTCAACTTCTATATCGTCTAATAATACCGGATTACATCTTACATATAAATCCTTACCATTATTATCATATTGTAATTCATGATGCCATAGTGGTATTATGTATGTTTTTTTATCTATTGTAAGACGATACAAATTATTATCAAATAAATCTTCTAATGTAGGATTCAATATAATAACTTCATCGTTTTGAACTTTATTGTTAATAATACTTTCTATTTTGCTAATATATTCCGGTTTTATATGAAATATATCCTTATTCATCTTGATAATATTATAGATTTTAATAAGCGTTTCCTTATCTAAATTGTCAAGAAAGTCATTCGATTTAGTTTCACATATATGGGTTAATTTTTGGATTATTACATGAATAACGCCAGTGTCTTTATCTATAGGTATGATAGTATTGATAAACGTAAATAAAATATCAGAATATGATGTATTCGCTTGAGATAACTCATTTAAATTCATATTGTTTTCGCATAAATACTGATATGCTTCACTAACTTCTTGGAATTTATTTTTCGCATCTATGGAATTGTTTTTATCAGGATGGTATTTTAACGCACCTCTTTTATATTTATGTTTTAGTTCATCTATGTTTATCTTTTGTTTACTGTTTATATCAAGGATTTTGCAAGCTTTTTGGAAATTCATTATAATTATGTATTTTTTTTATTATATAAACCATGATACTCTCTAAATGGTATATAGGTCTATAATTATTATTGAAATACTTGAATGATGGATAGCATTTAATTAAAATATCCGATATATCATTATTGTTTAATTTGGCGTCGCTTAAAAAATAATATAGAATATACCATACCGCTTCATTAATTTCAACATTATATATTAATAATTCGTATAATGTATCACGAAACTCGGTAAACTTTACTTGTTCTATATTTTTTATTTTGTCAATAATATTATCGCATACTTTATTGAAAATATCTTCAGGGATTTCAGACAATTGTTTTAGGTGTGAGAATGAACGTAATTCTTTTATGTTTACAATAGAATTCATGTCTATATTAGATAATATAGGTTGCGGATTCAAATGTGTTTCCTGAGTTTCGTCTAATTTACGTCTTTTTTTGTCATAGTTAATTCTTAATAATTCCGTATATGTTTCTTTTGATGGTCGTTTTATAGGTAATCGATAGCATGAATTAATGATTTTATAGGGTAAGAAGCTAATATGTTCGGATACGATTATAAACTTTATTTTAATATTACTATTTTTGCTATTGTATTGATGCATATAACTATAGAATACTTCGAGTAATTCAGAATTTATGCTGTGGAAATTTTTACATAAAATGATTCCATGTTTATTTGGTTTTACTGAAATTATATCTACAATTTGGAAAAAAATCTCATGCCATAATGTTTTTGCGTTACAACCCAGCAATGACATATCTACTTCATAATGAATATCACTGATATGACATAGGTATTGTTGTTTATCAGTACTAATAGATATTCGTTTATCATATTTTAATTCGGTTGGACTATATTTTTTTATTATGTTGAGAACTTGGGTATATTTACCAATTCCACATGCACCATGTACCAGTATATTTGGCATATTTACTATATTTATGGGAAACTTTGATATTTCTTCCTTCAATTCTGAATGTATATTATACAATTCACATGAGTTAATATATTCTTCATACAAAGTTTCGTAGTATTTCATTACCAATTTACAATTTATGTATATATAAATAGTTAGTTTTATACGCATTTGTTATGTATATCTAATTACATAACAAAGATTACCTTCCTACAAGACTATGTATTTTCAAATCCGCGAAATCTACCGCATATTTTACTTGATATGAAGAAATTACAAGAGAACTAATCGTTAACCCCATGTTAACAATTGCTGGGAGGTGCCCTACAATTGTTGATATTGAAAAATTGTTCCATAATATTGATAATATAGGGACATCTATGACAGACTTAGTGAAATAATATAATAACAACGAAATCGCATTAATTATAAATAAAATTAGAGTGTTTTGTTTAATCGCATCAAATAATTCTTGATATTTTTTTGACAATATTACAGGAGTACCTTTTGTATCATTGTATTTTTCTTGTATGTCGAATATAGTGATACTTGTCAATATTAAGGCAACTGATAATAATCCCATACTAATAAATGAACCATATAGAGACATCCTACTTGCATAATACCCTCTATAATCACCACCCGGATTATTTATTATCATTTGTGATAATTCCTTTCCAAAAAAGAGAGTAAACGCTATTTGAATTACAGTGAGAACTCCAAGTCCAACAATTTCAGAATATTTTGTATAGATGTATACGAATGATGTAATATATAAAATGACAAATATGCTGTAATTTAAAGGTGTTATGTAGGATTCCATTATATATTTTCAGTATATTTTATGAATTCAAAATCGGATAATTTTCTTTCAGCCATTCTATGATTGTTTCTTTTTCACATGTTAATATGCTTCCCTTAAATTTTTTAATATTCAGAAATTGTGGTTTTTTCATTTGGTCTGTTTTATAAAATCCATATGCTCCGAATTTTCCCTTACGAATACTGAGAACATCGGTTAATTCTCTTAATATATTTTTATCTGTTTGTTTTTCACTGTCTACTTTATCTAAAATAGGGATAATATCGTCTAAAGTAATTTCGTCGTGATTGCTATCTATACTTTTAATGGATTCTTTCATTGTTCCATATTCGACATACGCACCGTATCGTCCATCTTTGATAATTACGTCAATATCTTTGTATTTTCCAAGATTACGTTCTTTGGGAGCAATAAGGTCTTCTATTGTATATTCCTTGTTTTTTAGTTTATCTATATCTATTTTGAAATCGCGTTTTACGGAGATATATTCATATTTATCCTCTTCGTTTTTATACTGGATCACGGGTCCATATTTTTCAAATAATACTACATGTTTATCATCCAATGGGTATGTTTGTTTGGGTATTTTACTTACTGGTTTTGATAATTCTTTAATTTCATTGTAACATTCGCGACATATGGAAGACCACTCTGTATTATCATTTGTAATAGCATCTAATTTATCTTCCATTAATTTTGTATATTCATAAGAGAACAATGAATTATAATGTTCGATTAAAAACTCTACAGTTAATGTTCCTATTGGCTGCAGTACCAATTTACCTTTTTCATTTCCAAATGTTTTAGCTTCAGTAGTTTCTGTTAATGTATCGTCTTCTAACTTGAAATTATTACAGTCTATCTCTATACCATCTACGTCTGTCTTTTTTACATATCCTCTATCTTGTATTGTGGATACAATGGTGGAAAATGTAGATGGACGTCCAATTCCCGCAGTTTCAAGTTTGTTGATTAAACTGGCTTCTGTATAATGCGTATGTTTGTTCTTCATTGATATGATACTTTCAATCCAATTGTATTTTATCGGCTTTTGTAATTGGGTTTTGAAAAACATATGTAGACCATTGGCTTCGTTCTGTGTATCCGTATCCAACTTTTTATCACTTACCGTCTTCCAACCTAAAAAGATAGGTATTTCGTGTGTATATGTATATTTCGTTTTTTCAGGTCCAGACACTTCTAATGGGATTGCTTTATATTTGGCTTCTGACATACAACTTTCAACTGTATTTTTCCATATTAATTTATACATTGACACTAACCGAGTGTCATCCGACAATATCGTTTTATTTATTAGCTGGGTAACACGTATAGCCTCATGTGGATTGTTTGACTGCTTGTTCTCTAACTCATCTATATTACCTACGTATTTTTCACTTCCATACTCTTCTTGAATATATTTTGATATTTCTTGAAGAAAGGGTTTTGCGTATTTTGTACTTTCCGTCCTCATGTAGGTAATATACCCAGTTTGATAGAGTTGTTGACATAATCGCATGGTTTCACTTGGTGAGATGTGTAAAATATTACTTGCTACTTGGAGCAATCTGGAAGTATGAAACGGTTTTGGTGGTGATTTTGTCGTATCTCGTGGGTTACTTATGGTAAGCATATGTTTATGATTGATAGATTTTGTTAGATGTTCTTCCACTTCTTGTTTGGTTTGGAATTCTACATTTAAATTAAAATGAATGTTCTTCTCGAAAAAGGAAGCCGTGGTTTTATAATAAGTTTGAATATTGTCTTTCTTTTTTCCTTCAATTTCATTATCATACACCAATCTCAGAGCAGGAGTTTGACATCTGCCCGCAGATAATGAATTTTTGGAATCGTTATATAAATATTTCCATAACATTGGTGATATTTTATATCCTACAATAACATCTAAGACTTGACGAGCATGTTGTGCCTTTACCAAATCTAAATTGATGGTTGTGGGTGAATTGATAGCTTTTAATAATGCGTTTTTTGTTACTTCATGGAATATAATACGTGGAGTTGTTTTCGTTGATAATCCGAATTGTTCGCATATATGCCACGCAATAGCTTCTCCTTCTCTATCATCATCAGTAGCTAATATTATATTTTCTTTTGAGAACTTTGATATAGTTTGTTTCATAAATACAATGTGGTCTTTCTTTTCAGCTAATTCGGTGAATTGTGGTTCAAATGTATCCTTTGTATCTATTGATTTGAGTCCATTTACGCTTCGGATATGTCCTTTTGATGAAATACAACAATAATTCGTTCCAAGATAGGATTCTATTTTGGCACATTTCGAAGGCGATTCGACAATGATTAGATAGGTTGCGGAAGAAAGGTTATCGGAAGATTTTGTTATTTGTTTTTTTGTATATTTCTTGTAAATTTTTTTAGACATATTGAGAACCTTGACACTATTATTATATAATGTATTGGTTTTATTAGGTTTTTTAATGTGTAAACAATTATGAGTTGTATAGAAATATCATAATGGTTCTTTATTTTTTCTTGTTTCTTTTTGTTTTGTTTCTTTTTGTTTTGGTTTGTTTCTTCTTGTTCTGTTTTTTATAAGTTCGTTTTGTTTTTTTACCATAACCCATTACAACATGTCGTTCTGGATTTTGCCATGCTTCTTGGTTTTTCCATGGTTGTAACACATGCGAAGGTTCTGTAGTAGTAGCTTGAATAGGTTGGTTATGTGTAGCTTGTTCTAAATAATCATAAGCTGCATATAATAGACGTATATTCATTAATTCTTGTTCTATTTTGGTATTTAATTCATTTACTATTACGTTATATATGTCTACAAAATTAGATTCATCTATGTATTGCTCTATCGAATAAGTAGGTTCATTTAATTCTCCTCCTCCTCTTCTTGCTCGTGGAATATATTGTTTTCTTAGATAGTCCATATTAGGTTTTACTTGGCGGTTTGTTTTTACCACTTTGCTATTTTTTTTAGGATTGCTATTTTTTGACGATATTGAACCTTTACTTAAGAAATTCCTCGCAACCTTGTTAAATACTGTTTGTATTCCATTTATGGAAATATTTGAAATAACACATATAAATTCTAACAGCTTTAAACTTTTTGCTTTATTAGTTTTATTCATCCCTCGAATAAAAATTTGATTTATTGGAAAATTGGTATTCAAGTTATTACATATGACCTGCATTTGGTTTATAGTGGTTTGTTCTCGAGTATTTGAAATCCCTTTATGGAGGTCATTACAACAACTGTTATTGTTACGTCTACTCAAATCTAATACCGTTTTTATAGCCTTATCACGTACATACCATATAGCGTTTTGATTTGTGTCTATAAAATTCATTTGCATTTTGTTATAATTACAGCATGCACACGACCATTTATATACAATTTTTTGTAATTCTTTTTTACTTAATTCTGGAGATCTTGAATTATATAATCCTACATAAAATTTTAATGATTCAAATACATTTACTACATGTTCACATGCGGTAGGGCATCCAGCTTGTCCTTGTATCTGTGCCAGACCAAGACCGCATATATAACATTCTTCAGTACCGTTTAGAAATTTTGTTGGATAATCGAATACCCCAAAACATTGGTTGTCTGGGGTAGAACCTTCCATAAAAGTACGACCTGATTCCTTTAAAGCTTGATTTAATATAGGAAACCCGTCCACATATAACATTTCTGAAATTATAGATGTATAATTGCCACCTGTTACATTTTTTACCCCATGATAGTTACCAGGGGTTATTTGTTTAAATTTGTCAAAAGCGCTATTAAAATACGTTTCGGGATTTGTATCTAATGTTGATAAAAAACGTCTGATTATTGATTGTATACGGGCATTATGTTTATTAGCCTGTATTTGACTTAATCGTTCAAAGTAATATTTATATACTGATTTAGCTGTTTCTTCCAGACATTCTACTTTTGTATCACTGGTGTTATCACCGGACAAACAATTCTGTATGTTAACCATAATATCGGGACCACCTTCTATTATTTTTCCTTCCGAGTAAAAATAATTATCATTCTCTACTATATCCATTTTATAATATATTACTATATATTTTATCATTGATTAAATTGATTTAAACATTAGTATACACAATATAAGGAAACCATGCAAATATATCAAGTAAATATCTATGACCGAAATTATACAAATTGGGAATTGTATAATTTGGAAAGTAATTCGACAACAGAAAAGGCAGAATTATTGAACCCATTAACAAACAAGTGGTTCGATGGTGATACTATCGAGATAGATGATACCCGTACAACTAAAGTATCCGGACTTGACAATAAAGTCCAATTAGAAGGTGTATTAATACTGGAAGGAAATAAGACGTTTGGAAGAACCCCTAATAAGAAACGTTTATATTATCGTTGTATTCCAAATAATAAAAATTATCCCGTATTTTTAGTACCGTATGATGTCAAATTAGGATTTTCAAAACACCAACAAAACAAATATGTACTATTTAAATATGATAATTGGAATAGCAAACATCCATATGGTGAATTAGTAGAGGTACTTGGTGATGTTGATAATTTGGAAGTGTTTTATGAATACCAGTTACACTGTAAAAAATTACATACGTCTATTAAGAAATTAACGAATCAAACTACGTCTTCCCTGAAAAATGTACCAATAATAGAGAACATACTACAAAATTCCAATTACCAGATTGAAGACCGAACGAATGAGTTTGTATTCTCAATAGACCCAGATGGAAGTAAAGATTTCGATGATGCGTTTAGTATTGAGAAACAAGATGATCTCTATAAAGTATCTATCTATATTGCCAATGTGTATATTTGGATGGAAGAATTGAATTTATGGGAGCACTTAACCGAACGTGTATCAACAATATATTTACCAGATAGGAAAAGACCCATGTTACCACTTATATTATCAGATTCGTTATGCAGTCTTCAAGAAAATGAATTGCGTATAGCACTGGCGATGGATATTTATTTTGATAAAAATGGAAATGTAATAGAGAACCGTGAAATAAGTTATAAAAATGTAGTAGTGAAAACGCGTAAGAATTTTGTATATGAAGAGAAAAAACTTTTGAAAAACAATAATTATAAAGAAATGATGAATTTAACGAAATTATTGAAACCTACCGTTCAAGATAGTCATGAATTGGTAGAATATTGGATGATTCGTATGAATAAAGAAGTGGGTACATCCTTAAAAAAGAAAGAATGCGGTGTTTTTAGACAAGCTATTTATAAAAATGATACAAATGAAACCTATGCTGGACTCGATGATAATACATCCAGACTCATCCGTTCTTGGAATAATACAGATTGTAAATACGTATTATACGATAAAGATATTGTATTGAGGCATGATATGATGGATGTGGGCGAATACGTGCATATTACAAGTCCTATTCGTCGTATGGTGGATTTATTAAACCAAATTATACTGGCGTACAGCGAACAACTGGTTACCGTTCGCAGTACTAACGCAACCCACTTTTTAGATAAATGGCTGGAAAATATAACCGGACTGAATACAGATATGAAAACAATACGTAAAGTACAAACCGAATGTCAGTTATTAGAACGATGTACAAACAATCCAGACCTATTAGACAATATTCATGATTGTGTTTTATTTGGAAAAACAGAGTCACATCAAGGAGTATATTCGTATGTAGTATATTTGACAAATATGAATATATTAACACGAATCAAAACAAAAGAAGAATATTTAGACTTATCCAAACATAGGTGTAAATTGTTCGTGTTTTCAGATGAAGATAATATCAAAAATAAAATTAAGTGTGAGTTACAAGAGTTAATGCTATGTATGAACCCACCATAAAAATAAAGGTGTCAAATAAAATATCAATCAAATTATTATGGTATGTCAATCGTAAGGGGTTTGACATTCCTATATATGCTTGCCAATATTCCCATATGGTATGGATAATAAATAAATTCAAATAGTAGGTGTGTGTATTATAACCGAGAAAAATATAAATAAGACCAAATAAGAAGCCAGTAACAAAATGAACGATATGCCATATTTCTACGTAAAAACTGTAATTAGAACTTTTGTATAGTAATGTATCTAATACCTTTTTTACTGGTTGTGGCACGAAAAAGTCGCCACTTTTGTAAATCATTTTATGTAAGTCAACCATTATAGTATATACACAGAAAAAATACTTTTAGAATGAATATAAAAATATCATGTATATATATAATAATATGTATCTTTTAAAGGCTACTTTATTTATGTTGTCAGTGGCTTCACTTACTGTGAATGCTACCTTTGTAGAGCGTTTTGAAAATTGGGTTAAGGAGTTCAAACAAGAGTTCCATAACACCGAGCATCGTGAAGGCATTATGCGTAAATGGATTGAAAACGATAAATTCATTGACGAGTCAAATGCCAAAAATTTAACCTACTCATTAGGTCATAACCAGTTTTCTGGTATGGGTTCTGATGAGTTCAGTCAATATCTTGGATTCTCTAACCAAGAGGGTGTTCTTGGTCGTAAGTTCAATATGGATAAATTCAAAAAGAAGTTAGATAAGACTAAGTGTCTGTATGATTGCGTCAAGCACCATAAGGAGATGTCTACATTGAAGACTGTCGAATGTGTTACCGGTTGTCTTGATAGTGATGAATTAACCACTGTTTCTGTTCCTGATAGTGTGGATTGGGTTACTGCTGGTGCTGTAACACCTGTTAAGAACCAAGGACAATGTGGTTCATGTTGGAGTTTCTCCACTACTGGTGCTCTTGAGGGTGCTTTCTTCATTAAGACTGGAACTCTTGACTCTTTCTCCGAACAACAATTAGTTGATTGCGATACTCGCAAGAACGGAGGTAAAGATATGGGATGTAATGGTGGTCTAATGGATAACGCATTTGCTTGGATTGAGAAGAATGGCGGTCTTTGTACTGAATCTGAATATCCTTACAATTCTGGCACAACCAAGACTGGTGGTTCTTGTGATACATCTTGTGAAGTTGTTAAGGGAAGTGAGGTGAAGGCATTTGTTGATGTTAAGCCATCTTCTGATGAAGCTATGATGACCGCATTATCTCAACAACCTGTTTCTATTGCCATTCAAGCCGACCAAAAGAGTTTCCAATTATACAAGTCCGGTGTTTTCACTGATTCTTGTGGAACAGGGTTAGACCACGGTGTTCTTACTGTTGGATACGGCACTATGGACGGTAAAGATTATTATAGAGTTAAGAATTCTTGGGGAGAGACTTGGGGAGATAATGGTTATATTTACATGGGACGCGGAACCGAATTTAATAGCGGTAAAGGACAATGTGGTATGTTAATGCAAGCCAGTTATCCTGAACTATAAATAAAATGATAAAAACTAATAAAAATTACAAAAATATAGAAATGTAAGTATGTGTATAACAATATAAGTATGATTGAAATATTATTTATATTGTTATCTAATTTAGAAGGACCGATATAAATAATTCGTGTGATGTAACTCTCGTATGTACGTACGTAAAATTGAAAACCTTTTTAATATAAAATATTCATCATTAACTAATCAAATCATTATATTATTGAATAATGTCAGAATCAACACATACTTGTATATTTTGCGATAGCAAACGTCATAATGAGACAACGTGTCTTCATACATTCAATGGAAGACGTAACCTATTGGAAAAATGTATGAGAATGGATGAAATGCCGGATTTTAGTTCCTATACAAAAAAGGAACTCAAATTCGTAGCCTATATTACTCCCCACAAAAAAACAATTATACGAACAATGGGCCCAGCCGAATGGGAATATGAACCAATCCCACTTACATTATGTAAATCAAAAATGGAGAAAGCATTAAACGAGCGATGGGAAGTATTACAAGAAGCAAATAAACAGGAAAAATATCCCATATGCAATACGGGTTGCTCTATATGTACGGGAAAACGAAAAGAAACATATTGCTGGTCCATTGAAAATGGGGGATGGAGTTTATCAGAAAGCGAAAGCAAATATGAAGAGAAATTCACGACAAAATGCGGTCATACATTTTGCAAACCTTGCTTGAATACCATCCATTGGTGGCCCGACTCTTTCCATAAACGACCCGAAAGCAAACATCCAAATCCTAATCATATATCGCATCGCATGAATAAGGGGATAACCTTGCATTATAAAAAATGTCCCGATTGCAAGACTGTATTATATCAAAATATTAAAGATCTTCTTAGACAAGATTATAATGGGGACCCAGATGCCCCCTATGTATTGGAAACATAATTTGTTTGTTTACTTTAACAGATTGTATATCATTGGAAATAAAAAAGAACCCCCCCATTGTCCTTTTTTATTTTTGTTTGTTTTAAATGTCATCAATATCCACTTCGCCCATATTTCCTAATGTAAATGTTTCTCCTTGTTTCATTGTATTTTGTGGTATTTCCTCTTCCTCTTCTTCATCATGAGTAGTAAAGTCAAAATCATCATGTTCTACTGTTGTTCCAACATGTGACAATTCATTACGTAACCTCATAACATTATCCATATCTATCTTTGGATTATCTTTTAGTTGATTTATTTGTGAATCGCTATAAATAGTGAGAATATCACAATTTTTTATAGGGTTTTCCCATTCACGTAGTCCAATCAATACGACAGTGGATGTACTTATCATATTATGTCTTTTTTGTCTCCCGCGAAACTTATTACGAATATGTCCTATTAATCTTTCATTGTTTTCGGTGCGAATTTCACACATACCATTACCTAACATCTTTGTAACGCATGCGACTTGCTCTAACGCATCATCCGGTAATCTTAATTTTCCATCACCATTACTACGTTGATGCTTACGTGCAAGTCCCTTTGTTTTAGTTCCACCGGTTGTATTCTTTACCATTGTTGTAATTAACTATTTGTTAGTGCATTTAGAATGAATTGTATTTTCAATTTTATGGATAATAGCTTAAAATTAATGTTATGATACTATATAACTATGACTTCAGAACAAAATAGTCTATCTTTTTATTTGAATATATTAGAGGTCTCTGGTAAAACAATTGTTGATACATATGTCAGTGATATGCGAAAACATCTGAATGAATTGGGATTGAAACATACTTTTGATATTATTACAGATGAAGACTTTTTTGTGAATAAAATGTCGGGAGGAGCAAAAACTACATTTCCATACGCACAATTTGAGAACGCAATGAATTCTATGCGAGACATTCTACCCGGGTCTACTCAAAAATCTAAACCAGTAAAGTATGTACCTATTCCAGATACCAATTATGATGATACCACAATAACCCCCGAACCAAAAGAAGAAGACGATAAAAGCGATAAATCATCCACTAATGTTTTAATTAAAAACGAATTAGTTACTCGCATGCTTTCATATAACCCAGTAGACCTTGATGATACTCTCTCTAAGAATAGTAGCAAACGTAGTAAAAGTAGTACTCAAATAAAAACCCCTGATGTTATGTTAACTGTCCCTGATGATTATACTGGAATTATGCATGTATTATTAACTATTAATGTGAAAAATCCGGATGCTTATGTTTCGGGGGGTATTACACAACTTAACCAATTCTTGGAAATATACAATAAAAAAGAGGATGATTAGTTAAGTAGGTTACATATTAAAATTTGTTTGATTTGTTTGATTTGTTTATTTGTTTATTTGTTTGATTTAAGGAGAATTCATAATGGGTGTACCATCTTTTGCGGTTGTAGTAGGTTCAGCTTCTTTTACTACCTTCTTTTTGACTACGCGAGCTTTCTTTTCTCCTGCCCCTGCTGCTTTCTTTTCACGTGGTTTCTTTGCGGTCATATCTTCAGCAATTTCAATCGCAGCACTTATCTTATTAATCATTGGCTCTTCAATGAGCTCTTCAGTTAGACTTTCAATAAGATTTTCTTGAGATTCGGGATTTGTAGTTGAATCAGCTTCTTGTGTGGGTTCATCTGTAGCTGCCTTCTTTGTTTTGCGTGGAGCTCTTACCTTCTTGGGTTGGTTTGCCTTCTTTTTATCTTGAATGTTTTTTCTCATAGACTTTTTATTGTCTTTTTGGTTATCAAAGAAGCCTTGGATAAATGTTTGCTGCTCTTCTACTGTAGCAAACATTTTAACATTATTGAGGAACTCTTCCTTTGTAAAAGTGTCAGATTCCATTTGAGACATCATATAATAACTAAATTGGATGAATTTGGAATATTTTTCTGTTAATACTGGAGCTCTTGTCTTCTTCTCAGGGGAAGTTGTAGATGCTAAGGTTGCGGATGACATTGTTATAGATATACTTGTAATAGTAATAAATGGGTTGTTAATAATAATAAGTATAATTGTTTTTCAATTTTATGAGAATAAATGAATGAAAATAAGAGTAGGAGAACGCGTATCGTTTATACAATTCATAATTATAAGGTGTGTGTATATATAAGTAAAAGAAGTGTGGTGTGTGTGGGTTTGTATGTGTTGAGTGATGGAGTATTGTATATGGAGTTGTTATGTGCGTTGTTGAGTGTGTTGTGTGTGTGTGAGTGTGAAAGAGTGCGTGTATTGTATAGTGGTGTGTGTGAAGTGTCAAGTTCAAGTTCAAGTTTGTTATTAAATTTGCCGTTGTTGCGTCGTGGTGTCGAAAAGTATATAAATCCAGTGTATTGCGGTTGGGAAAAGCGTTATTATAAAATGTTGTTTGCGCGTGATGTGTTGTTGCGTGATGTATGTGTGAACTATATAGAAGGATTATACTGGGTTTATAAATATTATACTGGCGACTGTGTAGATTGGAGATGGAGATATAAACATAATTACGCTCCTTTACTGGTAGATTGTGTAAAATATATGAAAAGTCCGGTAGGTATAGAATTGTGTGATAAAAAAAGTGAAGCATTAAGTGAGTCAGAAGCGTTAAAATACGTAATGCCGCCGGATAACCCGTCCGGTCCATTTGAATGGGCGTTTTGTAGATATTTTTGGGAATGTCATCCATTATATTTGGATTGATGTAAAGGTTTGTAAAGAGGTTTGTAAAGAGGTTTGTAAAGAGGTTTGTAATTATGGTTTGTAAAGAGGTTTGTAATTATGGTTTGTAAAGAGATGATGCCTACCTATGATTAGGAATATCACGTATTGTTATTTTAATAGGTGATACCTGTACTGGTTGAATAAATTTAGTTGGACGCATGTAACAAACATTAGACGCATGTTTAACAATACAAATTCTATGCATATTGAATAATTGACGTGGTTCCATCTTGATTCGTGTTCTTTTGTTGAAATACTTAGTTATCATGAATATTATATTATTATATAAATCAATTTTGTAGGTAAATCGTCAAAACTCAATATCCCACTCATTTCTGGATAGCATATATGCTGTGGATTCTATACATTATCTATATATTAGTTGATACCTACAATAAATTCCCTTATATAATATTAGATGTATGAGGTGTGGATTGTAGAGTGCTATATGGTATGGTTTATGTCAATGTTCTCAATATAATCCATTATTTGTATGCGTATTTGATGTCTTTTGTGTGTGGTTTATGTCAATGTTCTCAATATAATCCATTATTTGTATGCGTATTTGATGTCTTTTGTGTGTGTGGTTTATGTCAATGTTCTCAATATAATCCATTGTTTGTATGCGTATATGATGTATTTTGTGTGCGGTTTATGTCAATGTTCTCAATAGTTTATTTTGAATGTGTAAATAGAAATAGAAAAGATGGTTTGTCTGAATATATATTGTTGATTTTATAGAGTATATATTCCGAAAGGTATATTGAGAACCTTGTAATGAGTGGTGTTTTGTAGGCGTATTTGATGTCTTTTTGTGTGCGGTTTATGTCAATGTTCTCAATAGTTAATTTAAAATGTGTAAATAGAAATAGAAAAGATGGTTTGTTTGAATATATATTGTTGATTTTATAGAGTATATATTCCGAAAGGTATATTGAGAACCTTGTAATGAGTGGTGATTTGTAGGCGTTTGAGGTGTGGATGAATAGGCTGTTAACCATTGAAATTATATAATCTGTATCGTTCTTCGTTAATCCTATCTTGATAATCTTGTTCGATTTGTCTTCGTTGTGCTAATTGTTGTGTAGTTTCCTTCGCCATAGCTCTCTTTCTTCGTGCCATAAAATTCTTTTTAAATTTAGTGACAATTTTATCTGCTTCTTTTCTTTGCTCCACAGACATGGAAGCCCAATCATAAACAGGGGCTCCATATTCGCCTACATCTAAATACTTATTTACAAAAGGAGTAATAGGATTGATGGTCGTACATGTTTGTGTAATGTCATTCCTACATATAGGACATGAAACCTGACGATTATTCTTATGATTACAGAGTTCTATAATACATGCTTGATGGAATTTATGTTTACAAGGTAAATCGGGTATATCATCATTTATTTTTAAATCTTCGTGACATATAGCACATAATGGTAATTCTGGTGATTTAGACTTGGATTTTTTGACTAAAACCTTTTCACATTTTCCAGTTTTCTTATTTTTGCGGGTACCGTTCTTACAACGTGTTCTCTTTTTTGTTGGAGAATTATGCATGTATATATATAGTATACATTTTGAATAATCTATTGAGAACCTTGTAATGAGTGGTGTTTTGTATGCGTATTTGATGTCTTTTGTGTGCGGTTTATGTCAATGTTCTCAATAGTTTATTTTGAATGTGTAAATAGAAATAGAAAAGATGGTTTGTTTGAATATATATTGTTGATTTTATAGAGTATATATTCAGAATGGTTATGCTGAAGGCGGATTAATCCCGTATTTTTCAAACCTTAATGCGTATGTTTCTTGAACTGATTTTAATTTAGAAATGATTTTCCCATTGGAATTGAGAAATAAATCATTTTGAGTAAGCCCTGCCTTGGTTTTATACGCAGTTCCATTATAAACTTGTTCTCTGTTTCCAAAAAGTTCATCATATATAACGCCATTCATGTTATACTTGCCATCTTTATTTCGCACGGGTCGTTTAAGTGATTGAATAACATTGGAAGAGGTGAGGTCATTGTGTTGGTTGTGATTATCAACAATATTACACATTTTAAAAGGAGAAACCGTTTGTTTAGATAATGAGTTACATTTCCGAATCAACATATGATTTTCTTTTTCGAGACGTTTATTTTCATTGGTTAATAGGATGCATTCGTTGCGACAGTTATTAACATTAGCCTGATTAAGTTGTTGTTTGACTTGTTTGAGTTCGCTTTGTAACTTGATATAATTTTCATAAGTATATTCTGTTTTAGCTATGACATTTTTAATAATTTTATCAACTTCATTAAAGGATAAATCATCAATAGCCAGTAATTCAACATATTTTTTAGAGGATATAATAATGGTTCGTAAAAGAGGTTTAATTAGAGTGTCTTCTTTAAATGCGGTTTCAACTTCTAATTTGTTTGTTACCTTGAATGCGTTAACTAAGTGAAAATTATTATAGGTTTTATGATGTGTAGTTACCCTGGATTTTAAATTATTCGAATTTCCAAATTTGATTATTCTCTCATTTTTATCAGAAACATTATCAATAATGCCATAATAAAAGCATTGTGTATTTTGTGGGAATTGTTCTATAAGGGTTTTTTCGCGTAATTTATATTTGTCTTCTTCCGAGGTTTCAATCAGTTTTTCTGCTGATGAAAGTTGTTGTTTTAATTCATTATTTTCTTCTTCAATAATATTGTTTAAGGTTTCTTCAAGTTTAATATAGTATTCGTGAATTTTGTCGGCTTGTTTCGTACAAGCTTTTAAACAAAGTGATTTAAATGTCTTTACTGAAAGTAATAAGGTTTCTTTATTATGACCGCCGCGGGTCTTATTTTTTTGCTTTACTTCGTTGTAGAGCAATAATTTATAATCAGTATCAATCGTAAAATTTCTTTCTAATAATTGTTTTGCTTTCACCTTTTGACTGAACCCTAACCATCTCCAAACGTTATCTAAATCAATAATAAAATCATTTTTAGGATGGTAGTTTAAGAAGCAGTAAAAGCTGGTTATGAATAATTGTTGTTCGAATTCAGTAAATTCACTTTGAATACGAGTAAGTAATTTACTCTGATATGTATTAGATAACTTGGTAACCGGGTTATTTTCTATCAAATTTACAATATCCAGTGTGTTTTCTGCCATATTGATACAATAAGTATATGGTCTCTTTTATATACTTTGTATGGGGTATTTCATTACGCTTTTAAAAACGAAAACGAATCGTAAGGTTTAGCATATGGACTTTATTGTAAGGGTTTATCAAGTGGGTTATCAATCGGGTTATAAAGAAGTCCCTATAAAGAAGTCCCTATAAAGAAGTCCATATAAAGAAGTCCCTATAAAGAGGGTTACTTAAAAGTATTTCACCGGGGTGGGTTAGTGGCTCGAATATGAAGTGCGATTTTAGTCAAAATTAAGTATCCTACTCGATAATCAATATGTCACTCGTTTCTGGATAAGTATTATATGGTATTATGCTGTAAAACTACCCTATACAAGAATTATAAGGTGAATATAGCCGTTACATCGTAGTGTAACCCGGATACCACAGTACATAAATAACAGAGGTTATCAAATACCGACTGTACTGTACCTCGATAAAAGACCTCGATAAAAGACTTCAATAAAAGACTCTATAACAAGACCTCAATAAAAGACTTCAATAAAAGACTCTATAACAAGACTTCGATAAAAGACTTCAATAAAAAGACTTCAATAAAAAGACTTCAATAAAAGGCTCTATAACAAGACTTCAATAAAAGACTCTATAACAAGACTCTATAACAAGACCTCAATAAAAGACTTCAATAAAAGACCTCGATAAAAGACTTCGATAAAGGATTTTGAAATGTTTGGGTATCCAATGATTGAATAAAATTGAAAACTGTTATCACATATATGTACTCAATAAACAACATAGTTACATACAAACGTAAACAAAATGCCATCTATTGAAGTCGTATCCACCGAAGAACACCATGTATGGAATGCTCGTAAGGCAGAATTAACAGAACATTCATCTTACAAAACTAAACAACAATATTTCCCCAATAATATGGATGAATGGCAAGAGAAAGGTAAGGAAATCGAAAGGAGATATCGTCAAGAATTGTTGTCTCTTAATAAACAGAGAAAAGAAGAAGAGAAACCAACTATTAGACCAATCATACAAAAACAAAAACCCAGAAAAGCAATTCAAGAAAAGAAAACAATCCCTACCAGATGTTCGGTGCGTCAAGCAGCCAAAGCATTATTAGAATTAAAAACCCCAAGATATTAATACATCATATAATTACAAAACAAAATCCATATAAAAATGTATAAACAAAATATAAAAACAAGAGTCCATATTTAGTAGATGGACGTCGAAAATGAAGAACACAAAAAGAACATAGACGACTACCAAACGAAAGGTGTAGTCCTATATGAAACCCAAATAAAAGAATTAATAAAAGAAAAACACGAATACATACAAAAAATAGACAATCTTCAACATTCAATCCGTTTGTTAGAAGAAAAAAAGTCTATTTTTTGTTATAGTACGGGAGGGCATAAATGGATAACAGAACGAGAAGGTGGACTATATGGAGAAACATTTACCTATTGCGAAAAGTGTAAGAAAGAAGGTTAGTTATAGATTATAGATTATGTACGTGGTTGGTCGGGTAATGCCTCGGGTCCAATCATATACATATACATTTCTTCTTTTTGTTGTTGTCGTGTTTTGTCAACTTGTAATTGTTGTTTTTGAACTATATATTCAGCACAACTTCCACAATGGTCTTCATTTGCGTAATTGATTTTTAGTTTAGTTTGTGTATGATTCTCCAGATTCCATCTTCCCAATGGTGTTTTCACCTGTTTGCGAGAAGCGGATTTGAATACTTCGATGATATGTTTAAAGTTCATATTATAATTATGTTATGTAAATCATATTTATAATA
>Ga0222662_1000873_pt1 | contig 18379 bp, 14 predicted proteins | sample AntAcemetagen600_FD_179821 | JGI IMG/M metagenome (GOLD analysis project Ga0222662, IMG submission 179821) | Saline water microbial communities from Ace Lake, Antarctica - #600 | ecosystem: Environmental > Aquatic > Non-marine Saline and Alkaline > Saline | place: Antarctica: Ace Lake...
TGATTATTAAGATAGGCTTTACCCGTTTCCCATTCCTCTGAGATTTCCATGAGTATTGCTGTGACGAGTCTGAGTATCGAGTCTGTATTTGGAAAAAGACCGGCGACCCTAGTGCGTCGTTTGATCTGAGAATTCAGGGTCTCGCATGCATTTGAGGTTCTCAGACGTTTTCTTTTATGCTCGGGAAGGTTAAAGACTTCCAATCCCTGCGGTATGGCGGTTTGCATCCAAGCGCTTAGATCGGGAGCACTCTTGCTGTATTTTTCTACGAGGGCATTGAGGCGTTCTTCTGCATGGACAAGGGAATCAGCATTGAAGATCGTGCGTATGTCGGCAGCGACGGATTCGCGCATATCAACTTTGGGGACATAAGCTTGTGCGTTTTGCTGTAGATGAAACTGGCACCGCTGCCATGGAGTGGCGTTGAAGACGGCTTTGAGTGCGGCTCGGATGCCTTCGTGGGCATCCGAAGTGATCGAGTCTGGAATGCCGATCCCGCGCTCTTTCAATGATACTAAAAAGGTGCGCCAATGCACTTCGGCCTCAGAGAGAGCAGCGGAAACACCCAGTATCATGCGTTTTCCATCCTCTCGTCGCACACCGATCGCAGTAAAGACTGCGCAGTCTCGCACTGAACCACTGATGCGAACTTTGATATAGGTGGCATCGATGATCAGGTGGGCAATCTCTGGCAGAGGTCGTTTCCGCCAGAGCTCAAAGGTATCGTCCAGCTCGGCGGTCAATCTGGAGACTTGCGTTGAACTCACTTCGAGCCCGCACAGTGTCTCCATTACTTTTGTAACGCGCCTGGTGGAGACGCCTTGCAAATACATCTCGGCGATTGCGGCTTTGAGCGAGCGTTCGACCCGCGATCCGCTCTCCAGCATGGAAGGCTTGTAAGGCTCGCAATCTCGGGTTTGTGGCACGCGCAACGCGAGCGGGCCGGCGGTGCTTTGGAAGCTTCGGGGTTTCAGTCCGTTGGCGTAGCCGTTGCGGGCTTCGCTGCGTTCATAGGGTGCCGCTCCTAAGTGGGCATCGCGCTCGATGAGCATGGCGGTGTTTAACAGCATCTCGATGATGCGGGGCAAACCTTCGGCGAGCCCGTGTTCGAGAAGAAGATTGATTGAGTCCTCAGTGAGGGTATCTTGTTGATGGTGTCTGGTCATTGTTGGTGCTGATGTTGGTTTAAGCACCCTCAGCTTCCAGCTTTGGCCAGACGCCTTCAACTCCTTTGCAGCATAACGACCTTCCCTTCGGGGGATTTCGCTACGCTCCATCCCCCGAAGGGAAGGAACCGACGTCTCGCCTAGGCTCGACCTATTTTACAGACAATTTGTTGCACCACCCCCTTCAACTCGCCCGACACTTTCGCTGCACTAGAATCGAGAACTGTCGTTCCCGCGCCCTCATTCAGCGCAAATCGCAAGGCAGGCTCCTGAGCTTGAATGGCACTCGTAAAACCAAGCCATACAAAAATAATCAAACCACCCAATAAAAGGCGAAAGTGTTGAAGCGCCGGCCTTGCGCTCAAGGAGCGTTGCGCCCATCGTATAAGGATAATCATGGGTAAGTATTTATATGTATTATTGACTAAGTCAACAGATTGTTTACTACAAAAGTAATTTGATACTTTGCTCACTCAACAATATATTAAGAATGAACCTATTAAAAGTCTCCAAAAAATAAAACATAGCGATATTCCTTTTTTGATAAAAAACGTAAGATCTACAGACCTCACCGAAACGCAAATCGAGCGCTACTATTCCCAAGAAATTAGGAGTGGCCGAATTGCTGCTGGGACAAAACTGCCCTCAAACCAGGAACTGGCAAAAACCTGGAAGACCAGTTCATCGACCGTCCAAAGAGCTTTGCTAAATATCGTGGCACTTGGACTGGTGGATCGAAAACCCCGCCGTGGAACATTTGTCAAAGGTAAACAGCAACGCGCAATGGTCGGCTTGCTTGTGGGACCAGACCTATCCGACGCCAGCGCCTCCCACTACCGAAGCCTTAACTCTGCAATCAGAGAAGCAATCAATTCTGAATTCCTTTCTTGTCGAATTTACGACAACCTTTCGACTCTCGATAAGGCAAAAAGAGACAATGTCCTGAAGAACCTTACTATCGATCAAAAATACCATAATTTCTGCGGGTTCATCCAAATTTTTTGTATCCCAAAGGGACTGAAACTCAATGAGTTTATTCCAGAAAAAACCCAGAAAGTGGTCTATGACAGCAATCGAAGTGATAATGATTTTCTTTTCGACTATGCAGATTTCGGTAAACAGGTCGTCATCAACCTCCACAAAAAAGGAGTTCGTCGCATTTGGTATCTCAAACAAGGAAGCGAAGAATCCGATGGTCAGCCTCACGACATTCTCAGCATTCAAGAAACCGCATCAGCTCTTGCAATGCCCCCGCCGACCATCCTTAGAGTGCCGTCTAATCGCTTTGGTCACCATATTGAAGTTTCAACCGATGAATTCCTTAGCGCACTACTCCTGAAAACGGATAAGTCCGCCTTGCCGGATGCCATTATTTCATCAGACGATGTGGCGATGAGAGGGGCAGTTTTTGCTTTATTAAAACACGGTATTAAGATCCCCGAACAATTGCGCCTGGCCTCGCTCGCCAACGAAGGAGTGAATATCCATTATGCAGTCCCCGTGTTGCGTTACAATTTCCCAATTACTACACTAGGCAGAGAAATTGCAAATCTTCTAAAATCTCGCCTCAGCACGAAGCCCAACGAGAGAAACTCCCCGAGGACACCCATTAACCTGCAAGGAAAGCTAATAGACGACTATTGAAATCCAACCAATGGTAACCTATCGACCAGAGAGACTGATTTCCCAGACATATTGTCGATCCTCAGGCAACGAAGGGCGCACTCTAAAAGTTTGCCCTTTAACCCGCTCACAAACAGTAGGGAGATTGGACTTGATAATTTCTGGAGTGTGGGCGAAAGGCCACTGGAGCAAGATTCCTTGTTCTGAATCGCCGTGAAGGGTCAAATCGAAGACTGACGCCCTCTTTCGCAGAGCAACCACGGCCCAGTCACTATCAACAATGATTGGTTCACCAGAAATCTCCTGACTAAGGTGACTCAAGCGCACGCTGTTCGGCGGCAAACACACCTTCCAACTCTCGTTCCGTTGCGCGGGCGTATCGGGTTCGAAAAAGTCAACATCCCAGAAGGCTCCTTCCCTACCAAGACCAAGCTGCTCGAGAGTGACGACCACGACACGAGGTTCATCCGACCAGTTAAACACCGCAAGAACCCCCATCGGTAAACAATCTTGATTTGCGGTGGTGGAAAATAAATCGCCTGGGGCAAAAAGGATTTCTGCGGGTTCGTTGCGTTCCAGATGAGCCTGCTCACAAAGGCGTACTGATTGACCGTTTTTTGGAGCTAGGAATAACTTTTGCAACAATCGCAATTCTTCACGTGGTACTGCGGCCAGATCGCCAGCGATTTCATAAAGCGAACGAGTCACAGCGCACCATGCCCAAAAGCAGCGCCGCTGGTGTTCGGGCAGTTTCTTCAACAGTCCCACAGAATCTGGATCCAAGTTATAGAAGCGCCCCACTCCAGTGTGCAGCAAAAATGTTCCGGTCAGGGCGCTATAGCAAATGCTCTCCCATTTACCGTTACCGATATCAATACCGTAACGGATGCTATCCACCCATTCACACAGAAACGGGTTGCCCGTGGAAATGTCACAGCCGATCAAAAAGTAAGTCTCTTCGGGCAGGTAACTGCGAATGGTTTCAAAAAACCAGGCGCGCCACTCGAATGCCGTCTTATTTTGAAATCGCAGGCGAAAGCCTTCGTTTTCAAAAGCATACGACCAAAAATCCAATTTAAACGCTTCAAATCCCCATTCTTTGAAGAGAATATCAAAAACCTTTTCGAGGTAATCACGCACTTCCGGAACCGACGGGTCTAAGACATGGGTGCGATTGATCGCTTGGTTAGAAAAACAATTATATAATTCTGGGTCATCACCTGAAATAGACAAGTAATTGATAAACCATTCGGGGTGAGCGTTGACTAAGGCTGCATTCTGGACCACATCTAGCCCCAGCCAAATCCCTGCCTGATACCCGGCCTCATCGATTGCCGAAGTTGCCGCAACCATACCATTCGGAAATCGATCCTTAGCAATCGCTCGCTCTGGCTCATAGGCAAATCCGCAGCCCAACCGTCGCACTTTTTGAATCTTTCGGTCGGCAACGGAAGGATCCACTCCATCTTCCATATTGGTCCAAACACTCGCGACTACGTCCTGATAGCCTCCAAAGGCATAACCATCGTCAATTTGGAGTGACTTTACTGAGGGAAAGCGATCCTTCAGCACAGGCAACATACGTTCAATCAGCTCCATACTGACATCCCAAAAGTGTGGTTGTCGGTCATTCCAAGATCCCCACAACGGTCCTTTTTTCAGTGTCGACCTCTGACTGCTGGGCTGCAGACGAGTTTCGAGCATTTTCAAATAATCATGGAACGCCAGTAATGGTGTCGTTGCCTGCGTTATCTCGAAATAGAGTGTTTCACTCTGATAGGACTGACCTGCTTGAAAAAATTTTGCGTTGATTCCGGGTGAGGCAATTTTTCCTGTAAGCTTGATCGAATTGTCCCCGTGAGGAATCCCCAGCAAGGTATGCTTCCATACTCGTTGAGACAAAACCCCGCAGACCACTCCAATCTTATTCTTAGTATCAGTTAGCCACACCCCTGGAAACGACTGCCAGCGTCCGGCATTCAACGGCTGCTTCCACTGATCCAGTGAGACAAAATAGGTGCCTTCGGTCAAAAACACAGCCTGCGTCACTCCACGCACATTATCACCATGAAAGAGTCGCATTCCATCCCTATCCGGCAAGCCCGTAATTACCCCCGACCCCTCATTGGAAGCAATTAGTCCCCATGCCTCGCCATCCTTAGGCACAATCCGGCAATTCCAACAAAAACCACCAAGTTCGGTCGAGACATCAATGTGCCCAAGAAACTCTCGTCCGTTGACACACCAATGAGTGACAATCTGGATTGCTTCGTCGCTTTCATTAATATCCACCGATGTGCAGGTAGCGGCACAGAGCTGCCCCCCACCGTGCAAATCAATTTCTAATGCGGAAAAAGTGAAAATAACTTCGCGCAGCGAAATCACAATTGCTTCCTCTCGGCACTCCAAATTGGCTGAATTATGAGTATGAATCATGACTTTAAATTACAAATCGACAACCTGCCCTGACTTCGCTGATTGTTCAGCCGCTAACACAACTTTTAGGCTCAATACCGCCGAATCAAGGTGCGCCGTCAAATCGAGATTCCCACTGATTGCGCGGGCGAAAAACGCCTGCTCCAAGGCACAAAGCGCATCGTGATCTGGCTCGTCCCCAGTAGCAATAGTGGTGTCGGATTTTGAAAATTGCCCCGTCTGATCAAGACTCGCATGATGCACCAACAAAGAGTCGGTTTTTGTATGCGCATTCACATCTGCTGAATCCTTAAGTGTCGATGTATCAGCGACGATACTCACACAGCCATTAGGACCAACCACATCTTTTACAAAAAAGGCGACTTTGCTCATCATCGGCCCCCATCCGGCCTCATACCAACCAACTGAACCGTCATCAAATCCAACCTGAAGCTGTCCATAGTTGTACATACCTTCTGGCAACTCCTCGCTACAGCGGGCAGTGATACCATGCACCCGCACTGGCTTTGCTTGGGTCATCCGACACATGACATCGATATAGTGCACGCCACAATCAACCATTGGTGACATGGACTGCATGATGTTTTTGTGTGACTCCCATTCGGAGCCACTACTTTGCTGATTGAGGTTCATCCGCATTACCAGTGGTTTACCAAGATTTTGTGCCTCATCGACAAAACGCATCCATGCGGGGTGATATTGGAGAATATAACCTACCAGCAACCTACGATCAACCTTCACGCTGAGTGCCACCAATTCTTCCGCTTCCTTGACGGTCAATCCCAAGGGTTTCTCCAGAAATACATGACAACCAGCCTCTAATGCCTCACTGGCATACAGCGCATGCGTATCTGGGTAGGTGCAAACACAGACGGCATCAGGATGAGTCTCAGTTAATGCAGTTGAGAAATTGTCAAAAGTGGGATATCCGCCTAATGCTTCTGCTAGTCGAGCACGACTCGATTCCCCACGACTAACGAGTCCAACAATTTCAAATTCCGCAGACTGATGGTAGGCTAAGGCATGAGAGGTCCCCATATGCCCACAGCCCACGACCAATACCTTAATTGGCTTATCCGTAATCATTAAACTAGAAGTTTATCTTCACTTAACACCACTGCGATGTCCAAGGCCTGCTCGGCAGTGGCAATATCGCTCTGCCGACCATCCATACTATCCAGCCAGGATAGCATCTGACTCGGAAACCGTGTGCCGGCGGCAGCAACAGGAATTTCCTCACGCTGCTTATCACTGGATGTTTTCACCAGCGTAGCCCCTCCACCATCATAGTCGAATGACAACACAGCCTCAGTACCACAAATCTCCCATTTATTTTCTGGCACAGAACAGAGGTAACTGCCTAAAAAGACACCTAAGGCACCTTGATCACTCTTGGCACTGATGGCGAAACTGTCTTCGCCACGCCCTTCCCATGAATGGCGACGCTCAACTGAAGAACTTGTAATCCTGCCAAGAATAAACTGAAACAGATCGAGTGCATGGCAGGCATTATCCATTGCTGCGCCACCTCCAGATACAACCGGATCCGTCATCCAATGCTCCTTCATTGCCGGCATATTACCCGAAAACACAATTTGCATCCAAACAGGATCACCAATGGCACCCTCACGAATCAGTTTTCGAGCACATTGCGCTGCGCCGGTGAAGCGGTGACAATATCCAACCGATAATTTTCCGCCCGTGTAGAGTTTTGCATACTCAGCAATCCGTCGCGCAGACTCCTCAGAATGCGCGAGTGGTTTTTCACTTAATACGGACACAGAAGCCTGCAATGCACTCTTAATAATCTCTTCACGTTGAGATGGTGGGGTTGCGACAATGATTCCGTCTAGATCCTCCCGATCAAGTAATTCATGAATATTCTCATAGGCTGGAAGCCCATGGTTTTCAGCGAATAGTTCGCGCTTTGATTGAAAACAATCCACGCCAGCAACCAGATCAGCACCTTCGGTATTTTGTAAAACATTTATATGGGTATTGGCGATGCCACCAAGCCCGATGACTGCAATTCTCTTATTTTTCATAATTGTTCCTCCATTCGATTTCTTCAGATGACCATTCAATTGGCTTTATCTCGCCGTCTTTTAGCTCTCGGCAGATATCAATGACCTTGAGAACCAGCAAAGTTTCGACTGGTAAAACAGGCGGACGTTTTGAGCGAAAAAATCCCAAAACCGCTTCGATTGTCCCGATGAAAAAGGCCGTCTCCAGTTTCATTTTTTTCCACCCTGAGTGGTCGGCCGCGGCAATTTCAAACGCCTGTTCGCATGAGTGAAAATACACAGATGCAACTCGCCCTGAACCATAGTCGATTTCAAAGCGGTCGAAATTTGGCGCAATGCACTTTCGAGTCACCGATTTTGCGTCAGCGCCCGCCAATGCGACAGCCAATTCTACAGGGTGAATAATAAACTCGTCAAACTTCTCACTGTAGCCACCCCAAGATTCTACTAGCAGCGGACTCGGGACGCTAGCCTTCAGCGCAGCCACTTCTGTAGAAAAGCGCAAGGCAGACGAACTTGCCAAGGGCACATTTTTAGCATCAGCGAGGCGAAACAGCTTTAAACCGACTTCAGCGTTCTGTGCAAACGGCTTATCAATATAGACGGGTACCCCCAACTCTGCGGCAGCAGTAAACAACTCCTCATGACGCTCTGGGTCTGAGGCTGCCGGAATTATGATGGCATCAACCAGCCCCATCATCATCTTGGGTGATTCGATGAATGGCACATTTTCCTTCAAACACCATTGGCGACTCTCAGCCTCGTGGATACCATAATACCCAACAAGTTCACAACCATGGGTTGCGATTCTGTCGCGTATCAAATTACAGAACAGTGTTGCATGCCCCCGAGTTGGATCGAAATCGATCAGTCCTATCTTTAGTGATGTTTTCATTTTATAAAAAGGTGATGACAGCTTTCTGGCCATTCCAATTCTACGCCCCGACTGAGCAGGAGTTGTTGGAATTTTTTCAATAAAGCATCATCCTCCCATACCTCTTGTGGTGAATGCTTTCCAAGCAGGCAGAAGGCAGCCAATGATCCAGCCGCCTCGCCAATATTCCATTCGATAGGGTGCAAACGGTAGCAACCATTGGTAATATGGGTGGTGCCAATATTTTTGGCAGCGGCAAGCAGATTGGTGCTTATGCGAGGAATCAATGCTCCCAATGGGATCTGAAATGGGAGTGATGGGATATCAATGTAATTTTTCCCGTTGGTGCTGGGATGGAGGTCAATCCGGTAGTAGCCCACCCCAACAGAATCTCTCATTGGATCAGGCCATCGATTGTTTCTCATTTCGGTTCCAACATGTGCCTCGGTGACTGTAAACAATGCCTTTATACGTCTAGATTCTCGGATGTAGGGCGCTTTCGCCAATCCGTCGTTTGTTCCAGTGATATCAGGGCGCAAATGCATGCCGGGGTAACCAATTCCTCCATCCGGACGAGGTACTTCATTCTGCAACCAATAAGCCAAACTTAGAGACAATTGCTTGGAATCAGCCAACATCTGATCCCGTCGCTCAACAGAAGCGTCAATAATATTCCCTTCAAGATAATCGTTTTGAGGCCAGTTGACCAAACTAATATCGTGCCAGTCCGCAGGTGTCGAAAATTGTTTGCCTGCAAGGATTTGACGATAGCGCCACCAGCTAAATGCATCTGGTTTTTCCGCCGCAGGAAAAAGCGGTATCTCAATCGGCTTACAAGTCGGCGGAAAACAATAGCTAAGGCTTAATAACGACCCGCTCCAAGCGGGTTCCATCTTTGGGATATTGGATCTCCAATAGTCGTAATTGGACGGTTTCGCAATCGCGTATTCGTCACGCAACTCATTCACATTTTGATCATGAGCAAGCGGAAAACACCAGGTTAAGGCTTGCACATTGTCCGCCTCGCTCGCCCCAGTCACGGCATGCAATTCTCCGGTTTCTGCTTGTGACTCCGCACCGCTCACGTAATCGATTTCAGCCAAAGCCAACAAATCGCCAAGTTCGGTCGCATCTAACACATAATCGGCTGCAACCCAAAACCTGTGTCCATCGCGCGTATTCTCAAACTCAACTGAGCCAATCCTACCCTGATCAGACGACACTGAAACAGGTTGCGTGTTATAAACAACCTTCAGTTTACCTGAAGCAACCGCTGGCAGGAGCATCTCTTCCAATACTTGAGCGCCGATAGCGGGCAGGTGTGAGATTTTTGAAACATGCCCCAGTCCAGGATTGATCAATTCGTCTTTTCGCGCGGCCTCAGAAAGAGGGAATGCTCTCCGATAATACGCGCGGATTTTGCTTCGCATTTCGCTGTAACTACGGTTGCGTCCGAACTCTTCGATGTAGCCGTGCTCATCGGGAGGAACAGCTTGCGAGGTCATTTGTCCACCGAGCCAATCGGTTTCTTCCGATAGAAAAACGTCACATCCCAAGTCGGTCGCAGCGAGTGCGGCAGAAACTCCGCCGAGTCCCCCACCGACCACAAGAACTGAAACTTTACAAGTTTGAGAATTCGCTGAATTCATAGTCCTAGTTATTGATCGTTGATCTTGAGAAGGAAGACCTCAATCCCCCCTGCCGCGACCTTCGATTTAAGCCATCCCTTACTCTCGACGACGAACGCTTCAGGGGAAATCACCTCAATATTTTCCGGAAGTTTTAACTCAAATTCCTCAGGAGAGGACTTTTCATTCAAGAAGACCAATAGAACCTCATTCTTAAGGCGAAGTAGCACAACCCCAGCGCGCTCAATTGCCTCCATACCTGGCAGCCCAGCCAGCCGTTCGCCTGAAAGTATAAACTCCTCGTAAGTGGATGCAAAACGAGTCGCTGTTGATATAGGTGCGAGGGTACGGTCATCAAACCCTGCGCTTTCATACCAGAAGAGGATTCCACCCCGATGATCCACCACCTTGCGAACAATAGTAGCCGCAAAATAGACTGCAATCGACTCCCCTTGATAGAGTAGCGCCCCAACCAATGGAGTGTCCCCAATAGCTTCAGCGGTGTGATTGATAAGCTCCCGATTCGTCGTATACCCACTGGATGCGGTATCCAGATACGGGCCAACCATTTCCCAATTCACGTTGTAGCGGCGATTTGTATAGGGAATCTGATATCCAGAATACATCATAATCTCTAAGCCATGCTGTGCCGCAGCCGCTTGTAAGCGCTTCACTACCTGAGCAACTTCACCACAGGTGAATTCGACCCATTCATCGTGGTATTTCTCTCTGATAATGCTCGAAGTCAGGGCATCATCTATTTTGTATTCCTGTTTAAATGTCTCAATTCCGAAGGTCGAGAACATCGGGTAAGCATGCAATCCACCAGGAAAAGGAGGAAACTCATAGTCCCAAAATAGATGAGTCATACTTGGGTTACGCCTTGCAATGCTGCCTAACTGGTCATCGATCACCGACCAAGATTCGTCATGGCGAGCAAGCCACGAAAGACAAGGAGTCGTCATCTTTTTCCCAGAAAAAGCAATTGCCTGTGATTCGGGATAATCTCTCAATATTTCATCGGTCATTACATGAGCCATGCCAAAACCAATTCGCGATGAGGTTCCAAAATTGAAAAAACTCGATTGCCGTAACCCTATCTCACGCGGATAATTGGACACGGTCTCCTTAATCACCTCATTGATACCAGCCGCTTGAATCGAATCGAAGTAGGCCTCAAGCAAATCCTCATCATCAATAAGTCCACGATGACTATAGAGAGAGAAAATGATCTCTTTGGGAGCTTGCCCCTCTAAAGCAGGTTGGACGTCTAACAACAATCGATTAGGAACTTCGACTAGATTCCCTTGATTGGCTTCCATCCAATAATACATAGGCGGCACAGCTCCAACAGGCGTATCTGGTGAAGGCCTAATTGCAAAAATCATACCCTCCTTCCTTCGAGCCATTCGTTCAAGCCAAGTCTCCGTTATATTTGTCAAGGTAACTGGCAAATCCCTCGAGATCTGGTAGCGCTCATAGTTCAGATCCTTATATGTTACCGAGCCAAGGCTTTTAACCTGATAGTTTGGCAGTGGCATTGGTTTGGCCAGGCCAGCCTCAACTGCAGCCGTATTGGGGTTTCGGTATCCAGAGGCTCCGAGAAACTCGATTCCCTCGGGAACATCGACCATAATCTGCATTGTATTTAACGCCGTATTGATCTGCCAAGCTTCTAGGCCAGATCCATCCCAGTGAAAGAATTGAGCATTGCCCTTTGAAAGCAGACTAATCTCATTCGGGAACTTTGGCGCAAGACTCGTCGCGCGATAGCCGATTGTCTTATATAGAAACACATCACCATCGCCCTTGCCGCTGATTGCTTCGCTACTGATGCCATCGCCCTCTTCCACCAATACCAGCTCTGTAACACCCGTCATGCCAAGAGTAATTTGATCGATTGATCGGACAACTTTCCATGAACTATCTGTTGTTATTGTAAATCCATTCGGCCCCGTGATTGTAGCATTCACTAACTTTCCAGCAGGAATACCAATAGCCAACACACTGGCTCCTGGGTGGAGGGAGGCTGACAAATTTCCCACAACTGATTTTCCATCTGAAATAATATCGCCATTCAGATAAAGGGTGAATGGTACTTCAGCATTGGCCGAGACTTGAAACTCACGCCTTTCATCTAGGTAAGGAATCACTGGACTTCGATAAATAGGATGCCCATCAGCAAACACCGAAAATCGTAACGCGCTAGCACTGGCAACTTTCTCAAGTGGTAATAAAATCTCAATTTGCGTATCATCCATAGCCGCGCGATGAAGGCCACTTTTCTTTGCCATGACTTCAGAACCGCGCAGCAACTCACTTTCCCACACTATAGTTTGACCATTTGCGCCGCCCACATCAGCCACAATCACCTGCCTCGAAGAGACGGGCAGATCAAAACGAGGCAGTTTCAGAAAGGGAGTCATCCCGCCGAGAACCAAATCCATAGTTTGATCTCTAGGGACTAAGACGGAATGCTCTTTCGCGAGCGAATCAAACCTTAGCACACTGACCGCGAGGCTCTCGCCATCAGGGGCTTTCTCTAGATCGAGAGCTGTGAACGGAATCGCCATTTTAAATTGCCAAAAGCCATCTCCCCGATTGGCAACCACCAAGATATCGCCATTCCAGGATTTCTCCCAATCGCCCTCATTAGACATATCAAAAATGGTTCCACGTGCGTTCACTGCAATTTGAAACTTCTTGGAATCCGGAGTTGTAATACGAATCGAAATCGAGTCATCAGATAGCACCGCATCATCGCGCTGGGATGCCTCAGCCTTGAAGCTATCAACCATGTTACTGACAGGATCGAGGGCAAACGAAGTCATTCGACCAAACAGGTAGAGGTGCGTCCGACTATAGGACAAGCGGATTTGGCTTTGCTCTTTAGGTTGATCCGATGAATTTAGCACCGAAAAGTTCTCCAATACAGTAGCTTGTTTCCAAGCTCCCTCCTGACCATCAAGCATAGCAGATGCAGGAATTTCTACCATTGGGATTACAACCCGCGGTTCAGTACTAGCCTCCATGGAGACACCATAGCTCGGCATCGCGAGGACGAACAATGCGAGCGAAAACAAGACTTTCGCATGTCGACAAGCTGTCATTTTAAATTTCTTCAATTTCATAATATATATTAGCGTTATTTTCTCTATCAGATACTCTCTTTAATTTTTCAATAAAACGGAAACGTGCTGTCGGCATCTTCATCCAATGTTAATTCTCCTGGATAAAATTCTGCATGACCATCCATGAAAACTAAATTACTGCCTCCAGAATGCGGGTAAATATTTGCGCCTCTGGTTCCGTCTTCGTTCAACCAGTAACCGGGATGTGGATTGCTCTGCACTTCACCAAACAGCAATGTGCTCGACGGTCGCTGAACCATTATCATTCTCCAAGGTTTTTGGCCTGCACCGATGAGATTTTTATACCCATCGTTATCGTTACCAATATTATCATCCCCCCATGGACTCATCGTGAGTCCGTAGTGCAATTTTGGACCAAACAAGGTTGGGTTATTATCCCGGGACGGGCAGCGCATTATGCTCTTATCTTGATCATCCCATTCCTCTCGGGGGAGATACCCTCCAAGCACAAGCATTTGAATCCAACTGCGCCTAGTATTCGTGTCGAAAACTGGCAGGAGTTCCCCATTATTATCGGCGCTATAAGTGAGTGCGATCATGCCGAGGCTCCTCAAATTAGCCAAACATTGTGCCGAGCGCGTACTTTCCATCACTTTCCCAATCGTCGGGATAAGAAGAGCTGCCAGCACCGCAATTATCGCGATGACGACAAGCAATTCGATCAGAGTAAAAGCACACTTTATTGATTTCACAATCATGGAGAAAATAACGAACAGGAGAAAGTAGTGGGGAATAATAATCCGCTAGGGCAATGACAGTGCGTGGGTGCAATCAACAAATAACACCAATGCTCCGCACCATCGCTTTCCCTAGAAAAGCACGATCAAAACTACTGGCAGTGCATCGACTTAAACCAGAAAGGATACGAGATATTGTTTAGCCCCGTCTACGCGACCGAACAAACAAGACGATCCAAGCAGCAGATCCCAATAAAAGCGCAAAGGAGCTCGGCTCTGGAATTGCGGTAGTTTGAACCGCTTGCACCTGAGCTAAAGTAAGCACGTCACCATAGATACGCATGTCGCTGAAGTCCGCATCAGGCGCTCTTCCTGTATTAGCTTGGACATTGCCTACCCAAAAATCATTGCTATTAGCTGCGATGTTGCCTGTGACTCCAGTGCCACTACCTGCTGCGGCTGCGATTGTCCCAGTCGCATCTCCAAGATAGAACTGAGTCGCGCCACTTGTACCATCACGACTGACGGCAAAGAAAAACCAATCGGACAAATCGATTGCCGTCGAACTAACCCGCTGAGCACTTCCAGTTCCGGTTGAAATTTCGAGGCTTAATCCTGCCACACCACTTCCGATATCATAAAATGTTAAATCGAAATAACTTCCTGTGCTTCTTTTACTCATCACCCGATCCTCAGTAAAATTGCCGATATTAGCGCTATCAACCCGTAACCAACCGCTCATAGTAAAATCACCGAGCCCATCAAGTTTAGCGACATCTCCAGCATTGATACCAACGCCTGTGCCTCCGTTATTGGCATAAACATTGCTTGCTTCAAATGCGGAAGGAACGCCCACAGTGGTAAACCCACCTACATTCACTGTTCCATTTGCAGCGGTGCCTGAACCGGTGTCGAGAGCGGGGCCACTGGTTTGGTCAAGTTCATAGCGCAGCAATTGCGCAGAGGCTTGATTGACGAATGAGGTGACTCCCAAGGCCAACAAAGCCGCGAGAGTAAGAGTGTTTTTACGAGCAAGTGATAAGTAATTTTTCATTTTATGAATCCTGTTTTAATATTATGAATGAAGGGTTGCATTTGGTTTGGAGGTATTAGTTCGACTTCAAGTATTTATATGTATTTATTAATCAGTCAAGAATTTTTTGAGTAAAAATCGATTAACGGGTGTAAAATTTCATGTGGAGGCAGCTACAATTTAATTTTCAAGTAGATAGCCCCTGCTTCACTTCTTCCGTCGCGCCTAAGCCGAGCGGCTCGGTCTTGGCTAAGTGATGCAATCCATCTCGGACATCAAAAATGCCCGACCACTCTTGCAGAAAGCCCTGATTTGCCTTCGGAGTAAATTGCGGCGAGTTCAACTCGACCCCGTTGATTGTCGGCACCCATGCGGCAAACAGTGCAGCATGCACACCCGACCATCCGGGGTTAGTTAAATCCTGCAATGCGAGCACTAGCCCATTCTCGTGGGCCCATGCGGCTGCGACTAAGGCGAAACTATGCCCCTTACAAGTTTTCAATGCCAGTCCCGACCAGCCTTGCTCTAAGCATAAGGGCAAACGGTCGAGCGAGGTCAGCCCCTCGTCAAGTAGGACGGGCTTGAGCTGAGTCACTTCCTTCCAATCATAAGGATGCTCGGCAATATCTCGCGCGGTGGGTTGCTCGAGGTATTCCAGCGCGGCAAATGCCTCGGCATGCGTCTGTTGTAGCCTACGTAAAAATTCTAAAACAAAAGCCGCATCCGCACAGGCTTCGTTGGTATCAATGCTCAAGCGCGGAACCGCCCCCCAAGACACCGCAGCCTCATACATTTCCACGGTGCGGGCGAGATCCTCGCTCACATCGCGCCCATGCAGTTTGAGCTTAAAACAACGATACCCTCGCTCGTCAAACCACGGGCGCACATCTCGCTCCAAATCATCACCCTTCCCGACAATGTACCACGCATCAAATTGATTCGTCGCTGTCGAGGCGAGCATTCTAGAAATCGCAGCACAGGCTCCGCCCTGTTTAAACCAGGTATCCGCCGAAGTCGCAATCGGTTCACCCTCATAGAGACGCATCGCACATACACCGAGCGCCTTGCCCACCGCATCATGAATGGCAGCATCAAATGGACTCGCACACATCGCCAGCGCTAAGGCAGGTATTTCTTCAAACACCAAGTCGATCGGCGACTCGCAGACATGATCATGCAAGCGCAATCCAAGCTCCAAGGGATGCGCCGCTGTATCGCCGGTCAGCGCGGCCAGTCGAGCACTGATCCACTCACATAATTCCCGCAATAATCCATCGCGATGCGCATGACTCAAATCGGGATCGGGCCAGGCCCACAAATCACTCAAATAAATCGAGCCACACCCCACCGTTTCGACGCCCGCCGCATCGACGACAACAACCTCTGCCCGGGCATCGGTCAGCACCGAGATGGTGCCACTGCTCAACACAAAGGGTTGCGCCAAGGTTTGATCAATAAAAGTCACCCGCGCCGAAAGCACACGATAACCAGACGCAGAGGCTGCAGCTACAGAATTTAAAACAGGTTTACTCATAAATATTTAAAACCATAAAATATGCAGACGCTCAACGAACCAGCAAACTCATTCCGCAACACGACCTTGCATAAATTCAGTGTAGGAGAAAAATTGATGGGCGTTGGGCAGCTTCGCGAATTGATCTAGGGCCCGATCCGAATGTAAGAGACGTTTTTCTTTTTCCTTGAGAAGCGGGGGGAGTCGATCAAAGCGACCTTTCAAATGCTCCTGGAGTGTGGACAGTGTATTGGGTGGTTGGTCGACCGAGAGAATATACCCCAAGAATTCATGGTGGTCGATCTCGAAGACACTGAGCTTGCCATCCTTGACTGAATCAATCTCTGCTATGCGAAAGTTTTCATAGGTGTTACCTTTCATTCGCCAGCATCGGAGTGAGAAGGTATTTTCATCATACCGACTTCCCTGTCTGTCGATCCCTTAACAGGCTATCCCAGCGGCAATGCGGTGCATCCGAATGCTGAGGGGTTTCAATCTATTGGTGGCAGTGTCTACGCATGGATTAAGAATAGGCTGAAGGATAAATAGTGTCTGGCCGGAAATGTATGAGTCCAGCCTGAGCGCGGGCTAGAGGTCGAAACAGGGTTTGAATGTTCAGGGGCTATCGTCGCTGGGGCCTTTAAAAGTGCTTTAAAGGTAAAAGATTCGCTGACAGGTGCAGTGATATTTGTTAAGTTATCGGATATGAGAAAAAGATTCGAAGTCCAACTTGAGCTGGGAGCCGTGCCGATAGAATTTGTAAAAATCCCGACTCGCACGCGCGATGAGTTACCACCCACTCTGGCGGCTTTGCAGTGGATTTTCGCCACACCGGAAGTGAACGAGCAGGTCTTTGCACTGCTTGAGAAGGCAATTATCCGTGACCGAGCCGACCTTGGACGGCCTGGGATGGATTTATGGCAAATCCTAGTATTTGGCGTGGTCAGGTTGACCCTAGACGTCAACTACGACCGGCTCCATTATATCGCCAACTGTGACTCATTGGTGCGTCAACTCTTGGGACAACCTGCTTTTGACATGGAGTTTGAGTTTGCGCTGAGCACGATCAAAGAGAACGTGCCGTTGCTGAGCGAAGAGTTGTTGGAACAAATCAATACGATCGTCGCGAAGCACGGGCATGATTGTATCAAAAAAAAGACGAAGCGCTCGAAATCAAAGTCGATAGCTACGTGTTTGAAACGAATGTGCACTTCCCCACTGACCTCAGCTTAGCATGGGACTGTGCACGTAAGTGCATTGTGCTGAGCACTCGCGTAGCAAAGTTCAATCAACTCAAAGGTTGGCGCAAGAATGCGTATTGGCTGAAACAGATTAAAAGCCTGGCTCGTGACTGTGCGAGGGCTTGCCGCGGCGGTGGAAAGAATAAAGAAGATCGCATCGCAGAAACAGCTCAGGATTATTTGGCTCAGCTCTACAGCATTGAAGAAAAGGTGCTGAATTTACTTCATGAGCTCAACGATTTGGAGCCTTCTGAGGAGTTGTATCGCAAGGTGAAAGAGTTGAGTGATTATCATGATCTGCTGATCAAGCATATTTTTCTGATCAGTGATCGTTTGATCGAAGGGCGCACCATCGCCCCCGGGGAAAAGCTCTACTCCATCTTCGAGCAGCACACCGAGTGGGTCAACAAGGGTAAGAGTCGTCCCAACGTTGAACTGGGCCATCGCCTGCTGATCGCGACCGATCAGTATGGGATGATTCACGACTACAAGATCATGTTCGGCGGCGATGAAGCCGCCGAAGTGGCTCCTTTAGCGGATCGCCTGATCGCGAAGCTCGGTCTGGGGAACATTAGCAGCCTTAGCTTTGACCGTGGTTTTAGTAGTATCGCCAATCGAGAACTCTTAGAGCTCACGATGCCAGACACTGACATTATAATGCCCAAGAAAGGCAAACTCAGTGCCGCCGACAAGGAGCGCCAGAGCCAGAAGCAATGGCGAAAATTAGCCAATAGACATAGCGCGGTGGAAAGTAACATCAATTGCTTAGAGCACCATGGACTGAACCGTTGCCCCGACAAAGGTTATCAGGCCTACGCCCAATATGCGGGACTTGGCGTGCTCGCATACAACTTGCATAAAATCGGAAATCACTTGCTCGATGCCCGCCGAAAAGCGGAGCGAGCGGCAAAAGCCGCCTAGCCCAGCCCTGCTGCACATCACTGAGCCTCACGCTAGCCTGCCAAAATGGAGCAGGGGGCTAAACCGTAGCTAGAGGGGGCGAAGTTTTAGG
>Ga0222662_1000875_pt1 | contig 18373 bp, 21 predicted proteins | sample AntAcemetagen600_FD_179821 | JGI IMG/M metagenome (GOLD analysis project Ga0222662, IMG submission 179821) | Saline water microbial communities from Ace Lake, Antarctica - #600 | ecosystem: Environmental > Aquatic > Non-marine Saline and Alkaline > Saline | place: Antarctica: Ace Lake...
CAGCCACGTCCCCAGGGCAAAACTCGAAATCGCTTCGCGAATCCGCGACAAACAGATCTTGTAGCGGAACGAGGAACTCGTTTCGACCGCGCCAGTCACATCCCCCAGGGCAAAACTCGAAATCGCTTCGCGAATCCGCGACAAACAGATCTTGTAGCGGAACGAGGAACTCGTTTCGACCGCGCCAGTCACGTCATTTTTCTAGCCGCATGGCGAGGCTGACGACTTCCTTGTCGAAATAGTTACGATCCATACCCGCGTTGACCACGATGCCTTGCCCATTGATGCCGCTGGAAGCGGGGCTTAACAAATAGACGGCGGTGTTAGCCACTTCCTGGGTAGTCAGGTTTTGCTTACGGAAGGTCAGCTTCTCTGCGTAGAGGTAGCTATCGATGTAGCCGGGGATTCCAGCGGAGGCGCTGGTTTTGAGCGGTCCCGCGTTGACGGTATTGAAACGCACTCGGGTATCGGCGCTGAAGGATTTAGCCAAATTATAGGAGGACGTCTCCAGCGCGGCTTTAATCGGAGCCATGTAGCCGTAGTTATCGGCGGTCACATCAGTCGAAGAGATGCCGATGGAAACAACAGACGCGTCGTCTTTGAGCTGCGACTTAAAGGCATTGGCAACTTCGACGAGCGAGAAAGCAGAAATCGCGGTGGCTTGGAGGAAGTCTTTACGGACTGTCTGGTGGAAGGGCTTGAAGCCCTCTGAGTAATTGGCAAATGCGATGGAGTGAACGATACCGTCGAGCCCGTCGTAATCGGCCGCCACTTGCTCGGCCAGCGCAGTGATCTGCTCGGGGAACTCGACGTCGCAAAGGTAAGCCTTTCGGTCACCGAGGAGTTTTTGCAAGCTCTCCAAGCGCGCCTCGGAGCGGACGCTGTGGATGACTTCAGCTCCTTCGGCTTCGAGGGACTTGGTGATCGCCCATGCGACGCTCTTGCGATTGGCCACCCCCATCACGAGGAAGCGTTTATTTTCTAGATTAAGGAAACTCATGCTTCTTCTAAGCAAAGTGAGATGGCCTCCGAAATTCGGTCACGAAGCTTATCCATACTCTTGGCTTGGGTATGGCAACCTGGCAGCGAGGGAACACTTGCCACAAAATAACCATCCGCATCACGCTCAATCACCACATCAAATTCTCTATTCATAGTCATAAATTGCCTCGAACTTCACAGGGCTGCAACTTCTATTGCACTAAGCAGACTCCCCTTCGACCATCGCGAGCGCGAATTCAATCGTCATGGCTGGCTTACCGCCTTTGAGGATCTTGCCCTTCATAAAGAAGAACCGCGAGATGGTTTCCTTCATCGTCACTTCAATCGTGATTTCGTCGCCGGGTTTGACCATTTGCTTAAAACGAGCCTCGCCGATCCGCGAGAGCACGGGGGTGACATCGTTAAGCGACTTCCCTTCCTTCTCGATTTGTTTGGCGAGGTAGACGGCGCCGGTCTGGAAGCAGGCTTCGCAAAGCAGCACCCCTGGCATGATAGGATTGCCGGGGTAATGCCCCTCAAACTGAGGCTCGTCCCCCCGAATAGTGCGCTTGCAAGTGGCACCGTCTTCGCGAACTTCGACGATCTCGTCGATAAAGAGAAACGGAGGGCGGTGCGGGATGGTTTTTAGAATTTCGTCCATGGGGGCGAGTGAATGCCTAAACCAGCGAAATGCACGCCTGAAAATGATTTCCGCGCCCCGAGAGTTAACGACAGAGATCTGCACGAAGTTGAAATTGTAGGTTTGCACAAAAGTCACCGTCAGCCTGTTCTAGCAGCATCATGCGCCACTTCATCTTCTTTTGTTGCTTCCTCATGCCTCTAATCGGATCTGCGGAGGACACTTATGTACTCACAGATACCAGTGGTAAACCGATCGAGTGCACACTCATCGACTACGATAAGGGGCATGCGTTGATCGACATGGAGGGCATGCGCTGATCGACATGGAGGGCACGCGCTACTCTCTGCCACTGAGCCGCCTCTCGAAGGCTTCGGGTCGCGATATTCTCGACTGGGCATCTGACCGCGCGATACGAAACGGTGAGCTACGGATCGACATCTCAAACCGCCACCGAGACAGCCTGCGCGACGAAAATAATCTACAAATACAAAACGTGAACTACATCGTCACACTACTGAACGACTCGAAACTCGATATCGATGGCGTAGAGGTCGCCTATAAAATCTACTGGCTGGACGGGCGGGTAGACATCAAAGACCCCTTCTACTTTTGGATCGATAGCAGCGAATCAATTGGTCGCTTAAACATGCGCGCACGCTCCAGCTTCGAGACGAAAAAAATCACCCTTAAAGAGCGAGAGAACCGCAAATACAGCGTGATCGGAATTTGGGTAAAACTCTACCGCAATGGCCAAGCGTTTCACGAGAAAGCGAGCCCCATCGGCATCTCCAAGCAGGTCGAGTGGCGCAATATGTCGCTGGAAGCCATTTATTAATAAGCGAAAGGCGAATTCCGACAGAAATAAAAAAGCATAAAATACCCAGAAATCACTTACTTATATAGCCTTACAAGAACAAAACCTTAACCTATTTGGATTTTAATTTGAAGGTTTTTGCATATTTTTGTAGTTTCGATATTGCATCGTGGATGCAAACTTGCCTTTCTGGAGGCTTATGAGTCGAAAAGTTACCCTCTTCACTGGCCAATGGGCCGACCTCCCCTTAGATGAACTATTGCCCCTTGTTAAACAAATGGGCTACGACGGCGTCGAACTCGCCTGCTGGGGCGACCATTTCGAGGTCGGCCGCGCACTGAGCGAAGACGACTACGTGCAAACGATCTGGTCGAAACTACAGGCCCACGGCCTGACTTGCTACGCCCTCTCGAATCACCTCGTCGGCCAAGCGGTCTGCGACCCGATCGACGAGCGCCACCAAGCCATCCTCTCCCCCGAGATCTGGGGCGACGGCGAGCCCGAAGGCGTTCGCCAGCGCGCCGCCGAAGAGATGAAGAATACTGCCCGCGCCGCGCGTAAGTTATTCGACGCTCGCCCCGACGATTCCGTTATCGCGCCCGTCGTGAATGGCTTCACCGGCTCCGCTATTTGGCACGCTCTCTACGCCTTTCCGCCGACTTCCCAGGAGTATTTAGAAAATGGATACAAGGACTTCGCCAAACGCTGGCTTCCGATCCTCGATGTATTTGAGGAGGTCGATCTTAACTTTGCCCTCGAAGTCCACCCGACTGAGATTGCTTTCGACATCGCCTCGGCCGAACGCGCGCTCGAAGCGGTCAACGGCCATAAGCGCTTCGGCTTCAACTACGACCCCAGCCACCTCGGTTATCAGGGCGTCGATTATGTGAAATTCATCCGCAACTTCCCCGACCGCATGTATCATGTTCACATGAAGGACGCTTGGTGGGGACACGGAGATGGCAGTGTCGGCGTCTTCGGCGGCCACACCGATTTCACAGATGCACGCCGCTTCTGGGACTTCCGTTCACTCGGCCACGGCGACATCAAATTTGAAGACATTATCGTTGCGCTCAACGATATCGGCTACGCCGGCCCCCTCTCCATCGAATGGGAAGACGGCCGCATGGATCGCGTCCACGGCGGCACCGAAGCAGCGGCTTATACCCGCAAGGTCGACTTCAAGACCAACGCCATCGCCTTCGACGCCGCCTTCGATCAGAAGAACCAATAGAACCTGCCATACCAGATTTGTAGCCGAATGCGGCAGCATTTGGTCATCTGTCCAAAATCTTACGATTTCGGCTACAATCCCCACTCAACTCCTCAACTACTTAACCAAATGCTAAATCGTAAAATCCGCATGGGAATGGTCGGTGGTGGCCAAGGTGCCTTCATCGGCGCCGTCCACCGCATCGCCGCTGCTATTGATCAACAAGTCGAACTCGTCTGCGGCGCCTTCAGCTCCGATCCGGATCGCTCCAAAGCATCCGGCAAAGACTTTTTCCTGCCAGAAAACCGATGTTATGCCGACTTCGAAACCATGATGGTTGAAGAAGCCAAACTCCCCGAAGGTGAGCGAATGGATTTCGTAGCTATCGTCACGCCCAACCATGTCCACTTCCCCGCAGCCAAGGCCGCGCTCGACGCGGGTTTCCACGTGCTCTCGGACAAGCCCGCCACCTTCGATAAAGCGGAAGCGCTGGAACTAGCGAAGCTCGTCGAATCGACCGGCCTCAAATACGGCCTCACTCATAACTACACCGGCTACCCCATGGTTAAGCAGGCTCGCGAGATGGTGCAAAATGGCGATCTAGGTAGAATCCGAAAAGTCGTTGTCGAATATCCACAAGGCTGGCTCGCTACCCCACTCGAACAAAAGGATCAAAAGCAAGCCGCTTGGCGCACCGACCCCAAACGCTCGGGTGCCGCAGGTTGCATGGGCGATATCGGTACCCACGCTGAAAACCTCGCCGAGTACATGACCGGTTTACAGATCAAAGAACTTGCAGCCGACCTCACCGCCTTTGTCGATGGCCGCCTGCTCGACGATGATGGCAACGTACTCCTCCGTTTCGAGGGTGGTGCGAAAGGCATCCTCCACGCCTCACAAATTTCCGTCGGCGAAGAGAACTCGCTCAACATCCGCATCTACGGCGAAAAAGGCGGCCTCGAATGGCACCAAATGGAGCCCACCACCCTCTTAGTTCATCGCCTAGATCAACCCACGCAAATCTACCGCGCAGGTAACGGCTACTTAGGCGATGCCGCCACCGCCCACAGCCGCATCCCCGCGGGTCACCCCGAAGGCTACCTCGAAGCCTTTGCCAACATCTATCGCAACTTCGCTGCCGACATCGCCGCCGATCTCAGCGGCGAACCCGCGCCCACTTACGCCAAGGATTACCCGACAATCCAAGACGGCGCCCGCGGCATGGCCTTCATCGAAGCCGTCGTGAAAAGCTCTGGCAATAACGCCGCTTGGACGGAGCTTAACCTATGAGCAGGTTGGAGCCCCCACAGATCACCGTCCAGCTCTACTCCTTACGCGACGCACTCGAAGCGGACTTCGAAGGCACTTTACGCAAAGTCGCCGAAATCGGCTTCGCTTGCGTCGAGCCTGCGGGCTATCACGATCATAAACCATCGGAAGTCGCCAAGCTCTTCGCCGAACTACAGCTAACTGCGCCCAGCGCCCACAGCGCGCTGCCCATTGGCGATGCTAAAAACGAGATGATCGAGACCGCCCTTGAACTCGGACACCGCTATCTGATCACAGGTGGCCCTCCCGGGTGGCAGGACAACTACAGCACCACCGATGAGGTCAAAGCCATCGCCGAGCATTACTGCATCGCGGCCGACAACGCCGCAGCTCACGGCCTGCAAGTCGGCTACCACAACCACGACTGGGATCTCGCGGAATTCGATGGCCGCCCCGCCTACCAAACCTTCCTCGCACACACTCCCAAAAATGTGCTCTGGCAGGCCGACCTCTTTTGGATCGCACGCGCAGGCATCGATCCCATCGCCTTCCTTCAAGAGATCGGCTCACGCGGCAAAGTGCTCCACTTCAAAGACGGCCACCTAGCCGACCGCGACATCACCCCGCCCTTTCTCCCTGCAGGTCAAGGCGAGCTCGACCTGATTGCCGCCGCCAAAGCAGCCAACTATGCCGAATACATCGCAGTCGAACTCGACGAATACGACGGCGACATGCTCACTGCCGTCGAAGAAAGCTACGTCTACCTAACACAAAATAAAATAGCCTTACTCAATAAATAATGAAAGCACTTATAGTCCAAGGCGGCTGGGAAGGCCATGAACCCGAGACCGTCGCCAAGTTTTTCGCTAAAGCACTCGAGCACGAAGGCTTCGAAGTCGTCATTGCAGGCACGCTCGACGTATTCGACGACGCGGAAGCCCTCACCACCTACAACCTCATTTCCCCTTGCTGGACGATGGGAGAGCTCACGCCCGAGCAATCCGCCAACCTCCGCGCAGCCATCCATTCGGGAGTGGGCCTCGGCGGCTTCCACGGCGGCATGGGCGACGCCTTCCGCGGCGACCTTGATTACGAATGGATGGTCGGCGGCCACTTCGTCGGGCACCCCCACGTCGGTGAATACACGGTCGAAGTCAAAGACAGTAGCCATCCGATTACGCAAGGCCTGCCCGAGTCGTTCCTCTACGACTCCGAGCAATACTACATGATGATCGATCCGGGCATCACCGTCTTGGCCGACACCATTTACACCTACGAAGGCCAAGCCATCACCATGCCCGTCATCTGGACGAAGCAATGGGGCGCTGGCCGCGTCTTCTACTCGGCACTCGGGCATAAAGCCGACGAGTTCATCAAATATCCCGCCGTCTCGCAAATGACGATCAACGGCATCAAATGGGCATCACGCACGCCCGAAGTTCAACACTCTTAAGTAGCCGTTCCGAGCGCAGCGACAAGACTCGTCTTCGCTTCGTTACGCCGTGGCAAGCCGGGCGCGAAGCGAACCGGAACAAGCGTAAGCTTTTGGACGACCTATCAACCTCTCCCGACACTCCAAAACTTGACAGTTTCGGCTACAATATAAAAGCAACATTTCACCTATTAACTAACTTACTAACAATTCTCTTCCTTCCCAAGGAGGAGTCACTTGCTTGCCAAGTGGAGGTGGTTCCATGTGTAATTCGACACTTAAAACTATATGAGCACCCAAAACCAAATCGGCGTCGGCATCATCGGATGCGGCAAAATCTCACAAGCTTACTTCGACGGAGCCAAAACCTTTAAAGTACTCAACATCCTCGCCTGCGCCGACCTCAATGAAGCCACGGCCAAGAGCCAGGCCGAAGAAAATGGCTGCGCAGCCCTCAGCATCGAGGCGCTGCTCGCCCACCCCGACATTCAGCTCGTGATCAACCTCACGATCCCCGCCGCCCATGCCGCCGTGAGCGGCGACGTCCTCAACGCGGGCAAGCACGTTTACTGCGAAAAGCCACTCACTGTCGATCTGGAAGACGCCCGTAAAGTGCTCGCACTGGCCGAGTCCAAAGGCCTCCTCGTAGGCTGTGCGCCCGACACCTTCTTCGGTGCCGGCATCCAAACCTCCCGCGAGATCGTCGACTCCGGCGCAATCGGCACCATCCACAGCGGCACCGCTTTCATGCTCAGCCCCGGCGTCGAATCCTGGCACCCGAACCCCGGCTTCTATTATCTAAAAGGCGGCGGCCCCGTGCTCGACATGGCGCCCTATTATTTGACCGCGCTTGTTAATTTGATCGGCCCCATCAAACGCGTCAGTGCCATCACTTCTAAGGCCTACGAAACCCGGACAGCCACCTGCAAAGAACACGCAGGCGAAGTCCTGCCCGTCGAAGTCAACACCCACGCATCTGGCACGCTTGAGTTTCACAGCGGTGCCGTGGTGACTGCCGTGTTCTCCTTCGATGTGCATGCCGCCGACCACAGCCCGATCCAGCTCTACGGCACTGAGGGCTCGGTCAAGGTGCCCGACCCCAACACCTTTGGTGGCTCCGTCGAGAGCTTTATTGCTAGCGACGAACCTCGCGAATGGAAACCGGTCGAGCTCACTCGCCCCTATGCCGATAACATGCGCGGCATCGGAGCCGCCGACATGGCATGCGCCCTACTAAGCGGGCGCCCACATCGCGCCAGCGGCGCACTGGCCTGCCACGTGCTCGAAGTAATGCACGCCTTTGATCAGTCCTCTGAGACCGGTCGCGCCATCGAGATCGAGAGTCAGCCCGAACGCCCCGCCGCGCTGCCGACCGGTTTGGCCGAAGGCGATTTAGATTAAGGGGCACAGTTCACAGTGACGATCACCACCGTGCTACAAAAATTTGATTGTAGAATACTGGTCAAGAGCCTTGAGCCTGTTGAAATGGCGAAAGCCTAGTGTCCTCGCTCGTAAATGCTAAGGCTGGCACTTGACAAGCCCCGCGCACTCGCGAATCTGACAACTATGCGTTTCCTCATCACCGCTCTAGTTGGCTCGCTCCTCGTGGGCTGTGCTTCCACACCGAAACAGGCCGTCACCTCCGTCGAAATCGAGGAGATCAAGCCGCGCTATATCGAAACGGAACAGTTTAAGCGGATCAGCGAATATATGACGGGTAAAGAGTATCTCGGCGACCGCGTCATACTCCGCACGAACCCTCAAGAACGCGCAGGCTATTACTTCACACTGATCCTCGACGAAGATGTGCGCCGCTTGCCAAAGGGCACCGTTGTGGTCGGAGAGTTTTACACGCCAAAGTCGGTTGAGAAACAAACCCACGAATTCAAACTGCCCAGCAAACGCGTCAGCACCGACGAAATCTTCATCGGCCTAACAGGCGAGGACTGGCCGCAAGATAGTGGCGTGCCCGCTGCTTGGCGCTTCACGATCAAGGATGCCAACGGCGCCGTGCTCGGTGAGAAGCAAAGCTACCTCTGGAGCCTCTAGCATCGATGTCCGACCCGTTCGGCACTTGGCAAGTCTGGGAGGACGCGCCCTCGTTTACACCGACCTCGTTCGCAGAAACCATCGACGGCGGTCAAGCCTTCCGCTGGCAGCGCATTGACCAGTTCTACGAAGGCCGCTGGGGCAGAAATGCCCTCCGCCTAAGATACATCGACGAGCGAGTCGAATACGCCCGGCCCAAAGAGACTGACCCCACATTCGCCGAAGAAAGCCTCCGCACCTACTTTGCCTGCGACACCGATTTTTCGCAGCTGACCGATGCACTCCCTTGGCGCAACGATCCCGTCTTAGCGACCGCCATCGAACACTACGGAGGCTTGCGTATCTTGCGCCAACCCTTCGCCGAAACACTCTTCTGTTTCCTCTGCTCATCCACGAAGCAGATCCCGCAGATCAAAGCGATCTGCGAGGCCGTCGCGCTCGACCTAGGCGAGCCACTCGCCGACGACAGTCACGCCCTCCCCTCATGGGCGGCCATCGCCGAAGGCGGCGAAGAGCGCCTTCGCGCTGCCAAGCTCGGCTACCGCGCACGCTATATTTATCAAACCGCATGTTTCCTCGTGAAACACCCCGGCTGGCTCGAAGCGACCGAAGCCGCCCCCACCGCAGAAGCTCGCGCGCGTTTGCTTGAGTTGCCAGGCGTCGGCCGCAAAATCGCCGACTGCACCCTTCTTTTCGGTGCTGGACGCCTCGAAGCCTTCCCCATCGACACCTGGGTCGAAAAGATCCTCACCCGCGCCTATCAGCTCGAAGGCTGGAAGCTTCCTCAACTACAAGACTTCGCGCGTATCCACTTCGGCACTACATCCGGCTACGCCCAGCAATACCTCTTCGCCGCAGCAAGAGCGGGACTGATTCCTTCGTAGTGGTGGCTTCAGCCACCATCGGCGCTTGGATAATCTAGCGATTCGCATATGGCGACTGCAGTCGCCACGACTCCATCACCTGAGTATACAATGCCAAGGACGGGCTGCTTTAGCTGCCCCCCGTATGCGAAGGCATCACCCCACAGCGCTCGCCCATTTTGGCATAAACCTCACGCCCCGCAGCTGCTTGCTCCAGCAGGTCGGCATCGAGTTGAATCGCGCCCTTCTGAAAAACCGTGGTCACACAAGACCCACCAAAAGAGAAATAGCCCTTATGCCCGCCTTTCTCGACCGTGCTCGGCTCAAAGGTCGAATGCATGCCGCCGACGCAGGTGGCGCCCACTTCCATTACGAGGACTTTGCCAAACTGCAGCGAGTCCACCACGGTGCGCGCACGACGATTCTCCCAGAGAATCGATAAGTGCCGCCGCAAAGCCAGCGGGCTGACTGAGCGCAGGGTGCCATCCAGAATCTGCACGGCTCCTGCCTCTCCCGAAACGGGGAAGTGATAGCGGTGGTAGTCCACTGGGCACAGCCGGGATATGAGCATAGAGCCACCGGCAAAGTCTTCGGCCAGATCGGCATGGCCGACGAACTTCGCCAGATCAAAAGATTGCCCCTTTATATAAAACTGATCGGCCACATCCACATTCTCGATCGCCAGATGTCGACCATCGGCTGGAAAGACCGCCGAATTCGGATCCGCAGCCAATGGGCGCGCCTCTGGCTTTAAGTGGCGATAGAAAAACTCGTTAAAAGTGCGATAGCTCTCCACTGGCTCAGCAAACTCATCCGGATCGACATCGTAGGTGCCCAGAAACGGTTGCACCTTCGCACGGCTCTTCGCCTGGTCCATCCGCCAGCCATACCAGCGCGAAAACCACAAGCGCTTGACCGCCACCGCAACACTTAGTCGCCCCAGCGGGTTCCCATACGCCCAGCGCAAAAAACCTTCGCCATACACATCCTCCGTTTCCACCTGCCCAGTGGCACGGTTGTAGAATTCGATGGGGGCATCTAGTTGTGATTGATTCGGCATAGCGGTAAGTCTTATGGAGCACTCCGCCCGCGCATGGCGAGCGAAAGTCCAAACCAAACTGCGAACAGTCCGAATGCGATACTGCCGGCCGCATAGGCTCCGGCTAAGGTGCCCTCACCTTCTCGCACCAGATTCAGAATCTGCCAGCTAAAAGTCGAGAAGGTCGTGTAGCCGCCGCAAAATCCAGTCACCCAGAAATGCCACTTATGGGGATGCGGTGAAACCGTACCACCCGTCGCCCAGAGGCCTGCCAAGTAACCGACTAGTAGAGAACCGCTCAAATTGATCAAAAAGGTCGAAACGGGAAATGCTGCAAATCCCACATTCAATGCGATGATGTCCAACAGATAACGTAGACCGCCACCCAACCCACTGCCGAGTCCGATCCATAAAAGCTTTTTCATCGTGCCAGCCCCTCTCCGAGCGCGTAGCCACTGACCACGCAGATAACGCAAAGCACGACGCTCCCTACTATATTGCCGAGTGCTTTGCCCCATGACTGCTCCGAGACCAGCGAAAGCGTTTGTAAGCTAAAGGTCGAAAAAGTCGTCAGCCCCCCACAAAACCCAATCAAGGCAAAGACTTGCGCTCCATCCGACGACAGCCAAACACTCTCCTCGTGCCGTGACACCGCAAACAATAAGCCCAGCAGAAAACTGCCGACCACATTGACGACCAGCGTGCCCCATGGGAAACGCTCGCCGAAGAGCCGCGCGATCAAGGTCATCCCTAGATAACGACAGATCCCGCCGAATGCACATCCGAGCGCTGCGAGTAAAATTAGCACGACTCTTGCTTGGCGAGAAACTATCCTGCTGTAAAGCTTCCCATTTAAAACGATCCTACCATGTCCGATACTAAGACTCCAAAAAACGATTTCGATGCGCTGGTCGACGCACTCCACTTAGCGATCGAACACGCCGATGCGGCCGCCGCCCTGACTGCTCTAAAAGCTGCTGACGTCGATGACACCGCCCGATTGATCGATCGCCTCAGCGCCGACGACCGCCAAGCCCTCTTTGGCCTGCTCACCCCCGAGCAAGGCGCCGAAGTGCTCGAGCATGTTTATTACTTCCAGGGAGCCGACATCATCGAAGAGCTGCCGGCGGAAGTGGCCGCACCATTTATAGCCGAGCTGGACAGTGACGACCGTGCCGACCTCATGAACGAGCTCAAGGAGGCCGACTCCAAGGCCATTCTCGAGGAGCTCGACGACGACATCGCCCACGAAACCCGCCGCTTCATGGCCTATCCCGATGGCACTGCAGGTGCCATCATGTATAGCGAGTATGTCTCCTTCAACGCCGACATGACGGTCGAAGACATCCTCAACGACATCCAATCGAAGCGCGAAAAATACATCGAATACGGCGTCCAATACGCCTACGTGCTCGACTCTGGGAAAAAATTGCTTGGCGTGCTCCCCGTCCGAAATCTCCTCTTCGCTCGCCGCGAGCAAAAGGCCACCGAGATCATGATTGCTGATCCGATGAAGGTGCGCCCCTACGATACGGTGGTCGAACTGGAAAGTATCTTCGAAGAACACCACTATCTAGGCCTGCCCGTCGTCAATAAAGACGGCCAGCTGATCGGCATCATCGACCGCGAGTCGACTACCGAAGCCCTGCAAGAGGCCGCCACCGAGGACTTGCTCAAGTTTCAAGGTTTGATGGGGAAAGAAGAGCTCCGCTCGATGCCACTCAAAGTGCGTAGCCGTCGCCGACTCTCATGGCTCAGCATCAACATTGTGCTCAACCTCATCTCGGCCAGTGTCATCGCCATGCATCAAGACACGCTCCAGGCTGTCATCGCGCTGGCTGTCTTTCTACCGATCATTTCCGACATGTCCGGCTGCTCCGGAAATCAGGCCGTGGCCGTCTCTATGCGCGAACTCTCCCTCGATCTGGTCAGCCCGAAGGAGTTTGGTCGTGTCTTCTTCAAAGAGTCCAGCGTAGGCCTGATCAACGGTGCCTGCCTCGGCCTCCTCGTCGGCTGCATCGCATGGTTCTGGCAGGGCAATGCCGTTCTCGGCCTCGTCGTCGGCTCGGCTCTAGCGCTCAACACCACCATCGCCGTGTGCGTCGGCGGCCTCGTCCCCCTCCTGCTCAAGGCCTGCCGCCAAGACCCCGCCCTCGCCTCTGGCCCCATCCTCACCACCGTGACCGACATGTGCGGGTTTATGCTCGTACTCAGCCTCGCCTCACTCTGCCTACCATATTTAGTGTAAACCATTTGGTTTTCAAATACTTACGCTATAATCCTACTCCTACTCTTAATCCTAATCGCTTCCTTGGATCTGATGGATCAAGATTGAGATTATGAGTCAGATTAGGACCTATGAAAAATATCCCGATTAGGCCTTGATCTTTGCCGCGTGCCCCCATTTATTTCACCGCTTTCACTTTAAACAAGGAGTCTTACTATGTCACAACACAACAGTTTCAAAGCCGCCGGTGGCGGAGGTAAAAAGAATCGCACCGTCCTCAAACGCTTCGAGCGTGTCGACTTGCTCCGCAAACGCGGACAGTGGGAAGATGGTAACCGCGTGATCGGTCTGAAAAAGACCAAGCCGGAAGAATAAGCCACCCACTCAAGCTTTACCGACAAGACCCTTTCCATACGGAGAGGGTTTTTTCGTGTGCTTATTCTAATTAATTCAGTAGTGACATTTCTAATACCTTTCTCTGTATTTTAAGGGAGATGGCCTAATACCTTTCTCTGTATTTTAAGGGAGATGGCCTAATACTTTCTAGAAGACGCCTACACAAACCGCGATTGTTCAATCGAAAAGACCTGCCTACAGATCAATGCTCCCTTATTTGCACATACTCATTCGCGTGGAAGACGATGGTTCACTCCACGCATTGGGTGCATTTACAAGTAAAGAAAAGCAGATCGCCTATCAGAAAGATAGTGGCCTCGAAGACAGCCAAGTGCGGCTCGACTTCTACAACGGTCCTTTCGATGAAGATATTAAAGTCATCTACGCAGGTCACCGCCGTTGGAACATGGATCTCTTCCAGCTCGGCGGCTACTTCAAGAGCGAGGGCGAGACTTGGACATGGGTCACTCAAGAAGGCTACGTCAGCGTTCTGCGGATCGATACCAGTTACGAAGAAGAAAAAGCGCTCCAACAAAACGCACTCGAACGCTACGCTAAGCTCCAACGCCGCTGGCGCCTCGCTACCTACGAAGAACTCGTCGAACGTGAAGGCACCGACAAGGCACGCGCTAATATCAAGCTCCGCTTCTACGAAGACGCCCTCGAGTCCTTCAAGCCCAAGACCCGCCGTGACCTTCGCGCGCTCTATGCCTTTGTCGCCCTGACCCTCAGCCTCCCCTTAGCCATCTTTTTCTTCCTCAGTGGAGGCCCCGATTATGGCGAAAACCTGGAATCCGTCAGCTGGCTACCTAAATATACGAGCGACATTTCTTACTACCGTTCCAAGCAAGTGCAGGTGTTTGAGTTCAAAATCAGCGGCGAAGACTTCAAACGCTGGGCTGAAAGTCGCGGCATGAGCGTGCGCAAACTCGTCAACCAAGAGATCATTAGCCGCTATAAAGCCTACATACCAAGCCCTGCCGGCCAATCCAGCATCCCCGCGACGCCCGGCGGCGTTCTCACCGTCAAGCAATTCGAATCATGGCAGGGCGACATCAGCGCCAAGGTCGAACGAGGCCTGATCGCAGAAAGCCCCGAAAAAGAGATCGCTATCTACGATAGCAAAACCAAGAAGGCCTATTACGAATTTTTAATTAACTTCTAACTACAGAAACGCCGAGTTAGAGGGCAGAAAACCCATTCAACTGTTAAATTGCGAGCGCATACCATCCTGTCCGTAGGATTGACATTGATCCATTTTTTCGCAAAGTTATAGATTAAATAAGGAGTATCGGACACACAATGCAGGCTAAACCCCCCAGTGGATTTTCAATTATAGAGCTAATGGTCGTCGTCACGACTATTGGTATTCTAGCTCTGCTCGGTATCCCTGGTATCCGAATGGCAGCGGATCGCACAGAAGCCATTGCGACTGCGAACGACATCCGCGTATTCTCTGAAGCGGTCGAGTTCTTCAGTACTGCCGAAGGGACTTACCCATCGTCGATGACTTACACGCGCATGCCCGACGAAATTGCCAGTTACCTACCTCCACTCTGGAAGAACGGCTCTTACAGTTGGTTCTATGTCAACACGACTAACTTTGTTTACGTTTACGTGTATAACTTAAACTTCACCGCCGAGCAAGCCGTCCGCCTCGATAGTATCATCGACGACGGCAACATCGCGACCGGAGAAGTCCGTATGGCCTTTAACGGCAGCGGCCTGATCTATCTCTTCAACTACGATCAAGGGTAGTCAAAGCGTCGGATCGCGCTTGCATTTCCTGCAATAGGTGCGAACTTACCGTCGTTCTTTGAAAGAACCTCCGCGACTAGCGGACACAGTTCTTTCCGTATTTCCCTTTCGCTATGAGTCATTGACAATTAGCCATCAATTTCAGCTTTTCAAAAAAGGGGGTGTCACGGATTCGACCTTGTGTCGTAGTGCGAGGCTGCATGTCGGAGATGATGGAGGCTCCGTATCAATCCATCTAAAAATAATAATTGGCGAAGAACAATTCGCTCTTGCGGCCTAGTGCTGCAACGTTTCTACCCAGACACCTGCTAAGGAATAGAAGCGTCGACTAGCAGGCATAGCTGATAACCTGGCTCCCGTTTATCAGTTGTAATTAGGGAGTCTGGAAACTGATTAGTCCGCTTAGAGACGATTCAGCGACGACAATAAATTCAAAGCTAAGCATGTAGATGCCACGTATGAAAGCACGAGGGACGCGGGTTCGACTCCCGCCACCTCCACCATTTGACCATCCTTGACAGGGTGCGACAGAGGAGGACTAGACACCTCACAATCAACAACTTCCGACACACCATCGGGAGTTTTTTTGTCGCCAGATTGCGACACGTTTTGACACGTTTCACCTGAAATCTGTGTCAATATCTGTATCAACTGGGGTAATTTCCTCACTTCCTCTTGCAACGGTAACAAGGTCGTATCTGTATACACTTTGTCCGTTAGCTTTCTGTCACTGTGGCGCATGAGTTCCATTGCCACCCGAGACCCAACCCCGTTACGCTGCAAGAAGGTTCCCCACGTATAGCGCAGACTGTGAAAATCGACCACACGCCCCGAGGAATCTTTGACGGGTATTCCTGCCACCTTCAAATCTTTGCTCAGCGTATGCGCCCGTGGAACGCCCCGCTTGAACACTTTGACCGTATCCCCGACCCCATCGGGCTTGAACAAAAGCAAAGCCGCCTTAAGATCCTCAACGAGCGGAATTCGTGCCTCCTTCTTGTTTTTCGTCGTCGATGCACGGGCATGAATAAATGAACCGTCTTCACTGAAAACCACGTCCCGCCATTCAAGCGACCGTAATTCCTGATAGCGTAAGCCCGTACGAGCTGCCGTAAAATAGACGATTGAACGATAGTCAGGAGCGATCGACAGTAAGGTTGAAAGCTCCTCATCAGACAATGCACGCCGCTTTCTTGTCTCCCTGCCCGCTTCGTCAACCTTAGTAATCAAACGAAGGGGGTTTGTCGTAACTCGGCCGTTACGCTCAAGCCAGTTCAAGAAGGTAATCGCCTCTTGAAGGTAGTGGTTCAGAGTGCGCGGAGCCAGTGACCTTTGAGACGAACGCCAGCAAATGAAGGAATCAGCAGTCACATTGATCGGGAACCGCCAACCGCATTCTTTGAACAATAGGGAGAGCCTCGAACTTGTCTGAGTCAGCCCCTTGCCGTTGCGGCCAGCCTTGCCCCGTTGCTTCAAGTCTCCGAGAAATTGCTCTAAGTGATCGAGCAAAGGCACCTTTGCCCCATGCCTGACCGTCTTAGGCAAAAGGATTCCCGCTTGCTCTGACTCCCACTCTTTCCGGAAATCGTTTGCCAGCTTTTGGGCAACTTCTTTGTCAGAGGCTCCAAGCGGTTGCCAGCGGTCGGCCAACATGTCGCCGAACCTATACCGGAGGTAGTAAGTCGGCGAATAGACCCGTTTACCGTCAACACGGCGTGAACGTTTCATTACTTTGAAAATCATAGTGTTTGTCCTTCCATAACGTTTTTGACCTCAGACAGTTTGAACCGAACGCAGCCACGAATCAAAACCCGTTTCAAGGTTCCAAATTTCATCATGCGTTCAACCGTTCGCACGGATACCGAATACATTTCGGCAACGTCCTTTTTCGATACTAGTTTTTCAGTCTCCATTATTCACCCTCACTTTCTTCGATTTCATCTTGTGGCAACATGAGCGCCGCCGACTCCGCTTGAATTTCGTCAAGCATCGCTTGCCAGATCGGTTCAGGGGTTCGCCGATACTCATCATTGTAGAAATCTCGTAAAGTCGTATGCGAAACATCGACCTTTCGAGCTGTCAACCAATCAGCGATATTACGCCAGCTCATTTGACGTTCACGAAGCGCAACAACTGTTTTCGTATACGGAGCCAATAATGGGAATTTAGGAGCGCGAAGGGCGTCTCTAAGAAGTTCGTCGGGATTCGGTAAGTTTTCATTTTCCATGTTCATTTTCTACTTCGACTTTCCGAGCCTAGTCAAGTCAATTGTCGTCAAATATTGTCAAAGCTCTCCAAACATGACCAAACCACGACAAACCCCACCTTTTGGACTCATGGAATTTCAAAAAGTGTTGTAGAATGTCGCGAAGACTAAAGGCCGCGACTTTTCGGACTTGGGGGTAGGGCTTCGGAACTCGCCCAAACCCCCAAGGCCGAAAAATCGGGAAATCAGTCAAAAAAGCCACAAATAACTGGTTTTAGATCAGCTTTAAGGTCGGGAAGAATCACCGCCGAAACTTGGTCAAGAAAACATGAAAGCCAGGGAAGCGGATCTTTCTTTTTTTGAGTGCTCGCTACGCTCGAAATTAAAATCATTCAAAATTGCAGCGATTAGGAGGCAACCGCTCAAACGTGCACAAGCTCGGCATTGGCTTTAGAAGGAATGGTTTCAATTGGAATCGGCAGGGAAGGTTTGAGAAATCAATGTGATTAATCAAGGCCAGTGAGGGCTTATATCCTGCGGATGGCCTGTTAAAATTACTTCGTAATTTGTTACGCGGATCACTCCAAGAACTCAACCGCCCACCCTACACGCGCCCAGAGCCTCAACAGGTGGCCTCTAGCCTCTCCGAGACTCCTTGACCGCATCAAGGTATTCAAAGGCTTAAAGCCCCTATACGTGACCCACCAAACAAAGACGCCGTGTTGCTCCTCATCTTCTTTCAGCTCAAGATAGAAGAGAGCATCTAAAGCCCCCGTTTTTTCGTCCACACTGGCGCGAAGATACACTTTTTCATTCATCACAAAAAAAATGATTTCGAGTAGGTGCCGCCTTTCCCAAGTTGCTGGCTCTTGGCACTTCGTGCCGACGCCCGCCCCTAGAAAAAGCCAGACCGCAAAGCGGCCCCTTAGCACCTTCTCAAAATCTTATTCAGCGCAGCTTAAAGCCGAAATTATGAGCTGTTTAAGATTAGGTTTCAGCGAAGGCCAAGCTTCGACAAGTCGCACCAAATCGGGACAATCTTTGACGGGAATCTGTGTCAATATCTGTGCAACTGGCCTACCCCCGCTTTTGCAAAACCCTCGCATTAAGACTACTTGCAAATCAGAAGCTAAGGGTTCGACTCCCGCCACCTCCACCATTTTTACCCAAGCTTGCTTGGATGAAAAAATGAGTGCCCGGCGTAGCTCGAAGAGCGAAGCTGGGCGACACCTCAAGACTGCAACTTCCGACTCACCTTCGGGAGTTTTTTTGTGGACAGACTTCGACACGTTTTCCCACAAATTTCTTACGGAATAAAAAGGGGTCATTCGGAATAAAAAGGCGGAATAAAAAGGCGGAATAAAAAGGGGTCATTCCGTGTATTTATATATATTTAGATTGACCGTTTCCTGCGGATGGGGGTTTCTGTTCGACTATGGCAAGGAGTTTACGGATCGAGCGAGTCAATGGTGTTTACCATGTA
>Ga0222662_1000877_pt1 | contig 18349 bp, 14 predicted proteins | sample AntAcemetagen600_FD_179821 | JGI IMG/M metagenome (GOLD analysis project Ga0222662, IMG submission 179821) | Saline water microbial communities from Ace Lake, Antarctica - #600 | ecosystem: Environmental > Aquatic > Non-marine Saline and Alkaline > Saline | place: Antarctica: Ace Lake...
TACTTTCGTAATCGTTCTCGCGCTCGTAATTCTAATCTCCCTGTATTACGGACATGTCCGAGGTGCCAACTGCTGAACGCTATCGAGGGGTGAACCCTCTCCTACAGAATATCCATCCCACCGTAGGAGTAGCCTTCATGGCTCGATCCCCCTCGCTTCTATGAGAATTCGTCCAATTTAAGCGTAGCTAATCTTTTTTGAGACAGTTTCCAAGCGAGCACGCCACAGAATTGCCGTTCATGGAGAGATTCGTTGATACGAGCGCGGACTAAAGCTCCGTGCAGCGAAGAGTAAATGGGTTATAGGCGTCTTGTGAGCAGCTTTCCCAAATGCTTTTTAAATACTATTGACGGAATATACCAATAATAGAATGTAAGGGACGTGATGGGATTCCTACATTCACCCATTTTTTGAACCGCTTACTGATCGAACGCTATGACTACGCTTACCGAAACCGCATGCGCACCGTGCCGAAAGAAACTCGGATTTCTGGACCGCTACCTGACCCTATGGATTTTTCTCGCTATGGCGGCGGGGGTGGCGATCGGCGCGCTCTGGGAGGGATCGGACCGTTTTCTCAACCGTTTTCAGGTCGGCACGACAAACATTCCGATCGCGATCGGGTTGATTCTCATGATGTATCCGCCCCTGGCCAAGGTCCGCTATGAGGAGATGCCCCGGGTATTTCGAAATCTCAAGGTTCTCGGACTCTCACTCGTTCAGAACTGGGTGATCGGGCCAGTGCTCATGTTCAGTCTGGCTATCCTCTTCCTGCACGGACACCCGGAGTACATGACTGGCGTCATCCTCATCGGACTCGCTCGCTGTATCGCCATGGTGATCGTCTGGAACGAACTTGCGGAAGGAGACACCGAATATGCCGCGGGCCTCGTCGCTTTTAACAGTGTTTTTCAGATTCTCTTTTTCAGTATTTACGCCTGGATCTTTATGACTTGGCTTCCCGAGGTCTTCGGCTTGGAGGGTAGCGTGGTCAGTATCACCATGGGTGAGGTTGCACAAAGCGTTTTGATCTTTCTGGGGATCCCGTTCTTTGGCGGCATGCTCACGCGCTGGATCGGAGTCAAATGGAAGGGCAGGCAATGGTATGAGGAGAACTTTATTCCCAAAATCAGCCCGATTACCTTGATCGCCCTCTTGTTCACAATTGTTCTGATGTTCAGTTTTCAAGGGGAGGAGATCCTCAAACTGCCCTACGACGTGTTTCTCATCGCCGTCCCCCTTGCCATATATTTTGTCATCATGTTCGTCGTCAGTTTCCTGATGGGGAAATGGGTCGGAGCAGACTATCGGCAGAGTGTTACGCTTAGTTTTACCGCCGCGAGCAACAACTTCGAGTTAGCCATTGCGGTAGCGGTTGCCATCTTTGGGATTGGGTCCGGGGTCGCCTTCGCCGCCGTTATCGGGCCCCTCGTTGAGGTTCCGGTCATGGTGGCCCTAGTGTCCGTGGCGTTCTGGTTTCGGCGAAAGCTTTTCCAACCGAAACCAGCTGAAGCCAACAGTTGATTTGTGCTTTTCCCGAGAACGCCTCGCGAGTTGGTAACCGTTCAAGACTCCGGAAAGAGCCCGGCCCGGTGAGCCTGGATGGCTTTATAATTTACGATACACTCGATACCGCCATTGTTTGAATAGGATTCTGGCGTCACGGAAATCCAGTCACCTTCTGAATGAAGATCCATGACTTTATCTGTCCAGATCTGAGCTTCTAAATATCGATACCAGAAATTCTCCTCCCGGAATTTTCGTAGGTGTGACTCTATCTCCATTTCGGAGTCAGCGGTGCGGAGGAACGGATTTAATCACCGCAGGCTTGCCTACTCCTGGGTCATCCTTCTGGAAATCACTTTCTTCACGTAGACGACCTCAATCGGTTCGGTTGATCCTTTGATGCCATCCGGAAAGATCAATAAGCCTTCTTCTGTTTTTAGCACTTCGATGCCAGGCCCAACCTTTAGGACACTCTTGTCGGACCATCTGTGATCATAGAGGCCTTGAACTTCCGGTTTAAAATCAACGAGACCCGAGGAGCTGAGGAGTTTGTAGGCGCTCACTGTGAACGCTTGTTCTGGATCACTTTCAGATAACCAAATTTGGTTATTTCTTATATACGTATCAGAAAATTCCGCGCTGCGTACCTCAAATTCGGCGGCATCGCTGGGAGCGAAAACGGCAGCCAAGAACAGGACGAATTTTACTAAGGGGATGGAGATTACTTCAATCATGGCAGTAGGTTGTGGAAACGTTAGGATAGAATGGAAGGAAGCGGGGTTAAGGTCACCGCTCATAAATCTCTACAGTAAGATTATGATCCTGTCGGCCATAAAAGATACAAATAAACGCCATAGGCAGCCAAAAATATACAACCTTCTGCTCGTGATAGTGATCGCTGACTGAATGCAAAGGGGAGTAGAAGGATGCTTAATCCCAGCATGAAAGAGGAGTCTCTGATACCGACCCCGGCCACTTCGATGGGAAGGATCACTGCAGTAATTCCCAAGATACAAAGAATGTTGAAAATGCATGAGCCGACAATGTTGCCGATGGCCATATCCGACTCCCTTTTGAAGGCCGCCACGACGCTGGTGGCCAACTCGGGAAGGCTGGTCCCGGCGGCTACAATCGTCAGGCCAATAACAGCTTCCGACACACCAAAATTACGAGCCATGGCAATAGCACCCGCGACAAAAAGATTCGATCCAACGACCAACACGGCAAGGCCTGCAATGATGAGCACGGTGCAGAGTAAAACGGGTGATCGGGCGGAGGATGGAAGAGACGCGGTTACCTCGGGCTGCTTTCTGCCAACCCGAATGGAGAAGAAAGTGAACAGGCACAATCCGAGGACCAACACGGCACCTGAAACCCGCGATATTTGCCCATAGGAAACCAAAACGAATCCCACAATAGAAACCAGTATCAAGACAGGAATCTCGCGTCGAATCAGATCAAGGTGGACGGTTGGCGGTCGAATCAGGGAGGTGATTCCCAGAATCACGGCGATGTTGAAAATATTGGAGCCTACGACATTCCCCACCGCGACATCACTCGAGCCCTTGAGGGCGGCGGAAATACTAACGCTCAACTCGGGTGCACTGGTACCGAAAGCTACAATGGTCAGGCCAATGATCAGCGGTGGAATCTCAAAATGGGCGGCGAGACGAGAACTGCCCCGGACGAGACTCTCCGCGCCAAGGTAGAGTAGCAATATACCAGCTAGGATGTTGAGCATATCTTGATGAGGAAATGGTGGTGTAGTGGATTGCTTAGTGTAGGGATGCGAAGCGTGGGTGACCACAAACCTGTTACATTCCCCATCTTTTTGCCGCGCTCAATCCCGTTGAGTTATGAACTACTATGATCCGGGCGGCTCCTTCGTCATTAGAACGGTCGGATGCATCCACTCTTCGCACAGCTTGGTCCAAGCCTCAGCGGCACGCTTTCCACTGCGCATGCCGAACCCATGGCCACCCACCTTCTGCTAGGATGTGTAGTGCAAAGGGTGTGGGCGCATGGCGCCATTCTAAGCGGGTCTACGAATGGTTTTCGGCAGCATCGGTCTGCGCACAACGCCGCTCGGCGCCGTCTTTCCCGCCTAGTCGGCTATTCCTCCCGTTTCTCCGCTTCTTTGTTTGACGAAGGATCCCTTGTTAGTTCCATGCCCATCCCAGCGGCAACAATGACTGCTGTATCATCGTCGATAAGGTAAACCCTGCCCTCACGGATGGGAACTTCTTCTTTGCCCATGATGGACTCGGTTGTAACGGACAAATTAAAGATGTTTTCATCTTTATTTTCCCAAGTGCCCTCGATTGCGAAGGGGGCGTCTTCGCTTTGGATTAGAACGACAAAATGATTGTTCTCCAGAATAACGATTTTGACTGCAAAGTAATCTCCGTCTGCTTTCGCTTCTCCCGTCCATTGATGGAGGGCTTGTGCGGAAAGCAACGTCGGGAGTAAGACGACAAGGAGGAGTAAGGATAGCTTTTTCATAGGTGAGGATCTTGAGGTGAAGTGAATGTGGTTAGAGATTATTAATAAGAATAAGAAACAAAATTGTAGAGATCAAAAGGGTAGTTTGTCGTTTTGAGACAGCCTCCAAGCAGCGGCCTGAAGTAAAATAGGCGTAGGGCTCGCGCTTGTGCGATTGCCGCCCAGCTGTATGGTCGGTCGTCGGGTTTTGGTGAAAGAGAGGTGTTTTCCTCGGTAACGCGGCAACGCCGCAAGCGGCGGCCCTACCCAGGATGATCTCGCGCTCGCGGGATTCCCTAAGAATCTGTGCGCGGGTTGCGGTAGTAGAGCTCGGAGAGTTCCCGGAGGTAGGCGGTGGTTTCACCGCGCAGCTCACCAATCATCTCCGGAGAGGCGCGCCAGCCCCAGTTGCCTTCGGCGGTTCCAGGGCGGTTGAAGCGGGCCTCGGATCCCAGGCTGAGCAGGTCTTGAAAAGGAACGATAAACTGGCTGGCTACGGAGGCATAGCCGGCCCGGATCAGGTCCCACGCGATTTCGTCTCCTGAAACACGGAGATACCGACGAACGTAATCCCGAGCGGCTTCGTTCTCCTGAGAGAACCAACCAACGGTGGTGTCGTTGTCGTGGGAGCCTGGGTAGAGAATCGTTCGGGCGTTGAGGTTGTGGGGGAGGTAATTGTTGGTCGGGTTGTCGAATGCAAAATGGAGAACCGACATCCCCGGGAGACCTGTTTGCTCGCGAAGTTTGTTTACCTCGTCAGTGATGATCCCCAAATCCTCCAGAATCACCCGTGGCTCGGGGAATTGACGCTGCAACTCCTGAAAAAATGCGAGGCCCGGCCCTTTCTCCCATTTGCCATTCCGAGCATCTTCAGCATCAGCCGGAATGCGGTAGGCGGCCTCAAATCCGCGGAAGTGATCAATCCGCACAAAGTCGAAGAGCTCGAAATTGAGACGAAAACGATCCATCCACCAGCCAAAGGAATCCTTCTTTAAGGCCTTCCAATCGTAGAGGGGATTCCCCCAGAGTTGACCGGTCTCGGAGAAGTAATCGGGGGGAACGCCGGCAACCGCTTTGGGCTGCAGTTTTGCGTCGAGCTGGAAGTAGCCCGGATGTTGCCAGGCATCGGCACCGTCGAGAGCGACGAAAATGGGGATATCACCAACGATTTGGATGCCCTTGGATGCGGCGTGAGAACGCAGCTTTTTCCATTGACCGAAAAAGAGGTACTGGATGAATTTATGCTCGTCTACTGCGCTTTTGATTTTCGAGTCGATGGGTTGCTCGAGGGCTCGGTCGTAGGCGCGATATTCTTCAGGCCACTCATACCACGGGCGGAAGTTGAAGTGTTCCTTGAGCGCCCGAAAGAGGGCATACGGTTCCAGCCAGGACGATTGGGCTTCCGTGAAGTCGGAGTAGGGACCGTATTCCGATTCAACCGTATCCTTTGCGGCCGCCATCCGCTGGGCGGCGAGGTGAAGGAGGTGTGGCCGCAGGTGCCAGAGAGATCCGTAGTCGACGGGGCTGCCGGGGTCGGTCCGGGAGGCTTCCAGCTCATCGGGATAGAGGAGACCGAGCCGAACCAGCTCGTCCAAGTCCACCAGATAAGGGTTTCCCGCAAAAGCGGAAAGGCACTGGTAGGGTGAATCACCAAAGCCAGTCGGCCCCAGTGGGCAGGTCTGCCAGAGAGAAAACCCGCCTTCGGCAAGAAAATCGACAAAGTCGAACGCCTCACGACCCAGCGTGCCGATCCCGGTCGAGCCGGGCAGGGCGGTCGGGTGTAGCAGCACTCCACTGCGCCGCTCGTTTGGCCAGGCAAAGAGCGGTGCCGCGGAGTTGGCGGCTTTAGGACTCGATTTCGTAGGGCTCAAGATTCTTCTCTACTCTTCGGCCGCGGAGGCGGACGAATACTGGCATGCCGTCTTCATAGATCGGGAATCGCTCTCCTTGGATGAGGGGGAGGGCATACTTTATGAACTGGTGGTTCATGCTGATTCCGTTTTCGTTAATCCAATCCGCCGGAAGTTTTTTCTCACCGTTCGCTACTTCGGAAAGTGGGGCGAGACCGGTGACACATTCGTAGGTTTCTTTTTCGGCTCGCAAGAGAGTGATCATCTTACCGCTTTCCCCTTGGAGAACGGCGGCTTCCACAGCGGCTCTTCCGGCAAGAAAGGCTTCGTCGTTGTCTGTCTCGGAGGCGCAATGGGCGGCTGCCCGCTGTGCGTGGGCTGGTTTGGAGACCCGTGCACGGATGCCAAACTGCTCTTCGATCAAGTTGCGGAGGTATTCGCCAACGCCGCCCAGCTGTGCGTGGCCGAAGGCGTCTTTGGCACCACCGGTTGTGGTCAGATAATTGCCGTCTTCATCGACAATCCCTTCACTGGCTACAATGAGACAGTAGCGCTCTTTCTGGAGAATGCGTTGGATGTCTTCCATCAGCTTCTGCGGCGAAAGGGGAACTTCCGGCAGCAGAATGATGTGTGGAGGGTCATCCGGGAGATCCTTGCGTTTCACCAAAGAGGTGCCAGCAGCCAGCCATCCGGCGTTGCGGCCCATAACTTCAAGGATTCCGACGTAATCGTGATGGCCCATGGCGCGGGCGTCACAGGCCATTTCCTGGACGGTGGTGCACAGGTACTTGATCGCGCTTCCATATCCGGGGCAGTGATCGGTAGCCACCAAGTCGTTGTCGACGGTCTTCGGGATACCGATGACACGCAGATCGTAGCCTCGCTCGGCGGCGAGTTTGGAGATGCGGTCCGCAGAGTCCTGCGAGTCATTTCCACCAATGTAAAAAAAGTAGCGAATGTCGTGGCTTTCGAAAACCTGAAGGATGCGGTCAAAGTCTTCGGACTTGCGCAGTTTGTACCGGCAGGTGCCGAGAGCGGAGGCCGGAGTGGTGCGGAGACCGCGGATCACCTGTTGCGATTCTTCCGCGAGATCGACCAAGTCCTCTTGGAGGATGCCGATGACGCCATTGCGGGCTCCATAGATTTCCTCAATGCAGGGGTGGTTGAGAGCCTCGCTAATCGCGCCGGCAAGGCTGGAATTGATGACCGCGGTGGGTCCGCCGGATTGGGCGATGAGACAGTTTCCGTTCAGTTCTTCTGGCATAGTGTTCTTTTGGGTAAAACAATTGAGGTTGTTGAGGATGCAGCAGCATTACAAATCAAAAGGAACCGAAAAGGATTCATTAGAGGGAAAATCTTGTCGGGTTGCCGTTTACAGCCGTGCCTGCGTAATTCTGGTCTAGCCCGTGGAAGGGTTTAGCGCCCGACGTTATGTGGATCGCTTTTGACCGTTTGGAACCGAACCTTTCGGCGAGACCGGGACAATATGCATCGGGTAGCTCGCCTTTCCAGCAATTCAACGGGTAAGCCGAAAGGCATACCCAACGGTGGAGCGGCTACTGTGGCGTGCGCGCTTGCCGTTTCGACAAGCTCAAGGCCCTGAGTTGATCGAAGGGCGAGCGCCGTCGTTGTGTTGGAGCGATAGAGTAGAGCAGAGGGAGGACAACGCTGGCGTCCGCGCCACGCGGGAAGCCGACTACTCTGAATCGATCTTTTTAAATAAATCCAGAAAAACTGATAACTCCTATTTATTTGGCATGACCATTGCTTAACTATTTCTAATCAATCGTGCAGGATTGAGTATCAAGGGATAATATCCCTCGATTGGGCCCGGTGTTTAGGGGTTTTCACCGGGCCCTATTTTTTGAGAAAATAAGTAGATCTTGCCGGTATTCTTTTGCATGAAATCCGAAAAGGGAGGACATTTCCGGTTGTGGTTGGATTTATTCTAGGGGTTCTCATTACTACGGTGGTAGCATGGATCGTCGTGCAATACTTTCGGCAGAACCTGCGGTTGCTGGAGGAAGAGAAACATCGCCTTGAGCAGCAGAGGACTCTGGTTCTTGAATTCATGCACAACCTAGTGGAGGGGGTTGGAGGAGAATCGCGAAAGCAAGATCTCCATATTCGCATCCTGCACGCCGCCGTACTCGGTACGAGTGCGGTTAGCGGCTGTGTCTTTGTCCCACAGGGAGATAAAGTATTGAGGAGTGTCGCGGTTGAGGGTTTGTTCCCGCCGCAGAACCCAACCTGTCCCGAGAGCGACGGCGGCCTCAGCACCCGAGCGGAGTTTATCCAGAGAACGATGGAGCCGCAGGAGATCCCTTATGGCACTGGGCTGATTGGTGAGGTGGCGGCTTCCGGTAAAGCGGTACTGGTCAATGACGCGGAGCAGGATAAACGCATCGTTCAAAACCCGGAACCGGTTTTGCGGGTGCGCGCCATGATGGTCGTGCCGATGTTCTTTCGAAAGCGATTCCTCGGGATCATCGCCTTGGCAAATCCAGCCGATGGGATGGGATTTTCCGAGACCGATTTTTCGTTGGTATCTTCACTGGCGGAACAAGCGGCACTGGCCATCCACAATGTGGACCAGCTGCACCTGCAAATGGAGCGCCAACGGCTGGACATTGATCTCTCGCTCGCGGCAAACATCCAGGGGATGCTTCTTCCCGCGACGTTACCGGATCTACCGGGGCTGGAATTGGCTGCGGCGTATCAAACCGCTCAGCAAGTGGGTGGCGATATGTATAATGTTTTGGAGTTACCCGATGGTAAGATCGGCGTGGCGATTGCGGATGTCTCGGGGAAGGGGATCGCGGCGTCCCTGTTGATGGCGATCTGCCAAACGTCGTTGCTGCACCTGGCGCGAGACGGCAAGGATCCTTTCGAAGTCCTCGTTCGGATGAATGAGGAGATTTTGCAGGAAATCCGTGCGGATATGTTTGTGACGATGATTTATGCCATCGTCGACAGGAAGGCGCAGTCGATTCGCCTGGCTAGAGCCGGCCATGAATTGCCCGTTCTTTTCTCGCTGCCGCAGGGTGGTGAGCCGCTCTCTTGTCGAACGATTGCTTCGGAAGGGATGGCCCTGGGAATGGTGCCGGACGAGTTATTCTCATCGACGCTCGAAGTGATCGACATCCCGTTTCACCCCGGCGACATTCTCGCCTTCTACACGGACGGTATTACGGAAAGAACCAATCCCGATGGGGTGGAGTTTGCCACATCCCGCCTAATTGACGTCGTGCGGGAACACTATCGGGAGAAGGTCGGCGATTTGAAGTCGACTCTGCTCTCTGCCGTGGAATCTTTTTCCGGAAATACGCCTCCGGCAGATGACATGACGCTGCTCATCCTCAAGGGGGTGCCGATTGGGGATTCGAGGGAAAGCTGAGAACGCGAATTGACCCAAAATGAATTTCGCCGACAATCCTTACATGATGACCGCCACCACTCATTCGATTGATCCCTCTTCTGTCCCGGATTTTTCCGGCCACTTTGGTGTATTTGGTGGTTCCTACGTCCCGGAGACCCTGGTAACCCCGCTCGCAGAATTGAGAGACGCCTATGCTGAAGCTTCTGGGGATCCGTCTTTCCAAGCCGATTTAAAACGTGAACTTCGGGAGTTCGCCGGCCGCCCAACCCCGTTGTATTTTGCCGAGCGACTAACGGAGTTACTCGGTGGTTCCCGGATTTACCTCAAGCGGGAGGATCTGCTCCACACCGGAGCTCACAAAATCAATAACGTGGTCGGCCAACTCCTACTCGCACGCCGAATGGGGAAGACTCGGATCATTGCTGAAACGGGTGCCGGCCAACACGGGATCGCCACCGCTGCCGGGTGCGCGCGATTCGGTATGGAGTGCGTTATCTATATGGGCGAGGAAGACATGAGACGGCAGGCTCTCAACGTTTATCGAATGCGACTTTGCGGTGCGGAGGTTCGCGGCGTGTCTGCCGGCCAACGAACGCTCAAGGATGCGGTTAACGAAGCCATGCGCGACTGGGTTGCTGACTCGCGCAAGACGCACTACATTCTAGGCTCAGCTCTTGGGTCTCACCCATATCCCATGATGGTGCGGGATTTCCACCGGGTCATCGGAGAGGAAACCCGGGTTCAAATGCTCGAGCAAACCGGCCAATTACCGAACGAGATGGCCGCTTGCGTGGGTGGGGGTAGCAATGCGATTGGCTTCTTCTTCGACTTCCTGAAAGACGAGAATGTCCGACTGGTTGGAGTCGAAGCGGGCGGCAAGCAAATCAAGGCCGGCGAACATGCTGCACGTTTCTCCGGTGGTCGGTTGGGGGTTCTCCAAGGATGCAAAACGTGGCTCCTACAGAATGAGGACGGACAGGTCGAAAAAACCCATTCCGTTTCCGCGGGTCTTGATTATGCTGCGGTGGGACCAGAGCATGCCTACTACCGTTCACTGGGCCGTATTGAGTATGCGAGCGCGAGCGACGCGGAGTGCTTGGAGGCCTTTCGCGAGCTGAGTCGCAGGGAGGGAATTATCCCGGCATTGGAGTCGGCTCACGGTTTGGCTTACGCCCTTCATAGAGCGCCGGAGATGGATTCGAATCAGATTCTCTGCATCAATTTGAGCGGTCGCGGAGATAAGGACGTGCAAGAAGCTTCCAGATTCCTGGGTGCGGTGGAAGGGCTGGAGAGCGATGGCTGATACCAACGAGGAAAGAGAAATCGACGAAGACTGGAGGGAGGAAAAAGCCCTCAGGTTAAAGGAGGGAAATTTTCTCTTTGGTCTAGCCCGGAAAGAGAAAATCAAACGATCCGGCAAAAAACCCCTCGTCCAGGTTCGGTTCTATTGGAAGCGGGTCTTTCTGTTTGTTTCGATCGCTGGTCTTGTGGCATGGATGGCTACTGCCGCCACCTTATATTTCTATTTTAAGAATTACAGGGATTACGAAGAGGCCTCTTTTTTCAAGATGCTGATCCTCCCCTTTACCCTAGAGGAACATCGCCGTGAAATGGGCGAATTTTTCATCGAAAAAGGAATGGCGGAAATTGAGGCAGGGGATGTGAGAAGCGGGTTTCACCATCTAAGAATCGGATTGGCACGCTCCCCCGCGAATGCTGAGGCGAGACTTACAGTGGCGAAAATTTTTTGGACCGGTTTCAAGGATCCTCGATTGGCGATACAGACGATGACCGAGGGTCTAAGATTTTCCGACCAACAGCCCGGATTTATGGAGTTGGATTATTTGGGCTTACTATTCCAAATACTCGTTGAGGAAGAAAAGGACAGGCAAAGAATTGAGATCGTAGAACAGGTTTTGGAAGATGCGCCAAGTTCAACCATTCGCGGTTTCCTGCAGCTGCAGGCAGCCAGCGCCGAAGTTGAATTAGGAGAGTTTCAGGAAGCATTCAACCGATTGAAAAACAGCAGTTTGGACAAAACTCCACAAGGAAAAATGCTGATTGCCAGAGGTCTGATCAACTCGGGTCGGAGTAGGATGGCAGTCGTTGTATTGGAAAGTGCAGTAGAGCAATTTCCCCAAATCCCACAACTGACCGATGCCTTCTATACACTCTTGATTGAGGAAGAACGGTGGGATGTAATTCTTAGTCAGATGAGATTCAGGCGGTTTACACAAACCGACAACCTTCTGTCATATATTGCAGAATTACACGCTTTGGGTGCGCTCGGCAAAGAGGTGGAAATAGTCGAGAGGGTAGAAGAATTACTCCGGAAATTTCCCACTCGCGAAGCACAATCGAAAGTTCTTGGATATGCCGTGAAAACCCGACAATCCGAAGTGGCAGATTTGATTTTAAACCAAATCCAAGAAGAGGATGAACCGGAAACAGGACTGATATTATCTTGTGCGTTTGCCTTTGTAGTCGATGATCGAGCCGATGAAGGTCTTGCTCTGATGGATTCTATACCGGAAAAAGAAGACCCCGTCCTTGCTGGCCGAATCGCGATCTTACGAGGCCTTGCCTATGAAATACTGGGCCAGAGTGAACTCGCGTTACCCCTGTATCGCAGGTTCTTGGAGGGTCCTCCCGATGTGGCCTCGTTTTATCTTTTGATGGAGGGCATATTTTCCTCCCTGGATATGGATATTATGGCCGAGAAAATCTTACGGAAGGCCGTGAAAGTATATCCGGAAAACCGCATGATTTTAACCAAGATAATTCCCTACGAAAAAGATCAACCCATGGTGAATTCCTACATGGAGCATGCGACAGCGCTCATGGAAGAGCGTTTGCCGACGTTTGAGGTCATGGAAGAAATTCGGGGCGTGGTGGTTCGGGATCGATTTCTTTTTCACCCAGGGCAGACGGCACTGGTAGAGAAGATCGAAGATGTCCTCGCCCAAGACAAATTTCTAGATTCCGCAATAGCGGTTCCCAGTCGGGCAAGCATTGATTGGGAATCTCTGGACAACAAACCACAACGCGAATTCATGCGCCTACAATGAAAAAGAAAATGACCTTTTATTTCGCTGGAGATCTTTTTGACTCCAAGCATCTAGCCGGAAATGCGCTTTTAGCAGAAGCCATCTTTGCTGTGTCGAAGAAGAAGCTCATACCGGTATTGCCGCAAAATCTCGAGCAGCGGGAAACTACAGACCACAGTATCCGCGACAACGATATCCTTTGCCTGTTGGATTGCGATTTGGCCCTTTTCCACTTCGATGGCTCGGAACTGGATTCTGGAACGGTTGTGGAGTTCATGTGCGCGAAATTTGCCGACATACCCTCTGTGGTCGTTCGTTCCGACTTTCGCGCCAAAGGTGACCAAGACACACACCCCTGGAACCTGATGGCTAGTTTTTACCCGAGGACAGAGGTGGTCTTGCTGGACTCGATGAGTCTTTACCAAAATGCCCACAGACCCGAAGAGGAAGAAGACCCCGAAGATTTCATGAAGAACAATCTCAGCATGCACCGCACACGCGGGATGATGGACGAGATGGCGCGCCGGATCGTGGAGGCTTTTGAAAAGGTGGCCTCGCAGGATGCCGTGCTCCCCGCCGGGCAAGCGGAAACTGTTTATGATTGGTTGGCCCGGTTTCCGGGGTTCTCCGGAGGCTATGGTGCCCAGAGGGAAAGGATTGAAGCAGCGCTGCGTCGGAAGGTTGAGAAAGGAGTTTTGTAATGGCAGCCACATGTATCGACCATCCGCTGGTTGCCGATTTTCTCGGTCGCCTGCGGGAAAGCAAAACCGGGCAGGCAGAATATCGCTCCCTCTGTGATCGCATTTCATTGGCCCTGGCTATCGAGGCTTCCCGCATCTTGCCGAAAGTACCCGTTGAGGTTGAAACGCCTATGGAGAGAACCGAAGTGGAACGCATGGACGCTCAGGTGGTCGTTGTCCCCATATTACGTGCCGGCCTCGGCATGTTGTCCTCTTTTCTACAGCTCTTCCCCGAAGCGAGCGTCGGTTACATCGGAGTGGAGCGGGATGCCGCGACGGCTCAGGCCAGTGAATATTACTGCAAGCTGCCAAAACTTCAGGGGTCTTACACCTTTGTCATCGATCCGATGCTGGCGACGGGTGGTTCCGCCTGCCGTGCCCTCGAAGTCCTCTCGGACCGCGGGGCGGAGCATCTCATCCTGGTCTCCATTCTGGCAGCGCCGGAAGGGGTGCGGGAAGTCGAGAGCCGGTATCCCGGTGTGCCTATCATCGCTGCCTCGATCGACCGCGAGCTGGACGCGAGCAGATACATCCGCCCGGGCCTCGGGGATTTCGGTGATCGCCTCTTCGGAACTTGATTCCGTGCAGATGGAGTGTCCGCAGACAATTCAAAACCTTAATTGAGAAATCTTCAATGGAGTGAAGACGGCCCCGTCTGACTCCATCCGCGCAACCTGCGAACCGGAGACTGGTAGACAGCCGTCTCGGAAAAGGCTCCTTCTGCGGCTAGCAGCCCGTCGGACTTAGGCACTCGCAAACCAAAGCGTATCTGAATCACTGAGGACGTTTGAGAGTTCTTTTCGGTTGCACGACGTGCTGCTGACAATCGCTTTACCGCCAGAGGCGGAAAAACGCTTGGAGAAGCCCTAATTTTGAGAGAAAACAGGTCCTCGATGAGGTTTCAGGCTCGATTTTTCGCAGGCGGGGCGCAAGCAGGTCCTGCTGGTTGACGTGGCAGATTAAAAAGTCGTTTGATGTTATAGGATCAGCAGACCAGATTCCACTCTCCGGCGACTTTTTCGGTCCCGCGCATGAGGAACTGTCGAAAGCGCATTCACCTCCAATAGAAAATGAACCAGGCCTGTCGCGGCGAAGCCCGCAGGGCGAAGACGGATGGTCTTCAGGAAGCCAGTCTCTCAAGTCCGGGGGCAACAACATCGGCGTGTCCCTGCATGCCCTGCCGAAGCAACGGAAGCAGTATGTTAGTGCGAAGGCGGGTCACTATTCACAAACCTCGATGACATTCTTGCATCTTGGAAATCTAGGCCACGAAAGTTTGAAAAATTAGCAATCTCCTCACTGATTCAAATCCGGCTCCCTTTCCGGACATTTCCTCAGCGGTTACGTCTAGCAAATGAGGTAAGGCTTGCGGCCTCGTGGCACTTGCTTTTTTATAACCATGAGAATGCGCATCTTCCGTATCTATCTATGGTCGGCTGGCCGCCCTAGCGACTGTCCCGTCCCCGATGGCCTCCGCATTGCTCGAATCGAGGTCCCAAAGCCGGCCCGAAGAACCGCATATCCAAGGGGCTCTGAAGCGATTTTCGGGAGGGAAAGTTGATTGATTCTCAAAAATCAAGACCTTGTCTTTAATGGGTCATTTCAATTGCCCAGAACCGAATAGATGTTTCAATTCTGGATACGTATCAGGGTCTGTTGTGTCTTTGGGTAAGTTACGAATTATCCCCGCTACAACTCGCCCGAGATTTCCATCATAATTGGCGCGAAACTCGGCAAACGTTCCTGTCGCATCTTCGTCTGCCTGATCGCGGGATGCGAGTTGCGGCCGTTTCTGCGAAAATTCAGAGTTGGTTTCCATTAACCGACGGCGAAGATTTGAAGAGCTGGCTTTTTTTGCCGCGGCCTGATTCTGGCCAGACTGCAACTCGATTTCCCCACAGGGTAAAAATTACGGTCGACAACGGTGGTGCTGGTTGGGTGGAATACGACGAAGTATTTATTCATGTTCTTGTCAGGTTGGGGTGGTTCCCGTCCGGTTCCGCTGAAGGAGTATGGCACAGTAATGAATTAGTTAAATACTGGGACTCAAAAACGGGTGGGCAGCAGATTTATCGAGACTCATTTGTGCCCAAGCGTCTGTTCACCCACAAGGGACAAGGTGTATATGAAGCTACGGTTTGGTTTGCCGGTGACTGGACTCCTAAGCCCCCCGAAGATATCCCCGAAGGCGCATCTTATATAATACCCACCGCTGTTGTCGGATTTAAACTGGTTGCATTCGGTAAAAGCCAAAACTTCTACCAGACTGTTGCGACAAGTAGCGATACGCTACTCAAGGTGGACTTGGATATCGACAGCGATAACAACAACGGATCGGGACCTCCGGATCGAAGTCCCGCCGAAGAAGCACTGGAAGACGACGGCGAGAAGACCGGAAAGCTGATCGGCGCGAACAACGGGGACCGCGACTTCGACAACATTCCCGATTATGCGGATGGATTCGACGGGGAAACGCTAACCGGAGTAGAGTTCACGGAGCTCGTCGTGGAAATACCCGATGGTATCGAGACCGATAAACTGAGAGTAAAGCTTCTTTACAGTGCTTCCGATCCGGCAGCAATATCGGTAACAAACCAAGCCTCGGGTGCATCTCAGAACGGGGACGGATCGGATTCTTCATGGACCACCCGTGGCGGTAAAATCTATGGCCTCCCCACCGGAAATCTCCGCTTGTGGCTGAAAGATGCATCGGAATCCCGTAAATCGGCGAGCGTGCTGTCCGATGGAGACTTCATTCCCTCGGATACGGTGATTCCTTTCGACAAGATTATCGGAGGTGGTGACGAGAGAACCGTTACCTTGTTCGCCGAGGGTGTGAAACCAACGGCCGACTTTGCCGGGGATGAAATTATCGCTTTGGAGTTCGGCGTAGTCGGCAGTGACGGTGGTGTTTCCTCGTTAATACAAGTCGATGAAGTTCGCTCGACTGTCGTCGGTGTGGCATTCAGGGATTTTTCCGGTGCCGATCTCGCATTAGATCTCTATAGCCACGGGTCAGGCGATTTCGGCTATAACTCGAGCTATCAGAATGCGGCATCGCTTCCGCTCGTCTCAGTGGATAGTGACGGTTCCCTTAATATTGGCTCTCGTATATTGCCTACGGAGCATGGAATTATGGATCATGCCGCGAATTTCTATGCAGGTAGAGGAAACGGCTCAGAACCCATTCCCGATGTAAATCTTTTTCCAGAAGTTTCTCAGACGGTGGATCAGTTAATCACGGTGTCTAGCGGAGGCGAGGAAGGATTTACTGTGTTGGACTCGATTCCAGGCGTGTCGGAGGAGGAGCCGAGCGTGCGGTCCGGTATGGTTGGACTTGCATTCTTCAAGAAGATAACAAGGACTGTTGGAATTCGAAGGGTCAACCAAAGATACGGCGGGAACCTGAGTGTGAACGATTTTGATGCTCCGGAATTTACCGAGAACCATAGGATCGCTTTGGAAAACTATTTAAATAATGCTTACCGACAGGCAAATATTGAATGGTCGGTTGAAATAATTTCGCCGCCCCTCGAGCTGGATTACGACGATGAGGTTCGAAACCAATTATTGGATCCTGGCCCGTCGGCGACTTATCCGTCGATAGGATATGAACACTACGAAATCGAGGATTACCCAGGGCAGAATTACGACGAATTCGATTATGTCGTGTTTTTGGTCGATGGAATATTGTGGGATGGTACCCATAATGCGAGTGGGTTTGCTAAATTGGGGGGGGAGTTTGCATACACTGGCAATTGGTCGGGTGGAGTGGAAGGTATGAGGACCATCGCGCACGAGCTCGGACATTGTATGGAACTAAAACATCCTTTCGGTAGTGGGGATTTTGACCCAGACAATTTGATGAACTACTATATCCAAGGTAGCACTCCACCAACTGCCTTGCGTTTTAACCAATGGAGAATTATTAATAAATTAGATAAAGTTTTTGAATGAGTAGGATGGGTTGTTTTAGCTACAGTATTCTTCGCACTGGGTTGATTTTAATTTTCTTAATTTCCGTGTTTCATCTTAGCGGTTGGGCAATTCCCAATCGAACAGCACGGTTTCTCCAAGAAAAATTTTCCACTGATGAATTGAAGCTTGTAGATCTGCCAGATATTCAGGAAGACCGCCTTCGCAATAAAGCCTATAGGCTTCTCTGGTCTGATATCGTTAATACGGAAAAATTATCGGAGAGACGAAAAATGGTAGAAGTGTTTTCGCATGGAGTAAATGATGAGGCTTCATCATCTTTTGTTGCGCCCAGATTAGCCAGTCAGATTATAGATGCAGATTCTTTCTCTGACGAGGCTAAACAGACTCTTTTGAAATCGGGCATGCTGGGCCGGAGTCCGACGCTCGTGCGGGCGGTTGGAATATCAGGAGCCCCCTTGGACAGCGAGGAGTTGAAAATGATTTGGGCAGAGTCAGAGACCGAAGTGGAGGCACACAGGTTGGATTCACCTACTGGTCTATCTAGATCAAATCTAGGTTCTATGGCATGGGCTGCATTGCTCGTCAGAGCGAAAGCGGGAGACGAGGAGGCGATTAGTGATTTTTTTGAGATTATTGGGAAGGAATCGCCGGATGAATTGATTTATGAATTCGAACTTATTGACGATATGGCCTATGTGCGTCACTCGAAGGCTGTAGATATGCTCGTAGGATTTGTTTTGGAGAACGACGGATCCCCTTACGCCAAGATAGAAGATGATTACATGGTCAGCTCTTTGGGTTTTCGAGCGGCCAAAGCGCTCAGTTTCGCTTTGGAAGAGTTTCCTGTTTCTCCGTCAAAACCGAAAGTTTACCCAGACGACATGGAGGTGATTAAGGAGTATCTTCGGAACTATGAAGGTCCGTGGCGCATACGTGGGAAGTGGAAAACCGAAGAAGCCTCCCGCGAAACGGAATCGATCACTCTCGCTTCCACCGAGATTGAAGACGGTGCTCCCGCAAACGATCCGAAAATCGACCCCTCTTCGCAAACGATCCACGAAGAGAGCCATGCGGAGCCTTCAGAGAAGAAATCCCCTTCCAACCCGTGGCTGTGGCTACTTGGAGCCCTGATCCTACTCGGTGGGATTGGTCTCGTCCTTGTCCGCAAGAAATCCTCTTCCAACTCCGACTCCTGACCCGAACCCCTGCGACCCCAAGGCCGTTTCGGACCGCCCACCCCGCCAGCCTTCCCCCCGCCCAGGCACCCCTGTTTACTGGCCGGGCCTGCGCTTTCGCACAATGACGTTATATCCAATCCGCTAAGCGGCTCCGGTCGTTCCTCCCTCCACCGCTTACCCGGCTGGCAGTCGCAGGCTCCTTCGCCGGGCCGCGGGTTGGACATGAACG
>Ga0222662_1000879_pt1 | contig 18326 bp, 13 predicted proteins | sample AntAcemetagen600_FD_179821 | JGI IMG/M metagenome (GOLD analysis project Ga0222662, IMG submission 179821) | Saline water microbial communities from Ace Lake, Antarctica - #600 | ecosystem: Environmental > Aquatic > Non-marine Saline and Alkaline > Saline | place: Antarctica: Ace Lake...
GGGTATTATTTAGGCGGAAGTACTGATGGTATGGCGGACCAAATCCCCGCTACAATAGACAACGCACAACCCGCTGCCCTTAGTGATGGGGAGTTTGTCATACCTGCTGATGTAGTCAGCCACTTGGGTAACGGTAATTCCGACTCGGGTGCCAAGCAGTTATACGGCATGATGGACAACATACGCAAAGCCCGTACGGGCACCGAAGAACAGGGGCGACAGATTAACCCCCAAAAATTCTTAGTGTAAGGAAAGAATCATGACAGCAGCAACAGGCGATCCAGTAGGACAACCAGCAAGTACCACAGAGTCTCTATCCGGTTGGGCAGCGCCCTACGTAACGGGTATGCTAGGCAAAGGCGAAGCACTTGCAAACGAGCCTTATCAAGCATACAGCGGGCCTTTAAGTGCGGGTCAGTCGGGACTTCAAACTCAAGCGTTCCAAGGGCTTGCCGGTCTTACGGTGCCTACTGCGCAGATGGGCGGGTTTAGCCCCACGAGTTTTACCTCGGGCAGTACCGCTCAGGACTACATGTCTCCCTTTATGAACGCAGCTTTAGAGCCGCAAATGGCCGAAGCTCAGAGGCAAGCAGAAATACAGCGCGTGCAAAACGCCTCTAGGCTAGGTAAAGCCGGTGCTTTTGGTGGGTCACGTCAGGCTATTATGGAGTCGGAAGGACAGCGCAACCTGCTTAGAAACCTAGCTGACATCTACGGTACAGGCATGCAGTCGGCGTACACTCAAGGTATGGGGCAGTTTAATACCGAGCAAGATCGCGCACAGACGGCACAGGACATGACTAACCGCTACGGCTTAAGCGCTCTCGCTGCGCAGCAGGGTGCAGGCGGTATCCAGCGAGACATCGAGCAGCAAGGTATTGCAGCGGACTACGCGCAGTTTAGAGAAGAACGTGACGATCCGTACAAGAAGCTACAGTACCAGCAGTCATTGCTACAAGGCTTGCCAATTAGCGCAACCGAAAGAAGTTACATTGAACCAAGCGAGTTCTCTCAAATAATGTCTAATATAGGCGGGTTTGGAGAGGCGTACGAAAGTATATTGACGTTGCCGTGCCCAGATGATGCTAACGGCAACCCGAAAGCAAGAAACGTGTTTGGCTTCTGCGTCTAAGCGTAAAAAATTAAGAGATTATAGTTATGGCATACACAGGCGGAATACCCTCTCAGCTTAGGCAAGCTGACGAAGCGAGCAAGCTAAGCATAGAAGAGCTTATGAGGTTGCAAACCTTGGACCCCTCGTTTGTCTACACTATTGCTCTACAAGAAAGACAGAAGCAAGAAGCTGCGGTAGCTAACCAAGCTGCTTTAGATACGCAAGTCAATTCTAATACTATACAAGGGCAGCTTGAACAAGACCTTATGTCGCGCCGTGCGCCGGGGGTTCAGCTAGCAGCAAACCGCAGTATGCCTCAACCTCAAGGTATGTCTCAACAACGCCAGCCACAACCACAACGCCAGCCACAGCCACAACGTCAGCCACAGCCACAAACTATGGGCGTTGCTTCCATACCTGCTAACAACATGCAGGCTATAGGGCGTGCACAAGGCGGGATTATCGGTTACGCAGCGGGGGGCGATGTTAGCGATGAAGAGACACAAGTAGACCCGATGCAGGCTCAGCTTGAAGCGTTTATGAAACTGCAAGCGCAATACGAAGCTTTGAGTGCGTCTGGTGCGCCCCAAGAAACTTTAGATCGTATTCAAGCAGATATAGATAGCTACAGTAACGTCAACCAAGGCGGCTATAACATATTCAGAGAAGCTGATAAAGCCCGTGCGATATATAACCCTAGCCAAGGCATGGCTATGGGGGGCGTTGTTGGGTACGAAAAAGGCGGTTCCGTAGATATGGATGCGCTTCTAGATGCACTTATGATTGCAGAAAGCGGGGGTGATCCGAAAGCGGTAAGCAGAGCAGGAGCCGAAGGTGCCTACCAAATAATGCCTTCTACTGCAGCTGATCCGGGTTTTGGTGTGTCTCCTATGGAAGGTGATAGGTTTGACCCTGAAGCAAGCCGTGCTTTTGCTCGTCAATACTTACAAGCCATGTTAGACCGCTATGATGGCGATGTTGAGGCTGCTCTAATTGCATACAACGCGGGCGCAGGCAACGCTGATAAATTTATGGCAGCTAACAGGGATTACGATGTGCTCCCGCAAACCATGCAAACTCAGCCTTATGTAAGCAAAATTATGGGGCAGGTTGAGCGAGAAGATCGCAGAAGAGATTTTCAAATGGGCGGGGGCAGAACCCTCTCTACAACTGCGCCTGAAAGCTTTACAGAGCGCCAGCGACGCGAGACTAAAGAGCGTGCAGATCGGGCACTAGCTTCTCGGTTTGCTACCGTACCAGAAGAAACTAAGTCTGAGCTTTACGAACCAAACATCCCTGACGCACTAGCAGTTGCTAAAGCTCAAACAGACCTCATGGGTGGCCCTACTATGAACATGGGCGAGCGTGATCCCCGTTTTTCTGACCCTGCTAATTACCTCCGAGATATGGGTGCAAGACAAACGGCAGATAATAAAGAGGGCTTTGCCCAAGCATTTCCGGGTGCAAAAGAAGCGGTGGCTAGAGCCGCGCAAGAAAAAGAAGACGGCGGGATTGGATACTTACGGCGTCTAGCTAGAATGCAAGCGCAAGCCAAACAGCGTGCGGAAGAAGAAGAAAAGGGTGGACTAAGTTACATTAAAGCTTTAGCCGATGCAGAAGCTGCACAAAAAGCAAACTCGCTGCGCTACCTACAGCAAGCGGGTAAGTTCCAAGAAATGCAAGGGGACACAGAAGACATGCTCAATGAGTTGGACCCCGCCGCACAAGGCGTCAAAGGGTTTGCAGGGCCGGACGGGTCTTTTGTAGAAGGGTACCTTAGCAATTTGCTCATGCCGGAGCGCGAGTCTTTAGAAGGAGTAGATTTAACAGAAGGAGAGATAATGGACGTAGGGATGTCTCCCAGCGAGATTATAGAGCCTTTTAAAGACGACCCAGTAGGGGCAACTGCAAACCTTATCCTAGCAGCGTACGGTACAAGTAAAATTTTAACGGGCGCGCCAAAAGTACTTGGCCCAATAGCTGCAAAATATGGCGCACCAGCACTGCAAAGAGCAACAGCGTTAGCCCAGAAACTGGTAACTACCCCCAAAATGTCTGGGGCGGGCAGTGCAGTGCGAGGACCAAAAGGTAAGATGCTGTCTACCGAAAAAGCAAAAGAAGCGGGCCTTCCTTTAAATCGACAATTTAGCCCCGCAAGAACGGCGGTTACTGGCGCACTGGGGGCTAAGGCAATAGACGCTTATATGGGCGGGGAAGAAACTGAAGAAGCAAAGCCTCTTACTGAAGCAGATATATTCCGCAGAGATGCACCTGCTGGTTTAACTAGAGCCATAGATAGGAATGAAGGCGAGCAAGCTGCTCTTAAAGATATGTTCCCCGACGCTCCCGAAATGACCGCCCAACAACGGGTTGAGGAACGCGCAAGAATAGCAAGAGGAGGAGGCGACAGACCTGCGCCACGCGGAGCGGGCCTTGCCGGATTATTAGAGCAAGCTAAACCTTACGCTTCTACAGCAGCCAGTATTGCGCAAATATTAGGACGCGGAGCGGGCGCATCAAAAGGCTTTGAGGGTGCTAAATTTGTAGAAGAGTCTGCTAAAATACGGGCTGCGGAACAAGCTCGCCAAGATAGACAAAACGCGCTCGAAGCACAGCTAGACTTGAGGCGTGCGCAAATCGACGCTACCGCCGCAGCGGGGCAAACAAGAGCAGAGGCTACGTTAAACGCAAGTATTATGAGAGAACTAGCCGACTACGTGGATACCGATGAATATAGGGCAGTAGTAGCCAGAAAGGTAGAGGCTGGTACAACAGAGGCAGTGGCTAAGCAAGAAGCACTTACGGAATATAGAGCAGATTTACTGCGCGGCATGGGTAGTATGGAAGGCATGGGTTTAGAACAACCGCAAGGACTACCTGCAGGTGTAACAGTCAAAAGAGTAAACTAAATGGCTACTTTTGAAATACAAATGCCCGACGGCGGTATTTACCAAGTAGAAGCACCGGAAGGAACTACCGATACTCAAGCATACCAATATGCTCTTAGCCAAGCGCCCCCGCCCAAAAAAGAAGTCGGGCTAGGTGAAGCATTTGGTATTGGCTTAGAGCGGGGCGTCGGGCGGTTTGGCTCCACAATTACAGACATAATCCCTGCATTGGCGGGGAGTGCTGTAGGTGCTGACGAGTATGCTCAACGTCAACTTGAAGAGGCTGCGGCTAAAGAAGCTGCCCTACCTGCGGCTGTGTTCGACAGTTATAAAGACGTGGGGGGCGTGGGCGACGCTGCTAAATTCGTGCTTGAGACTGTAGGTGAGCAAGTACCTAACCTCGGCTTGGCTCTTGGTACCGCTCTCACCGGCGGCGCAGCCGCACCCGCGTTGCTAGGTGGACGGGCATTAGCTACTAAAGCTGCTACTGAAGCGGCTAAGAAAGAAGCTCTCAAGTTAGTCGCTAAGCAATCGGCAGCTGGACAATTTGCAGGCGCTGCCTTTGGTTCGTACGCCCTTAACGCCCCTGAAGTGTTTCAGAATATCTATCAAGAAACTGGGGAAACTGCTCCCGGCACTGCTTTATTATTTGGCGCTGCCGCTGCGTCCTTAGACTCTATCCTTCCTGTTGCTATAGCTAGAAATATCTCTGCTCCTGTTAAAGCAGAATTAACGAAAAAACTGTTGTTAAAATCAGGCATGAACCCAAGTGTCCTACGTTCGGGCGCGGTGGGCTTAGGAAAAGGTTTTGGGCTAGAAGGCGTTACTGAGGGTGCTCAAGAAGCTATTAGTATTGCTGCCGAGCGACTCATAGACGACAACCCCGATGTGTTTGGCAGTAAAGAGTTTGACCGCATTATGGAGAGTGCTGTTCGCGGTGCCGTAGCAGGCGGAGCATTTGGCGGTACAGGTGGGGGTATACAAGGCGCACGCGAAAAGTCTGCCAAAAAACGCGAGCAAGAAGCTTTTGAGTTAGCTGAAAAAGAACTGGCGGAAGAAAAAGTTAAAGCTGAAGCCGAAGCCAAGTTAGTAGCGAACGTAGAAGAAGCGCAAGCGCAACCAGAACAGGGTGATTTGTTTGGTGCCCCTATAGCTACAACGCTGGTACCGCCCGCTCGTCCTGAAGGTGAACCAGAAGTTACCCCTAGCGTAGCTCGGTTTATGGCGGGGCGTCCTGAGCCTAAGACTCTGGTTGCTGATTTTACCGATGCAGAAGTAAGAGACGAAGCAAAACTCCGGGCGCGCACTAATAAAACTGAAGAATCGCAAGAATTTGCTAACGTCTGGAAAGAGAAAAAAGAAGCTTTAGCAGCTAGAAAAGCGGCAATCGGTGCCCAGATAGAAACCCAAGCTGAAATGTTTACCGCTAAAGGTAATTTAACTCGCCCTGTAGCTAGTCAAAACACAGAGATTGACGCTATTATCAAGCGAGAAACCAACAAGCAAAAAGCTGACTTAACTAAACTAAGAAAAGCACAAGCTGCTGCGGAGAAAGCACGGGTAGCTGCCGCCAATAAAGAAGCTAACGCAATCAAAACGGCTAAGAACAAAGCCGTACTAAAGCAAGATCAAACTGCATTTTCGTTCGAGCCTAGCCCAGAGGAGACAGCTAACTTAGCAGCGGAGCGTGAAGCAGCCGTTATAAGTGAGGCGGGAGACGCTTTAAACTTACCACGCCCTACTGCGGATGTTATAGCGGCAGAAGTAGCAGCCGAAGCAGACATAATACGCAGTCGTGCCCCAGCGGAAGAAGCAAGGCAAGGTGACTTACTAACAGGACAACTGCCCGGTGAGCAAACCCGTGCACCTTTAGTGGGTAAAGCTTTAAATAAATTTCTGAACGACCAAGGTTTACCTGCTAACGCTGCTACCAAGAAAGCTTTTGCCGGGAGAGACTTGGCTGTGCCTGAGCAACGTGCGCAAGTAGTAACTGATTTACGTGCCGTAGCCGAGCGCATTAGCTCCGTCGACAATATAAATGCTATTGCTAGTCTCATACAAAAGCTTGAGCCTACCCCCGCTGCACCTGTTGCGAAAACTGCCGCACCTGTTGCGAAAACTGCCGCACCTGTTGCGAAAACTGCCGCGCCTGTAGAAGATGTAGTAGCGCCTGCCGGTAAAGCTGCTGTAGCAACAGAGCTAGAAGAAGCCTCGGCCTTAGCAGCGCGTATAGACACAGAAACTACGGATTTTATTGCCCGAGAGATATACGACGCAAAGTTAGCTGCGGGGCGCATAGTCAACGGCAGGGCGCTGTCTGGGCTTTCCGTGCGAGAACAGCAAGAAGCTATAGCTAAAAATGTATTTCCTGAAGACATAAAAGCAGTTAAACAAGCCGACGGCGCGTCACTGGGGCTTTCTAGATTGTTGAGTGCCTACAGAGGTTATGTAACCGGCGATAACACTCAGTCAGCTAATCCCGAAGCTGCACAGTTGCTAGTAGAGCCTATAGAAAAAATTATAGGGAAAGAAGAAGCTGACGCATTACTGCCTAACATATCATCTGCTACCGTAGAAGCATTTGCTAACATGCTGTCCACGATAAACAGTCGAGCACGTACTTCTGTAGAAACAATGATACGAAACGAAATACTTCCTAAGTACGGACGCCAGAACGCGCCTGTCTACAAGGGCGCTGCCTTTAGCCCAGAAGTAAGTCAGCTTGCAACGCGCGGACGGCTCGCACCTTTGCTTAACAAACTAATACCTTCGCAGCCTATAGAAATACAGCGCATACTACGCAAGATAGGCACGCAAAATCTCAAGACTAAAATAGTTGTTGGTGTTACTCCAGAAGGTACAAGCGGTTTTTATGATCCGGCCACTGATGTAATTACGCTAAGCGCAACGCAAGGGATGAACGAGCACACCGCCTTGCATGAAACGAGTCATGCTTCGTTGGCCCAAGCTTTAAACAACCCAGACTTACAAATTACTAAAGACTTTTTTAAATTCTTCTCGGACATAAAATCCCAGATGGGTGACGCTTACGGCGGGCAGGACTTACAAGAGTTTGCTGCTGAACTAGTTGGTAACCCTGAGTTCCAAGCTCTGTTGAAGCAGATTAAAGCGCCCGAAAGTAAGACCCTATGGCAAACCATAATGGACTCGATAGCTAACTTCTTTGGGTTCCGCAAAGGTCAGAGTGCTTATACCAAGGGCTTAGACTTCATAGACAAAGTGCTTGACGTATCTCAAGGTGTCGAGCCTACGCTCGCCAATGAGCTGTTCCTTGGCACTCCAAAGATGGGTACGGAAGCTGTTAATAAAATACTTACCGGCGGCCCAGCGTTTGCGGGTAAAAAACTAGATAACGTGCGTAACGGCATTTCTAAATTATACAACCAAAAAGGCGGGGGTACGTTAGTTAGTAAGGCGTTAAGTGCTTTCCGCTTACAAGACCTAATAAAAATGACCGCTGATAAGTTTCCGGCGCTCAGTAAGCTAATAAGCAACCTGCAAACTTTAATTATGCAACGCCAAGGTGCGTTGGATGCGCGCAAGGAAGAGATAAAGAAAACGTTTAGAAAGCTTGAGAAAACGCAAAAAGCGTACCCCGAGCAAATGCTTACGCTAAACGAAGTGGCGCAAGAAGCTAAACGCCAAGGCTTTGACTTAATAAATATTGACAAAGGGTTCGACGCTAGCAAGCTAACGAAGCAACGCAAAGCAGAATACGCAGCTTTAAGTGCGCGTCTTAAAAACTTGCCCGCCGATGTACAAGACGCTTACTCTGTAATGCGCAAATCGCTTAAAGAAGAATGGGAACAGTACAGAGCCTTGGTGCTTAGCCGCGCAGAAACTAAAGCGCAAGCAGATACGTTAGCAGCTTTGTTTGAAAAAAGTGCTCCGCTTATTGGCTATATAACGTCTAAAAGGTTTGGGGACTATCACTTAGCATACAACGAACCAAACGGGGAACGCGTGTACACAGCTTTTGAGTCCCCCAGACAACGTGAGCAATATGAAGAGGCGAACAAGGATGTCATAGCAAGCGAGGTTGTACGCGAGGATAAACTAGAATCTATTAAATACAATGCTTCTGAGCATCCCTCAGACGGTATGGTGCGGAAGATGATGGAGGCTGTTCCTCCCGAATATAGAGACGAGATATACCAAGCACACTTATCGTTCTTCCCTAAAGAATCTATACTGCAAAGTACTTTGCGTTATGAAGGCACAAAAGGTGAATCTAAGTCGTTGATACGCGGTTGGGTTGACACCATGACTCGCACGTCTGCAAAAATAAACTCAATAACATACTCGCCGCAAATAGAATTAGCTTTGGGGGAAATAAGTAAAAGCCAACCCGGAGGGTTTGGTAGCGCGGTAAGTGACGCTATAACAGCGCGCCAAGATTTTATACGCAACCCTACTTTCCCCAAACTGACAGGCTTTTTTGCAACCGGTGCGTACAGTTTATTCTTACTGGGCAACGCGTCGTCTGCGCTTATTAACACCAGTGCTATTTTGCTGCTTACCTACCCAATGTTGGTGGCACGTTACGGCTTTAACGACGCTAACACTGTATTGCTTAGTGCTATGCAAGAAGCTCTACCTTCGTTTCTCCCTAAAAATAAGCAGCAAGAGGGCCTTATAGAGTACAAGTGGCAGGCAAACCCTAAGTACAAAGCTCTGTTAGATGCGCTAAACGAAAGGGGGCAACTGCAACACACGTTGAGCCGCGAAATACTAGAAGGCGCACGGAAGGACACGGTAGACTATAATGGCGCGCTTGCTAAGACTATGAACTTGCTTAGTATGCCGTTCTCGGGTGCAGAAAAATACAGTCGTGCTACTTCAGCACTGGCAACATTTAACCTCGCAAAGAAAAAAGGCAAGTCAGACGCAGAGGCAGCGGCGGAAGCGGTTAACCTCGTTATAGACGTGCATACAACAGGTATGGCAGCGGAAGGACCAAGCTTAATGCAACACCCTGTTGGGCGTGTCATGTTTACGTTTAAGAGTTTTATCTGGAACAGCGCCAGTGTTACTGGTATGACCTTCTACGATTCTGTAGCTAAAGAAGATAAAGCTACAAGAACTATGGCGAGAAACCAACTGCTCGGTATATACGCTACAAGCGCTGCTATGGGTGGTATAAACGGCCTGCCTTTCTTCGGTGCCGCCGCTACCCTTGCAAACATATTGGAGGGTATGAATCCGTTTGACGATGATGACGAACCTTTTAATGCCAAGGAGGCGGTGCGTACCGCTACCAATGATTTAGTATATAAAGGCCCGCTTAACTATTTAACTAACATAGAGTTTTCTAACCGCCTTGGTTTGGCAAACGGGTTGCTTTTCCGCGAAGACCCTTACAGCATAGAAAAAAACGGCTACGTGCTTACCGCTATGTTGCAAGCAACGGGACCTGTCGGCAGTTATCTTTTAGGTGTTGGAAATGCTGCGGACGAGCTAAGCGAGGGGGAATACCTCCGCGCTCTGGAAGGCGCATCGCCCAGCGCACTGCGAAACATATTTAAAACTGCACGATACTACAAAGAAGGCGTTAGGACACGAAGCGGAGCCGAGCTAGATACCGACTTAGCTGGGTGGACTCTGTTTATGCAAGTGCTTGGGTTTAGCCCCGCTGACGTATCTAACCTCTACGAAAACCGCGCTCTTTTTCTAAACTTCCAAGCCAAGCAGCGGAAGAGATTGGGCGCTATAAAGAAACAGTATCATATTGGCAGAGAAAACGGCGACGTAGAGCTTGTGCGAGAAGCCAGAGAAAGACTTAGCGCCCTCAGAAAAGAGTTTCCGGGTATAGCAGACAGTAAGACATTGGATCGGTCTTACAAATCAAAGAAAGCTTATGAAAAAGACTTGGTGCTAGGGTTACGAATTGATCGAGGACTGCGTGACGTGGCAGACGAAAAATTCTTAGACGAGTTTATAACTTAGACTCGCCATACCCGGATGCCCTGCACCCCGTCTTCAAGTACTACTTTAATAACCACTTTGAATTTTAAACGTTTGGTTTCTTTAAGCAGTTCTTGACGAGCGGTGGGGGGATGCAGGCAGGGTATAAAGAACGACCACCCCGCCTTGAACGTCTTCCAGTTAATCTGGTAGCTCACTCTCTCCACTAACATCGTCTGCTTCCTTAGCTATAGCATTAGTGCCAATAAAGTCTGGGTGTGAAGAATCAAACCATACGCAGCGGGTAGGACTTGTAGTCATAGCCATGCCTTTACCCATATTCTTGTTATGCGTTTTAATTACACAGCCTCTGTCTGTTAGGTCTTTAATAGTAGAGTCCATGTTAACCTGTCTGTCCCCCAAAAACTTTCTAAGTCTCCCCGACGCTATGTACACGATTTGCGTGTCTGGCTCGTCTCGTATATAAAGTGCCCCGCGCGGTTCTACATATGGACGCTTTGGCTTACCCGAACGAGCGTCTGCCGCTGCGTCAATAGACAGTATGTTCTGCGCGTGTTCGTTGATGAACTCCCCAATGAGTGCAAAGTTGTCGCTGACTGGAGCTATAGTAGTCTCCCGTAGTGTCTTAATCTCTGGTCCCACTGTTTGGAATATGCGCCGCATTTCAAAGTCTATGATGTTCGCTTCTACTGCTAGGATACCCCCCGCTAGATTAGCTGCCATAGCAGCAGACCAATTTCTTTCGCGTTGGGTTAGCCGCAACTCTTTGTCTATCTTCGCTTGTAAGTTAAGTATAGTATTTTTTGCGTGCTCGGGGTCAGACATAATGTACTGCACAAAAGGTATCACCGCGTGCCCAAAGTTTTGGCTAAGTTGATGGTCAAACATAGCCTTACCTTCGGCGGTAGAAATTATGTTTACGTCTTGGTATCCAATAGAAAACTCCAGTATGCGCATAAGCTCACCGTCGGGAGAGTTTTTAGAGTTCATTAACTTCTGGTAAAAAGAAGCGTTCGACGACGAAAGGGTAATATTACGCCACGTAATCTCGTTCTTGCGGTTGGCGTTCATGTGGAAGTGGGCTTTTTCTTTGCCCCGCCCCTGAGACGCAGCATAAGCAAACTTACCTATGTCCTTGTCCTCTATGTTAGTCATCTCGTCTATTGTGTTAACTAAATTGTTAAGCGTGCCCAATTTGTTTATACGGCCTGTTGCCGTATCGTCAGGAGTGCCTAGCAGCAGCTCGGGGTCACCGGCTATGCTGTTTGCCATACGTAGAATAGTGGTCTTGCCAGTACCGGCTTTAGGATGCACCAAGTTAATGATAGCGCCCTTCTGCCCCGTGAAGTTAAGCAGTATTGAACCAAACCCACTGAGTGCCGCAAACGCGTGCATCTCTAAACCCGGGCGGTTGTACATGTTAAATACTTCCTTCCACTTATCATAAGAGCCGCGAGGTTGTAAGTAGTCGCTGTATGTTGCTGTTACAGAAGAAGGAGGAGAATGATACACGCCATCTACGCGCACTTCGCTTTCCCCCACAATAAAAGCAGTGTGATTGTCTGCCCATCCAAATTGAACCCGCATTTTATCTGCCCCTTTTTCAGTGCTTAATGATTTAATAGAGTCAATTACGTACTTGTGCAAGTAAGGAGTAGTTTTCCTATCTGACAATATACCGTTGTGCGCTAACACTTTAGTTAGCTCTCTTGAATCTAGCTGTTCGTTTTTAATCGTAAACTTACGCTGCCCATCTTTGGGCAGATGTACTACAGCAATAGCAACGTCGCCGTCAGTCGGATCAGTCATACGTTGCTCAATATAGAAGTCATACTCGTAAACAAACTGAGCGCCTTCTCCGTCTTCGTTCAGTACATAAATACCCCCGTTTTCTCCCCAAGCGTACGGAGAACGGTACTTAATTCCTGCTGTGCTAGCTTTCGCTTTCTTTATAGTCTGGCCCAAGGCAAGTGGGTTTGTTATTTTCCCTTTGTGGGGGCAGCCCTTACAACCTTCTGGGTTGTTTAGCTCAAATTCACTGCATGCGTGTGGGCCTTTTATGCCCTTCATTTTTCTTTCTGTAGCTTCGGCGCTGTAATCTGGATGCCCTTGCGAAATTATATTCGCTGCCTTCGTGCTATCTTGGCAATGCTTAGCAATCGACAACGCGTTAAACCAAAGCGGTTCGGCTAGCGTTTCTCTGTTACGTATGCACGACTGCAACTGTTGGCAACCGTCCTTACGGGTAACAATGGTTTTAAAAATACTTGTGTAGTTTTGGTTAAACAGTTCTTGCAACGGGTCTTTAGCAAGTGGTTTTTGCTCTATTTCTTCTGCGGCAAGGTCTACTCCAAGTATCTCCCGTAGTTCGTCAGGATCAATTCGGTTAGCAGACTTACGCAATACACTTACTGGAGCAGGAGGATCATACTTTTGGTTGAAAGTCCCCGGCAGGCGTAAGACACGCGAGGCATCGAAGACTCTTTGGTCGGCATAAAACTCTTGTGTAACACAGACTTGCTTCAAACGTTTGCAGATTGGTAACCACCGCGCTCTTGGCACTTCTTTAGTTAGCGCCCAGTATGCGTGGAGTCCGCCCCCAGAATCTATTATAGCAGGGGCCGGCAAACCTACCGTGTCACAAAACTTCTTGAGGGCTATCTGCGCGTCTCGTTTAGTTTTGTACCCTTGAGGTAAGCCGGTTGATGGTTCTATGCTGCTAGCTTTCCCCTCCCCACAGTCTAGGTCTACCCATAAAGACTGCAAAGATTCTACGTTTGTTGCTTCTCTGCTTCCGGCCTTACTTAATTTACCGAGCATGAAGTAAACGTCTTTGCCTTCCGCTATAAACTGGTTAGCTAAAACGTTTACTTGCTCCTTATCGTCAGTAAATTTAGAAAAAAAGCCTGAGCCTGCGCCAACCACACAATAGTAGCCGCCCGTAGGGACAACGTAATCTATGAGGTCGAAATCAGTCATTTTTTGTACTCTATTATCAGTGCCTTGATGAGTTCTTTTAATTCTTCATTAGGCTTATGGACACCGGCAAACCAGTTATAAACAGTCTGCCGACTAACCCCAAGCGAAGTTGCAATAACGGTAACGGGCACTTCTTTCGAAATGCACACGCGCCCTAGTTTTACACCTAGCATGGAGCCGTCGGCTTGCTTGTTCCTAATGCTGAGCCGCTTTGTGTAGCCGTAGCTCATTAGTCTTCGTCGCCCCATATATCAATGATGTCAGCCATCTCTTCTTCCACAGCAGGTGCCGCTTCTTTTTTCTTCTTACGCTTCACAGGCTCCGCAACTTCGCTAACTTCATCTTCAGCATCGTCAAAAAGATCAGGCTGCTTTGTTATCTGGCCCTCGCCTTCAAACATGTCGTCATCTTCGGCTGCAGTAAACAAGCTTTTAGACTGGTCGGCAGTAAACCCGTCCGCCTCATCGAAGGGAGACGCAGGCTTGTAAGGCAGATACTTGAGTACTTGGACGCCGCGTACTCGTAAAGACACCCCAGTAGAAGCCATTTTAAAAGCAATCATTTCTACTGCTACATTTACTGTACTACCAGTAGTGAGCATAAAGTCGCTGCCAAGGCGTTCGTTTTTAGCGTCGAACTGAGCGGGGGGTTCGGTTGCACTGCCGCTGTATGCTGCTTTCAAACTAGTCTTGCCTACGAACGTGCCGTCTTCTTGCTTTTTAAACGGCATCTCTAACTTCTTAGGCCAAGACGCGTCGCGGCTTTTAGCGTTGGTATAAGCATCTTGCATAAGGGCGTATAGCTCTTTGGCTTGCGCTGCCGACATACAAAAGTCTAGCTCGTAACGCGCACCGTCTTCAGTGGGGTCACAAGGAACGCTTTTGCCGTTCTTCCCCGCCTTGTTATCAAACCGGTAAGGCTTGTCCAGACGTGGGTAACGGGCTTCAACGCCTTTGATTATGTGAGATGGGTTAGCCATATTTAGTTCCTCTATTTTTCCTTTGAAAGGATTTGATGGTTGCGAAGCTGCTTCTATTTGCTGCCTCGCGGTTGCAAGTTCTTCCTCGGCTAAAGGTCGAACTGGTTTAAAATATACCCTGTGCGAGTTGTACTGCTCGACGAGATATAATTCGGTTAAGATGTTTTCTACTTCTTCTTGGTTCCGCTCCAAGTACTCAATGTACTTGTAGAAGCCCAACTTGTTCGTTTCTTTAGCGAACAAACTACCTGCGTTTATGCGTAACTCACAGACTATGCCGTCTTTGAGGAGTAGCACTTTCATAACTTGGTAAAACTTACAGGGCGCACTGCGGTTGTACCCGCCCCCTTTAATGCTCTTAGTGCAGTCCATGCACCTGCTAGCTTGTACCCTACCCTCTGGCACGTTGTCGTCAGGGTTTGTACACCCAGTTGACCAACAAGCCAATCCGTTACTGTCGTAATAGCTCCGAGACAACTCTCCTCGGTCCACTATCATCACTTGTAGCGAATCTAGGGGGGAGTTAGTCCGTGGGTGTAAAAAACACCCATTATCATTTTTGAGTCGAATCATTTTTTACGCGGCTTTAATACAGAAACAATATACTTACGATTTGCCTGTAGCCCCACGGGCATAAGGTCAGGGTTGTCCTCAAGAAACTCTTTCATGGCTGTGCTAGATATTCGTTTCTCAAGTAGGTAAAAGGCGTCGTTCTCCTTGATGAAGTCGTACATCCTTTCCCAATCGCTAGTCCCAAAGTGTGTCTGCACCCGACGGCTTACCGTGCCGGATGGAGTCCTGAGACTATCGAGGTCTTGCTCTTCACAGAGCGCAAGCAGCTTTTCTACTACGGTTTCTTGCTGCTTTTTAACTGACTTTATCTCGTCTTCTTTATCTCTTATTGCTTCGCGCATCTTAATGTAGATACGGGTTAGCTTGTCTGCTGAATATTTCATGGCACCTCCTATTAGCAAAGGATAGCCAGTCTAGAGCAAACTAGTTTACATTGTCAAGCGTCTAATTCTTTTTTGTACAAATCAATTATTTTAGTGTGGTTAGCTATGTTTGACCGCAACATCTTGTATAGCCGACGCTCTACTTCACTACCCTCAATGTGCACCACAGTCATTGGGTTGTGTTGTCCGGGTCTGTCTATCCGTGCATTAGCCTGTAGATAAGTCTCCACGCTAGTAACAGGTGCGTACCATATCACTGTGTTAGCGGCGGTTAACGTAAGGCCGTGCGAGGCTGCTTGGGGCTGTATAATAAGCACTTTGATTTTATCTGTAGTCTGAAAATCTTTTATTATGTCACTGCGTTTGTTGACTGACACCTTGCCCGAAATTATTTCAGCGGTTATTTTATGTTTGGTGCAAAATTCTTTAAATAAATCAATCGTGTGGGTGAATGGCACAAACACAAGTACCTTGTGCGAAGACTCGTCTATTACTTCCTTAACAACGTTAAGGCGGTTGCTTACGTCGAACTCTATGACCTCCCGGTCATCTGAATACACAGCACCCCCCGAAATTTGCAGCAGCTTATTAAGGTTGGTCGCTGCGTTTACGGATGTAACTGACTCGCCGTCTGCTTCCATAATCATACGATCTTTTAAAGTCTTGTAGTACGAGGCTTGTTGCTTGGTAAGCGGTGCTTCTCTGTCTACGTAAGTAACACTAGGTAGGTCCAAACAGTCTTTTTTGCGAAACCTAATCGCCGGTTGCAACGCAGCGTGTACTATTTCACTAGCTTCTGGTTTCGGACGCCAAACATACTGAGACATTTTGTACATTACTTTGTCTTTGAACTGCCCGAAATACTGAGGGACGTTTTGCGGGCTTATCAGTTTGGCTAATCCGAAGGCATCGGTAGGTGCTTGTGCTGCTGGAGTGCCAGTTAACATCCAAAGCCATTCTACGTTCTTGCATAAATCCCGCAGTACTTTCCACCGATTTGTCTGCGCATTCTTATACGCACTAGCTTCGTCTACTACGATGAGATCAAATCCGCCTTGCGCTATCTCTTCTTTGACTACTGCTACCCCGTCGAAATTTATAAGCACGAATTCACAACCTGCGTTAATTATCTTTCGTCGCGCTGCGGAGGTTCCGTGTGCTACTGAGCAAGAGCGGTGCATAGCGAACTTAAACAAATCTTCCTGCCACGCAGACTTCATAATAGACAAAGGGCATATAACTAAGACACGGTTAATAACCCCTTCTTGCATAAGATAATCCGCTGCCCATATCACAGAAGCAGTTTTGCCCGTACCTTGCTCGTTAAAACAAAACGCCTTCTTGTTGAGCGTCAGGAACGAAGCAGTTTTCTTCTGGTGAGCGAACGGATCAAAGCGTCCAGACCACTCGTACTCGCGCCCTATGGGGGAAGGTACATCTTTAACACCGAGGCTATTTAAAACTTGCGCCTCGTGCAGCCGCCAAGGCAATGCCAATTTAAAATACCCGTCGTCTTGTTCCGCCACTTTGTAGTTTTTTAAGTGCTCGGTGACAAGGTGGGGACGTTTAGTCTTGAGCACTATTGCTCGGTTGTTAACTATTTTCATGCTTTAGACGTCTTCTTTTTACGCTCGCGGTCACTAGTCTCAGCCACTAAGTTCCCTCTTGAGTCGCGCTTAAAAGAACGGTTGCGGCTCGCTGTCTCTACTCTAGTACCATCAGAGTTCTTACCGCCCTTGTCCATAGCCTTGACGTGGGCTACATCTTTGCCGTCGCCCTTAGAAACTTTCCCCTCTCGCATTGCTTTACGTCTAGCTTTGTTGCGTTGAGCGCGTTTCTTTTTCTGCTCTTCTGTGCCTTGGTACTTAGCGTACTCGGCTTTATAATCTCGTTTCTTAGCAACCATGACGGCCTCCGCTATATTTAGTGTAATGTCTTCTTGTAGCTCTCGCTGTTTGTAATCTCAGCTACGCGGTTAGCAAATTCTAAAATTACTCTGTTGTTAGGCATAAAAAGTTCGTCGGGTATTGGGTTGTTGCCCGCAATAAGCTCTGCTAATTCAAAATCAAGGTTTGGGTAGGTCTCTGCCCACCGCCCAAAAACTTCTGTCGCCAACCGCTCGTCGGAGTAGTTCCCGTCTATGTAGGTCGTTTCATCTACCTCTACCAATATTACGTAGTTATTACTCATTATCGTTTCCTGTGGTGTTCGCAGCTAGTGACCGGACAGTATGCACATAGCGGGCCGTCTACAGCATTCCAGACATCTCGCTCTTGCGCTACGTCTAGTCTTTCTAATGCTTCATCGAATACACTTAAGTAAGACTTGTACATATCTACAGTGTGCTTTTTCTGTATGAACTCATTGCTCACTACGTATGCTAACGCAGACTTAACCACTTTTACTTCGGGGTAGTGCACGAATGTAGCACCCGCTAGCATATCAAGCTGCTTGGTATCCGCATACTTGGCGTTCTTGCCGGTCTTATAATCTACAAGAAAAGCTTTCTCGCCGTTAACTATTAGAAGGTCAGCAATCCCCCGCCACCAAACGTCTTTGGCAAAGAACCCAGTGGGCCTATAAGAGTTATCTCCTTTGGCAAGCCCCATGCGTATCTCGCAATGCTTCTCTCCCTCTATATTGTTTAGCGCGTCTAACGTCTTCTTTATATAGTTAAACTTAGCGGGTATCGGAGTGCTCGTTTTTATGTAGTCTTCCGCTGCTTTATGCACTTCGTTCCCGTAGTACATTGCGGAGCTACCTACGTCTTTTACGTCTTTAGCTACTTTCAAGTGGTAGTATTTTTTAGGGCATTGCTTAAATGTACTCAAGCTACTGTAAGACCAAGCTGTCATACTAAACCTCTTTCTTTTAAAATTTCGTAGTTGGCTTTGTGAGCGTCTTCAATGTCTTGTTTGCTTTGCCCGTGGTAAGCCACGGCTAGGTGTTCAGTAACTAAGGCAGCGTTTATGGACGTTTTAGCTGATACAAATATCACCCCCAAGAATCTTCCAAACTTACCTTTTTCTCTGGTTTGAAGTTTGTAGGTTCCCCCGACGTGGAGGGCGTCTTCGACAAACGCTTTTGCCAAGAGTCCGGCAGCTTTCTCATGCTTATCTCGCGTACGACACTCGGGGCAATCCACACCATAAAGACGTATGCGCTCGCTGCAACGCCAAGTACCAAAGCCAAGATCAACATCCACATCGACAGTATCTCCATCAACAACACGGGAAATCTTGCAGTTATATTCGTACATTACCCCACTCCTTTTTTGGGAAACACAAAACCGCCGAGCGTTCTTTTTTCTGGGGAGGTTAACGAAGCGTTTCGCCCACCGTCGAACTTTTTCTTTTTAACTGGCTTGCCATCAGGGTCAACGGTTGTAAACGCGTTCCTCGGGCACTGCGTTACCTTACCGCCTTTGGCTAGATACTTCTTAATGTCCTCGGCAATCTTCTCGC
>Ga0222662_1000880_pt1 | contig 18294 bp, 16 predicted proteins | sample AntAcemetagen600_FD_179821 | JGI IMG/M metagenome (GOLD analysis project Ga0222662, IMG submission 179821) | Saline water microbial communities from Ace Lake, Antarctica - #600 | ecosystem: Environmental > Aquatic > Non-marine Saline and Alkaline > Saline | place: Antarctica: Ace Lake...
CGTCGGGTGGCGAGAGCGCAGCGGGCTGAGCCCTTCGGTTCACCCTTCGAATGGCTGGCACGGCCCGAGAGCCTGCGTTATGGTGCGCGCGCCGCGCGAGCGGGGGTAATTAGAGCCCCATCGCAGCGGAATCATCGACCGGTTTCGGGGGCTTCTCCCGCACCGGCCCGAAACCCGAAAGACAGGATAAAGACCCATGTCCGATGCGCTCGAAGGACGCGTTCGCAAGATCATCGCGGAGCAGCTCCAGATCGATGGCGACTCCATGAAGGTGGAGGCCTCGTTCATCGACGATCTGGGGGCCGACAGCCTCGACATCGTCGAACTGGTCATGGCCATGGAAGATGCCTTCCAGATGGACATCCCCGATGAGGCCGCCGAGAAGATCCAGACCGTCAAGGATGCGGTCGACTACATCCGCGAGCACTCTGCGGGTTGATGCTGCGGGCCCGCGGTCCACAACAACGAGGCCGGGACGGCCGGGGGATCCCCGGGGTTCCGGCCGACGTGTTCTAGGGGTAGCGGTGGTTGAACCACCAAGTCACGTGAGGCCTGAGCCCAACCTCACCGGGGCGAGGATGCGATGAAGAAGCGAGTCGTCATTACAGGTCTCGGCGCGGTGTCCCCGCTCGGCAACGACGTGCAGACCCTGTGGGAAGCCCTCATCGCTGGGCGCAGTGGCATCGGCCCCATCACGGCGTTCGACACCAGCGAGATGCCAGTGACGTTCGCTGGCGAGGTCAGAGACCTCGACACTGAGGGGTACATCCACCCCAAGGATCTCAAGAAGCTCGACCGCTTCCTGCAGTTCTCCCAGGTCGCGGGGAAGATGGCGGTTCGGGACAGCGGGCTCGTCATCGACGAGAGCAACGCCGACGACATCGCGGTCTACGTCGGCAGCGGCGTCGGCGGGCTCGCCTCGATCATCGAAGGGGCGGATACCTTGTCCGCCCGGGGGCCTCGCAAGCTCTCCGTCTTCACCATCCCCAAGATGCTCATCAACCTCGCCTCGGGGCACCTCAGCCTCGAGCTGGGCACCCGGGGACCGAACTTCAGCCACGTGTCCGCCTGCGCGACGGGCAACCACGCCATCGGCGAGGCGATGCGGTGCATCCAGTACGGCGACGCGAAGATCGCGATCGCCGGCGGCGCCGAGGCAGCGATCATCCCGCTTGGCGTGGCCGGGTTTGCTCGGATGCGCGCGCTGTCCACCCGCAACGATGCCCCCACCGAGGCGTCTCGTCCGTTCGACGCTGAGCGTGACGGCTTTGTGATGGGCGAGGGCGCGGGAGTCGTTGTCCTCGAAGAGTTGGAGTACGCGCGGGCCCGCGGGGCCCACATCTATGGCGAGCTCGCTGGCTACGGGGCGACGTCCGACGCGCACCACATGACCGCACCGGACCCCGAGGGTCGCGGCGCCACGCGCTGCATGCAGCGCGCGATGAGCGACGCGGGCTGGGATCCCAGCAGCGTCGGCTACATCAACGCTCACGGCACCAGCACCGCGTTCAACGACGCCATCGAGACCCTGGCGATCAAGCAGGCGCTCGGCGATCACGCCCGCAGCGTCGCGGTCAGCTCGACAAAGTCGATGACTGGCCACCTGCTGGGCGGCGCGGGCGGCCTCGAGGCCGTCATCTGCGCGCTGGCGCTCAAGCACGGCGTGCTGCCCCCCACGATCAACCTGCACAATCCCGATCCTGAGTGTGATCTGGACTACATCCCCAATACGGCCCGCGAGCAGCGCGTGACGCGCGTGCTGTCGAACGGCTTCGGCTTCGGCGGCACCAACGCGACACTGGCCATCGGGGCCTTGGAGGACTGATTCGTGAAGATTGCGGTAGGCGCGGACCATGGCGGAGTGCAGCTCAAGGACGCGCTCGCGGCGCGCCTCCTCGCGGCAGGCCATGAGGTGACGGACTGCGGGACCCACGGCGGAGCCTCGGTGGACTACCCCGACTTCGCCCAGCAGGTCGCCCGCGCGATCACGAGCGGGGCCGCCGAGCGGGGAATCCTCGTGTGCGGCACCGGGCAGGGCATGGCGATGGCGGCGAACAAGGTCCCCGGGATCCGCGCAGGTGTGGTCTCGGACGTGTTCTCTGCCCGCATGATCGCCGAGCACAACAACGCCCAGATCTTGTGCCTGGGCGCCCGCGTCGTCGGCCCCGGCCTGGCAGAGACCCTCGTCGATGCGTATCTGTCGGCCAGTTTTGAAGGCGGCCGCCACAGCAGGCGCGTGGGCAAGATTGAATCGCCGGCCTCCTAGGCCGCACACACCGCCCGCCGCGTCGGGCCAGGAGAGACCATGCAGTCGCTGAGCGGTCAGGACCCAGCCGTCGCAAGGGCGGTATTGCACGAGATCGAACGCCAGGAGTTCGGCCTGGAGATGATCGCATCCGAGAACTACGTCTCTGAGGCGGTCATGGAGGCTCAGGGCTCGGTCCTGACCAACAAGTACGCCGAGGGGCTGCCCCACAAGCGCTACTACGGTGGCTGCGAGTACGTCGACGTCGTCGAGGATCTCGCCCGGGACCGCGCGAAGCAGCTCTTTGGCTGCGACATGGTCAACGTGCAGCCTCACAGTGGCGCCCAGGCAAACATGGCGGTCTACCTCGCGGCGGTGAAGCCCGGGGACACCATCCTGGGCATGGACCTGTCCAACGGCGGACACCTCACGCACGGGAGCAAGGTCAACTTCTCGGGACGCCTGTACAACGCCACCAGCTACGGCGTGGATGTGGAGACCGGGCTCATCGACTGGGATGACGTGCGCGCCAAGGCCCACGAGCACCGGCCCAAGATGATGATCTGCGGAGCCTCTGCCTATCCCCGAGCCATCGACTTCGCGAAGTTCCGCACCATCGCCGATGAGGTGGACGCGCTCCTGCTCGCCGACATCGCCCATGTCGCCGGGCTGGTCGTTGCCGGGCTGCACCACGACCCCATCCCGCACTGCGACTTTGTGACCACGACCACCCACAAGACCCTGCGGGGGCCTCGCGGTGGCATCACGATGGCCAAGGCCGAGTGGGGCAAGAAGATCAACAGCGCCGTGTTCCCCGGCATGCAGGGCGGACCGTTGATGCACGTCATCGCGGCGAAGGCCGTGGCGTTTGGCGAAGCGCTGCAGCCGTCGTTCAAGCAGTACGCAAAGCGCGTCATCGACAACGCGCAAGCCATGGGGACCGCCCTCACCGACCGAGGCCTCGATCTGGTCTCTGGCGGCACGGACAACCACCTGGTGCTGGTCTCACTGCTGGGCAAGGAGTTGACCGGCAAGGCGGCGGAGGCGGCCCTGGGCCGAGCCCACATCACGGTGAACAAGAACACCGTGCCCGGCGAGACCCGCTCCCCGTTCGTCACTTCGGGGCTGCGCATCGGCACTCCGGCGCTGACGGCACGGGGCATGGGCACCGAAGAGCTGACCCAGATCGGCGACTGGATCGGCGAGATCCTGGCATCGCCCGACGACGAGGGGCTTCAGACCCGGATCGGGCAGGAGATCAAGAGCCTGTGCGAGCGCTTCCCGCTGTATCCGGCGCGGCTCGCTGCCGCCCGCGCTGCCCTCGGGGTCTGACTCTTGCTCTGCCCCGCCTGCGGCAACACCTCGAGCCGTGTCGTCGACTCGCGTCCCGCGCCGGACGGTGATGCGATCCGCCGGCGGCGAGCGTGTGAGCGCTGCGGGGAGCGTTTCACGACCTGGGAGCGCGTCGAGGAGGTCGTGCCTCTCGTGGTGAAGCGCGACGGACGGCGCGAGCCCTTTCAGCGCGACAAGATCCGCCGCTCCGTCTCCATCGCGACCCGCAAGCTGCCCGTGGCCGCGGACGAGGTCGAGCGCATCGTGGCTCGGGTCTCCGATGCGGTGACGCGGTCGGTGGGCAGCGAGATGAACAGCGAAGACATCGGAGCCGTTGTGATGGTGGAGCTCGCTGCAGTCAACGAGGTGGCCTACGCCCGATTCGCCAGCGTGTACCTGCGCTTCACCAGCCTCGCCGACTTCAAGTCACTCACCCCTCCCGAGGGAGACGGCGCGGACCCGGAGTGAGCGCCACCGACTCGGCGCTGATGCTGCGCGCGATCGAGCTGGCGGCACGCGGTCGGGGCCGCACGGCGCCCAACCCGATGGTCGGCTGCGTGCTCGTGCGCGACGGCGTCGTGATCGGCGAGGGCTGGCACCACGCCTGCGGGCAGTCCCACGCCGAGGTCGCGGCCCTCGCCGAGCTGAGCGACGACGCCCAGGGAGCGACCGCGTTCGTGAGCCTGGAGCCCTGTTGCCACTGGGGCCGCACCCCGCCGTGCACCGACGCGCTCATCCGCAGCGGGATCCGGCGGGTGGTGGTCGCGATGCAAGACCCCGATCCGCGGGTGAACGGGCGAGGCATCGCTACGCTCCGGGCGGCGGGGATCGACGTGCAGGTCGGTCTGCACGAGGACGCAGCCCAGCGACTCAATGAGGCCTACCTCTGCGCGACCCTGCAGCAGCGGCCGTTCGTGACGCTCAAGACCGCCATGACCCTGGACGGCCGCACGGCGACCCGCACCGGCCGCTCGTTTTGGATCACTGGCGAGCCGGCCCGAGCTCACTGCCGCAGCCAACGCGCCGAGAGCCAGGCCATCCTCGTGGGCATCGGCACGGTGCTCGCCGACGACCCGCGCCTCACTTCGCGCGACCCCGCCGCCGCCGCCCGGGGCCTGACCGACCCGATGCGCGTGGTGCTCGACAGCCACCTGCGCACCCCGCCACACGCCGCGCTCCTCGCCGACGACGGCGTCCGCGTAGCCATCTGCACCACCGATGCGTCCATGCACACCGCCCAGGCGGCGCTGCTGTCCGGGCGCGCGGAGCTGATCCCCTGCGGACCGGGCGACCGGGTGGACTTGCGGCGCGCGTTGGCCGAGCTGCGCAAGCGCGAGATCATCGACGTCTTCGTCGAGGGTGGGGCCACCGTGCACGGTGAGCTGATCGACCTCGACCTGGTGGACCGCACCCTGGTCTACATCGCGAGCAAGCTGTTTGGCGGTCAGGACGCAGCGCCCATGGCCCGCGGCCACGGCGTCGCCGATCCGAGCGAGGCACGTCTGCTGACGCCGCCGGTGGTGACCCAGCTAGGCGATGACCTGCTCCTCGAGTCCCGCCGGGCGACCCCGCCCGTCTCCCCCCCTCCCCTCTCGCCGTTCACGCCCCCAGGAGACCCCATGTTTACCGGCATCATCACCAGCGTCGGCACCCTGCAATCCATCAGCGACGTGCCCGCCGGAAAGCGGCTGACCGTGCGCTCTACCTGGAGCGAACCGCGGTACGTGTTGGGCGAGAGCATCGCGATCGACGGCGCGTGCATGACCGTCGTGGCCGCGTCAGGCCCGGACTTCGACGTGGAGGTGTCGCCGGAGTCGCTGGCTCGGACGACCCTGGGCGCTCGCGTCCCCGGCGATCCGGTGAACCTGGAGCGGGCGCTGTGCGTCGGAGACCGCATGGGCGGCCACTACGTGACCGGGCATGTGGACACGACGGGAAGCCTCGTCTCGATTCTGCCCGCTGGCGACTGCCTCACCATGACCTTCTCGGCGGCGGGGGCCATGCGCTACCTGGTGGAGAAGGGCTCCATCGCCATCGACGGGATCTCGCTCACCGTCAACGGCGTCCAGGATGCTGCCGAGACCTTTGACGTCATGATCATCCCGCACACCCAGCAGGAGACATCACTGCGCATCAAGGCGCCGGGTGACGCGGTGAACCTGGAGTTCGATCTTTTGGGCAAGTACGTCGAGCGCATCGCTACGTTCAAGTAGTCACACCGCTGTCCAGAGGTCTTGATGCTCCGCACGTTGGTCTTCGCGCTCGCCCTGACTCCGCTGGCCGCCACCGCGGCGCCGGGGCCCTGCCTGACGCCGCAGCTGCTCGCTCAAATGGAGCCTCCCCGGGAGTTCGCGCCGGCCACGTCCCGAGACAAGGACAGCCGCAACCCCTACGGACTGCCAAACGAGCTGGTCACCGAGGACTTCGTCGTGCGGTGGGGCGACGCCTGGGCACCAAACCAAGAAGGACTCAGCAACGTCGCTGAGGCGCTTCAGGACGCCTGGCAGACGCAGATCGTGGATCTGGAGCACCCTGCGCCGCCGTCCAGCGACAGCTTCCGCATCAACGTCTACATCGGTGATACCGGCAGCGGAGCTCCGTCGGCAGCCGGGGCGGGCGGGTACTTCACGCCCGATGAGGAGGGCTTTCCAATCCTGGTGGTCAGCCAGCAGTCGCTCGACGCGCCCGACTGGACCCGCGTCGTCGCCCTGCACGAGTTCTACCACTCCGTGCAGTGGGGCCTCGACAGCTACAGCTACGACGAGAACTCGCCCGGTGCCTGGTACTGGGAGGCAACAGCGAGCTGGATCCCGTCGGTCACCGACCCGCAGTCGTCCGCGAACGGCACCTTCCTGTTCGGCTTCGCGCTGCTGCCACACCTGTCGCTCGACGCCTTCGACTATCCCGACTCTGGCTCGCTGGACGAGTACCACCAGTACGGCGCCTTCATCTTTCCCACCTTCCTTGACGAGACGTTCAGCGGCCCCGACATCATCCGCGACTCCTGGGTGGAGACCGGCGGCGTGACCGACCCGATCGAGACCCTGCGCGCCCGGCTGGCCGAAGAGGGTGTCGACTTCGACGAGACCTACACCGACTTCATCGCCGCGAACCTCTTCTGGGACTACGCGCAGAGCGATGCCTGGGAGGAGAACGTGCAAGGCGCTGCGCAGGGCTTCCCCAACGCGGACCCCGTGACCTCATGGGTGCCGGCGGGCGGCACCGACGGCGCGCAGACCGCTCCGACGAGCCGCAAGCCGCAGCGATACGGCGCCAACGTGCTGCGCTTCGACCAGCTAGGCGAAGGACCGTGGCTCCTGACTGCGGAGTTTGACGCCCAAGGGTCCCAGGGCTCCCCTGCGGAGTGGGGGATTACGCTGGTGCGAGAGACCGATAACGGGCTCACCTACCAGCGACTCACCCAGCAGGGGCTCAGCGAGGGTCTGGTGCTGGACGACATCGGGGTGGCTGGATTGTCGGTAGGAGCGTGGTCCACCCAGCGCCGCAACGGCGAGCGCTTCGACTGGAGTTGGTCCGTCTCGCCCATGAACAGCGGCGACGATGACGACGCAGCAAACGATGACGACGCAGCAAACGATGACGACGCAGCGGACGACGACGACGCAGCGGACGATGACGACGACGGCGGCTTTGGAGGGACGGGCTGCACCTGCGAGCACGCCCAGCCCGGACCGGCACCCTGGGCGCTGCTCCTGCTCGTGCTCTACGGGACGTTGATTCCCCGGTCGCGGAGACGCTGAGCCGACTCGGCGCGCAGCGTGCCGTCCGGGAAGAGCGCCGCGAACTCCAGATAGAGGGGCTCTGCCTCGTTGACCCTGCCGAGATCCGCCAGCGCCATCACCTTGATGAAGATGTCCTGCTCTTGCTCCGCGGGGGTGCGCCCCACGAGCAGCTCGTTGGCCACCTTGAGCGCACGCTCCGGCTGGTTGTTGAGCACGAGCCCATACGCGAGCGTGTTCCGATAGGCGCGGTTGTTGCGGCTCCCCTTCAGCGCGCGGCGCACCCGGCGCAGCCCTTCGTCCACCGCAGACGCGTTCTCGGGTTCGGCGAGGAAGAGCGCCCAGGCGAGCGCGTTGTCTCCGTCGGCGACCCGGTTGAAGCTGCGCGGATCCAGCCGCTCGAGCTGCCGCAAGGCATCCACCGCCACGTCGGGGCGGTCGACCTCGAACGCAGCCTGGACCTTGAGCGGCAGGATGTTGGGATCGTCGCCAGCGAGGGTCTCGAGCTCTTCGAACGCCTCGTCGCTCTCCCCTGCCTGCAGCAGCACCAGCACCTTGAGGTAGCGCATGCCGTCGGAGTCCGGCAGCTGGTTCGTGAGTCGGCGCGCCGTGGCGCTCGCTCGGTCGAGCTCTCCGGCTTCGACAGCGCTGACCACCGCGCGGATCTCCCGGGCCGGCATCCACAGGGACGTCTGCCAGATCCGCACGCCCACGATCGCAAGCGAGACCACAAACGCCGCGGCCAGGACGCCCGACGCGCCGTGGGCCACCCACTTGAGAGGTCGCTCCGCCCGCTCGTCGAGCAGGGCCGCCGGCCACAAGACACCGACGAGCACGCCCGCGAGGAAGCCGCCCAGGTGCCCGGCCCAGTCCACCGCCGGCATCAGCGACATCAGCGCGACCGCGAACACGAAGAACCAGATGTCGAGGCGGAAGGAGTCGCGGAACGCCTTGGGGATTCGGTCTCCGTACCGGATGCCAAACGCGGCGATGACGCCCAGCAGTCCGAGGATGGCCCCAGATGCGCCGAGCGAGTTCACGCCGTTGAGCCACATCGACAGGGCCCCGCCGCCGATGCCACCGCCCACGTACGCCGCGATCCAGGCCGAGCGCCCGTGCACGTTCTCGACGATGCGCCCCAGGAAGAAGAGGATGAAGGCGTTCCCAGCGAGGTGTAGGACCGAGCCATGCAGGAACGTCGCGGACACCAGCCGCCACCACTCCCCGCGCAGCACCGCCGAGCCGTCGAGCCACCCCATGCGGTTGCCCAGGGCCTCCATGACCAGCTGGTTGGGCAGAGACATGTCGATAGGCAGCAGGAAGATCAGCGGCCAGCCGAACGCCAGCTGCACCAGGTAGAACCAGACCAACAGCGCGACGACCCCCGCCGTCAGGTACGGGAACGCGACGACACGGTCCACGAACTGATTGGCCGCGCGCCCCTCCTCGGGGCTCAGGGGGCTCCAGCGCCGCAGGCGCTCGTGGTGGACGAGGCGCGGACGGGTGGGACGCTGGGAGGGGTTGCTCATGGGGGGCGCGAGGATAAGCCTCCCCCCGCCGCCCCGCCAGCGGTGGGCCGGCGTAGACTTCCGCGTCGTGCCTCGCTTCCTCAGCCGTAGCTCCACCGCCAACCGCCTCGTGGCCGTCCTGGCGGTGTCCGTCGTCCTGCCGGGGCTGGTGCTCGCCTGGTACGGAATGCAGGCGGTGCTCCAGGAAGACGAGCTGTATCGCGCCACCCTGCGCACCCGGGCCGAGGGCCTCGCCAACGCGCTGTTCCGCGACCTCGGCGACCGCATGCGCCGCACTGTGGTCCGGCTCGACGAAGCGACCTCGGCCGCCGCGCCGTCCTGGACATCCGACCCCGACCGCGCAGCCACGATTCTGCGGGAGAGCGAGCCCCTGATCGCCGGCGTGTTGGTGCTCGACGCGGGCGACAAGCTGCGCTTCCCCCAACAGGTCGCCACCTCGCTCGTGGACCGGATCGGCGGTCAGTCCGCGGCCCGGGGCTATCTGCGGCCCTTGCTGCGCGACGGCGAAGAGCTGGAGCGCCAGGGCCGCTGGATGGAGGCCGCAGCCGCGTACCGCACCGCCATCGACGCCGTGCCCGGACAGCGCGGTCGCGGCGTCGCTCGGCTCGCCATCGCGCGGTGTCTGCTCAAGGCGGGGGAGAACGAGCGCGCGCTCACCGAGTACGACGGTCTCGCCGCAGACCACGTAGACGACCGGGATCTCGAGGACTTCCCCATGGCGCTCCTCGCGGAGCTGCAGGCCAGCATCGCGCTGCAGAGCCTCGACCGGGATGAAGAGGCCGCCCAGCGCTTGCTCACGCTGCTCGATCGCCTGCTGACCGGGCGCGGGACCTACGGCGGATACGGAGAGACGGCCATCGCGCATCGGGCGCTTAACCTGCTCGCCGGAGGGCTGGACGCAGCGCTCCCCCGCGGACGACGGCCGGACCTCGGCAGCATCCGCAAGCGCGTCACTGCCCTGTCGGAGAAGCAGGCCGAAGAGGCGCTGGTGTTGGGCCTCCTGCCAACGCTGTCCACCGACTCGCTCGTCTCGGACGTGCGCCCCCGCCACTTTCAGCTCCACACCGCCACCGTGGACGAGCGCGTGCTCCTCTTCGCTCGTGCGTGGTGGGACCGGGGCGACGCAGCCCGCCGCATCATCGTGCACCTCGACGACGAGGCGCTGCGCGGCGAGATCGGCTCTGCGCTGCTGACCGCGGCCCGGGCCCGCCCGGAGTTCCAGATCCAGCTCGTGCGCTCCGGGCTCGACATCACCGAGGGCGCACAGGCGGACTTCAGAGTCGTGCGCCCGCTGGAGCCCTGGCTCCCCGGCTACTCGCTGGTGGTCTCGGGCTCCGACGAGGTGCTGGTGGGTCCGTCGCGCAAGCAGCAGCGGGTGGTCCGGCTGGGCATGATCGCCGGTCTGTTCGTGATCATCATCGTGGGCATCCTCGTCATCGGCCGAGCCGTGAGCCGCGAGATGGAGATCGCGCGGCTCAAGTCCGACTTCGTGAGCAACGTCTCCCACGAGCTCCGCACTCCCCTGACCACCATCCGGATCATGGCTGAGATGCTCGCGCTGGGCGCCGTGCCCGCCGGTCCGAAGCAGGAGGAGTACTTCCGCAACATCGTCTCGGAGTCCGAGCGGCTCTCGCGCTTGATCAACAACGTGCTGGACTTCGCTCGCATCGAGGAGGGCCGCAAGAAGTTCAGCTTCGGGATGGGCGACATCGGCGACACCGTCTACGAAGTCGAGCGCATTACGGGCGACTACGTGCGAAGCGAGGGGTTCGTGCTGACCTGCGATGTCGCGGACGACCTGCCCGCGACCGCCTTCGATCGGGACGCGCTGATCCAGGCGCTCATCAACCTGATGAGCAACGCGGTGAAGTACAGCGGCGACGACAAGCGCGTCGAGATGGGAGCCCGGATGGAGCGTGATAGCATCGCCATCTGGGTGCGGGACCACGGTCCTGGCATCGATGAGAGGGACATCCCCCACCTGTTCGAGAAGTTCTATCGGGGGGGAGACCACATGACCCGCGAGGTGCGCGGAGCGGGCCTCGGGCTGAGCATCGTGCACCACATCGTGTCGGCACACCGAGGGCGCATGCAGGTGCAGAGCACCCTGGGCGTCGGCTCCACATTCGAGATCCTGATTCCTGTGTCCACCGTGGCTGAGTTGTCAGAGTTCGAGGTCAAACGATGAGCAAGCAGAAGAAGAAGCTCCTGATCGTCGAGGACGAGCGTCAGATCAGGGAGAGTCTCAGCGACTTCTTCCACCTCCAGGGCTACGACGTACTCGCGGCGGCCACCGGCGACAAAGGCCTCGAGATGGGCCTCGCCAGCAAGCCCGACCTGATCCTTCTCGACATCATGCTTCCGGGCATGCACGGCTACGACGTCTGTCGAAACCTTCGCGAAGACGGCTACTTCGGGCCTGTCCTCTTCCTGACCGCCAAGGGCGAAGAGGTGGACAAGCTCACCGGCTTTGACGTGGGAGGCGACGACTACGTCACCAAGCCCTTCTCGCTGCTGGAGCTGCACGCCAGAGTGCGGGCGCTGCTGCGACGCGCGGAGAAGGAAGAGCCCGACGAGGACGCATACGCCTGGGCCGACATCTCGGTCAACTTCACGACCTACGACCTGTCGGTGGACGGCGCGGCGGTCCGACTCAGCGCCAAGGAGATGGAGCTGCTGCGCTTCTTGGTCCAGCATCGCGGCCAGGTGCTGTCCCGCGACGTCCTGCTCGACAAGGTGTGGAACTACGATTCGGAAGTGAGCACGCGGACCGTGGACACCCACATCCTGAATCTGCGCCGCAAGCTGAACGACCGGCCGCCCAATCGCTTCATCCAGACGGTGCATGGCGTGGGGTACAAGTTCGTCGGCGGGCTGTGATGAAGCGGTGCGTCGCGCTGCTCGGCGCGATCTGCCTGCTGAGCGCAGGGCCCGCCATTGGCCAGCAGGCCCCCTCTCCTCGCGATGTCATCGCCGACGGGCTCTACCTCGAGTCGGGCATGGGTGACTACGCCGCCGCGGCGGACCGGTACTCCCAGGTGGCCGACGACACCTCCGCGCCGGGCCACCTGCGCGCCGAGGCGATGCTGCGCATTGGCCTGGCCCGTGAGCGGTTGGGAGAGGTGGCGCCGGCAGAGACGGCGTACAGACGGCTCCTCGAGGAGCTGCCGGGCACCCGCTGGGCTGAGGACGCTCGGTCACGCATGCAGAGCATCGAGGAGGACCGCAAGCGGGTGCGGGTGCTGCCGGTGGCCTACACCTTCGCGTTCGATACGGGCGGGGTGTTTCACGCGCGCACTCGCTCCCACAAGGGCTCCATCGCCCACGAGGTGTTGGAAGACGAGTCCGGCCGGCATGAGGTGGCGTCCTGGCGCACGTACGTCGTCGCCCGCGAAGACGACCTGACCCAGGTCGGGTTTGAGAACGTGGTCGTGCAGGGGCGGCTCCAGATCACGCTGCGGGCCGTCACCTTCCCCGCCCACCTCATCTTCTTCCTCGTGGACGCCGACGGTCGCCGATTCGGCACCGGCACGCAGGTGGTGCGGCCGGAGGAAGGGTGGCGCACGCTGAGTTTCTCGGCGGCGGACTTCACGGACCGCGCGAGCGAGCAGACCTACCGCGCCGAGGCGATCACCAACCTGTGGATGCAAGACGTCACGGGCTACAGCAGCACGGACCGGGGCGAGAACATCATCTGGATCGACGCGCTGACCCTGGAGTGAGTAGGCACTCACTCGCCCTTGACGAGTGCGCGGGGCGGGACCTACTGTGCCGCCACAACGAGAGGTAGGACTCCTACCCCGTATGGAGGCGCAATGCGCGACTTGGTTCGCATCATCACCACCTGCCTGTCCGTGACCGTCCTCGTGATGGCGCTGGCGGGTCCCGCATCCGCGGGTGATGTGCCGCTGCCGCCGCCGCCCCCGCCCCCGCCGCCGACCCTCTAGAGCGCAGACAAGCCGCTCTCCTGCGCGGGGGTCTCCGTTCGATGTCCGTAGTCGTGTTGAAGTTTGGCGGCTCGTCGGTCGCCACGCCGGACCATCTGCGCGCGGTGGCAGAGCGGGTGACGCGGCTCAAGGCCCAGGGACACCTCCCCGTGGTCGTCGTCTCAGCGATGGGCAAGACCACCGACGGCCTGCTCGGTCTGGCCAGCCAGGTGTCCGGCAAGCCCCATCGACGCGAGCTCGACATGCTGCTCTCCACCGGGGAGCGAATCTCCATGGCCCTCCTAACGATGGCGATCCGCGATCACGGACACGAAGCCTTGTCGCTGACGGGCTCACAAGCGGGGATCATCACCACCACCGAACACAACCAGGCACGGATCATCGAGGTGCGGCCGATTCGGGTGCACGAGGCCCTGGAGCAAGGCCGCATCGTGATCGTCGGCGGGTTCTCCGGCGTGTCCACGGACAAGGAGGTCACCACCCTCGGTCGCGGGGGCTCGGACACCACGGCGATCGCACTGGCCGCTGCACTCTCGGCGGACGAGTGTTGGATCTGCTCGGACGTGGACGGCGTCTACACCGCGGACCCCAGGGTCGTCTCCGACGCGCACAAGATCGACGAGCTATCCCACGGTGAGGTGCTGGAGATGGGACTGCGCGGCGCCAAGGTGCTCGCGCCGGAGGCCATCGACTATGCGCGCCGCCACGGGGTGACCCTGCATGCCCGGGCATCGTTCACGGACGGGCGCGGCACGGTGATCACGAGCCGCCCCACCCCAGGCACGGGCCGCGCCGTCTCCGTCACCGCGGACCGAGCCTGCGTGCCGGTGTCCATCGAGGCCACCGCCCCCGAGATCAGCGCGTTCTTCGCGTGGCTTCACGACGAGGGCGTGCGGTACAAGGACGCCCGTCGGGAGGTCCGCCAGGGGCGCGCCACCGCCCACTGCGTGCTCGACACCCTGAACACCCCCGACGGCGGCGGCAAGGTCGCCCAGTGGTGGGCTGGCCGGAGCGGGCAGTGCGAGATCCACGACGATCTGCGCACCGCCACGATCATCGGCGAAGGCATCGCGGAGCAGGCAGCGGTGTGGGACCTCGCGGCTGCCGCCCTTGCGCGCCTCGGCGTCGTGAGCCCGTGCATCACCGGCAGCTCCTGGGGGCTGACCGCTGAGGTCCCCGTGGACCGCCTGGACGATGTCGTCCGGGCCTGGCACTCGCTGCTCCCGGCCTGATTTCTACGTGGAGTGTGGCGGCGCCGTCGGTCGGGGCCCTGTCCCGAGCATGCGCTGCAGCCAGCGGCGCACTTCTTCGGGGTCCATGAACGCGAGGTACAGGACACACGAGGTGACCGAGAAGGTGCCCACGGGCATCGTTACGTAGATCGTCAGGTGGAAGAGGACCCCCATGGGGATCAGCCACTTGCGGGCGGGCGCGAACCACATGCCCAGCGCGATTCCGTACTCCAGGAGCACCGTGGCGATCGACGAGACCACCATCAGCTCATCGAAGAGCGGGATCCGCATGCCCTCGTGGGAGCCGTAGTAGAAGTAGAAGATCTGCTGGAGTCGCGAACCTGAGAGGAAGGCGACGTTGGTCTTGTCGATGGCGCCCCAGAAGTAGACCAACGCCAGTTGGAGACGAATCAGCGCCAGCGGCCACAAGACCCCGCGCTGGGGATCCGGATCCCTCCGTCCGCGGTCCTGGCGCTGAAGCGCGAGCCAGCGATCGACCGAGAGCGAGCGCCCGTTCGGCATCAACGCAAGCAGGCAGACCGCCATCATCAGCAGGTAGCTGTGCGCGTGCACGTACGGGCCCTTCATGCCCAGATGGACGCCGTAGTAATGGTACGCCACGACGAGGCAGAGCCCCGCGGTCGCCGTGGCCACGCGGGAGAACAGCCCAGCAGCCATCAGCCCGGCGGACACCACCAGCACCAGCCCGAAGAGCTGACGCACTGGATCGTGGTCGCGGTACATGCCCGCACCGGCGGCGTACTCCGCCCAGATGAGCAGCCCCAGCGCGATGCGGAGCAGACCGATGCTGTGGGTAGAGCCTTCCCACAGCAGCAGCTCGCGAAACCGCCTCATCGGCCCGGCTCCGGCCGGCACAGGTCCTCGCTGAGCTCCCACTTGCCCCACCCGCGGCGCACATGCCCGCAGCGGCGTCGATAGCGCAGCACCGTGTCTTCCCCCAGGGTGCGGCACAGCGCCCGACCTGCCTTCTCTGCATCCTTGCGCTTGTCGAGCATCCGCCGCCCCCGGCCCGGGAAGGTAGAGAACGTGAAGCCCTCGGTCTCCCAGCGGGACACGGGCGTCCAGACGCCATCGGTCTCCTGCTCGTAGAGGACCTTGCACGTACGCACGGCACGCGTGCCGTACATGCGCCACTCGCGGATGTACTGGCTCTCACCACCGAAGACCTGTCGATACACCGGCCCCGAGAGCATCCACAGGGCGACCGCCACGAAGAGCAGGGCTCGAATGAGGGGAAGCCGACCATCGCTGAGTGGGGGTTGGGTCACTGTGGTTCCTGCTCGAGGAGCACGCCCAACAGTTGGCTGATCATCCCCAGCCGCGCCCGGGCGTCGGCGTCGGTGGGGTCCAGTTCGAGGGCCTCTTTGTAGGACAGCGCGGCCTTGAGCCACATGTCCCTTCTCTCAAAGGCCTCGCCCAGCGCAAACAGAAACGCCCGATGCTCAGCGGGGTCGGTGAAGATGGCGCGGTACAGCGGCGCGGGGCCCGTGCTGGCCGTGAGCAGCATCTCGAAGTTGTCTTCGCTGGTGCGGCGGTGCAGGTAGCGCGGCGCGTTGAACTCGATGCGCACGTTGTCGTCGGTGTTGAGCGGCGCCCCGTCCGCGACGTCGAGCACTGCCTCGCGGCCCATCAGGACGAAGGTGAGCAGGTCGAAGGGGTCCCGCACGCCGATGCGCTGCAAGTCGTCGCGGACAGCGGGGTCCTTCAGGGCGGCGGCCAGATCGCTGGGCATGGCGGCGAGGGGCTTCTCCGATCCCAGCAGGATGACGTCGGCGTCCTCGATGGTCGAGAGCAGGACGACGTGGGGGTAGACCTCGCTAAACGTCGCGAGCAGCGAGCGGAGGTCATCGGGGCCCATCCCGTAGATCTGCATCCACTGCACGAACACTCCGCCGTCCGACAGGCGGCTCTTCCCCAGCTCGAGGAACTCCTTGGTGAACAGGTTGCTCACCCCAGTGATCCAGGGGTTGCTGGGCTCGTTGATGATGACGTCGTAAGGGTCGTCGACCAGCACGAGGTGGTTGCGGGCGTCGTTGGGAATGCAGACGACGCGCGGATCATCGAGGGGGCGGCCGTTGACCTCGTCGAAGAAGTGGCTCGCCTCGATCACCGCCGGCTCGATCTCGAGGATGTCGATGCGCTCGAGATCAGCGTTCAGGGTGACGGACCCAGCGGTGATTCCCGAGGCCTGGCCGACGACGAGGACCTCGCGGGCGGCGGGCCGGAACAAGAACGGCAGGTGCCCGAGCAGCACTTGGGTGGGCAGGTCGTCCTTGGTGCTCGCGTCGACTTTGCCGTTGTTGGCGAGCCAGAGGTTGCCCGTGCCCCGGCTCCGCGCGACGGTGACCACCGAGGTCGTGCCCTCCTCGTAGAACAGGACCTCAAAGTCGGACAGCGCGAAGTTGCGCACCGCCTCGTGGCTGTAGTCGGGGAGGTCGCTGACGTACTGGTACATGCCGGCGCTCATCAGCAGCGGATTCCATGGGGGCCGCACGGCGAGCGTCACCACGACACCGACGAGCAGAGCCGCGACCGCCGCGGCCCGGCGTGGCTGAGCGATGGCCAGCAGGAGAACGACGCCGGCGGCCAGGAGCAGGTCGAGGGTGATGCCGAGCAGGATCGTGTTCTGGATCCCGGCGAACGGGATGAGCAAGAAGCCCGCCGCGAGGGAGCCGACCACCGCGCCCAGGGTGTTCCAGACGTACAGGTGCGCCACGTCCCGAGCGACCGCGCCGGGGGTGGTGGCGACAACCTTCGCGGCAAACGGGAACAGCAGCCCGATGCAGAACGTGGCCGGGGCCATGATGAGCAACGCGAGACCCGCCTCAGCCACGGCAAAGAGCCCGTCGGCGCCTCGGAACGCCGCGAAGAGGTCGACGTACCAAAACGGCATCATCGGGAAGAGGTGGTTGGTGGTGAACGCCGCGAGGCCCGCTGCGGCGAGCGCGCCTGCGATCCAGCGCACAGGTCGTGCTCCGGGCCGATCGACCCGCCCGGAGCCAAAGAACGCGCCGCTGGCGGTGCCGGCGAGGAACGCCACGAGCATGATCGTGAAGGCGTAGACCGAGCTCCCCAAGATCAGCGTGAGGAAACGCGACCACGCGACCTCGTAGATCATCGTCGCGGCCCCGCTCACCGCCATGATCCAGGGGATCATGCGACGGATGCGGCGGGCGGACACCGGATCGGCGCGGTCGGGGTCCGGGGTGATGTCGAGCAGCGCGTCTTGCTCGGCGCTCTCGGCCCGGTCATCGCTGACCTGAGGAGCGCCGTGGCGGCGCAGCACCGACGCGCCCCAGATGATCGCGCAGACGCCGATCGCCAGGTTGGTGGATGCGGCGAGGCGCTCGGAGTTGGTGACCCCGAGGGCGGGCAGGAGGATGAAGCCCGTCGCCCAGGTGCCGAGGACGGCACCGGCGGTGTTCGCGGCGTAGAGCAGGCCCGCCCGCGTGCCCAGTCCGGACATCCGCACGGTCACGAAGCGGACGAGGATGGGCAGGGTGGCGCCCATGGCGGCGGTGGGCAGCAAGAGCAGGCTACCCATCAGGACGAGGTGGGCGAGCTGACTCGTCCAGAAGTGCACGGTGCTCGCCTCGAACAAGCCCGCGTAGACAGCGGTGGCACCCTTGACGAGCAAGGGGAACGCGAGCGCGTAGAGCCCGATGAAGATCTCGAGCAGCCCGTAGGTGCGCAGCAGGTCAGGGCGGCGGTCGACGAAACGGCCCGCGATGGCCGCGCCGATGGCGAGGCCGAGCATGAACGCCGAGAGGACCGTGGCGATGGCGAGCTGAGTGGCGCCGAAGACCAGGGTCAGCCGGCGCATCCACAGGACCTCGTAGAGGAGGCCGGTGGCGCCGGACAACATGAACAGCGCAAGCAGTGGGACGAGCGGCCGAGTCGAAGGGTCGGGCTCGACCGCGCTCAGAGCGGACTCGGACACGAGCGATGCCGCCGGGCGGCTACTCGTCGTCAGACGACGGCTGGGTGGTCTCCACCGGGGTCGCGGGCGCCTCCGGGGCCACCTCGTCGATGACCTCCTCGACCTCCTCCGCCGCCTCTGTGGCCGTCTCCTCGATCTCCTCGACCGCCTCTGTGGCCGTCTCCTCGATCTCCTCGACCGCCTCTGTCCCCGTCTCCTCGACCGCCTCTGTGGCCGTCTCCTCGATCTCCTCGACCTCCTCGACCGCCTCTGTCCCCGTCTCCTCGACCGTCTCGACCGCCTCTGTGGCCGTCTCCTCGATCTCCTCG
>Ga0222662_1000881_pt1 | contig 18278 bp, 11 predicted proteins | sample AntAcemetagen600_FD_179821 | JGI IMG/M metagenome (GOLD analysis project Ga0222662, IMG submission 179821) | Saline water microbial communities from Ace Lake, Antarctica - #600 | ecosystem: Environmental > Aquatic > Non-marine Saline and Alkaline > Saline | place: Antarctica: Ace Lake...
GCGGACTGACCGAAGTTCGGGATCGAGCCTGATCGGGCCGACGACGTTGTGCTCATTGGCCTCGCGTCGCGCCTCTTGGCGAAGCCTCGAGACCTCACGTTGTTCAGCTTTTTTTCGAAGCACGTCAAAGATTCGGCGCTGATCGGCGGTGAGGCCTTCAGGCTCGGCGGGTGGTTCTGGCTCGTCTTCGAATCGGATCTCGGCCGTCTCAATCTCGATGCCGGTCCCCAGATCACGGGTGACCGTCACCCCGCCCCGTTGGAATGCGATTCGTCCGTCGAGGAGGAATCGAGGCCGCGACTCCGAAGTGGTGGTCCGAGTGAGTTGGGTTGATTCGCCCGACTCACGATCGAAGAGAACGAGGTCGCCATCACGACTGGTGATCATGAGGTCGCGAGCGTGATTCCAATCGCCCGCGGGAATCAGGCCGTCGGCCTCGACATCGGAGAGCACGGTCTCTTCGCCGGTGATCGGGTCGATCCGAATCAGATCACGTTCGGAGGTCTCACCACGACGCCTTGAAAAGACGATCCCCGACTTGTCAACGCTCCAACGCGGACGCTCCGGCGCGGCACCGATCCACGCCGGGTCCGACATGATCATCTCGAGCGTCATTGGTTCGGCGATCGGGAGGGGGGGGGTGTCGCCGGAGTTCTGGGCGGCGAGTAGAACGATGGTGAGGAGGAGTGGCATGGGAAAATCGTACGCGGATGGACGGTCGTTGGTCGACCCTTGCGGGTGAGACGGGGCACTCAGCCCTTTCCGACGTCGAGAGGTTGGCTTCGGAGGGTTCTCTTTGCCTTCTGGTGTGGCCATCCACGCGTTCCAGCACAGCCACATCCGTTCAACGAGTAGGATCGTGGATCCTCTGACGGAATCTTTATGACCGAACCGCTCCAGACAGAACCACTTTCGGCTCGACGCCGCATGCTCATCCTGGTGGCCATGACCGGGTCGCTGTCCATGATCATGATGGATACGACGGTGGTGGGCGTCGCGCTCGCCGCGATTGGCCGTGATCTGGGTCTGGGCGAATCGGGTCTGGCCTGGGTGGTGAATGCCTATCTGCTCGCGATGGCGACGTTGATCGCGCTGGGTGGGCGGTTGGGTGACATGATCGGCAAGAACCGGGCGTTCTCGATTGGCGTGACGATCTTTGCCGGAGCGAGTCTCTGGTGCGGCTTGTCGACTTCGGGCTGGATGCTGATCTCGGCTCGGGTACTTCAAGCGGTGGGCGCCGTGCTAATGCAGCCTGCTTCCAGCGCCATCGTCATCTCCACGGCGACGCCGGGCCGTGAAGGCCGGACCATGGGGATCTACATCGGAATCTCCATGCTCTCGCTGGCCATTGGTCCCGTGCTTGGGGGGGTGATTACCGATCGGTTTGGCTGGCATTGGATCTTCTTCATCAACCTGCCGATCGCCGCTTTGGCGCTTGTGCTGGCCGCCATCGCGAAGCCCCCCGCAATTCGATCTGCCGAGCGGCGGATCGACGGGCTCAGTGTGGTGCTGTTGGTGTTGTCGCTGCCATTGTTGATTGGTGGTATCCAGCAGGCGGGCTCGTGGGGGCTCGGACAGCCACTGGTACTGGGCATGATCACCGCCGGGTTCTTCGGTCTGGCAATGTTCCTCCGTCGACAGGCCCGGGTCGATGATCCGGTCTTCCATCTAAAACTTTTACGGGATCGTGGATTCCTCGCCGACGCGTTGATGCTGGGACTGATGCAGTTCGCCCTCACTGGAACGGTGATCCAACTCTCCGTGATGTTGCAATCAACCTTTGAATTGAATCCGGAGCAAGCCGGTATCGCGACGTTGCCGCTGATGATTCCGGTGTTGTTATTCGTCCAAGTTTCCGGCCGACTCTACGACCGGTTCGGAGTCCGACGCCTCGCCGTTCCGGCGGCCGCGGCAGCCTCATCCGCGGTCGTACTGCTCGGCGTGGGGGCGATTCAAGTATCGATGGGCCTCTTGATCACCGGGATGGTCTTACTTGGGATCGCGATTCCTTTTGTGAACATGCCCGCGAATACTGACGGCATGAGTCGGAACGAAGGCGTGAATCGAGGGCAGGCATCGGGCGTCCTTCAGACGTTCCGTATGGTTGGTTCAACGCTGGGGATCGCGTTGACCACGTCGGTCATCGGCATGGTGAGCCGACAAGCGCCGGGTGACGGGATCGACCGTTGTCCGGACGTTGATCCGGAACTCTTGGCGCGGGCGTCAAAAGGGAATCTCAAGGACCTGGCGGCGTTGGTGGAATCAGCGCCCGAAGCCTGTATCGCCTTTGTCCGCGAGGAGATTGCTCGCGGCATCGGCTGGGGGTTCATGATTGCCGGGTTGGTGGCGTCGTTGGCAACCATCGCGGCCTTGTGGTGGACGCCAAAAAAATCGCAGGCTTCCGAGCCGCGCGAGCCATCTGCCTAGCCAACGAGTTCCTTCGGTCGCCAGGTTCCAAGATGTTCGATCTCCCCATCGGCCCAGCAAGACCAGCTTGAAGCGGCGATCCGAAAACTCGAGAGAGTCGCGGTCGGGCATCGGAGCGGACGTCCCGCAAGCTCGCTTGAGAACGCTTCGATTCCCGGGTTGTGCGCGACGACCAGAAGGCGTCGGACATCTGCGGCGGAGGTGGCGATGATCGAAGCGATCGTCTCCGGCGTGGCCAGGTAGAGATCTTGGGTTCGAAGAACGGGGATCGACCAGCCGGTGGCCTCTAAGAGTCGATCGACGGTCTCGGAGGTCCGGCACGAATCCGATGCGACAATTCGATCGGGACGAAGGTCCGATTCGACGCAGAAGCGTCCCATCCTGGCGGCCGCCTGGATTCCCCGCGGATTCAATGGGCGGTCATGATCGGCGAGGCCCGGGACGTCCCAGGAACTCTTCGCGTGTCGGAGGAGAAGTAGTTCGAATTGATGGTCGCCCATGATTTCTCTCTTTGAGGCGTAAGTTCAGGGAACACAGGGGCCCCAGGCGCCGATCAGGATGCCGACGTCGCCACCGTCCACGAATCCATTTCCGTCGAGATCGCCTTCGCAGCTTCCCATTGCAGTCAGGATGATCTCGAGATCGAGCCGGTTGATCCCGCCATCGTAGTTGAGATCCTCCGCCGCGAAGTGGGATGTTGGATTACAGGTGGTGGCGGTGCCGTCGGAACATTCGACGCTGAATCCGAGCGGCATGCGATCGTTCACAAAGCAGAAGTAGTGCTCGTAATCGTGAACCACCACGGGATTCGCGGCCATCGTCGAGGCGTGTCCGCCCGCATCGAGCGTTGAGATCGCCAGATCAACCTGGCTGTTCAGATAGGCAGTGTTCCCCCGGAGATTTGGCTGGCCGAAGGAGATTTCGGACGCCTCGGCGACCGTGGGGTCGGTCTCGATCGCGATCGAGAAATTCTTATTGCCCAGCGCAGCGCCGTCGGCGAAGACCGTGGCCCAGGCGATCATTCCAAAACAATTCTCCATGTCGGAACTCTGAGGATTCCAGCAAGTCAGGCAGATGTTGGCGTCGGTATTGGGAACGCACAGGGTCTCGTAGCACGCCACGTTGCGGTAGGCCATCAGAATGGATGCGTCGAGGTAGTACTGCTGGAGGCAGTCGGCCACGTACATGGTCTGGGTTGCACCGTTGGGAAGTGGGCAGGGAATTCGAAACTCTTCCGGGTGCGAGGAGTGAAGTCGCATGGGTAGAAACGCCGTGAGACTGATCTGTAGTCTGGCACCCCGTGAGGCGTTGTGGGCATCGACGATGCCGCGGATCGTCTGCAGTGCGGTGAAGTAGGCCGGGACGTCTGCGGGAGTCGTCGGTTCGAAGTCGATCCACATTTCGAGGTGGCCATCGAGTTTCGAGGCGAGATAGTTGGCATCAGACGAATCGAGGTTTGCAACGTAATTGACGATGGCTTGGGCGTTCACCACGCCGCAGTCGGGACCGGTGCACCCGATCATGGAGAATCCGGGCGATACCCGGACGGTGGTCGGGAGCCCCGCGAAGTACCTGATCGCGGCGGTGAATCCATCGGTGTAGTGAATGAAGTACCCGTCGCTGCAGTCCTTGTAGATTGTGCCGCCGAGCCCCGCGGCGGGATCAGCGATGAAATCTTTGAACTCCTTCCACGCGTTATTCGATGATGGCTCTGCGGCCTGTCCGAAGGCGGTGTTGTTCCAGACGACGATTCCCTTGTCGTCAACCGCGGCCGTGGCGACATTCGCGGCGGTGGCGAGGCCGATCGGGATGACGGCGGTGACGACGGTGCGGATGAGGCAGATGAGGCGATCGAATCGCATGGCGGGACTCCAGTCTTGAAGCGAATGAACGTCGGTATCGACATCATCGGCGGGAATCCACGCGCACACGCATTGAATCAGGCTTTGGGCGGGAATCGTGGGCTGGGTCGGGCGTCGGGTTTGCAGTTGCCCCAAAGCCGAGCGCAGAACGCTGATGTCGGCATCGCCGGTGATATTATCGCCGCGGGGACGGCCCGATCGGCCGCGAGTGACAGTCCCTGTACAACGCCGCCAAGCAGTCAATCACCATCGAAGTCGGCGAGAAGGTTTTTGTTCCGGCTTTCTCTTGCGAGTCAAAAGCAACCCCGCGGGCGACCAGTATTACTTTAAAAGCTTCTTTTTCATGGCCCGGTATTCTTTGTACGACGCGTTCAATTGAGAATTGAACTCCTCATATCTAGGCAGCCGGTGCCCTTCAAAGTGCTGCATGAGCACCAATAAAAACCCCCGGTCTGACTGACGGAGAGATTTCCAGATGGGAGGGTTTGTGGCCAGGCAATCGAGGAACGCATAGAGAGGCTCTCGACGGAAGCAGTCGGTCGGGCACACCCAGCGATAACCGACGCCGATGGTTGGATCACTGAGGTTTCGGACCGTATGCCACACGTACGGGGGATTCCAAAGAACGTCACCCGGCTTAAGCACGGTCTCCCATCCGGGAACGTGCTTGAAGACTGGGAATGCATCGTAGTTCGGCGCAAACGGATCAAAGAACGGTTCGTCCTTTCGGTGGGTTCGGTATTCGCTCCGGGTCGCCGGTGGATCGATGGCCGATGTAAAGGCACTGGGATAGAAGATCCAGTGCTTCTCGCCCGTGACTTGGATGAAGAGGTTCGCATCATTGGCGTTGTGAAGATGGGTCGTGGGCGACGTAGAGTTTCCGATGAAAGTTTGAAAACCCTGGTCGATGTTGATTGACCTCGAATTACGTCTTGCTCGCAACCATTTGAGATCGAGGTCGCAGAGTCTTTCTGGATGCCGCTGTAGCAGTGCGTAGAAACGGAGATAGTCGTTAAATCCAGACTCGATTCGCGAAAGGCTGGCTTTCAAGGTTGAGAAGCCACGATCGCCTAAGACGAGATCATCGCCATGTTTTTCGGAGAGAAATGAGAGGTTCCACGTCTTGCAACATGGCCAATCAAGTGCAGCGCCTTCTAGGACAACCGGAATTCCGGTCTTCTGATAATCACGTCGAAAATCAGCGATGGAAATATCTTTGACTCGGTCAACTGGTTGAAGAGGAATGGGCTCCGAGGCCTTGAGGCTGGAGTACATCCGGTCGAGAAGTTGACGGCGACGCTTCGAACGCGACTTGAAGATTCTATTCAGGCGGTCAGCACCGAAGAGATGCTGCGTGACCTGATCAAGCCCATACTGGAGGCGGTCAGCCCGGACGATTGGCGTGCTTGGAGTTTTGGATTGGAACACGAAAGAGATCCTCCAGTCCGATTACGTAAGAGAGCATGTGGCAGTGATCCAGCGTTAAAAGTCGCGCGAGATCAAGTTGGTACATGAAAATACCGCGTGTACTCGGTCTGAAGCATTCTTTTTGTGGCCGGTCTCGTTGATGGGACCAGAAACCCGCGAGCAGATGATTCGCTTCCGTGACGTCGTCTCTGGTTTCGACCGGAATGACAGTCGATGCCGAAATCATCGACGGGAATCGTCGTTGACTCAAGGGGAATTTGAATCATGGTGGGGCGGGAAACGACGAACCAGTCGGGCGTTAGGGCGCGCAGTCGCCCCACGCGGCGAGGAGGAGGCCGATGTCGGCACCGCTGGTCGTTCCATCACCGTCGAGGTCGCCACGGGAACTGCCCCAGGCCGCGAGCAACAATCCCAGGTCGGCGCCGCCGACGATGCCATCACCATTGAAGTCTGGCGGGCATGGGATGGTCGGGGGACGGTAGCGGAGCGGTTGGCTGCTCCATCGAATCGCCAATAAATCTCCGGTGACCGGATCGACGGTGAGCGAGACGATCGGTCCGGCGGTCTGATCGAAGAGTTCGACGCTGGTCGGCACACCGTTCGCATCGAACTTGAGAAGTCGGATCCATTGATGCACAAAATCGGCGAAGAAAATGCCTCGCCATTCCACGGGCCACGCGGCGTGGTTTTGCATCACTCCGCCCGTCACCGAATTGGCAGGAAACGGCGAACCAGCGACCGGGCTCTCGCTCGTTCCAATCGGCGCTTCGGTGGCATCACCGCCGGTGTACGTTGGGATCCGGGTTCCGGCCACACTATGCCGAATCTCCAGCATGGGCCGTTGGTGACTGAACACCGGCGTGCCGGTCACCGGCGTGGTCGGGAGATCCGGCGTGTCCAGACGGTCGACGTTCGGTCCGGTGGAGAGAATCGTCCGAACTCGAATCTGGTGGGGACCAGTCGATAGTTCCGCGGTGAACCAGGCCGTTCGCCATTCGGCCCAGCCGCCGGTCGGTGGAATGTCGAGCGTGATTTGGAAGTTGCCGTCAATGTCGATGGCAACTGGCCGCGGCTCTGACCCGCCGTTGGCGAATCGGAGTCCGAGTTGTTGGATGCCGGATTGGTCGACGGTGACGTCGAAATCGATCAACTCGCCCGTACTGAAACCGAAATCGAGATATCCCTCACCGGTATACCCGCCGACTTCGTTCTTAAAGGTCGGTCCGGTCCAGGAGGTTGGAAATTGCCACGCCGGATCGCAAGGATTCGCGGGGAATGCTCGAGGCTGAGCGTCCTGAAGAATGAGGTCTCGGAATCGATACCGCTCGGGACATCCGTTCTGGCCGGCGAGTGGGTTTGTGGCGGTGGGGTGAAGGGTGTTGGTGTTCCAGTATCCCGCGTTGGCGTCGAGCCCCTCAAAAAGCGGCCATCCGAGGTTCGTTCCCCGAACGCTGACCACACCAGAGTCCTCCCAGGTGTTCCAGCCGACGTCGCCGTAAGAGATGTCGCCGGGTCTGGCAGTTGCCGGGTCGGTACTTCCAGTTCCGGGAATGATCGACATCCGGAAGGGATTTCGCAGTCCGAGACAGAAGACACGGCTTCTCGGCGATCGGGGTGCATCGGCGTCGTACCAGGGGTTGCTCGAGATACCGTCGCCGGTCTCGGGATCGAGTCTGAGGATCTTGCCGCAAAGCGAGTCGATGTATTGGGATCGGAACGCGCCGATGTTCTGATCGGGTGTGATGATGCCGTCGGCCAGCCCCTGCTCCACCCATCCACCTTCGAATGGTCCGCCGGTATCCACTTCGAAGTAGCTGGCGGAATCGCCCATGCTTGCGAGCAATGTTCCGTCGTCTCCGAAGGCGAGCGATCCCACGCCGTGAGACTGGCCGAGAATTGGGAGGCCGGTGGTGATGGTGTCCCCGAGAAGAATCGTCCGGCTCTCCGGATCGATCGTCGCGAATTGGCTTCGGGGCGTCGCGGCGTATCGGGTGATCCGGCCGATGCTCGCCTCGAAGTAGAGGTTGGCATCCGGGTCGTAGTCGGGAGATTCGGAATTCAGCAGAAAGTACCGATCCACGACGTAGAGGAGGTAGACACGTCCGTTGGTGAGGAAGTCAGGATCGAGGGTCAGTCCCAGGAGGCCGTGATCTCGCCACGCACCGACTTCGTGATGGATGTCGATCATCGGCTCCATGCTCATGGTGAGATCCGGTCCCAACATCCAAACGATGCCTTCGCGTTCCCAGGCCACGAACCTTCCATCGCCCACGGGCGTGATGCCGACGATGTCACCCCAGTCGCCAGGCGTGCCGACCCTTGTAAACCCGTCGGGCGGGGCGATGGCCTCTGCGGAAGGCGGGATGGTGCCTAAACCCAAGACGAGGACGATGAGTAATCGAGTGAAAGATGACATCTGTTTCATTGTGTCCATCAGAGGTTCCTGGCACGCAAAAAAAGGGTTCAGAGCCAAAAAAATCCATGTTTATCTTTCCTGGCGTGGACAATCGCGGTCCTTTTCCACCTCCCCGAGCGGCGGTACCCTAATGGTATGAGCAAGAGTCGAATCTACAGCGCTTTCGCGTTCCTTCTCATTCTCTCAGTATCGCCGATCGGAATCGCCGGTTCACCGGCCGTGAGCGGCCAGGAAGAGCGTCCACCGAATGTCGTCTTGATCATGGCGGACGATCTCGGCTTGGCCGAACTTGGTTGCACCGGAAGCGAGCGCATCGAGACGCCAAACATCGATCGTCTGCGCGAGCGTGGCATGCTTTTTACCCAGGCGTATTCCGGTTCGACCGTCTGTGCCCCCAGTCGATGCACGCTGCTGACCGGGTTGCACACCGGCGCTTCCCAAATTCGTGACAACGGTGAGACGCCAAACTTCTCCGGTGATCCGGGCGAACCGGGAACCAAGGAACTGTCCGGGTGGGCTCAACCGCCAGTCGGCGGTTGGTGGGGAGGCCAACGCGGCTTGGTGGACGGAACCGAGACGATCGCGACGGCGCTCAAGCGTCGGGGTTACGCCACCTACATGGCAGGAAAGTGGGGATTGGGCGGGCCGAAGCTTGGGAGCATGCCAACGGATCATGGCTTCGATGGTTTTATTGGGTATCTCTGCCAACGGAACGCGCACAACTTCTATCCCACCTACATCGTGGAAGACGGCCATCAAGTGCTGCTCGACGGAAATGATCGAGGGCTGACCGGACGTCACTATTCAACGGATCTCATGGTCGATCGCGCCACGGCGTTCATTCGCGATCATGCGGACGAACCGTTCTTTCTTTACTACGCGACGCCAGTTCCGCATCTGGCGCTCCAGGTTCCCGACGACTCGTTGGCGGCATACGCAGGACGATGGGAAGAGACGCCGTACAAAGGTGGCAAGGGATACCTGCCGAATGCAACCCCTCGGGCGACCTACGCGGCGATGGTCTCTCGATTCGACCGCAACGTCGGATTGATGGTGGCCGAACTGGAGAAGGCGGGGGTTGCCGATGACACGCTGGTCATCGTCACCAGTGACAACGGATCGACGTTCGGCATCGGCGGGTATGACCCGCCGTTCTTCGATGGGACGGGCGGGTATCGGGGTCACAAGTGCAATTTGTACGAGGGTGGCATCCGTGTTCCATTGATCGCGACCTGGCCGAATCGGATCAAAGCAGGCTCGAGTAATGCCACGCCCGTGGCAAACTGGGATCTGATGCCAACGATTCTCTCGGTGGCAGGAGTGGCTCCCAAGTCTAAAGTGAATGGGATCGACGTTTCCCCGTTGCTCTTGGGGCGTGGATCCGCCCCCGATCGGAAGCATCTCTACTGGGAGTATCACGCGGGTGGCGGACTTCAGGCGGTTCGGATGAATCGTTGGAAAGGTGTCCGAAACGGTGTCCATCGCGACGTGGAGACGCCGGTCGAACTGTACGACCTCGAGAACGACCCGACAGAATCTTCCGACGTGGCGAGCGACCATCCGGAGATTGCGGCTCAGATCCTCGAGATCATGCGGCAGGAGCATTCGGTGTCGACAGTTCCGAGCTGGAACTTCGGCTGGAACGATGCCGCTCCGCGCAAGCCCAAACCAGCCATTGAAGTCATGGAAATTGGTCCCGGACTCACGGTTCGGAAGCAGTTCGTCAAGAATATCGAGGTGATCATTGACGGGGGAACGCTGACCCTCAGTGGCCCGAGCGATCCATTAAATGGCGCGACGGTTCGGTTCACGCGTGCCGGTGGGGCGTTGATTCTCGAGCGGCACACGCCAGACGAGTTCCGGCGCAAGCATGGAAGAAAGATGAGAGTCGACGACGAGAAAGCGGTGGAAGGCCGTGACTACCAGGTCGAAGTTCGCCCGGAAGGTGGTTGCAGTGTGATCCGGATACGGGAATCTGCTCGAGCGGCCGTCAGGAATGAATCGAGAACCCAGAATTTTGGAGTTGCACCGTGATCCACAACTTTCTACTCAGTCTGGTCATCGCGTCGGCCAGCTTTGCCGTCGCGCCGCCCGTGGAATACGAGCCCAATTGGGAGTCGCTCGAAACGCATCCGACGCCGGAATGGTTCGAGGATGCGAAGTTCGGAATTTTTATTCACTGGGGCGTCTATTCGGTGCCGAGCTTTTGTGACACCAGTACCTACAGCGAGTGGTACCAGCATTGGCTCAACACTAACTCGCATGGCGGGAAGGTCACCCAGTTTCACGCCGAGAACTATGGGGAAGATTTTAAATATCGCGAGTTCGCGCCGATGTTTCGAGCCGAAATGTGGGATCCGGCGGAATGGGCCAGCATTTTCAAGCGGGCGGGTGCCGAGTACATGGTGATCACCAGCAAACATCACGACGGATTCTGTCTCTGGCCGAGTGACGTTGCGAGCGAGGCTCGCGGGTATCCATGGGATTCGATGCAAACCGGACCGAAACGAGACCTCCTTGGAGAACTCTTTGCGGCGTGTCGGAAAGAAGGGGTCCGTCCCGGTCTCTACTACTCTTTTATGGAGTGGGAGAGTCCGTTGTATTCCAAGTCGGACAAGAGTGAATACGTCGACATGGTGATGATCCCGCAGATCAAGGATCTCATCGAACGCTACCAGCCCGCGGTGTTCTGGCCCGACGGTGAATGGGACTTCCCCGACACCGTTTGGAAGAGTCCGGAAATCGTCGAGTGGATCTACGAGAATGCCGCGAATCCGGAAGAGATCGTGGTCAATGATCGGTGGGGACGCGGCCTGCGGGGTCAGGTCGGCGACTACACCACCACGGAGTACGACAATCTCGGTAACTCGAGCGGCAAGGGAATGCGGAAGACCCGGCCGTTTGAAGAATGCCGAGGGGTGGGGCATTCATTCGCCTTCAATCGTGCCGAAGGCTTCGACATCTATGATTCTCGAACGGTGTGTGTGCAACGACTGATCGATCTGGTGAGTCGCGGTGGCGTGCTCCTGCTCGACATCGGGCCGACGGCCGACGGTCGGATTCCCTTAATCATGGTCGATCGGCTTCTGGCCATCGGTGACTGGCTGGCGGTCAACGGCGAGGCGATCAAGGGGACGCGTCGAAGCCCCTTCCGTGATCTTTCTTGGGGGCGGGCCACGGTCAAAGGCGACCATCTGTATCTGCATGTCTTCGACTGGCCCGAGAACGATCGCCTCGAGATTCCCGGGCTGGTTAACGGCGTCCACCGAGCGACGATGCTGGGTGATCGTCGTGACGGCCGCGAACTCACGGTCACAGATCAGGACGGCCCCGGCGTGACGGTCGATCTCTCGGGCCTTCATCCCTTCGAACATGCGACAGTCATCCGACTCGAGCTGGATGGTCCCCCGCAGGTTGATGAGTCGATTCAGGCCGACGCATCTGGTGCTGTTCGTCTCCCGGCGAGTCTGGCGATCGTGGAGGGGCCGGGACTTCGCGTCGAGTCTTATCCGGATGCCTCCGGCACGCCGATTTCGAATCTTGGCTACTGGAATGATCGTGCCGCGACCGCCAGTTGGACCGCGACGCTGAGGCCAGGAACCACCTACGACGTGGAGATGGACTTCGCGGTCAAAGAAGGCGCCGAAGGCGGCCGTTTCGAACTTCGCTGTGGTGAGGCGGTATTGGAAATTGGGATTCTGGAACCGACTGGTGGTTGGAATGCTTTTCAGCGGATCAATGTCGGCCAGATCAGGATCCCATCGACCATGAGTGCGTCGGAAGTTCCCATCACAATTCGAGCCCTTCGCATTCCTGGAGAAGCGGCGGGAAATCTTCGAAGCATGATTCTGAGTCCAATTTCACCGATCCGCTGACCGAGGCCGCTCGGATCGGCGATACTCTCCAACCCGAAATTCACCCTCCGAATTACCAATCAGTCATTGAGGTCAGGCCTCGTCACGACGCCTGACTCGATCATCCTCACTAGGAGTTCCGGTTCATGTTCATTCGTACGCTTCTTATCGCCTCGATCAGCCATGTTCTGGGATTCGCCGCCTTCGCCGAGGATGTGCCACTTATCCCCCGAGAGACGCTCTTCGGTAATCCGGAGCGTGCGAACGTCCAGATTTCGCCGGACGGAACCCAGATCAGCTACCTCGCGCCGTTGAACGGCGTTCTCAACGTCTGGGTCATGCCGGTCGCCGGAGGTGAGGCGACGGCCATCACGAAGTCCACCGATCGTCCCATTCGGAGTTATGGCTGGTCGTGGAATAACCAACAGGTCCTGTACGAGCAAGACAAGGATGGCAACGAAAACACCCACATCTATGCGGTGAATCTTTCCGACGGAAAGACGACCGATCTCACCCCGGGCGAGGGCGTCAAGGCAGGGATGATGGGTGGGCACCGCGATCGGCCTGACCTCATTCTTAGTCAGTCAAACGCTCGCGATCCGCGACATATGGATGTGGTCACGATCAACACGAAGACCGGCGAACAGGAGACGATTTTCCTGAACGAAGAAGGCTTCGTGGGAATGACGCCGGATGACGATTGGAATGTGCGAATTCGCGCCCGGATGACCCCCGACGGCGGCACCGCCAGCGAGTTTCGAGATTCCCCCGAAGGCGAATGGAGGGAATTGGACACCGTGGGGCTCGAGGATGCCATGTCGACCAATACTTCCGGGTTCGACAAGTCGGGTCGAGTCATGTGGGGGAGTGACGCCCGAGGCGTTGACAAGGCGCGTTTCGTGGCGATCCGTCCGCAGCCGGACGGAAGTTTCGAGCGAGAGACCATTTTCGAAAGCGACGAGAGTGATGTCGCAGATGTGATGATGAATCCGTTGACCAAGCAGCCGGAAGCGGTGGCGGTCAACCGGCTTCGGACGAAGTGGACGATTCTCGATCCGGCGGTCAAGCCCGATCTCGAGAAGCTCTCGAAGTTGGTCGATGGCGAATTGAACATCGTTGATCGGAGCGGGGATGATCGCACTTGGATCGCGGCGTACCTCGTGGACGATGGGCCAGTGCAATACTGGCTCTGGAATCGTGATACGCAGGAGGGCCGCTATCTCTTTTCGAATCGACCATCGCTCGAAGGGCTTCCGCTGGCAAACATGAAGGGCGTAGAAATCCCCGCCCGCGATGGCCTCATGCTGCCGAGTTACCTCACGCTTCCGTTGGGCCTCGACGCTGGCGAACGGGTGCCGTTGATCGTTTTCGTTCACGGCGGACCATGGGCTCGTGACAACTGGGGTTACAACCCGTATCACCAGTGGCTCGCCAACCGAGGGTATGCGGTACTGAGCGTGAACTTCCGCGGTTCAACCGGATTCGGTAAGGCGTTTCTGAATGCGGGAAACCGCGAGTGGTACAAGGCGATGCAGGACGATATCAACGATGCCGCACAGTGGGCGGTCGATCAAGGTTGGGCCGATCCCGAACGTCTTGCGATCATGGGCGGTTCGTACGGTGGCTACGCAACCCTCGCGGGTATGACGCGAGATCCAGAGCTTTGGGCCTGCGGAGTCGACATCGTCGGTCCCTCACACGTCGGAACGCTTTTGTCGACGATTCCCGCCTACTGGGAACCGGTCAAGGTGATGTTCGAGAAGCGAGTCGGCGGTGCGGATGAGACGGAATGGCTCGATGAGATTTCTCCGCTGGTCCATGTCGATCGCATTGCCCGGCCATTGCTGATTGGACAGGGTGCGAACGATCCACGAGTGAAATTGAGCGAGAGTGATCAGATTGTCGCCGCGATGGACTCGAGTGAGATTCCCGTCACCTACGTGGTCTTCCCGGATGAAGGCCATGGTTTCGCGCGTCCTGAAAACAACAAGGCGTTCAACGCCATCACGGAGGCGTTCCTTGGCGCCCATCTCGGCGGACGGGTTGAACCGCTCGGCGACGACGTCGCCGTCTCTTCGGCGCAGGTTCGCCGGATCGGCGGACTTGACCTTGGGGATACCAAAGCCTGGGAGGGAGACGACACGCCGCCGCCGGCACTCGCGAAGGTCTCCTTCGATGATCTGACGGAAGCTCAGCAGGGTGAGGTCACGATGATGCTCAGCCAGTTGGAGTCGCAGATTCCGGCCGAAGCCATGGGGCAGATGCTGCCGATGATCGTCATGCAACTAAAGGGCCAGATGCAGAGCGTGCCAGAGTCAGAACGCCCGGTGGCGTTGTACCTGCTCGGCGAGTTAGAACGTCGAGCGGCCGCGGCCGCATCGACACCGGCTGCGGCACCAGCGCCTGCCGGCGAGTAGTCGCACCGGTTCCGATCAATGGCCGCCCCGTCCTCTTCTTCGAGGGCGGGGCGGTTTCGTTTTTGCCGACGCGTTTCGATATCGCGGGTAGGTCTTTAATCAGAAAGGGCATGCAGCTCATGTTGAAGGATCCGGCACGCTTCCTGAATCTCTCTGTCCGCGGCCTTGGAGACCTCGGCGAGTCCGAAGAATCCATGGACCATCGTCGGTGCGATGCGAAGTTCGATACGCACGCCGGCCTCTTGGAGCCGATGCGCGAATTCGCAACCCTCATCGAACAGTGGGTCGTGCGCGGCGAGGTGAATGAACGCTGGCGCGAGGCCGGAGAGATCAGGGGTGCGTACGGGGCTGGCGTTCCAGTTTTTTCGAGATGCGAGGTCGGGGCAGTAGTGATTCCAGAACCAAGACATCGCTTGACGTTCGAGTAGGAGCTTCTCCGCAAACTGGAACATGCTTGGTCGGTTGAAATCAGCATCGGTCACTGGGTAGACGAGAAACTGAAATGAGATTCGACCCGCGCCGGAATCTCGATCATCGATCGCCGCGACGGCGGCCAAATTCCCCCCGGCACTGTCCCCGCCAACTGCCAGTCGCGTTGGATCACCGCCGAATTTCTCGGCGTGGGTGGCAGACCAGGCCACCGCGGCGATCGCATCTTCGACGGCGGCGGGGTACGGAGATTCGGGGGCCAGGCGGTAGTCGACAGAGATGACCAGGCACTCGGCGTCGGTGGCGATCCGCCGCATCGAGTCGTCCGCGGCGTCCAGGTCGCCGAGCACCCAACCTCCTCCGTGGAAGAAAACGAGGGTCGGAAGAATGGTTCCCGGTTTTGGGTGATAGAGCCGAATCGGAACGTCGCCGCCCGGGCCGGGAAAGGATCGCTCGAGAACGCTCGCAACGGGGCGGCGAGGTTGATGGGGATCAAGAAATCGACGTGACCACGCTCTGGCGTCTGCAGGGGTCATGCTGGTCAGGTTTGGCTGTTGAACGTCGTGAACCAGGATCAGGAGTCGTTGAAGTTCGGGATCGACCGCTTCTGGGTCGGGAAGGTCGATTGGATGTGATTGAGACATTCGCCTGATTCTCCCAAAAACGACGGGGCGGTGGTTGGGGGAATCAATCACTCCAGTCGACCGAGCGTGGCCAATTTGCATCATGAAGTTTTTTTCTCCCAAAGAACGGTCCCGATTCACGAATTGGCGTCAAGATGGAAGGATGAAATTGAACTCGGATCATCTCTCAGAACCTGCAAGCGGAAGCCATCCTTCGGCGACGGAGGTGTTCGAAGTCCTCATGCGTCAGAACGCGGGACATCTGATGGCCTTCATCAGGGCCATGGTCCGCAATGAGTCGTTGGCGGAGGATGTCTTTCAGGAAACGCTCCTGGTGGCGTGGCGGCGATTCGATTCCTTCGACCGAGCGCGTCCCTTTGGCCCTTGGCTTCGGGGGATCGCACACCTCACCGCGTTGGCCATGTTTCGAAAAGGGAAGCGTGAAGTCGTGGTCGATTCCAAAGTGGTCGAGGCGCTGGAGGTTCGAGCCGAGGCCTTGGAACGAGCCTGGATCGGACTAGAGCACAATCCGCTCGAGACGCTGCAGGCTTGCGTTGAACGGCTTCCGGAACGGTACCGAGATGCGGTTGAAATTCTCTATCGCGGTGACCGCTCGGTTGCGGAAGTCGCGGCCGCGACCGAGATGGGCATGGAAGCCGCCAAGAAACGGCTTCAGAGAGCTCGCCATCTACTGGCGGACTGTCTCCGGACGAAAGGAGTCTTGGCGTGAACTCAAATGAATCCAAACCTGATCCGAATCGAGATGCCGACGAGCGGATGATCGAAGCGATGTTCCGGGCGACCCGCACGACCGAACGACTCGATGAGGAGCGCCGAATTCAATCGGCCATGGACGTCATTCGTACTTCGGAGACATTGGAGACATCGGATAGATCGGGGTCGAGCGCGACGCCCGGACCCCTTGCTTCGAAACGCGGACGATGGTGGATCGCTGCCCTCGGGGGGGTGGGTTCGGTGGCCGCCTTGGTCGCGATCACCATCTTGGCTCAGCCGTCCGAGGTCCGAGCCGAACGCATCATTGCTCGCGCCAAGATCGCGGCGGAGAACGTCGACTCACGAAGGTTCGACGTACTGATCGAGGCGCCATCGGGCTTCGAGGCCTCAGACCGCGAGGGATGGGTGGAAGTGCGCTCTCGTCCGGAAGATCATCCACTTCTCCGATTCGAGGTTCAGGAACCGACCGAGCGGGCGCAGGCCTGGGGGGTGGACGACCAGGGGGGTTGGGAGCGGAACTCTCAGGGGTTAGTGAATCGGTTCAAAAGAACCGAGTGGGGTAATCGAACCTTGGGTGGCGGGCTTGATCTGCTGCTCGACGCCATTCCTGCCATGCTTCTGCGGGTGGAAAAGGGGTACGACTTGGTGGCCGCGACCACACGAACCATGTCACCCACCCTCGTTGCCACCAAGCGGGTTGGCGTTGATGAGAAATCGCCGGACCGGATTCGGGTGGAGTTTGATGCCAAAACCTACGAGGTCTCGCTGCTGGTGCTTGAGTGGGATCAAACGATCGATCGCCGAAGAGAGGCCAACCATGCTGCTGGCGCGGAAGGCGACGGTGGGCGTCGTTCGATGACCGTATTCCCGCCGGTCGGGGCTGACGGAGCAACCGGGCCGCCGGCTCGGATCACTTTTACGCGTCGCGCTACTGGTAATCTTGAGCCCATGGATTTCAATCCTGCTTCGTAATCGGACCGCGGTGAGAGAGGTGTCCGTCCAAGCACTCCTTGAATTGTCTCGAAAGAGTGAGAGTTACTCCACATTATGGTCCCCAGAGGTCAGACTGGTATGCAATGGATTGCTGTGGCACGGCGTGTCATGGACCAATTGATCTGGCCAATTCGCGTCAGAGGTCCCCGGCCTCTCAACTGGAGTCTTCCATGAGTTCGAATTTTTCAAAATTAACCCTCTTCGCAGCGGTCGGGCTTCTCGCCTCCGTTGCCGCTGCTGGCGGCGGCCGTTCTCAGACGCCGGTCGATACCCAGCCAGGAGGCATCTTCTGTCTCGCCGACCTGAATCGTGATCTTCAGGTGAGCGCTGCGGATCTCGGATTGCTGATCTCCCTGTGGGGAACGGGGCAACCCGATTTCAACGGCGACGGGAGTACCAACGGGTACGAAATCGGCTACTTGATGAGCCAATGGGGCTCGGTCTGCCACAATTTCCACAGCAATGTTCAGATTGTCATCGACGGAGACTTCCTCGTGGTGACCGGGAACGGAGTTCCCGATCACGCATCCGGCAACTTCCCCGGGGAGTGCGGGAATCCAAACTCGGTCGGCGCCCAGAACGACGCCTGGCGATTGCCGCTTGATCCTGAAATGACGAGTACGCCGGCGATCGACTCGTTGGTCCAGTTTGGGCCGATCGGGGTCATGGTCAATGGCGTGGCGTTCTATAACCCATACGACGGCGGAGGCGCCACCGCGCCTGACACAATCTGTATGGATGCCTGCAACGCTCATCCCTCGCCGGATGCTCGATACCACTATCACCAGCACTCGCCCTGCATCGAGCCCTATTCGGGCGGACATTCCAGGCTGATGGGGTACGCGTTTGACGGAGTTCCCATCTACGGTCCTTGGGAAGAAGATGAGATTTTGGCAGCGGAAATGGACGGCAAGAAGATGCTGGACTCCTGCAACGGACACTTTGATGATGCCCGTGGCTACCACTATCACGCGATCTCCTACGAACTGGCACTCGAGCGCAACCTCCCGGACGATGGCTTCCCCTGGACCATCGGCTGCTTTGCCGCAGAGCCGGAAACCTCGAACTTCGGCGGCGGCGGTGGCGGCGGTGGC
>Ga0222662_1000882_pt1 | contig 18265 bp, 10 predicted proteins | sample AntAcemetagen600_FD_179821 | JGI IMG/M metagenome (GOLD analysis project Ga0222662, IMG submission 179821) | Saline water microbial communities from Ace Lake, Antarctica - #600 | ecosystem: Environmental > Aquatic > Non-marine Saline and Alkaline > Saline | place: Antarctica: Ace Lake...
AGCCCGCAATGGTCCGGCACGCGTTCGCCGAGGCGTGGGGTTGCCCGACGGGCAACCTCTACGGTGCGACCGAACTCGGGACCGTCACGTACGGAATGGACGGCGTCGATTCAGCGGTCGATGGCGTCTCGGTACAGGTGGCCACGGTGGTGGATGAGGATGCCGGGGAATCGCCAATCGTGACCAGTAAAGGCTCGGGCGAGCTTGTGGTGCAGAGCGACGCGATGTTCGCCGGCTATTTGACGGCGCGCGATGCGGAGATTGATCTCGGTCGTCGATTAGGGGGTCATTTTCGGACTGGCGATCTTGGCCGAGTGCATGGCGATGGACGGGTCGAGATCACGGGGAGAGCGAAGATCCAATTCGATGTCGGTGGGTTGAAAGTAAATCCCACCGAAGTCGAAGGAGTGCTCGCCGGTCATCCGGCGATCCGGGAAGTGGCGATCATTCCCCTGCCGTTGACCGAGACGGTGACCAGAGTTCGGGCGGTGGTGGTTGTCGATCGTCCAGGAGATCTCGAACTGGAAGCTTCGGTACGCCGAGCGCTCGGATCCTTGGCAACGCGTGAACTCGCACCGCACCAGCGGCCGAGGGTCATCGACTTCGTGGCTTCGTTGCCGCGTACCCTGACCGGAAAGCTGCTCCGCGGGCGACTGATAGAGACCGCGGGACAATCCACCAGTGTCTGAGTTCAGCGCGGGGGTGCCGTTTGGCGTGCCGACGCGGGTTTTCGAATCACGCCCGAGAGCAGACACGCGACCACGGCCAGAACGAACCATTCCATTTTGCCGTCGAAGGCTTCCAATTCAAGCAGGCTGGGCGTGGCGGCGATGACCATCGCGGCGAAACCCGCATGCCACCTCCAGCCGATCCACGCGATTGCCGCGAGCGTCACGATCGACGGGGGCGCGATGACGGCGGTCAGTCCGGCGATCGCCAACGCAATGATCTGAAACCAACGCTCGGTGGCCGCTTCGGGCCGCCGACCGCGGAGTGAACCGGGTGAGAGGAGCCGATCAAACCGGCGCAAGACTCCGTCGCGGAACGGGCGCCGATCACTCGCTGATCGCGGGAACCGAGGGAGTAATGCTTCCAACAACAGGAGCAGATAAATTCCGATGCCTTCGGACCAGTCTCGTTTGAAGCGGTAGTGGCTTACTCGGGTCGATGGCGGATGGTAGATCGCGGGGACATCGATGGACGTGATCGGCCAGCCGGCCCAAGCTGCTCTGGTGATCATCTCCTCTTCCCACGCATACCGGCCCGAGAGTCCATGCACCATGGCGGGGAGTTCCAGTGGCCAGCATCGAAATCCGCACGCGGCGTCACCCACGGTCACGCCGGAATGCGCTCGGATGGCGACGTTGCTCAAGATCCGGCCCAAGAGGTTGCGACGAGGTTGGTCGGGATGGAGGGGAAAGCGACACCCCAAGAGGTATGAGCCGGGGTTGCCTCGGGTCGCCGCCGCGAAGATTGGAATCAGCGCGGTGTCATGCTGGCCATCCGAATCACAGGTGATCGCATGGGTGTAGCCGTTCTGTCGGCAGAGTTCGAAGCCCGCGCGGAGCGCCCCGGCCTTGCCAAGGTTGCGGGGCAGTCGAAAATTTCGATGGATGACGCCTTTCGCATCGAGTTCTGCCAGCACCGTCGCGGTGTCATCGGTGCTGGCGTCGTCGATCACCACGACGGGGAGGCCGTGGGCCGCGGCATCACGCAGCACGGCGTCGAGGGTGGCGCAGTTGTTGTAGGTCGGCACCAGAACCGCGATGACCGGGTTGTGGTTCGAAGGATTTTTGCCTGAGGCCATGGGGTCCACTTTCCTCATCGTGATCCCCGACACTCCGGGGTTCGCATGGCCGGCAGCGCGGTGTCCGCCCGAGAGGCGGCCTCTGGTGGCCGCGAGGCTGGATCTTACGTCGTGCACGCCCAAGATTCTGAATTCTCCAAGCCCTGGGATCTTGCAGACAGGAATTCGATGGGAGCCGGTATCATGAATTCATGGTCACCTTTCAAACCCTCATTCTCTCGATCCTCGTCTCAGCATTCGGTCCGGGTCAAGATGATCCGCTCAAGACGATGCCGAAGGACGATGCGGCACGGATCGCGAAGATCCTCCCCGGCGTGGTCCTTGGCCCGGATGCCTCGGTGCCGCCGATCACCGCCGCCGCTGACTGGCTCCCGCTTGAGTCGACGGTGTATCTCTTCGATCATCCCGTGAACAAGAAGAAGACGCTCAAACAGATCTTGACCAGAATCGACCGGGCCCCCGGATCTAAGGAAGGCGCTGGAACGAAGGGCTGGGCCCTTGAACTTCCCAGCGGAACCACCAGATACCTTAAAGAGGACGCAAAGAACGGTCTCGTTGCGGCCACGGACGTTTCGAAGCCGAATGCTTTCATCATTCGACTCTCACCACCAGAGCCAATCGTTCACGCTTCTTCGACGGCGACGAATGAAGTGGGCAAGGAAATTAAGATCAGCATCTGTGATCTGGATTCACCGACCGACGTCAGTTATTCGGGGCAGGTCAAGTGCACGTGGACTGATCTGGGCGGTTGGAAAGTGAAAGTCCCGTATGGAACCTATGACACCAGATTAATCAAGATCCGCTACAAAGGCAGCATTGGCCCCGCGTCGGTGGATGCTTGGAAGTACATGTTTCTGGCCAAGGGCGTGGGCCCCGTCGCATTTACGGACAGCCGTGACATCTCGGCGTTCATCTTCTACAACAACGACACCGATCATGCGGGCGTACTGCGTTCGTTGAAACGAGCCTCGGATAGCTGATGCCCGCCGTCGGCGAAATGCCGGCGGGCGGAGGAAGAAGCAAAGTACGCATGGCGTCATTCGACCTGCAGACGATTCTCGACTCATTCGGGCCGGATTCCGGTCCCGCCTACGCACAACATCTGAACCCTCGTTTTCACGATCTGCTTCGTCTGGTCGGTTTCGAGAAGCGATTCGTCCGCGGAGAGGGCCCGTACCTCTTCGATGAGGCGGGTGATCGTTATCTCGATGCGATCGGGGGTTTTGCGAGTCTTTCACTCGGACGCAACCATCCCGTGGTCCGTGATGCGCTCGAACAAGCGCTGCGGATCGCCCCTCCGGCCCTCGTGCAGTTTGAGACGCCGCCGCTCGCAGTAGCGCTGGCCGAATCGTTGAAGCAGTTCGTCGATCGTCCGGACGACCGCGTCTTTTTCGTGAACAGTGGCGCAGAGTCGATCGAGGCCGCGATGAAGATTGCCCGCGCGGCCTCGGGGCGGTCCGGCTTCGCGTACTGGTCGAATGCGTTTCACGGGCTCACGCTCGGTGCGCTTTCGATCAACGGAGCGGATTGGTTACGACGAGGCTTTGAGCCGCTGATGCCCGGATGCCGGGAGGTTCCTTTTGGAGACCTCGACGCCCTCCGAAGAGCGCTGGAGGACGAATCTGTCGCGGCCTTCTTCTTCGAACCGATCCAGGGAAAGGGTGTGATCTCACATCCGGCCGGTGTGCTCAAGGAGGTTGCGGAAATCTGCCGCGACACGGGGACGCTTCTAGTCGCCGACGAAGTACAGACCGGACTGGGGCGAGCGGGCGCGGCGCTGGCAAGCAGGGTGGACGGCGTCGAAGCGGACATGGTCTGTCTGTCCAAGGGCCTATCGGCGGGAACCGTGCCGCTGGGGGCGATCCTCGGCCGGGCGCCAATTTTCGATCGCGTCTTCAATTCGGTGGAACGTTCCGTGGTCCACAGTTCGACGTTTCGCGAGAATCCCTTGGCGATGACCAATGGCTTGGCGGTACTGCACGTTCTCCGGGAGGAGCGACTGATAGCGCGAGCTTCGGAGTGCGGCGCCGCCCTGATCCGCGGGTTGCGACGGGTGGCCGCCGACGTGCCCGGGATCCGCGAAGTGCGCGGCCGGGGCCTGATGATCGGCGTTGAAATTGACCCATCGGCACTCGCGATTGAACTTCCCGGCCTTGCCGGTCGGACTCCCACGCTCGTGGCGCAAGCGCTGGTGGTTCGTCTGTTGGTAAAACATCGCTTGCTCGCCCAGTCAACGAGCAAGGGGAGCGGCGTCATCAAGATCGTTCCGCCGCTGGTGATCTCCAACGAAGACGTCAATTGGATCGTCGAGGCATTCCGAGAGTCGCTGGTGGCGATCGGTCGCGGCCGTGGCGCCGCGGTCCGCGGCCTACTGGGAATGCTCCAGCGTGCTCCCGAGGTCGTGGTTCGCGAGTCCTTTCGTTAATTCTGGCGGCCTCGCCGATTGAGACTGGCACCATTGGCGGATCTATGGCAGACTCGTTCGGATGGGAATCGGCGGATCAGAAGCGGACGCGTGGGTCGGTTCCCACCATCTTTTCGGAGTAGATCATGACTGGCCATTCCGGTTCCTCTCCACGTCTGGGCGTGCTTCTGGTCGCTGTCGTGGCCGCCATCTTCCTGTTTGCAGACCGTGACGTTCTCGCGGTGGCCGACGATTTTGATCGCATGGCCGCTAGATATATCGTGGACGCACGGAAGCAAACGCTCGCCACCTGTCGCGAACGTGGCTTTGAACTTCCGCCGGACTTTCTCGCTTGGATCGATCGCGACCCGACGCGACAAGCCTCGGTTTATGGTTGCCGAGCAGATCCGCTGCCGGTTTTACTGGCGCTGCGATCGCTGGAGATTGATCTGGGCGAAGAAGTTGTTCGTCAAGATCACCCTCAACTGGCGATGGCCTTCGCGATCGCAGATTCCTATGCATCACCCCGTCGCAAGGCGTCTGGCTGGAATGACGGAGACACCGGAGTTCCTGGCGAGGTTCTTCCCGATATCTCGCCGCGGCCTCGATTGGTGCTTGATTGCCCCGGTGACCCGCGGATTCTCACGAATACTAAGGACATTCTGAGGGAACTCGATGTGTTCGATCACGTCATCAACTTCCTCGAAGATCATCCTTCGATCGAAGTAGAGATTGAAGTCAAGGAACTTCCGCCGCTTGAGTACGACGACCGGGGCGTGGCAAAGAAGCGCGGCAAGGCTGTCAAGATCACAAAGACGATGGAGCGAGGACTGGTCGGTGCGGACGTGATTGCATCAGTGACCCTTCAGCGTGAGTTCAACGCGTATATGGCCGCAAACGGGCATCCGGACATCGTGCTCGATTGTGGCGAGCGTGTCGTCCATCAGGGATCGAAGCAAGCGGTCAAAGATAAGAAAGTTCGAGCGTCGATCAAGGCAGCGCATGATCTGTTTCACGATGCGTACCGCGCGAAGGGCCGAATGCCGCGAGATCGCGACGCCGCGCCGACCGCCAGCGAGTCAATGGCGTGGTTCATTCGCAATAACCGCCATGATTTTTCCGGGACCGATCGAGTGTGGCCACGATTCCCGCTCGACGCCCCATGGCCGATCCTGGTGATGCTGGCCGCGGACGATCAGCCGCTCCGGGAACGCGAGGAGATTTGGGCCAGATATCGCGATGAAGGAGAATTCAGAACCTATGGCGAATACATCGGCGGCATCGCACAGCAATTCGACATGCAGTCCGCGCGTCGCGTGGCGCCGTTTCCCTTCAGCTACGGATCCATTCAGATGATGTGGAAGGACGGCGGGGTCTGTGGCACGATGGGCAACATTGGTGCACGGACGTATCGGATCTGTGGCGTTCCCGCATCGACCGCGGGTCAGCCTGGGCATTGTGCGATCGTGGTCATGGAGCACGACCCGGCGACCGGACGTTTTCATTGTCGCGGAGGGCAATACGCGACGGGTGGGGACGAGGTGACCACCGTGCACGCGGGCTGGAACTACGACGATGTCGGGGGACGGCGCCCGATGGTGTTTCATCAGTCGATCGCATGGGCGGTGAATTACGATTCGGACGCATTTATCGATGCGATGGTGCTCCGTCGGGCGTGGGATAATCTCGAGGTGGCGGAGCGTGCTGGTCAGTGCGTTCGGCTCATGAAGGCGACGATGGGCCTGAACCCCTTCGCAATGCCTCTGGTTGATGCGGCGATCGCCGCGGCGTCAGATGCGATGACTGCAGTCGAAGTGCTTGACGCGTTCGAGTCAGGTTTTAAACTTCATGCGACGAAGGAATTCAAACTCTATCGACGGACGGTCCGAGCACTCGCCCATGCAAGAATTCTCGCCTTCCCTTCGCCCTCGACGCGGCGGGCAAATGAGCGGCTTCTCGAAGCGCTTGATCGGCAGGGGTGCGAGGATGCAAAGCTCCTCGCGAGATGTTGGAAAAATCTTGGCGGTGAGGTCTTCGACGAGGAATGTCGGGCGGCGTCGGTCGCCTATCTTGATTCGGCAGAGCGGACGAGGATAAAGAGAACATCGCAGCGATTCGCCGACATGATCCGGGCCTGGGGACGCTCGGTGAAATCAGGCGGCCAGCGAAAAGCATGGGCCGAGGGGATGCTTTCGACGTTCGGGGGCCATGAGTTGCTGGTGATCGGCCGAAAAACAATGGTCGATCCGGCGTTCGTGGTCTTGTGCAGGTTTGTAGAACGCCCCGTTCCCACGGTTGCGGAGCTGAAGGCGGCGTCTGCGTCGGGGGCGGTTTCGGGGTCGGTATAGAAGCGACGCCGCTTGGGGTCGGCGAGTGAAGCTTCAGAGGCTCTGCCGCGCCGCATTGGAGTAAATCCAGACGCCGAGCCCAAGGGTGAAAGCAAGATCGCCGTACATCGCGTGTTCAAGGTCCGCAAGCAGGCCGCTCCGTCGTCGAAGCAGGGTCGACGTGAAGATGACCCCGCCAATGATCGTGATCACGACCGGCTCCCATCGATGCATGACGACGTGCGCAAAGCCGAAGGTGGTCCCCGCGACGAGCCACATCGTCACACCGCTTCCAAAGAGCGGCCGGTATCGATGGCAGACAAACGTCCGGAAGACAATGCCCTGGGGGACGACCGAAAGAAGTGGATAAAGAACCATCACGGCAGCCCACGCGCCGGTTCGATTCCGAGGGAATTTTAAGAACCACTCTGGCTCCATGAGCCAGGCGAATCCTGCGAGCAGCGGCGCGAAGATCAGGAAACGCCCGAGGACGCCAGGAATCCCCGCGGCCACGCCCGCTCCACCCCAAAGAGTTCGTCGGTCGAGGCGGTCGTCCCGCCGAAGGAGGATCAGGCAGGCGATCGCGGCTGCCCACAACACCGGGATCGGAGGGAGGACGTCGGACGGAAAAGCGGCCACAAGAATTGGCAGGATCCAGAAGAAGCCTACGAATTCAAACCCGCGGCGCCGGCGTGTGGAGTCCGGGGTGGGAAGAGTCAACGGGCGGTCCGATCAGTAGTGAGTGCGATCAGGCATCGCGTGGTAGTCCCGCCAGACTTCGAGCATGTCGGCCCGGCAGAGTTCAGTCGAGGGCAACGGTCGAGCGTCGCCGGGGAGCGCCAGCGCTTCGTTGATGTGACGGTCGTCGAAGCCGCCGAACTCCAACGCGTCATCGTGATTGGAAGCGAATCGGATGGACTTGACCCGAGCCCACCAGCACGCGGCGTAGCACATTGGGCATGGCTCGCCAGTGGTGTAGACCGTGCAGCCTTCGAGCACATGGGATTCAAGCGTTTTCGAGGCCGCCCGAATCGCGACGATTTCCGCGTGAGCGGTCGGGTCGCGGTCTGCGAGGACTTGGTTGGCGGCCTCCGCGATGATCTCGCCATCCCGAACGATCACGCAGCCGAATGGGCCGCCCGCCTTTACTTCCAGCGCGTTATGCCGGGCAAGCTCGATCGCGCGCCGCATGAATTTTTGATCTTCCTGCATTCGGTTTCTCCGCGGCTCACTCGCCGGCTTTGGGTATCTCGATCAACGTGTAGTACGCATCGGGATGGAGTAATGGTTCCCCCGCCTCGTCCCGCACTCCGTCGAGTCGAAGTTCGTGTACGTATCCGGCGCGAAGTGGTTCGCAGATCAGATTCACGGTGAGATTGTCGCCCGAGATCTGCGCGAGTTTGACGGTCACGGGCGCGGTATTGGTTTCTGGACTGCCGTAGGGCGAGTGCAGCAGGTAGGTGTAACTCTTCATCGAGTAGTTCGACGGTTCGCTCGCGGTCGCAGGATCTGCGGGGCGAGTGAAAGTAAGGCGGAAGCCCTCGGGCGTCGCCTCCATGGTGCGGATCTCGAATGGCGTTTCACCCGTCCATTCCAATCGTTGCATTCCGTAGGGTCGATTGCCTTTCGAACCCCATCCGCGATTGGTCATGCCGGCAATCAGCGAGCCGTCTTCGCCGAGCTGTACTCGGATGATGCCGCATTCGAATCCATTTCGGAACGGGAAGACGGCGCCTTGAATATGCCCGTTCACTTCTTCGGTGAAGATTCGATAGACCGCCGCGTGGTGCTGGTCGCCCATGAACGCTTGGCCTTTGAAGAATGGCCCGAGGGTTCCTTCGGTGTCCCAGAGGACCTCACCCGGACTCTTGCCGCACTTGTCGTAGGGAAACCAGACGACGGGCATCTTGAAGTTGGGGATTCGGTTGGCGGCTTCGGGCATCGGGATTCCGTCGGGAATCTCGCCGGGGAATTCGACCAACGATTCCGGTCGCTTGGTACTCGCGATCCCCCAAGGATGGCCGTGGAAGTCTCCGCGCTCGATGATGGACATCTTGCTGGCCCCGCACCATTCACCCTGGTTGTCGGTGTAGTAAAGGTTGGCGTCGGGGCCCATCGCCACGCCGCAGGGCGAGCGGAGCCCGGCGGCTTCCGGATGCATCACGCCGTCGCTGTCGATCCGCATTGCCCAGCCTCGCCAGTCTTTCTTGCCAAAGGGCTCACTGCCGAACGGTCGGTTCAGGGTGATCCATAGGTCGCCGTCTTCTTCAAAAACCGGGCCGAAGGTGTACTCGTGGTAATTGCCGCTGATCGCCCAGTCATCGCAGATGGTCTCGATCCGGTCCGCCCGCCAATCGCCGTTCTCATCTTCCATCCTTGAGACCTCGCCGCGTTGTGCGACGTACACGGGGCCGTTCCAAGACTTGCCCGCGGCGATCGCGGCTCGGCGTTTCGCATCATCGATCGGATGGACCGCGAGTCCGAGCGGCTCTTGGAGGCCGTCGGTGTACTTGATGAATCGCACGCGGTGCGGATCGTTTGTGGTGGCTTCGTCTTCGGGGCTCCCGGCGACGACCGCGATGGTGGGTGCGGGGTCGTAAGCGTTCTCGATGATCCAGACGTCGCCACGACGGGTGGAGGTCATCACTCGGCCACCACCCAGTGGGAGGATGCCGCCGACTTCGTGGGCGACGCCCTCAGGCTCTGGCACATCGATGAACCGCCAGTAATCGGATTCATCACCGGCGGCGACAGCGGCGACGGTCAGCATCGCGGCACACCAGAATGACCAAGTTTGGGAGGGCGACGCGAGGGGGTGTCTCAGGGAATGGCTCGGTTGATTCATGATTCGCTCCAGGCTCGGGTCGGTCGGGTCGGTCGGGTCGGTGGTGTCACGGGGGAGGGGGACGAATTGGGTTACCACGACAATTCCACGTCGAACACGCCTTCGAAGGCGGCATCCTCGCGGCCGACCATGCTCAAAGGAACCTTCACGAGCAGTTCTGCGCCGCCCTCGGGCATCTCTCGAATAAACGACTCCGCGCCGGTGATCCGCACGTCGCGCTCGCCGTTGACGAGCCAGACGCGATCTGGTCCCTCGCCGCCGGCGGGCACGATCGAGACGGCCACCGCGGCCCGCATGTAGAGATCGCCTCTCCCTTCGTCGCTGCCGACGGTGAAACGTCGAACCAGTCGGGTGCCGCCTTCGGCCAGACGGGGGATTGGGGTCTCGGTGATGCGAACGCCATCGAGTTCGCTGTTAAAGGTGGGCCGTCGGTTTCGGTCTCGGGTGGTACCGGCAAATCGCCAATCGCCGTTGCGGATGCCTGCGGCGTCGCGGACGAACGGTGCGGGCCATGGCTCGTCGCGGGTCGACAGCATGGCGATCGCGGGACCGGCAGGCATCTGCAGCGTGGATCGACCTTCCGGGCGTTCCAGCTGACCGGCTCGGCCACGCCATGTCCCCTCCGCATCCATGAAGCCGCCTCGCCACGCCTTGGCCAGTCTGGCGTGTTCGGCGTCCCAGGCGTAGTGAACATTCTCAGGGAGACCAACGGCAATGGTTCGCGGGCTCACGTCACGCATGAAGGTTCCGAAGAGAATCGGCTCATCGATCGGAATCAGCGCGTATTCACCCGCATCAGGAACCACGCCGCGCGGTAGCGGCATTGATTCGCCGAGTGAGAGGTAGGCGCGGATGGCGTCTACTTGCTTCGTCGGGTCGCCGCCGAGGTACTCGGGGAAGATCCGCTCGGTACCGCCATTGCCCCAGAATGCGGTCATGCGAGTTCCGGGGTTGGTTTTCTGCGGATCGAGAAGGTGCTTCCGGAACCATCCGGGACGGATGCGAGCGTGCATCGACGTCAGGTCCACCGCGGGAACGCCGAGGGCCGGATGTCCGGCGACGGTGTGGCATTGCACGCACGAGACGCCGTCGACGCCAGTGAGGGCGTGGCCCGCGGCGACTCGGGCGTCATCGAACTTTGGTTCCCGACCATCGGCGGCGATGGCGTCGGCGGCGGCGAAGTGAATCACGAGGTCGTCGGTCTGTTCGGAACCGAAGACCGGCATGCGTGCTTTCATATAGGGGCGAACCTTCTCGCCCTTTGCCAGCGTGTTTCGCAGTGCGTTGAGTTGCAACTTGTTGCCGACGCCGTCGAGGCCGGGGGGGATTCGTCCTTCGTCGCCGAGTTCGGCTTCATCATTGGAGGCGAATCGAGTTCGCGCTTCGGTGGTCGGGCCGCCAACATCGGAGCGAGCGTGACAGGCGATGCAATTCAGCCGAGTCATGGTGTGGGCGACGGCAAGGTCCGCGGGAAGCGGTTCGTCGAGTTCCGCGACGTTCTCGATGAGTTCGTCGAGTAGTGCTCGCTCCGCCTTCGTGAAGAGGTAGTCGGGGGCGGTTGCCGGGACCACTTCGGCGAGACACCCTTGGCCCGCAATCAGTGAGGAAAGTGGTGCGATGTTCGCGAGTTCGCCCAGTTTGGGCATCTCCGGGACATGGCACGTGCCGCAGCCGGTCTTGGCAAATCGAACCATTCCCCGTTGGATCGACTCATCGTCGAGTTCGAAGCGGTCCCAATTGGGGGCGAGGACGGTGGCGTCGCTGAAGAACGCGTCGGCGGGGACTGGCTGTCGAGCGACCCCGGGGCCACTCCAAGAGAGCGAGATCTCTTCGCCGCCGGAGGCTTCGAAGAGGCCGATGTTGATCGCGTGCCGCCCTGCGTCGAGCGTGGCCGCCCCTCGCTTCATGACGGCGCCGTGAATGCCGCCGTTGTCGACGACCATCTTGCCGTCGATCATGAGTCCCGAGCCATCATCGGAGGTGAGATAAAAATTCCAGACGCCGGTAGTTGGAATCTCGATCTCGCCCGAGATGCGGAGTCCGAAGGAGTCCTGCCCAGCGTACGGTCCGACACCAGGGACGGGGATTCGGATCGGATCGGCCGAGCCGCCGACGGCATTGATCGGTCCGACGCCATCAAAGTCGCCGTCGAAGTAATAAATTTGCAGGCCTGGCCGCGACGCGATCGTTTCCAGGACGCCCTCGCCAGTGAGCAGATAGGCGGCGAGCGAGGACGCCTCATCGGCGGTCAGATTGAGCGAAGGCATGCGTCCGCTGGGATGAACCGCCAGTGGATCAACGAGATAGGACGCGAGGCTTCCGTGGGTCCAGGACGTTTGTAGATCCTCAAGTCCGACGGCGGCCGCAGGATCAATCCCGTGACAGGCGGTGCAGCCAATGGATCGCCAGAGCGTCTCGCCCTGGGAGATCTGGGCCGAAGAAACTTCCATCGCGGCGGCCAGTGGATCGATCGGACCACCTTGACTCACCAGAAAGTTGACCAGGTCTTCGACCGCCAACTGCTTATCTGCTGGCTGAAGTCCGTGGAGAAGGTCGGGCATCCGGAGGCCGAGTTCACCACCATGCGCGCCGATCAGTCGTCGGATCGCGTCTGGGGAGCGTCTTGAGCCAATACCAGTGTCGCCAAGGATCTGGGGAGCCCGGCTGACTCCGAGCCGGCGAACGGTATCTGGGCTTGCGGCGTGGCAGGCCGTGCAGGATGAATCGGCGGCGAGTATTTCACCGGCGACGGAACGCCAAGCAGCGGACGCAGACGTCGCGGTTGAATCGGGGTTGGGATCGCCGCATCCTCCCAGAGCGAGGACCAGGCTCCCGGTCAGGAGCGGGAGCATGCGAAAGTTCGAGGCGGCTTGGTTGTGGCGATTCCGACCATTCGTGCTTCGGATATTCACGGGTCACTCCGGAGGGGAAAAGGGGTCCTTATAATGATACCGATGGGCAGGATCCAGACTGGCACAGGCCTCCGGTTGATTTGTCCATCTTTTCCTGTCGGCGGGTCACAAGGCATGGGTGGGGCGAGTACCTTGCTTCGCATGCACGTCTTAGCCAGATTTCCCAACGCTGGGTGGCCAGAGTCTCAAAGCCCCTCCCGCCTCTTCCGGAACCGAGTTCTGCCATGCCTTCTTGGGTGGTTGGTGGTCGGATCGTCTGGATGCATGGTCGGGCCCGATCCGACGGCGCCCACGTCGGTCAGCCCCGATGCTTGGCACGCGGAACTGGTGGAAGGCGTCTCTCGTGAACGCGTTGACCCCGGGGCATGGTGGAAGCGATTCGACGATCCCATGCTGGTCGAGTTGATCGCGATCGCGGAACAGAAAAACCTTGATCTGCGGACGGCAGCCAGCCGAATTCGCGAAGCGAGATCGCTTTACGGCATCGCCGCTGCCGACCTTTATCCTCAGATTTCCGCGGCAGGAGAGGCAGACTTCGTCAAGGGAAACCGATCGAGCAGCGAGTTCCCTGGGATCGAGCGGGAAAACTTTTATAGCGCTGGTCTCGATTTTGGCTGGGAGATCGATTTATGGGGCAAGGTCCGACGTTCGATGCAGTCCGCGGAATTCAATGTGCTGGCGGAGATCGAGTATTCCCGTGACATGTTGATCACGGTTCGGGCTGAGGTAGCACGAAGTTACGTCGAGGGAAGATCACTTCAAGGCCAGATCAGGGCGCTCCAGAGCACCATCGAAGCGCAGGCGGAAACGCTTTCGTTGGCACGCAAGCAATATCGGCAGGGCGTGGTCACTGACTTTTCGGTGCTCCAGGCGGAAGCCCAGTTGCAGGCTGCACAGGCCAAACTTCCATCATTGCAGTACGAACTGGCAACGGCGGTCAATCGTCTCTCGGTCTTGATTGCCGAGCCCGCCGGGCCGTTAAGTGCTCGATTCGCAGCGTCTGCGGAGGAATTTGGTGTTCCGCAGCCACCCATCTCGATCGCGGTTGGGATTCCTGCGGATGTGATCCGACGCCGGCCGGACATCCGAGCTGCAGAACGAAAACTGGGTGCGGCGGCGGCGAACATTGGCGTGGCCGAGGCGGCCTTGTTCCCATCGCTGAAATTGTCGGGGCAGGGCGGATATAGCAGTACAGATTTCAACAAGTTGATTGAGCCAGGAAATTTCGGCGGCCTTTTTGGCGTGCAGATCAACTGGCCACTTTTTACCGCGGGTCGCCTTCGTTCGGTGGTGGACGTCCGGAATGAGCAAGCCTTGCAGGCATTGCTGTCCTACGAGTCCACGGTGCTCAACGCGATTGCGGATGTGGAGACGGCGTTGGTTGCCTACGGCTCAAGCCTTCAGGAGCAGTCGAGGTTAGGCGAGGCCGCCTCAAGCTTCGACCGGGCGACCACCCTGGCCACGGAACGACTGGCTCAAGGCGTCTCAGATCTTGAATCACTCCTGAACCTAGAACGCGAACTGCTTGCGGTTCAGCAGCAGCTTGCAGTGGTGAACGGGCAGGTCGCTTCCAATGCCGTCGGCCTCTACAAGGCGCTGGGGGGATCTTGGAACATCGAGGAAAACACGTTGGACGTCACGGCAGCAGCCGGAACAGCAGGGGATGCAGGATGATGACGAAGATGATCGACCCGAAAAATCTTGGAATGGCGGCCGCCGCCGGTCTCTCGGCAGCAGTGCTGATGAACGGTTGCGGTGGCAGGACGGCCCCAGTGGCTCCCAAGCCTCCGGAGATTCAAGTGACCTCGGTCAACGCCGAGAAGATGGACGTCCCCGACCTTCGGCGATATCCAGGCAATACCGAGGCGGTTCAGCAGGCCACCCTCGAGGCCCGGGTCGAGGGTTTTCTAGAGCAGCGACTCTTCGAAGAGGGGACTTCGGTCAAGGCCGGCCAGACGCTCTTCGTCATCGAGCAACCCCCGTTCGAAGCGGACGTTCTGCAGGCTCAAGGCCAACTGCGTTCGGCGGAAGCCGCCTTCGACTTCGCCCGCAGTGAATACACGCGGAACGAGCCATTGGTGGCGTCCGGTGCGATCTCCGCTCAGAACTTCGACAAGTACCGGTCGAATCTTGAGTCCGCGGCCGCGCAGGTGCAGGTCGCCGAGGCCAGCCTCATGAATGCCCGGATCAACCTGGGGTATACCGAAGTGACGGCGCCGTTTGCCGGTCGGATCGGTCGTCGCCTCGTCGACGTCGGCAACCTTGTCGGGCCCGGCATGAACGAGAATCTTGCCGTGCTGGTCGATCTCGATCCCATGCGGGTCGTCTTCCAGCCGGCGGGCACCGAACTCCCGGACTTTCTCGCGGTGTGGCCGTCGACGAAGGTGGGTGTCACAGTCACCGTGCAAGGGCTCCGGTCGGCCATGACTTTTGAAGGCGATGTTGACCTCGTCGACAATGAAGCCGCGGTCGATAGTTCCACTTTTATCGCGAGGGCATCCTTTCCGAATACTGATCTGAAGCTCGTCCCCGGATTATTCGCGGAGATCGAGGTTGATCTTGGAAAGATGAAGAATCAAATCGTGGTCCCCGTCGAAGCAATCCAGAGTGAGCCCCAGCAGGCATTCGTCTGGACGGTCAAAGACAGCGAGCTGGTCCGGGCCAACGTGACCCTCGGCCCTCAATGGAAAGAACTTCGAGTGGTCACCGGGCTTGAACCAGGCATTCCGGTCGTCGTCGAGGGCAATCCTTATCTCTTGAAGTCTGGTACCAAGGTTCGTTCCAAGACCTTGTCGCTTGCGGCCTGGCAGAAGGAAGTCGCAGATCAGAAGACGGCGAAGGCGAAGAAGACAAAGGGCGGAAAACACCCCGGTCAGTCCCACGTCGCAAAACACGGTATCGAGCCGACGGCCGCGACCGGCCATGAGGGCAGCTCCAAATGATTCTGTATCCGCTCATCCAGCTCCGGAGTGACGCGTGACTCGTTTCTTCATTTCCCGCCCGATCTTCGCCAGCGCGATCGCGATCCTCATGGTCGTCGTCGGCGTGGTCTCGATCTTCACCCTCCCGGTCTCGTTGTTCCCACCGATCGTGCCACCCACCGTGCAGGTCATCGCGGGCTACCCCGGCTCCAGTGCTGAAGTCGTGGCGAGGGTGATCACCACGCCGCTCGAACAGCAGATCAATGGTGTCGAGGGCATGATTTACATCGCCAGTAACTCGACGTCGAATGGCGCGAGTTCGATCACCGTGACGTTCGAGGTCGGGTACGACGTCGATATTGCCGCGGTCGACATTCAGAACAAGGTGCAGACCGCCATTGGTCAGCTGCCGGAGGTCACGCAGCGCTCCGGCGTCGCGATCAACAAAGCCGAGTCGGACATTACCTGTCTGCTGACTTTGTACGACACCACGGGAGGCTACGACAGTTCCTTCCTTGGGAACTGGGCGCAGATCAACATGGTCGATGCGCTGAATCGTTTGCCGGGTGCTGGGCAGGTCACCAACTTTGGACTGCTCGAGTATTCGATTCGTATCTGGCTCGACCCGGACAAGATGGCTTCGATTGGGATCACGCCTAATGAGGTGGTCAACGCGGTCAAGTCACAGAATATTGATGTCGCGGCTGGCCAGGTCGGGGCACCCCCGATTCCGGAGTCCATGGCGTTCACCTACCAGTTGACGACGCAGGGCCAGTTGAAGGAGGCCGAGGACTTCAACGACATCGTGATTGCGGTGCGTGACGGTGCGGTTATCCAGGTCAAGGACATCGGCCGGGTCGAATTGGGCGCCGAGTCATACGCGACGTCGACGACGTACCAGAACCAGCCGACCGCTCTGCTCGGAATCTTTCAGCGTTCCGGGGCCAACGCCATCCAGCTCAGCAACCAGATCCAAGGGTTGATTGATGAGATGGAGAAAAAGGGGAGATTCCCCGACGGCGTCAAAGCACTCGTCACTTACGACAGCACCGACTTCGTCAAGGACAGCATGTCGGAGCTCGTGGTCACCCTGCTCGAAGCCATTGGTCTCGTGGTCATTGTCGTCTTTGTCTTTCTTCAAAGCTGGCGAACGACGATCATTCCGATCATCGCGATTCCGGTCTCGCTCGTGGCCACCTTTGCCGTACTCGCCGCCTTCGGCTTTTCCATCAACACCTTGACGCTGCTCGGTCTGGTGCTTGCCGTGGGATTGGTCGTCGATGACGCCATTGTTGTCGTGGAGAATGTGGAGCGGCAGTTAGAGAAGGGGCTTGGGCGTCGAGAGGCCGCGATCGCGGCGATGAAAGAAGTCACCCCGCCAATTGTCGCGACCACGGCGGTTCTGCTGGCGGTCTTCGTGCCGACCGCGTTCATGCCGGGCATTGCCGGGCAGTTGTACAACCAGTTTGCGTTGACCATCGCGTTCTCCGTCGGGTTGTCGGCGTTTAACTCGCTGAGTCTGAGCCCCGCGCTCTCTGCGGTGCTGCTTCGCCATACCCCCCGCGAGAATCGGATCAAGCCGTTCCGAATCTTCAATGACTCGTTTGATTCGATCTCCAGTGGATTTAGCCGATTCGTCGGCATGCTGGGTCGAAAGTTGTGGTGGGCGGTCCTGATCGCTTTCGCACTTCTGATCATGCTGACGTTCAATCGTTTCAAGGAGACGCCAGGGGGATTCGTGCCCGAGGAGGACCAGGGATGGTTCTTCGTATTCGTGGCACTTCCCAGTGGTGCATCGCTCGAACGCACCGAAGAAGCGTGTGCGGCTGCGGCAACCATTTTGTCGGATACCCCAGGCATTCAGTACGTCAATACGGTCGCTGGCTACAACTTCCTGGATACCTATTCTGACTCGGCCGCTGGAGTGGTCTTCGCGATTCTCGATCCCTTCGCAGACCGAACCGCGTCGAGTGAGGGGGCCTTCGAAATCATCAAGGCCTCACGCAAGAACCTCGCGGTGATCGAGGGTGCCACCTGCATCCCCATCAATCCGCCGGCGATTCCTGGGCTCGGTTCGACCGGGGGATTCCAGTTTGAAATCCTCGATCAACTCGGCAAGGGGTCCGACGCGCTGCTCGCGGCGACGTTGGAGTTCATCGAGAAAGCCGAATCAATGCCGGAGATCGGCAAGCTGCTCTGTGACTTCAAGACCGATGTGCCGCAGGTCAATCTCGACATTGATCGTGTGGAAGCGACTCGGCTCGGCCTCTCCATGGGCGACGTGTTCCAGACGCTTCAGGTTCATCTCGGTGGCTATTACGTCAACAATTGGAATCAATTCAATCAGGTGTATCAGGTCAATCTGCAGGCCGAAGGCGCCGATCGAATGACCTTTGATGACATTCTGCAACTTCGAGTGGCCAACAAGCAGGGCGACCAGATTCCCCTTTCGCAGTTCGTGAAACTCGAACAGCAGGCGGGTCCGATGAATATTCCTCATTACAACCTCTTCGAATCTGCCCAGGTCATCGGTGGCCCAGCGAAGGGGCAATCGGGCGGCGAAGCCGTGATCGCCATGACGAAGGCCGCCGAGGAAGTTCTGTCGCCGGAGGGCTGGGGATTCCAATGGACCGGAACGGTCTATCAGCAGATGAAGGTTGGGAGCATCGCGCCGATGATCTTCGGCCTCTCCTTGATCACCATCTTCCTCGTGCTGGCGGCACTCTATGAGAGCTGGGCGATGCCGTTTGTCATCCTGCTCTCGGTTCCGCTGGCCGTGCTCGGAGCACTGATCGCACTGGATATCCGTGGGCTGCCTTTGGATGTCTACGGCCAGATCGGGCTCTTGATGCTCGTGGGCTTGGCGGCGAAGAATGCAATTCTGATCGTGGAGTTCGCCAAGACACTGCGTGAAGAGGGGTGGGGAATCGTGGAAGCAGCCATGGAGGCGGTTCGTCTCCGGCTTCGCCCGATTCTCATGACCGCTTTCGCCTTCATTCTCGGGGTGGTGCCGCTGGTGATCGCCACGGGCCCGTGGCGATCACCAGCG
>Ga0222662_1000887_pt1 | contig 18174 bp, 15 predicted proteins | sample AntAcemetagen600_FD_179821 | JGI IMG/M metagenome (GOLD analysis project Ga0222662, IMG submission 179821) | Saline water microbial communities from Ace Lake, Antarctica - #600 | ecosystem: Environmental > Aquatic > Non-marine Saline and Alkaline > Saline | place: Antarctica: Ace Lake...
ATCGTAGGGCGGAGTAATGGTGGCCAATGTTTAAACTCCAACACTCCAATACTCCAACACTCCAAAGCGCACGGCTATGTCCCGGACGTCCAGTTAATCCTGGCTGCAATGGACCTGAGTAGTTACCGGCGATTTTAAATAGAAACCAATTATGGATTGTTCTCGAATATATGTTGAGGAGAAAATTTCATAATCTCTATTGGGCGCGATTGGTCCAGTGCTCGTGAATCATGACCTGGCAGAGGGTGTCCAGCTCACAATAACGCAGCATTGCAGTCCGGATCCTTTCTTGATCCGTTTTTGAATGCCCGCCTCGTGATAGCTCAGAATAGCCTGACATGGCACCGCAGCCATCCGCGATCCGCAGAGTCTTTCCTCTGATGTTAAGTTCTGGAAGCGACTGGTAGGGTGACTTGGTTTTGCTTCCCCATTCACGAAACCATGGATTGGAACGAGTTTCAGCTGATCCGCGCCAGATGGCATCGGCGACATTTTTTAGACTGGTTTTTCCACCCATCAGAGGATGGTGGTAGTGTCGGTAGAGTAGGTCGTGTTGGTCGATTATCCGACCTGAGCCGAGAAGTTCTTCGACACTTTGGGCTTCCTTTTCGCCCTCACCAGAGCGTCGGAGAAAATCGACTGTTCCCCGCAATACTCTAATTTCGTAATCGGTATAGATGAGGATATGCCCGCTTTCACCGATCGCCGAGAGAAGAGCCTGAGCGAATGGAAGAATCGGATTATCCACTCCGGTTTGAAGCCATTCCTCGTGCTGTAGATTCTGACTTTCATCGAGGGTATGTTGCGAAAATTGGATTGGAAGGACCTCGTATGGTCTGAGGTTCTCGAACCAAGGGATCGCGGCCATCGTCGTCTCAAAATCTAGAAACCGAAGGGGGTATTCGAGGTTTGGGAGTATCTTTGCGAGGCTCTCACTCAGCCATTCCTTCCCGGTGCGAAGACCCTCAAGCTGAAGCTTTTGCTTGGCTTCATAAGGGCTGCCTCGAAGGTCTTCATTCGATACACTGAGAAGTTTCGTTTTACCCTGCGATATTTGCTGGTTGGCGAACGAAGCCTGACCACCAATTTGATAGAGCTGATGAAGGTCAAAAAGGTGAGGGTCCGGGTTCGCCAGTTCGCCCCAGCATCGGTGAAATCCGTCGTTTGGATCCCGCCCGTTTGCCAGTCTGTACTCGCAGTTTCGGCACTGGTAGCGAAGTGTGGTTTCAGGATGGGTCGTGCCAGCTCTCACCAGTTCCAGAGCTGCCATTGAGTCGATTACTAAGTCTTTCGCCAAGTCCAAAGCCTTGCCCGGGTTGACGATTCTAAGAACGGATTCTTTTCTTCTCGTCAGTATTTCAGCGGGTTCGGCAATGACTCTTGGCTCGTTTCCGGACGACGCAAATAAGGACTCTTCTTCCGTTACTTCATATTCCTCCGCCGGAAGGATCAGGCGCCCGTGGATCTTTCTTTCCGGAAAAAGCCTTTCAAGAATAACGACCTGTATTGCCAGATCATACAGAATCTCTCGCCAGGCCGACCGTATTTCCCCTGTGAAGATCAGGAACTCCGAGCCCTCTCTGTGTTTTTCCACTGAGAAAGTCTTCGCCTTTACTTCATGAACCGTAATCGTGTCTTGATCGTACGAAATAATGTCAGGCCGGATTCGCCAAGGTCCCCAAGAAAACGCAGACTCAGCAAGAGTTATCGACGGGATATTCAGTAGTTCTCTGGTCGAATTTTCTGCCTCCTCGAATCCTTCGTTGATCAGGACAAGATTGCGAAACAAACGTCTCGCCGTACGACCCACAGTTTCACCCTCGGCCGTTAAGAACTTGAGGAAAGCGTCGTCGTCATTTTTCGATGTCAATTCGCTCCAGCGATGGATTACTTTCATTTCGCAGCTGATGAATTGGCGAAGATCTTCTTTCGTTAGGTGTGTTGGACGGCTCATTTTGCTCCTCCTTCCATTGACTGCCGTTTTTCTCTGTCAGCTTTTACATGGCATCGCTGACATAGAAAAATCACGGGTCCTCCGGATTTCTTGATGCCCGGCAATTTCTCGCCGTTGATCTCTGCCATTACTCGGGGCCAAGGACGTCCGAGCAGGAGAGCGATCGACTTGAATTTTTCTCCCAGATGGTGGGCGTGTAGTTTCTCAGGAGGAAGATCCTTGTCCCCGCAATGCTGGCATCCGGTGCTTTTCTTCAGTTTAGCGAGCTTTTCTCGGTTTACCTTTCGGTTGCGAGAGTCCCTGCGGATCTGTTGTTTGGAGTAGGTCATCCTATTATACTTCTGTGATTTGTATGGCATGTTTTTTAGTTTTTGGTTCTTGCTAGTGAATGGGAGGAACATCCCATTGGTTTAAGTTAAGGTCTCTTAATGTCTGAAGCCGGAACGATTCAACGACCGGATGTATCCAATTCGATCTGACGTAGTATTCGGCGAGAAACGGCATCTCCCGGAGGCGGCAGATTTCACGGGGTGACCGAAATCCGGTCAGTGCTCGAAACTCATCGAAATTGTACCCTAGCGTTGGACTAATCTGGTACCGCCAAGCCACGCGATAAGGAAACACAGTCATCTTTTCCTCAAGGTCATCGATCAGTATATCCGCATCGATTGTTCTCGACTCCTCGAGAAATAGTCCGACTTCTGACTGGCTGAGGAGTCCTGAAGCGAGAAAATGCCACTTGGTATATCCACAGAAGCAGTCTGTCTCGAAACCGCCATTGACCCGGCAGTGATATTTCCCATGGCTGAAATTCATGCTACACCTCCTTTTTGAAACCAGTCGATGACCGCTTCCCAGGCACCCGGTTCGGGGCACTGGTTGTTAGGTCCGGCGACTTGTCCCATTCGGCGATTTCCGGCTTCTTCCTCATGGATAACCCAAACCAAATGAGGATCCGGTGGCTCCGCATAATAGGCCGAGGTGATCCCGCTGCGAAGATCATCGAGATGCGCAAAAAGGCAGTTCTGAAAACGAAGAGCAACCTGTCTCAACTCACGAGGTGTCTCCACTGCCGAAGCCCATCCAGGGGCTGGAAGGATTGGAGGCGGAAACAGCTCGTCACGAAACTGCCGATCGTATTGTCGCTCGATAGCCGCAAGAAAACGTGGATACGATTTCGGCAGAGTGCTGAACGGCCAGTTTCCCAAATCGGACAGCATTTCCCGCACCGCACAGTATACTGATTCACCATCCGAACATGTTGCGGCTAGGTGTAGTAGCTCATCCGAAACGACGTTCTCTGGTAGAGAAAGACAGTTCAGTACATTATAGTTCAAGGTGCCTGAGTAGTGACTCGCGATTTGGAGTTTTCGTCTATTGAGACTGTTGAGGTATAGTGAGTTTACTGTGTCGATTCTCCGCATTTCCGGGGGCCACTTGTCCACGATCCGAACGGCGGCTCGACTTCCGGGAGAATCAATTTGTCTGAATATTCGAGCCATCGGAAGGGCAGCAATCCTTGCGATCTCGGTGAGACTGATGCCGTGTGGACGGTGCAGTTCCTCGCAGAGCTTCACGATTATTCCGGGGCGAAACCGCGCATGGCGAAGAATCGCGACTGGATTTTGATTCGCTAACTCCAGAAAGAAGACTTCATTCATGGGAAAGGTCTTTGCTAAGCCGAAAACTTCAGGCGGAAACGAGTCCCGCCAGGCTTCGAAGGCCGGGTGATCGCCAAAAGCGAAATTAAGAATTTCACGGTCCGGGGCGAGTTGCCCGCTTAAGAGCCTGCAGATTCGTTGACCGCCCCATGGGCTCCATAGTTCGCGAATTCGCTCTTTGAAACGAATCTCAACGGATCCTTCAGATCCGGGGTGAATAGTGATGTCTTTGTTCGAATGTATGATTTGCATTGGATTTTTTAGTTCCAAGGCGGTTGGCGACGAAGATGCGTAGCTAAGATCTACTTTGATCGTCGGCGTATCAGTCATCGGGAGTCCCGAGAGCCATTAAGGAGTAGGGTGGTGGCCCACCCGTCCATCGGGGAAGTTTGAATATAACCTGATCTACTGTATCTGAAGATTCCTTGCGGAGGTAGACACGTAGTTGGATTGAACCATCCGCCAGGGCTTCTCCCTGGATTCGGGAAACAGCTCCTTGTCTCTTCCAGATTCGGCCAGCGAGATACTGATCAGGAGTGTCGTCCGGTTTTTCTCTGTAAAATAGGACGACGAGGCTGCCTTTGTAGGTATCTTCATCGGGCGGTTCGATAAGGTCGATTCGAACGCCGTCGATATGGACTCTCCGTATGGTGACGGATTTGGCGTCGACTTGAAGAGCTAGAAGGAAAGCTATGATGGCAACCATGAGGCGGATCATTGTTTACCTCCTTGACCGTTTTCGTTGGATCTCTGCCCCGGTTTTGCAAGCAGGAGGGCCCAATGCAGTTGCTCCGCCAATTTGGCTGTCGGAGCAGCGATTCCGCGTTGGGCTTTGGGGCAGCACCAATAAACAGTAGCAAGTCGCTTGAGCGCACCGGGAAAGTCCCCGCGGTAGCAGGCGATGAAAATTGGATCGATCTCCTTTTTAGGGATTCCGCGAACGAAGAGCAGGACACTTCCTTCAAGGAAATCAGTCGCCGCTACGGGAATAGGTGCCTCCGGAGAGTATCCGATTCCGCCGTCTTCGTAGACGAAAGCCTCTCCGATGGAAAGAATTCCATGGGAGGGATGATAGGTCACGGCAGTCGCAGCGACTTCACCGAGGAATTCGTCCTGTGTAAGAGATGTCACGGACAGGTCCGGTGCCATCGATTTTTCGTGTTTCTGTCGTTGGGAGGTTGGTTTTGTTTTTCTCATTGCAGCGAATTCAGGGTTTTCGCGCGAAGCGCGAAGAGGTCGGTACCCCCGTTCGCTGGCAGAGTCTTTCGGACTTTTAGAATGGTTGACGTGCTCGGCAGATTTGAATTGCCTATAAGCCTTCCAGATGGGGCAGGTGACTAGAACTCACTGCGGGCTTCACAGCTTGGCCGGGGATCTCCCCGGCCATTCTATTAAGGGGAGAGTGGCAGTTGGGGAAATCGGTCCAGAACGCGGAAAATAGGTTTCGAGGCGAAGCCGTCTGATTCGTTTCCGACGGTTGTAGGCGAAGCCGTAGAGGCCGATGTGTCCGCATTGCGGGGTTCTCGACCCATGAGTGTCGGAGTCGCTTTGTTTCCCTTCACTGGCGGAACGTTCTACTTTTATGCCGTAAATTTATTGCGATAGACTCGGTCTGCTGATTTTCTCGCCCTAATATCCCCGAGAATTACCGCTACGCTGTCCGAATGACTTCCACGATCACCGACTACCACGCCAAATATCTGGCGCATTTGCTGACAATTCGCAGCGGTAGAGGAGATATGGAGCGTTTGGCGGGAACGATGCGGGATGCACGGATCGAATTAACCCCCCATCAGGTTGAGGCGGCACTTTTCGTTTTCCGGTCTCCTCTGTCCAAGGGGGTAATTCTCGCTGACGAGGTCGGTCTGGGAAAAACGATCGAGGCCGGACTCGTTATCGCCCAGAAATGGGCTGAGCGAAAAAGGCGGATGCTGATCATCGTTCCTGCTAATCTCCGCAAGCAATGGCTTCAAGAGCTTTGGGATAAATTCTACCTGCCGTCCAAAATTTTGGAGGCCAAGTCGTTCCGGGAGGCTGAAAGTGGCGGGCAACGAAATCCGTTTGAGCAACCGGAGATCGTTATCTGCTCCTATCATTTTGCCAGCAACCAGTTTGAGAAAGTGATGGAGACCCGATGGGATCTGGTCGTCATCGATGAAGCTCACAAACTCCGAAACTTCTACCGGGGATCCAGTAAGATCGCCAATAACCTGAATATCGCCCTTCACGGAGCTCCAAAGGTTCTTCTGACCGCGACACCCCTGCAAAATTCGCTGATGGAGCTTTACGGGATGGTCAGTTTTCTCGACGAGTTCCACTTCGGCGATGCGAGGAGCTTTCGCAAACAGTATGCCCGGCTGGCGGATGTCGGCCGTTTTGAGGAACTTCGCAATCGTCTCAAGCCTGTTTGCCACCGCACCCTCCGAAAGGACGTGCTGGAATACGTACCCTACACAGAACGCCGCTGCTTCACGCAGGACTTCTATCCCGGAGAAGAAGAGCTCCGCCTCTACGAAATGGTTTCCGATTACCTGAGGAGACCGACTCTCCAGGCCCTTCCGCATAGCCAGCGGTCATTGATGACGATGGTCATGCGGAAATTGCTGGCCTCTTCTTCTTTCGCGATTGCGGGAGCACTGGAGTCACTTGCCCGCAAACTTCGGCGTAAACTCAAAGACAGCGAGACCGCCGAGGATGAAATGATCGAGGAGAAAGGACTTGATGACGATTATGAGGGCCTGGCTGATCTGATCGAAGAATGGGGGGATGACGCAGAGTCAAATATCCTCACCGAGTCGGACAAGGCTGCGATCGAGGAAGAAGCCAACCAACTCGAAGAATTTTGGGACCTAGCCATCTCGATCACAAACAACGCAAAGGGCGAGAAGCTCCTGACGGCTATCGAGAGTGGCTTCGAGATGGCTCGCAAGCTGGGAGCGGCTGAGAAGGCCATCGTTTTCACCGAGTCGCGGCGAACGCAGGACTACCTCCTTCGCATCCTTTCCGAGACTTCGCTTAAGGACCGGGTGTTGCTTTTCAACGGGTCGAATACCGACGCGAAATCACGGGAAATCTATGCGGTGTGGGTCGAGAAAAACGCGGGTAGCGACAAGGTGACCGGATCCCGGACGGCCGACATGCGCTCCGCGCTGGTCGATTACTTCCGCGAGGAGGCGAAGATCATGATCGCAACCGAGGCGGCAGCCGAGGGCATCAATCTTCAGTTCTGCTCCATCATCGTCAACTATGACCTCCCATGGAACCCCCAGCGGATTGAGCAGCGGATCGGACGCTGTCACCGATTCGGGCAAAAGCAATCGGAGGCAGCATCCAGAATTATTCGTGAAACATCCGTAATGGGCTTAATCAAGCTCGAAGATCCGAGTGTAAAGTCGCACAAATTCAAGGCCTACATTCCCATTTGGGCGTAGGCCGATTCTATTTAGACGTCACCCGATTTTCTGACTTATTAAATACCTAAGTGACACATAATCAACAACTAGCTTATTTAGGCGTCACCTTCCAAATCCCATATCCCAAGCATGAAACTGAAATTTGACGCCAATCTTACCTACCAAGCCGAGGCCGTTCAGGCGGTGGTCGATGTCTTCGAGGGGCAGCCGCTCAGCCAGGGTGGCTTCGAGGTCAGCTTTACCGAGCAGATGGGGATGGTCGAGCAGACGGAGCTGGGAATGGGGAATCGCCTGACCCTGGATGACGATCAACTGCTCGCGAATGTGCACACGGTGCAGACACGGAATGAGATCGAGTCAGTGGAGCGGCTCAAGGGGCGGCAATTTTCAATCGAGATGGAAACGGGGACGGGCAAGACCTATGTCTACCTGCGAACGATCTTCGAGTTGAACAAGCGATACGGCTTTAAAAAGTTCATCATCGTGGTGCCGAGCGTAGCGATCCGTGAGGGAACGCTGAAAAATCTGCAGGTCACCGAAGAGCATTTCAAGGCACTCTACGATAATGTGCCCTTCAATTACTACGTCTATGATTCTAGCAAGATCAGTCAGCTGCGGCAGTTCGCCACGAGCAACCAGATCCAGATCCTGATTATCAATATTGATGCGTTTCGTAAGATCGCGGTGGATGCGGACGACAAGAAAGGAAATGTCATTCACCGGGACAATGACCGCCTGTCGGGCCGCAAACCAATCGAATTTATTCAGGCGACCAACCCCATCGTCATCGTGGACGAACCGCAAAGCGTGGACAACACCCCCAAAGCACAGGAGGCCATGACCACCCTGAATCCGCTCTGCACTCTCCGCTACTCGGCGACTCACCGCAATCCATTCAACCTGCTCTACAAACTGGATCCGATCCGGGCCTACGATCTTAAACTGGTTAAGCGGATCGAAGTGGCCTCGGTGCTTTCCGAAGAGAATCTGAATAAGCCCTACATCTGCTTGGTCGAGACGGACAATTCGAACGGGATCAAGGCAAAGCTGAAAATTCACACCGAGACCCAGGGCGGCGTGATCAAGGAAAAGGCCTTCTGGTTCAAGCAAGGTGACAATTTGTCGGTAAAGCCCAATGCCAGGGAGGTCTATCAGGACGGTTACATCGTGCGTGACATCTCTTGCGAGCCCGGGAACGAGCATGTGGTTTTTAGCAACGGGAACGAACTCTACCTGAACGAGGAGCAAGGGGGTATGCGTGAGGAAATCATGCAGGTGCAGGTTCGCAACGCGGTGGAGGAACATTTCAAAAAGGAACGGGCGGTTCGTGGGAAGGGAATCAAGGTGCTGAGCCTATTCTTTGTCGACCGAGTGGCGAACTATCGGGGCTACGACGACAGGGGGAATCCGCAAAAGGGCAAAATTGCCCAGTGGTTTGAGGAGGCATTTGCGGAATTCAGCGAAAAGACTCCGTTCCATGGTCTCGTGCCGCATCCCGTCGAGAAGGTCCACGATGGCTATTTCTCGCAAGACAACAAAGGGAAACTAAGGGACACGCGCGGGAATACCAAAGCGGACGACTCCACCTATGAGCTGATCATGAGGAACAAGGAGCAGCTTCTTTCACTGGAGGAGCCGTTGCGGTTCATTTTTTCACACTCGGCTCTCCGGGAAGGATGGGACAATCCCAACGTTTTCCAAATTTGCACGCTCAACGAAACCAACTCGCAGCTGAAGAAGCGCCAGGAGATCGGGCGCGGTCTCCGCTTGCCCGTTAACCAGGATGGCGAGCGCATACACGATGAAACGGTAAATCGGCTGACTGTCATCGCAAACGAGAGCTACGAGGACTTTGCCCGGGGCTTGCAGACAGAACTGGAGGAAGATTTTGGCATGAAATTCGGCCATGTGCCCAAGAACGCCTTTGCGAAAATTCTGTGGCTCCGGGATGGTAAGCAAGAGTCAGTCGGCCAAAGTGAATCTCAGAACATCTGGGAGGACGCTCTTCTAAACGGTTACTTGGACAAAAAAGGGAAGTTACAGCCGAAGTTTGCTCCGAAGGAGCCTTCCTTCGAGATGAAAGTTTCCCCCAAACACGATGACATCCGCCACGAGATCATCGACGCCATGCAGCGCTTTGAATTCCGCGGCCGAATCGTGAACAAATCGGACCGCAGAACTCTGAAGCTCAACAAGCGGGTCTTTCTCGACCCGGAATTTGCCGAATTGTGGAGCCGAATAAATCAGCAAACTGCCTATTCGGTTGAGTATTCTACTGAGGAACTCATTGAGAAGGCGGCCAAGGTCGTTCAGGAGATGCCGAAAGTCGAAGCGGTCAAAATCGTTTCCGGGAAAGGGGAACTCACCGTCGCTGAAGGTGGGGTCGATGCGAAGGTTTTGACCACGGACCGCACAACTTATGTCGCCCACAAAGGATCACTCCCAGACCTGCTCGCTTACCTGCAGAAGGAAACGGAGCTCACCCGTAAAACGCTCTTTGAAATCCTGGCAGAATCCGGACGTCTGGGAGAATTTCCCGTGAATCCGCAACGCTTCATGCAGGAAGTGGCGCGGCTGGTTAATTTCGAGCTGAATCACCTCGTTCTTGATGGAATCAAGTATGAGAAGATCGGCGGAGAGATTTTCGAAATGCGGCTGTTCGAAGAGGAAGAGGTCATTCGCTACCTTGAAAATCTCATCGAATCCGAGAAATCGGTCTACGACTTGGTGGATTACGACTCGGAGGTCGAACGTCAGTTCGCGGAAGATCTGAATGGGATGGAAGAGATCAAGCTTTTTGTGAAGCTACCCTCGAAATTTCAGATCAAAACTCCGATAGGCCCCTACAACCCGGATTGGGCTATTGTGAAACACGGCGATGAGACCATTTACATGGTCCGCGAGACGAAGGGGACCAAGGATTTGAAGAAGCTGCGTCCGGACGAGGCTTATAAAATCAAATGCGGAAGGCAGCATTTCGAGGCGATTGGAGATGCTATCTCCTACAAAGTGGTGACCACGGCGAGAGAGCTGTGACGTGAAAAAGAAAGTCCCGAATTTTTTCCAACAGGAGCTTTCCGAGGCGGTGGAAAGAGCTCGGGCCTATGGTACCGGGAAGTCCATTGCCACTCTAGCGGCCGAAACGGATACGGTGAGCCTTTCGACAATGAAAAAGATTGTCCGCGGAGAAAATATTCGCGTGCCGCAACTCAAAGCGGTCCGGGAGGTATTCTCGATGAGTCCCCTTGACTGGATCGAAGTAAAAATTCGGTTCGGGGAAGCGTATCTCCAGGAATACCTTGTAAAAGACACCGATTTTTCCATCAAAACTCAGTTGGAAAAACTGGGAGTCGAGGAGTTCTTTGCGACACGCGCTGAGCAGAAAAATCTATGGGAAACGCGACGGGATCGCCTGAATTTTTTCGTCGAAACTCATTTTCGAAAGCGGAAGATGGTTCCTGAGGACATTGCGGATCCCGTCGGAGAATCCGGAAAGAAAGATAAATTCACCGTCAGTCGCCCGACCGCTGGAGCGTTCAAGCGCGGCGATCACGTGAAGCCCGAAAAGTTTAAACTAGTATGCCGCCGCCTAAAAATCGAAGGCATCGACCGAACTATTGCGAAGGTTCTCTACTCAGAGGCATACCTCAACGAATTTCTCCTCGGCGAGGATTCGACCGTTTTCAAAGCGCTGACTCTCGCAGATTATCCCCGCACAGCCGCCTTGCTGATTTATTCGTCCAAAAACGCTGAGACTTTGGCCTGAGCGGCGGCATTCGAAGGCTCCGACGGTGAGGGGTTGTTAGTAGATTTCGGGTAATTCTGAGACTATGCAGAATTTTTTTCATTTTTTGAAAAAAACTTCCTTACGAATCGAGCGGGCGAACCTAAACTGATAAATGTCGCGCTATGCGCGGCGGCCTGGGGCACATCGTCTGGGGCCAACTCAAAATATCAGAATATGAACGAATATAAAACTCCAGTCCCGCCGAATAGGCCCGTGGCACCGCCGATGCCCAAAATAGGGTCGGTGATAGCCGAATACCTGCGTTCAAAGCACTATTTGGATTCCGATGAGATGAAAAAGGCGATTTTTGACCACATTATTCAGCCCGAACACGTGGCGAAAATCTCTGGTATCGTGATCGCGAGATTCTGCGAGGAAGAAGACCGAAACTTGGTTACGGAGAAAGGTCATTCTTTTTGCCAAGAGCATTTTTTGCCTGAGTATGCAGAAACAATTCAATCCGAGGGATTTCCGCTGATCCGTCGCATATGGATTCTCGTATGTGAGAATGTCCTCGATGATATTGCCCTGCGCGAGCTTGAGTCAATGCACAGCAAGGTGCTCGATGAGGTTAATAGAGTTGTTTCGAATAAAAGCCATCAAGGGGAGGAAAAATCATGAGCAAAAAGAAAGGAAAGGTAAAAACGAACGTCGAAACGCGACGCTCTTCGCTTCATCTACATCCAGATTCGGAGGTGCACCAAAAAGATCACAAACGATCAGAGGATTACCGAAAAATCGCTGAGAGCACTTCAGTGGTGGTGGAAAAAGGCGCTGGTGTCAGATTTCCTTTTACGAATCGTGGGATGCTTTGCTTGATGAATGGTCGTGCTCTTTCCGTAGATGAGTGGGAGAAATATCGATCACGTGAGAGAAAAAAGCGAAATTCCTATAAGTATATACGGAAAGTTCCCAGAAAAAATCCCGAGATCGTGGATCATGATGCTCCGATTCAGGCCGTGGCCATTACACATCGCCCGGATCATGCGGGTGGGGTGAAGATGCTCGAAAAGGAAGGAATATCACAGAAGGAAACCATCAAGGCATGGGGGTTGAAATTGGCTGAGGAATTCCAAAAAAAGACAGGTTACGAGTCCCTCGCAGTGGCCATCCACGCGAACGAGAATGTTCTCCACTATCACGTGATTTATGCGGTTGTCTCAGCGGACAATATGCTTCTCCACTCCCACTATGGGAAAAAGGGAAATCCGCGCATAAAGTGTATGCCACATTCAGCCATTGGAGCGTCTAGGCACTTAGACTGTGGTCTCGTTCCCGACGAACGCAAGGAAGACGCTAAATGGTTGAAAGAGGTCAACAAGAAGCGAGGCTTTCTCCCAATCAATTTCCATTTATCGCGTCTCTTGGATTCTATGGCGGACTCTCACTTAAGAGATCCTTCCCGTAGATTGAGATTGAAGACGGCGAGAAAGGCATGGGAAGACGATGTCAAAAAAGCATACGCCGATTCTAAGGCCATGCTTCAGCATCATTTGCATAAACTTATCGACGAGAACGATGGACTGAGGAAAAAGCTCTCGGAAGCGAATAAATCCAAGACTGAGATCCCGGAAAGTGACTTCGCAGGGCTTGCCACCGAGAATATGGCGGCAGCGAAGGATATTGCCCAACGCCTCGACCTTCCGGATCCATCCGCGGCGGGAGTTTCTAGCAAGCGTTCAAACGATGAGTTTTTGCGGCAGGCAAAAATTTCAATGAGCTTGAGCACTCTACGGCGATACTTGGACTCGCGGGAAAAGGTGAGCAAATCTGACAGAGTCTACGACAAAACGCCAAGGATCGTCCACGAAAAGCGAGAGATGGAAGATATGAAGCACATCTGGAGATCTCTCTCAGAGGGGCGTACGAACGCTCCTGAGTTCCGATATCTCTTTGAGAAGGGAATTGAGATACTGACCCACTCTGAATCGTGGATGCAAGCCCACCCATCTAAACGAAGCTCGGATTCGCCGCCTCCAGATATTGGACGGTAGGGCGAAGTCTCCCATTGATTCATATCGGTAGGCGGAGGGTTTGCCGAATACCTTTGGCACTGCTTGCGAGTATTCGGCAGAACTCCATCCACCTACCGAGGCTACGCAGAGTTGCGATGGGAATTCTGCTGTCGTTCGGGCGAATATCGAATAGCTGGTCTGGTGTCATGATCAGGGTTCGCGCATGGAGTGAGGAGAATGATAAGAGAACGGGCTGGACGTTGATGTGTGGCGCCTATTCGATCCAATGCAGGCGAAGCCAAAGCCGGATCGAGAAAATGTAGGGAGTGTTGCGAGGCCGAAGGCCGGAGAGATCGAGCCGCGCAGCGGCGGTCTAATCGGCAAAAAACCAGGCGAAGCCCAGTTTTTTGCCGATTAGACGATCTTGCAGTATTCGGCAGTTTTTAGGCGAAGACTAAAAAAACTATAACAAGGACTGAGAGTGCGAAGCGCGACCCCACCAATTTCTCCAGCCCGAGAACTGATTCATGAACTCACCAGAACCGTTCACAACGATCTTGCCCGGCGATCTTGATTGGAGGCCCCCAATCTAATGAAGATCCCGAACGCAGATTTCTTGGAACGGACAGGAACGAAAGCGATGGGTGCCCGGCTCTGGCGGATGCCGCCGATGAGCGCGGTCACTCTGCATCGTCATGAAACTTCCGAAGAGTTCTACTTTGTCCTCGAAGGGACGGGGCGCATGCGAGTCGGGGAGGAGACTCTTACGATTCAAAAGCACGCTGGCGTTCACGTGATGCCGGATCAATTGCGGCAAGTATTTAACGACACCGAAGAGGAGGTTCTCTGGCTCATATTCGGTGCGCCGGATGACGAAGTTCTGCCTGCGCAAGGCGGCGATCCGAAGAAATTTTATCCCACTGATCCAACGGAGTTGCCTCCCGAGTTGGATGGTTGCCAGTGGCCGCCTAGAGCTGGGTGAATTTGAGAACTGCCAAATGCCCGAGGAACGAAAGAGATTTAATCTGACTGCAGAAGACTTGGCCAAATACTCTTGGCAGGAGGTGATTGCAGACGAATTGAGGAAGGAATGTGATGCCTTCTGGTCCGCATTCAACAGGGCATTGTCAAAGGCAAAGGAAGAGAGCGATGATCTCGGCGCCCGGGTATATTCGTTTATGGCAGCGATCGCTTCTTTTCACCCTCAATATGACAGTCGTCCGAACACATACGCGCCGATGTGGTCAAGTGGTGGCAAGCGCTCTTTGGTGCCGGAGGATCTTGAGAGTGAGGATCTGGATCTTCTTGAATCCATCCTATCTGACATTAGGGACCCAGAGTTTCGTGCTCGCGTGGCTGATGTCTTGTGGGTTTCTCGTAAGGATTACCAAGCTGCAACAATTGCCGTCGGAGCATTCGTCGAATCGGCTGAAAGACTGGAAGAGGGTGAGAGCTGGCCACCTTTCGTCGAACGGCTGGATCGAGCCGCGCAAATCGCAGCGAGGAAAGGATTTGAGTCTTCTCGTCGGAGGGTAGTCGAGACCGTAGAAAGGGCATTCAGAGTTCACGAAAAAAATTCGAAAACTGGCCTAGCGTGTGCGAGATTGATGAGAATTCTCCTTAGGTTGGATGAGGGCGATAAGGCGCACTATGCTGCGTTAGCTGAGGATTTGGCGAAGCGATTGGAAAGTATCGAAGACTGGCGTTTCTCCCAAGAGTACTGGGAGGTGACCGCTGCATGGCACCAAGACCTTGGGAATGATTTGGATGTACAACGCTGTATAATCCGAGCAGCAGAGTGCGACGTTTCTAATGCGGAAGGAGTTGCTGCAAGAGGTGGGCAATCCATGAGTGCCGCTCACTGGATGAGTCGCGGGTTGGAAGGCCTGAGGCAAGCAAAGGCTGACCCCGAAAGAATAAAAGAGGTGCACGCGAGGCTCCTGGAAATCCAAGAGTCGATTACAGATGAGATGGGATGCGTTGAGTTTTCCGAAGACGATATCCCGAACATGAAGGAGAATCGGGAGAAGAGTCAGAAGGATTCCTCTGACATGGTGTCGGGTGTTTCGTTCGAAGAGGCCGTGAAACGGTTGGCTCTCGTATTTCGGCCAACAAATCTTGAAAAGCTAAAGAAACGTGAGGCTGAAGCCGATAGTGAGGGGTTCCTAGGCCAAATATTCGGAACAACGATGATGGATGGCCGCGGAAGAACGACTGATCATATTCCCGGGGTTCCTCTAAGCGGAGAGGATGATCCTGAGGTGGCCCGAAAAAGGCTCGTTAACAGTGCTCGAACGATTGATTGGCGGATCGCCGTTGAATGGCGAATCGAACCTGCCAGGATACAGATCCTGCAGGATCATCCGGTCAGGCTGAGGGATTTGAATTTTCTGGTTCGCCACAATCCGTTCATCGAACCGGGCCATGAAGGTATCTACCTAAAGGGAATCCAGGCAGGATTCTTTGGAGACTGGGTGATGTCGATGCACCTTCTCGTTCCGCAGATCGAATCATCCACCCGCTGGGTTCTGAAACAGAACGGAATCACTACTTCGAAGATCAGTTCAGAGGGGATTCAAGAGGATTTCGATTTGAACAAGATCCTCTGGATGAAGGAGGTCGAGGAGCTCTTTGGATCAGATATCCTTTTCGATCTTCGCGGGATCCTCATCGAACGATTCGGCTGCAATCTCCGGAACAAGTTGGCACATGGGCTTATGAGGGAAGGGGATTTCATTGCCGTGGAGTCTCCCTACCTGTGGTGGCTGGTGCTGCTTCTGCTCTACAAGAGCCATCTCTTTCAGCTGAGAAGGGTAGATTAGGAAGCTCAGCCGCCACACTGAGATTCTAGCGATCTATCCCGGTCTATTGCCTGATTAATCCGGTTTTCTCTCATTTCAGGGATATAGTGAGACTCTCAATGGGCGGGATCACGAGAAAAAAGGCGCTCTCGGATACGAGAGCGCCTGGAAGTAATTTCGTTTTATCGATCTTACTTTTCTCGACGGATGCCTTTGAAACGGGAGCCATCGGACTTGCCGTCCATGAATTGCCCGGTATCAGCATCACGTTTCGTCCAAATCCCCGTCTTGGGGTTTTGAATTTGGGTGCGCCCGCGCACAGCTCCGTTACGGTGTCCGTCACCTGCTGGTGGATTTGTAGCCATAATGAATTAGCCTTCTGTTGAGGTCTCCGCTCCGAAGCAACATGCTTGACGCATCCATGATAAGAATTCGTAATACGAATGGTATCAAAATCTATGGCTACGTATCCCAGTCCGGGAGCACTTCGTCTGAGATTTAGAAAAACGGGAGATTGGCGTCTTCCGTTTTTCTTGAATAGACAGTTTACAAATTAGGGGAAACTGTCAATATTGTTTATTGAAGAATTACCCAACCTTCAACCAAAGCGAACCAATGAAAAACTCAGATCCTTTACTCGCCAAACGAGTCGGCGCGCGACTGGAGCGCGCCCGGCTCATGCGAGGGCATTCCCTTCGCTCCCTAGCAGAAGCCTTACAGGGGCAGTTTTCCCACACGACCCTCCAGAAGTATGAAAAGGGCATCCTGTGCCCAGATACCGGAGTGCTCGGGCTCATCGCTCAGGTGCTTGATGTGCGGGTCGACTATTTTCTGAAACGGGAAGGGCTCAAGCTTGAGACGGTCGAATATCGAAAGCATTCGAAACTCGGGAAGAAGGCGCAGAAACAGCTCGAAGAGGAAGCTTTTGAGTTTTTCGAACGGTATCTGGAAATCGAAGAGATTCTTTCCATACCCGAGGAAAGCTTACCGAATTATGACCTCTGCAAATACAGCGACGAGGAGTTGCCCGATAAGATCGAAGAGTCAGCTGAGCTTCTTCGCAAAGAGTGGAACCTCGGACTGAATCCGATTCCCAACGTGCACCTAATGCTCGAAGAACACGGTGTTAAGGTGAAATTTCTGGATGATCGAAACGGCTTCGATGGGTTCTCCTCTTTTGCGCAGACTGGTGAAAAGATTATCCCTACGGTTGCTCTCTCTCGAAAGGGAGAGAATGACAATTCCCGCCTTCGCTTTACGGCACTCCATGAGCTTGGGCATCTGATTTTGACGCTCCCGAACCGCCTTTCCGGCCAGCAGAAAGAGCGTGCCTGTCATCGTTTTGCGAGTGCACTCCTCTTACCGAAGCAGATTTTTACGAAGATGTTTGGCCGAAATCGGTTAAAGATCTCCGTGGCTGAGTTGGTCGCGATCAAGGAAGAATGGGGCATTTCCTGCTATGCCATCATGACGCGCGCACGAGATTTGGCTTTAATCACTGCCGGACGCTTTAAATCTTTCTGCATCCAGGCGAACCGAATGGGCTGGCGCAAGAAAGAGCCGGGTAAATGGAAAGGCAGTGAGGACTCATCACGTTTCACGCAACTAGTCTTCCGAGCGCTGGCAGAAGAAGTGATCAGCTCCTCGAAAGCATGCGGCCTTCTCTCTCTTACAGGGGAAGAACTGGCTGAATCTTTTGAATATGTAGGCTGAAGAAAAAGTCGATGAGTGGAAGAATAGCAGTCAAGGATTCGAATATCTTCATCGATATGGAGTGTATGGGTATCCTCGATCTATGGTTCCAACTCGGCTATGAAACAATCACAAGTAATTTGGTTGTCCTTGAACTCAACCAGGGACGGCATGGGCAGACGCTGGCCTATGTAGAATCTGGGCAAATCCAAGAGCTGACCTCCCCGTTGGCGACGTTGATCCATTATCAATCCCAATACATTGGAATCAGTGCTGCAGACGCGGCTGTCCTGCACTTGGCGGTCGAGCACAAAGCTCTTCTCCTCTCCGGAGACGGTAAGCTTCGTCAATCTGCAGAAGCAGAATCGGTCTCATGTCATGGTAGCATATGGGTGCTCGACCAGATGGTAAAAACCGGGATATTGAAAGGTTCCGTTGCTGCGGAAAAGCTTAGCGGGTTGATGCTTCTGACGGGAAAACAAAGGCGTTTTCTACCAGCATCAGAGGCCGAAGAATATATAGCGCGATGGAGGCGATTGCGGTAAGAATGGTTACTCGGAAAGCTTTAAAGAATATCCTGAATCAGGATGGATTTTGTATAGCCACCTGTATAGCCACTTCCGGAAAAAATCTCCGCAAATCGAAAAATTGAACTGCTGCTAATCAGTAACCTGAATCCGTGAGATAAAAATCAATAAAAAGTTGGAACCTGTTGGGGTTCAGCGGCTAAAGTAGCCTTGGGAACAAAAAACCAAACACCCAACAGGTGAAACAATGAAGCGATTAAAACTCGAACGGGGCAAGGAAGAACTGATCAGCACCGGCGGCAACTATTTGTGCGGTCATATTCTGGGAGAAGGGTCTCGGAGGCATTTGCCCGAGAACTTCCAGTGCCGGCGTGAAGGTTCGAT
>Ga0222662_1000888_pt1 | contig 18135 bp, 13 predicted proteins | sample AntAcemetagen600_FD_179821 | JGI IMG/M metagenome (GOLD analysis project Ga0222662, IMG submission 179821) | Saline water microbial communities from Ace Lake, Antarctica - #600 | ecosystem: Environmental > Aquatic > Non-marine Saline and Alkaline > Saline | place: Antarctica: Ace Lake...
GTCGTCGGTGTCGGTGGCGTTGCAGATCCCGTCGCCGTCGGTGTCCGGGCCGTCGTTCTGCCAACAGTCGTCGCAGGTGTCGCCGTCAAAGTCACCGCAGAACGCAGCCACCAAGGGCTGGGTGTCGGTGTCGTTGTTGACGCCGTCGCCGTCAAAGTCCTCGTTCGCGCAGGCGGCGTCGGTGACGCAGTCGCCATCGAGGCAGTCGATGAACGAGTCGCTGTCGTTGTCCAGCGTGTCAGAGCAGTTGGTCTCCTGAGCGAGCAGCGCGCCCGGGAGCAGGAAGACGAGGAGGCCCAGCAGGCCCAAGAGTCGAGCGGAGAACGGCATCCCCCATTTCTACCGCAGGCGCGACCCCGACGGGGTCACAAGTGGGGGACAGCGAGATCAGAAAGTGCCCAGCACCGTGAGTCCGCCGGCGCTCGGGATGACAGCGGCCCGAAGAGATGGGCCTCGCAGGCGCATCGCGATGTGGGAGTCCGCGGGGGGAGCGCGCACCGCCAGATCCGCGATCCCGATCATCCCGCCGATGGTCATGGGGGCGAACCACAGGATCCCGAACGTGCCCATGCTGATGTTGAGGATCCCCGACCACGTCGCCGAGATGGCCTGCACCGAGCCCTGGATGTCCACGGTGGACTTTGCGAGCAGGATGTCGATGCCCGTGATGAGGCCCATCACGCCGATGCTGATGTCGCTGACGGCGTTGATGAGGAAGACCGGGCCCGTGGCCTCCTCCCAGTCGCCGAAGGCTCCGACCATGAACGCGCCGATGGAGACGGTGTGCAGGCCGAGCGACACGAGGTGACTGGTGAACGCCGCGCGGGTGGCGCGGTGCATGCGGGTGCCGTCTTCGAACACCCCGCGTTGCGGGCCGATGAACGCCGCGCCGACGATGTCGAAGGCGATGCCCGGCGTCTTGAGCAGGCCCAGTCCGACGAACAGCGGGTTCACGTCTGCGGCCGCCGCGGGCTTGGGAGCGAGCAGGAGCAGCGAGATCACAACGGGGAGGATCAGCTTGATGCGCATGCAACTGATCTACCATCCCCGGCCATGGCCCAACCCCTCCTCCCGCTGCACGGCGTCGTCGTGCTGGACCTCTCTCGCGTGCTCGCGGGTCCCTATGCCACCCAGATCTTTGGCGATCTCGGCGCCACAGTCATCAAGGTGGAGCACCCCGAGCGGGGCGACGACACGCGCGCGTGGGGCCCCATCGAGCTGCAGGGGGAGTCGGCGTACTTCCTCTCGGTCAATCGCAACAAGCGCAGCATCGCGATCGATCTCAAGAGCGAGCAGGGCAAGGCGCTCGTGTGCCAGCTCGCCGCCACCGCCGACGTGGTGTTCGAGAATTTCCCCCCGGGCAAGCTCGAGCAGCTCGGCCTGGGGTTTGAGATCTTGCGCGCGCACAACAAGAAACTCGTGATGACCTCGGTGACGGCGTTTGGGCGCACGGGCCCCCTGAGCCGCGAGCCGGGATACGACCTGGTGGTGCAAGGCTACGGCGGCATCATGGCGCTGACCGGACCCGAGGACGGCGCTCCGCATCGAGTCGGCGTGCCCATCGTGGATCTCACGACGGGGCTGAACGCGGTGATCGGAACCCTGGCGGCCCTGCGCACCGCGGAGCGCGACGGGGTGGGTCAGCACGTGGACGTCTCGCTGTTCGATACCCACCTCGCCTGGCTGGGCAACGTAGGCAGCAACGCGCTCATCTCAGGGCAGCCGAGCCCGCGCCTCGGCAACGCGCACCCCAACGTGGCGCCCTACCAGCCGTTTGCCTGCGCGGATGGATGGATCCTGTTGGCCGTGGGCAACGACGGGCAGTGGCTGCGCATGCTGGAGCTGCCCGACTTCGCTGCGCTTCGGCCCGAGAATGGTGGCCGGGAGTCGTGGGGGACGAACAACGGCCGCATCGACACCCGGGTACAGCTCGCCGACGCGATCACCCAGGTGTTTGCTGGGCGAACCCGAGACGAGTGGATGTCTCTCCTCAAGGCGGTGAGGGTGCCGTGTGGCCCGATCCTGCGCCCCGATGAGGCGCTCAATCACCCCCAGACCCGGGCGGCGGGGATGCTCACCACCATGCATCACGCCACTGCGGGGCCGTTCACTGCCGTCGCGACGCCGTACCACTTCGATCGCACGCCGGTGCGGGACTACAGCGCGCCGCCGACCCTGGGCGCCGACACCGAGGCCGTGCTCACCGACGTGCTCGGCATGACGCCGGACGCCATCGCCGCCCTGCGCGCGGACGGCGTGGTGCGCTGACTCGCCGCGCTACTCATCGGCGGGGCTGAAGACGAACGGATAGCTGACGATCACGATCCCGCCGCCAGGGGGGGCAGGAAACGTCATCCCCGCGAGCCGCCCTTGGATGCACGCCTGCACGGTTGGCTCCCCCAGCGTGCTGGACCGCAGCGTCACTTCGCTGACCGAGCCATCGGCGCCGATGACGAAGCGCGCGACGACCTTGCCGCCCAGGTCCGGGCGCAGCTGCAGCCCGCGCTGGTAGCAGGCACGGATCCCGTTGAGCTGTTGGCGCACGACCCGGTCGATCACCGACTTGTCGATGGAGCCGAGCACCATCGTCTCGCCCGCGGCGGCGGTCGGCGCCTCGGGCACGTCGATCGCCAGGGTCGAGTGGCCAGAGCGCTCTGGGCTCGGGATGGCTTGCGGGCTCGGGCGTACCGGCAGGGCCGACCTGGGTGCGCGCAGCCCCCCGCCCTTGCCGTAGTAGCCCGCGCCTCCTCCACCCACGCCGATCCCCCGGCTTCCGAGGCCGCCGCTGCCTGAGGCGGTGCCGCCGAGGAGTCCGCTGATGCCGCCGGACCCAGAGCCGGAGCCGAGGAGGCCCGCGCCCATCCCATATCCACCGAGACCGCCGAGATCTCCGGACTGCGAGTGCGCGGGGCACGCGGGCGGCTGCACGCCGTCGGGCGTCTCCAGCGGCACGCCGTGGGTTCGCGCGGCGCCGCCGGGGTTGCTGACCTCGGTGTCCACCGCGACCATCGAGGTCAACCGGGTCATGAGTCCGTGGTCCAGAGCGACCTGCAGCACGCGCTCGTTCAGCGCCTCGTCGTCCCCGCCTCGGTTTCGACTCTCCAGATCCTCCACCACCTTGCGCGCCCACAGGGACGGCAGCCCAGGGTGGTCCTCGGCGCGCGCCGGCAGGTCCACGGTGAGGGTGTGCTCATAGGGGCCTTGCCGGGTGCGTCCGGTCAGCGTGACTGTCATGGGTCCCGGCGTGCTGTATCGGCCCATGAGCACGAGCGGCTGCCCGGCGAAGAGGTCGGCGAGGGGGTCGGGGAAGACGTCGTGCACATCCGCGTCGCCGAAGTCCACAGCCAGGTCGGTCACGATGGGATTGCGGATGCGCTCGTACAGGTTCTCCACCGCTCGGTCTGCGTCCTCCGCGTGCAGCACGTACTCCACGTCTCCCCGCCCGGCCTTGGCCATCGATTCGAGCAGGTAGCGGTTGACCGAGCTGCCGATCCCGAGGGAGTACAGGCGGGTGCTGCTCCCGAGCCGCTCGTCGATGGCGGCGAGGATGTCGGCTTCGTTGCCGATGTAGCCATCGGTGAGAAAGACCACGGTGCGGAGCAGGTCGGGCTGGCTCGGTAGGTTCAGCGACGCCTCGATCCCGTCGAGCATGCGGGTTCCCCCGCTCCCTCGGAACGCGTCGACGAACGCGTGGCTGCGGCGCCGGTTGGCCAGTGTGTTGGGCAGGGGGCGAGGTGCGAGCGCGCTGACCTTGTCGTTGAAGTCCATCACCAGGAAGCGGTCGTCGGGGTTCATGCCGTCGATGGCCAAGGTCATTGCATCGCGGGCTTTGTCCAGCGGGTAGCCGGACATGGAGCACGAGGTGTCCACGACGAACACCATCTCCTTGGGGGTCACGATGTCGTGCGTGACGAACGCGTCGGCCGGCGGCTGGATCATCAGCATGAAGACGGAGTCGTGCTCGTCGTGTTGGGCAAGCAGGGCGACCTCGGGGTGGGCGCCGCCGACCTCGTAGCGGAGCACGAAGTCCTTGTTGGCGATGGCGTCGTCGGGAGAGAGCGAGACCATTCCGCCGTGGGTGTCGGGCTCGATCCGAACGTCGTGCGAGGGTGAACGCAAGCTCGACACCGCGAGCCCGGCGTCCACTGAGACCGCGATGGAGACGTCGTTCCCCGTGCGGGTAGGGGAGTCGGGCGCGCGCGGGACCCCGGCGTTTGGACCGGCGTCGTCGGGCGTGTAGCGCGGTCCGACCACGAGCGGGAAGGTCCAGTCGTAGCCGCCATCCTCGAAGCTCAGCGGCTGCACGAGGTGCAGCTCCACCTCCACCACCGCGCCCGGCATGAGGTTGGCGATGTGCTGCTCAAACACGTTTGGGCGCTCTTGGTCGAGGCGCGCGGCGACCCGCCCCTCGTCCCTGGCTTGCTCGTAGATCTCCTTGGCTTCGTGCCGCTCGTGCACTGAGGCCTCGATGACTCGATCGCCGATGCGCAGCGTCATCCCGTCCACCGCGGCGTCCTGGGGCAGCGGGAAGACGTAGGTCGCCTCGATCGGGGATGGGAAGGGGTTGACGAAGGTCTGCACCAACGAGACGTCGGCCACCATCCCCGAGATCCGGGCGTCGATGTCGGTGTGAAGCAGCGGCAAGGCAAACGCCGCGCCGTCGGTCCACGTGCGGAGGATGCCGCTGCCGGGGACCTCGCAGTGGTCGATGGCGATGGGCGCCGCGTGAGCCAGACTGGGCTCGCTCCTCTCCCGAAGCGCGGTTTGAGGGGAGTCGGCCGAGGGCCCAGCGAGCCTCTCGTCGCCCTCGTCGAGTTGCTCGACCTCGTCGAGTCGCTCGACCCCGCCGCCCTCGTCGAACTCCGAGGGGAGGCAGTCGGCGAGAAGCAAAGCAAAGGGAACCGTGAGGACCAGAAGTCCTGCGTGCAACGTGCGGCGCATGGGGCGTGTCTCCGAGGGCGTCTCAGGTACGACTCGCCTCGGCCGGGTTGGTTCCCCAAGCCCCGCATGTTCTTGCCCGCGCCAGGGCCCCGGAGCCTCAGCTCAGGCGCTGGAGCCAGTCTGCGAAGCCTCGCTGTCGGGCCAGCGCCGCGCCGCTGGTGCGCAGCGCCTCGGCATCCTCGCTTCGCCCCATAGCGGCGGCGGCTTCCGCGTGCCACGCCATCGTCGCGAGAGCGAGGTGCAGGTTGTCCGCCAGCAGCGCCTTGGGAGGCGCCAACAGCTCTGGCGTCTCCCCCAGCCGCGCTCGCGCGGCGGTGAGCACGGCCCGCGCGTACCAGGCGACGGGCAGGTGCTGTTCCTGCTCGGCTCCGCGCACAACGTCCACCAGCAGAGCGTGCGCGTCGGTGACCTTGCCTTCGTCGAGGAGCAGCTCCGCCCGCTCGAGCTTGACCTCGCGAGCCCGGTACGCAGGCGGGTTCGGGCCGAGCGCCTCCGTCGCGTTCTGCAGCGCGCGATGAGCGGCCGGCCGGTCGACGGCGAGTCGATACCGCCGCGCCCGCTCGAGCCAGTACTCCACCCACTCCGCTTCGACGCCCCGTCCGCCCTTGGGACCATCACCGATCGCGCGCAGCACGTCTTCAGCGAGCACGTTGTCTCCCACCGATCGCGCCACCATCAGGGCCGTCGCCGCCGCGACCAGCGTGCCCTGGCGGTCGCGCAGGCGGCGATACGCCCTCCACGAGCGCCGAGCGTGCTCTCGGGCCGCGTCCAGTTGGCCTTGCTTGACCCGCAGCTCGGCGAGGTTGGTGTCGGTCAGAGCGACCTGGTCCAGCTCGCCGAGCCCCTCGAAGATCATCCGCGCTCGCTCCACCTGCTCCGATGCGAGGCTGAGCTCGCCCCGACGCCAGTGCAGCACCGACAGGTTCGTGCGCAGGCCGGCTTCGGCGCGCTCCTGGTGGGTGGCCTGGGCCAGCTCGATGGCCCGCACGATCTCAGGTTCGGCTTCGCCCCCGCGATGCAGCTCCAGCAACACCGCCGAGCGGGTCCACGCCACCCGCACCGCCAGGGGCTCGAGGTTGGGGTTGTTGGTCAGCACGAGATCGGCCTCGGCCAGCCACGCCAGCGCCGACTCGATGTCGCCGGACCGCCGCGCCGCTCGCGCGCCCTGGGTCGCGAACAGCACCGCGAGATCATGCAGCTCCGCCTGCCGTGCCTCACGCAGACCCCGTCGGCTCACCTGCACCGCGCCGACGTAGTTGCCCGAGCGGGTCTGGAAGCGCGCCAGCGCCACCCCGGTCTCCAGGCGCGACCTCGCGTTCGGTGCGGCCTTCGCGGCCCGGGCGATGGCATCGCGCGCGAGATCGAGGTCCCCGTCCATGAACGCGAGGCGAAACGAGAGCATCTGGAAGCGGTGCGCTGCTTCCTCGGACACGGCCTCGAGGTGGTCGTCCGCCACTTCGCTGATCTGGGCCATCCAGCGCCTCGCGGACGCGTAGTCGAGCTGCTGCCCCGCTTGATACGCGGCCTCCAGCGCATGGGGGAACGCCGCTCCAGACTCGCCCGCGGCGAACAGATGCCGCGCCGCCTGCGCCGCGCCGCCTGGGACCGAGGGCCCAGCGGTCAGCCACGCCGCCGCCGCACGCCGATGCAGAGTGCGGGCCTGCTTGATCGTCAGTGAATCGAGCACGGTGGTGCGCAGGGCGTCCGAGGCGAGGCCGATCGTCTCAGGCTCGTTGTTCTTCGCGTGCACCGCCGCGACGCGCTTGCGCTCCAGCTCGCTCACCGCCTCGCTGAAGGGCTCCGTGGCGAGCCCCGAGGCCGATTGCACGATCGCCAAGGGCGGCAGTTCGCCCACCAGCGCGACGCATCGGGCTACGTCCCGGGCCGGCTTGCTCAGGTTGTCCAGCCGGGAGTGGAACGCAGCCCTGAGTGACTCGGGCAGCTGCTCGCCGCCATGCAGACCGCCAGCCTCGACGACGGCGCGGGCCGCCTCGACGGCGAAGCGCGGGTTCCCGTGAGCCGCGTTGGCGAGGCGCTGCACCACCGGGTCGGTCAGGTTCAGGTCCATGGTGACCGAGCGGATGAGCTCTCCAGCCTCTTGTTCGGTCAGCGGTCGCAGCCCGATGTGGGTGACCCGGTCGTGCCCCGCGAGGCTGCCCACCAAGGACTCGGGGTCCTTCTCGGAGCCAGGACGGCAGGTGATGACCAGCAGGATGCGGGCCGGGGTCGGAGTGCCCAGGCGCGTGAGCAGCGATCGCACGAGCCGCGCGGTGCCGGCGTCTGCACGGTGGGCATCCTCGATGGCGATGATGAGCGGGGCTTCGCTGGCGGCCCTCCGCGATGCTTCCCCCACCGCTCGGTAGATGGCCGAGGGGTCGTCCAGGCCCGCCGCCAGCGACGCGCCGGTGGCGCCTGGTGGCACGCGGCTGCTGCCGAGGGCAGGGAAGAACCGCCGCAGGAGCTCTGCGTCCTCGCCGAGGATCTTGTCGTTGTGGCTGCGCGCGAGACCGGGCCCCGCCAGGCGCAGCATGATGTCGTGGAATGGGCCGCAGAACGCGCCCACCGAGTGGCAGCGCCCGATGGCGACCCGGGCGCCCTTGACCCACGCCAGCCCGCGGAAAGTCTCCAGCAACCGCGTCTTGCCGAGCCCCTCGTCGGCGGTGATCACCACCGCGCGGGCGCCCTGGGTTCGCACGCGCTTGAGCTCTCCGAGCAGAGTGTCGAGCTCCGCCTTGCGGCCGACGTGCCGGGGCGTCACCAGGGCGGCAAGCACCGCGCTCGACTGCGTCGCCTTGGGGACCTGGGCCCGGCGGAGGGAGGGCGGCTTGCTGCTCTCGTTCTTGAGCTCGTCTGCGAGATCCGCGGTCAGCTTCGCGATGGCGTCTTCATCGTCCCCGTCGCCGGCTGGCCCGCCACTGCGCGCACGGGCCCGCAGCCTGAGCAGGGTCTCGTTTTGCTTCGCGGCGCGCACCTCGGACGGCTCGTCCGGATGCTCGGGGAAGTCTCCGGTGTCTTCCAGCAGGATGCCGGCCGCGGCACCTTCGAGATCCGCCTGCAGGTCCAGCAGCCGCCCCTCGATGGCGGCCATGGACTCGGGCCGATCGGCGGGCTCCTTCTGGAGCATCTCGAGCAGCAGGCCGTCGAACTCTGGTGGGAAACCCACGATGCGTCGAGACAGGGGCTCCGCCTGGGCTGTGCAGTGCAGCCACAGGTACTCCTGGGGACGGCGGGCCCGGAATGGCGGCGCGCCCGAGAGCAGCTCGTAGAGCAGCACGCCCATGCCGTAGGTGTCGGCGCGATGATCGACCTCGGCCCCGGTGATCTGCTCCGGTGACATGTAGGAGTACGAGCCAACCACGTGCCCGATCTGGGTGAACTGACTCTGCTCTTCGAGCCACTTCGCCACGCCGAAGTCCACGAGCTTGACGACGCCCTCGTGGGTCACCAACACGTTGCCTGGCTTGAGGTCCCGATGCACCAGCCCCACCCGGTGGATGGCCGCCACCGCTCGGGTGAGCTGAATCCCGACCGCGATGGCACGCAGGATGCGGTTGTAGTTGATGGGCTCTGGCGGTCCGGGGGTCTCCAGCGGCGGCGGCGGGGGCAGCGGGTCGCTGCCGCTGAGGCTGAGCACATACCGCTGCGCCGTCACTCCGAGCACGCGCTCCATGGAGAAGTAGGCGGTGCCCTCGTGCTCGCCCGCTTCCAGGACCTTGACCACGTTGGGGTGATCGACCCGGTGCGCGGCCTCGAACTCGCGCTGGAACCGGTGCACCCAGGAAGGGCGCATGCGGGCGAGCACCTTGACGGCCACCGAGCGCCCGTCGCGGGTGTCTTCGGCGAGGTAGACCGCCGCCATCCCGCCCTGGCCGAGCAGACCGCGGATCGCGTAGGGCCCGATGCGGCCGCGGGACGGCGCGAGGGGCAACTCGGAGGTGGGCGCCATGGAGCCGATGCTAGACGGATCGCTGGGACAAGGCGCGCCGGACCCGGGGGGAAGGGGGCGGGTTCACTCGTTTGCGCAGTGTGCTTCGAGCAGATCCAGGGTCTCCGCGAGACCGTCCACGTAGCCGTTCACGAAGATGGGCGCCGAGGTGTTCAGGTCGCTGCGCAGGTCGGTCCACATCCCATAGAAGTGAATGATCCCGCCCTCGAACGGGGTCATGATCTCGAGTTGGTAGTTCTGCCGGAAGTCGCTGTTGGCGATGGTCGGCGCCATGACCGCCGGGTCGAGCATCCAGGTGCGGCTGAATCGCGCGTTGACCACCTCGGACGTGCCCTCAGCCGGCACGGCAGCGACCCGGCGTAGGCCCGAGTCGATGGTGAACTCTCGGCGCACCGTCGTGCCGATGACGTTGGTCTCCTGGGCGACGTCGCTGCGCCAGGTGATCTCCTCGCAGCCGTCGTCGCCGACGAAGCAGTCGAAGTCCGACGTGCGCGTGCGCTCGTACTCCACGTAGTTGTCGGGGAAGAGGCTGCGTTGGTCGTCGATGAAGTAGAGCCGGTCGATGTCATCCAGCGAGCAGTCGGTGACCCGGCCCACCATCACGCCCAGCAGCGCACCGCTCTCCGCCGCGGAGCTCGGCGGATCCAGCGTCGCGAGGTCCTCGTCGCGCAATTCTGTCTCGTCGGACGCGGTGAACAGCTCGCCCGGCTCCATGTTCTCCGCCCACCACAGCGTGAGGTTCTCCGCGGCGTCGGCGAGGGTGCGGTCGTTCAGGTCGTCTTCGTCCGCTGCGTAGCGGGAGAACCCAAACTGCACGATCTCGTCGATGGCAACGGGGGCGGGGTCGGGCACGCGGCAGCCCACCATGAGCACGGCGAGGGCGGAGAGCAGGGCAGGGGTCCACTTCACGGCAGCGAGCGTATCAGGACGATCTGCCACCTTTCCGTTTCCCTCGTCGCCGACTCGCGTGTCTGACAGTGCGGGACCCGCCGGAGTGCGCGGTACCCTGAGGAACCGATGCAAGCAGCCCCTACCGAGGCCCAGGTGGCCCGCCTCTACGAGCAGCACGCGAGCCTTGTCTTCGCCCGCTGCCGGCGCGTCCTGCGCAACGAGGATAACGCGTGGGGCGCTACCCAGGAGGTGTTCGCCAAGGCGATTGCGCACTGGTCGCGCTTCGACGGGAACAGCACCCGAGGAACGTGGCTGTACCGAATCGCGACCAACCACTGCCTCCATGTGATCAGGGACAGCAAGGGTCGCCGCGCGAGCCGACATCCGCTGGACGAGGACGCGATGAGCCGATTGGACACCCTCTTGAACCGACCCGAGCCGCCGGTCGGGCCGTCGCGCCACGCGCTGGCTCGGCTCGTCGCCGGGGACCTGCCCGCCGACGAGGACGCAGAGCTGCGGCGCATGGTCGCCGCGAGCCCGAAGCTGCGGGAACGACTGGACGCGCTGAGGGACGCGGACGCACGCTTCCTCGCCGCGCGGCCCTTCGAGTCGGTCAAGGCCGAGCTGTTCGACCGCGCAGGGGCGACTCCGCCCGCCCCGAGCAGGGATGCGGCAGGGCTGTTCGGGCCGTTCCTTGCCCCTCGCTCGTTGATGTGGGCCATCGCCGCGGTGGTCATGGCGCTCGGCCTCATGCTCGTCATGCCCAGTGAGCCCGATGGGGCCGGTGACGGGCCAGCCCCGGCGGCGAACCGCCTCAAGGGAGGCGTGCTGACGGCGTTCCAAGACGTGGGCGGCCGCGCGGTGGCGGTGCCGAACCGCGGCGTGCTGGAGCCCGGCGATCTCGTCCAGTTTCGGGTCGAATCGAGCAAGCCATTCATCGCGCTGCTCGGGGTGGACGGCACCGGGACGGTGTCGCGCTACGTGCCGGTGGGCGGAGACCTCTCGGCGGCGCGGACTCCGGGCGTGCACGCCCTGGACGACGCACTGATGCTCGATGACGCGCCGGGCCCCGAGGTGTTCCTCGCGTTCCTGTCCGACGACGCCGTGCTGGTCGAGGATCTGGAGCGGGTGGTGCACGACGTCATCGACGCAGTAGGTGTGCATCGTCTCGTGGAGCATCGCTGGGAGGGCGAGGTGGGGGTCTTCGTGGCGCGCAAGGCGGTGTCCGCTCCGTGATGCTCCGTTGCCTGCCTCGGCGACGTGCCCGGCCGCCGCGCCCTACACAGCCTGCGCGATGCGCCGACGGAGCCCCGACCTACCGCAGCGCGTCGAGCTTGCCCGCCCGAACTCGGCGCCGCTCCTTGCGGTGGGTCATGCGCAGCTCGGCGTCCGCGTAGCGTCGGCGGTCGTCGTCGCTGTCGAGGAGCAGCGGCGCGACAGGGCGGGGCTCGCCTTCGTCGTCCAAGGCTACGAAGGTCGTGTAGGCCGTGGTGGCGTGATAGCGCCCGCCTCCGAACACCTCGCCTTCCACACGCACGCCGATCTCCATGGAGCTGCGGCCCACGTAGTTCACCTGGGCCTTGAGCACCACGACGTGGCCCTGGAGCACCGGCCGCACGAAGTCCACGGCATCGACCGAGGCCGTCACGACGCCGCCGTGGGCATGCCTCGCGGCGCAGACCGCTGCGGCGATGTCGATCCAGGCCATGATCTGGCCGCCGAACGCAGTGCCCCGGTTGTTGGCGTTGTTCGGCAGCACCAGCTGCGTCATCTCCACCGCGCTGTAGGACGGGGGCCGCGGGGTGAGATCGGAAGGGTCGGCGGCCAGCGATGGGTCGAGGACCCTCACGGGGCGGGTGCGTCGCGGCGTTCCGCGGTCCACGGCGCGCCGAATGTCGGGTCCCAGGGGGAGACCACGAGCTGTGGTGAGCCCCCAGCGTCGTCGGTGTACAGAATGCTCGCGCCGTCGGGCGCGATCCGCGGGCTCCGCTCGGACCCCGGCGAAAACGTCAGGCGCCGCAGGTCGCCTCCGTCCACGGTCACCACGTAGAGGTCGAGCTGCCCGCCGGGGTTCGCGAGGTCGGCCGAGAACACGATCAGCGCTCCATCGGGGCTGTACGACGGGGTATGCAGGGCCGCTTGCGCCGAGAGCAGCGTGCGGGGCTCGCTCCCCTGAGTCGTCGCGACGACGAGCTCGGATCCATTGGTGCCTCGGCGGACCCAAAGGAGCTGGGAGCAGTCCGGCGAGAGTCGGGGAGACTCGTCGGGCCCCGTCCTCCGCGTCGCCCGCAGGGGGCCCTCGTCTCCGACCTGCACGTACACCTCGAGGTCGCCCTCCCGGGCAGACGTGAACGCAAACGCGCTGCCGTCGTCACAGTAGTGTGGCTCTCCGTCGAACCCCGGGCCCTGCGCGAGGGTCGTGAATGTGCCGCGCGACAGGTCCTGAAGCACCAACTCCATCTCGTGATCCGCGGAGTCGCCCACAGCGGGAGTGTCGCGCGCGGGGGTCGTGCCGAGGTGGTGAGTGGAGCCGTAGGCGATGAGGAATCCCTGCTCGCTGGGCACGACCACCGCCCCGTGGGTCTTGCCCACGCCCGGGGTGATCCGTCGCTGATTGCTCCCATCGGCGTCCATGAGGAAGGTCTGCTCCCACGGATTGGCGACCATCCCACCGGAACGCACCGACTGGAACACGATGCGGCTGCCGTCAGGCGTCCACTCGGGTCGGCCCTGCAGACCGTCCGTCGTCAGGGCGGTGGGCGTGAGCCAGTCCGTGCGGACCCGCGCCTTTTGGTCTGCGACGAAGTCTGCGGCCTGGGTCGCGATGGCCTCAGGCTCCAGTTCCTCGATCTCGACCACATAGATGGAGCGGTCGACGCCGCGGAAGTAGGTCTGGTGCGCGCGGCACCCGGACAGGGCAACGAGAACCGACAGGAGTAGGAGGTACCTCACGGGCGGGAGGGTGACAGAGAGGCCCGCGCGCGTGCAAGCTGCGGGGACATGGAGCCGCTCCCCAAGGTCGTCCTCACCATCGCCGGCTCCGATCCCTCCGGCGGCGCCGGGGTCCAGGCGGATCTGAGGGCGATCGCTGTGCATGGCCACGTTGGCGCAGCGGTGATCACCGCGCTGACCGTGCAGAACAGCCGCGGGGTCTCCGCTGTTTCTCCGGTGGATCCGAGGCTCGTGGCCGATCAGATCCGCGCCGTCATCACGGACATGCCGCTGGCCGCGATCAAGATCGGCATGCTCGGCAACGCAGCCATCGTGCGCGCTGTGGCGAGCGCGATCGCCGGTCTCAACGTGCCGGTGGTGCTCGATCCGGTCCTCTGGGCGTCCTCGGGCGCCGCCCTGCTTGACGAGGGCGCGTTGGACGCGCTGCGCACGGACCTGGCACTCCAGTCGACGCTCGTCACTCCCAACCTCGCCGAGGGACGCGCGCTGCAGAGGGACGAGGAGCCGGCCGCCGCCGCCCTGGCTGCGCTGCTGGGTGTTCCGGTGCTCCTGACCGGCGGGCACCTCGCCGGTGACGACGTCATCGACGTGCTGGCCTTCCCCGGGAAGGGCGAGGGGCAGGCTTACTCCGCGCGCCGCATCCCGACCCCCCACGACCATGGCACCGGCTGCTTGCTGTCCACCAGCATCGCCTGCTCGCTCGCGAACGGGCACAGCATCGAGGCCGCCGTTGCCCACGGACGTGCGTGCGTGCGGGCCGGGCTCCGTGCCGGCCGCCAGCTGGGGGAGGGGCCGGGCGCGGTGCTGCTTCTGCGCCTGCCGCCCCGCCAGTAGCGGCCGCCAGCTACTTCTTCTTCGCGGTGGTCCCGCGCAGCCCGATGGAGCTGAACGCTTCGCGCCCCAGGTAGACGGCGGCGTCGCCGAGCTCCTCCTCGATGCGCAGCAGCTGGTTGTACTTGCACACCCGATCGGTGCGGCACAGCGAGCCGGTCTTGATCTGGCCCGCGCCCGTGGCGACCGCGAGATCACTGATCGTGGTGTCCTCAGTCTCGCCGCTGCGATGCGACACGACGCAGGTGTATCCGGCCCGAGCCGCCATGCTCATCGTCTCGAGCGTCTCGCTCAGCGAGCCGATCTGGTTCACCTTGATGAGGATGGAGTTCGCGGAGTCGCTCTTGATGCCCTTGGCGAGCCGCTCGGGGTTCGTGACGAAGAGATCGTCGCCGACGAGCTGGACCTTGCTGCCCAGCGCCTTGTGCAGTCGCTTCCAGCCGCTCCAGTCGTTCTCGTCGAGGCCGTCCTCAATGCTGATGATCGGGTAGCGATCGACGAGCTCGCCGTACCAGGCAATCATGTCGTCTGCGGACAGCCCGGTCCGGCCTTCGCCGTCCAGGTGGTACTTCTTGTTCCGATAGAAGCTCGCCGCGGCCACGTCCAGGGCCAGCAGCACGTCGCCCCCGGCCTGGTAGCCCGCCTTGGCGATGGCATCGACGATGGTCTGCAGCGCTGCCTCGTTGGACTCGAGCATCGGGGCGAAGCCGCCCTCGTCGCCGACCGAGGTCGCGAGGCCGCGCTCCTTGAGCACCGCCTTGAGCTGGTGGAAGATTTCAGAACCCATGCGCAGCGCCTCGCTGAACGAGGTCGCACCGACGGGCACGATCATGAACTCCTGGATGTCTACGTTGTTGTCGGCGTGAGCGCCGCCGTTGATGATGTTCATCATCGGGACCGGCAGAACGCGGGCGCCGGCGCCGCCCAGGTAGCGATACAGCGGGATGTCGAGGAGGTTGGCCGCAGCGCGAGCGACGGCCAGCGAGGCGCCGAGGATGGCGTTGGCTCCCAGGCGCGCCTTGTTGGGCGTGCCGTCGAGCGCGATGAGGGCGGCGTCGATGGACGGCTGCTCCAGCACATCGCGGCCCAGCAAGAGGTCGCGAATCTCGGTGCGCACGAACTCGACCGCCTTGCTTACGCCCTTGCCGCCCCAGCGGGACATGTCGCCGTCTCGCAGCTCGACAGCCTCGTGCTCGCCGGTGCTGGCGCCGCTGGGAACCGCTGCGCGACCCTTGACCCCACCTTGCAGCAGGACATCCACCTCCACGGTGGGGTTTCCTCGGGAGTCCAGGATCTGGCGGGCGCGAACGTCGACGATGACTGACATGAGTTCCTCCACTCCGCGGCGGTGCGGGGTCGGCGGGATGCTGCCAGATCGAGGGGTGCGAGGCGCGGCCCGCCCGATTGCTGCCTATCATGGCCGCATGAGTTTCACGAAGTTTGTGGGCACCTTCCTCCAGGCCACCCTGTTTGGGGGCACTTACGACGATGTCGCCTTCGAGGTCCGCGTCCTCAAAGGCGAGGTCGCGCGGCTGCACGAGCGTCTCGACAAGGAGTTCGTGCGCCTCCAGGAGCGGCTCGATGAGCTCGACGGCGGCAAGGGTTCGGGCGCCAAGGGCAAGTCGCGCCTGCGCATCATGAGCGCCGCTGAGGCCGCCGACGTGCCGACGACCAGCGACAAGCTCGATGCTGCCACCGCGGACGATCCCGCGGAGCGCGCTCCGGCGTCGCGGCGCGCCGACATGGATGCAGGCGACCTCGCGATCGTGCCGACCAGCCGGGTCTTCTCGCCCGAGATGCCCATCGCGATGGCGTGGGCGGCCCACCCCGACGCGCCGCAGGTGTTCGCCCAGCACCACCTCCCCGGATGCATCGACTGCGCGCTCTCGAGCGAGGAGTCCATCGCGGATGGCGCGGCGCTCCACTCGTTGGACGCCACCACGCTGCTCGCCGATCTCGAAAGACTGGTCACCGCTTAGCGGAGACCCTTTCTTGAACCCGATCGTGGGGCTTCCCGGTCGTACCTTCTGTCGCCGTCGCCCCATGCACGACGGTTTGGTACGATGTATCCGGCGGCCCCTGCCTGGAGGGGATTGGCCGCCACACACACTCAGGAGAGTCAGTGCTTCAACCTCGGACGTGTCTGTCTTTGGCGTTCTTGTTCTTGCTCGTGTCCGGAGCGGGGAGCGCCGTCGCGAGGGCCGAGACGCCCGACTCACCGAACGCCATCGTGGGCGACTCGGTGACGTTTGAGAGCTCCGACGGCGTCCTGCTGCAGGGAAACCTGTTCAAGGCCGAAGGCGACACTCGCGGTGCCATCCTCTTTGTGCACGAGCCGTCTCGCTCCCAGCGCGACTGGGCGTACATGGCCCAGAAGATGAGCCGACGGGGGTTTACCTCCCTGACGTTCGATCTGCGTGGGCATGGCGACTCGCTCATGCGCGGCGATGAGGAGCTGGATCGGGAGGTCTTCCTCACGGAGGATTTTGAGGCCATGCGGCTCGACGTCGACGCGGCCATGGCCATGCTCGAGTCCCAGTCGCCGGAAGGCACCGCGACCCATCTGATCGGCGCGGACCTGGGCTCATCGTTGGCGCTGATGCACGCGGTCGATGCGGCAGGCGTCGCCTCGGTGGCCATGATCTCGCCGGGACTCGGCTACGACGACGTGAACATCGTCGGCCAGGCAGGGTCCTTCGGTCGGCCCCTGCTCTTCGTCTACTCGGTCGAAGACAGCTACTCGCGCAAGTCGGCTGAGGTCCTCGCAAAGGAGGCCCGCGGGCCGACCCACACCGAGGTCTACTACGGCGTCGGCCACGGCACGAAGATGATGTCGCGGGAGCCGGCCCTCGAGGCGTTCCTTCAGAGCTGGTTCCTCGGGACCATCATTACGCCCGAGGGGCGCGCGCTGGCTGACACCGGCAAGCCTGAGGCGGGCGAGAAGGGTGTCGAAGGTGACATCGACGTGGAGGCGGAGAAGCGCAAGCTCGACGAGCAGCGCAAGGCCGTCAATCAGGGCGTAGTGAAGGACGACGACGAGGAGCGCGGCAAGAAGCTCGGCGCTCCTCTCGACCGTGGAGCCCGCCAGTAGCGCCGCCCGCTCGGGCGTCCCTCAGCGTTTGCCGCGTCCGCCACGCCCGCCGGGTCCGCCACCCTTGCCCGCGGGACGGCTGCGCTTCGAGGAGCCGCCGCGACCCCTGTCGCCGCCGCCACCCTTGCGCCCCGATGGGGCTCCGCCGGCGTAGCCAGGGTCGTCGTGGCCGAGGCCGACGGCGTTGCGCTTGTTCGGGCCGTAGCTGGTACCAAAGGTCGCGAAGAACTCGGCCTTCGCCTCGACGAAGCGGTCTTCCCGAATGCTGCGCCGAATCAGGTCCATCAACTGCATCAAGAACGTGATGTTGTGGATGCAAGCCAGCGTGGTGCCAGTGACTTCTTCGGCCGCGAAGAGGTGGTTGAGATACGCCCGGGAGAAGTTCTGGCAGGTGTAGCAAGGGCAGGTGGTGTCCGGTGGCAGCCGGTCCCGCTTGTACTTGGCCTTCGTCACCCGAAGCCGGCCCTGAAAGGTGTAGAGCAGACCGCCGCGGGCGTGGCGGGTGGGGATAACGCAGTCGAACATGTCGATGCCGTGCTCCACCCCACACCAAAGGTCCTCCGGGAGCCCAACACCCATCAGGTAGCGAGGCTTCTCCTCGGGCAGCAGGTGAGCTGTCCAGCCGAGCACGCGGTCCATCACCTCGAGGCCCTCGCCCACGCTCAGGCCGCCGATGGCGTAGCCGGGGAAGTCCATCGACACGAGCTCGCGGGCGGACTGCTGTCGCAGGTCCTCAAACGAGCTGCCCTGCACGATGCCAAACAGCCACTGGTCATCCCGGGTGCGGGCTTCCAGACAGCGCTTCTCCCAGCGATGGGTTCGCGCCAGCGCCTCTTCGGCGTAGCTGCGCTCGCATGGGTAGGGCACGCACTCGTCGAACGCCATGATGATGTCGGCGCCCAGGTCTTCCTGGATGGCGACGCTGCTCTCGGGAGTCATCGTGAACGGCGCGCCGCTCTTCTCCCACTTGAAGGTGACCCCTTCCTCGTTCACGGTCTTCGGCAGCGAGAACACCTGAAAACCGCCGCTGTCCGTCAGGATGGGCAGCGGCATGTTCATGAACGAGTGCAGGCCTCCGAGCCGCTTGACGATGTCCGCTCCAGGCTGCAGAGCCAGGTGGTAGGTATTCGCCAGCACGATCTGCGATTCGGTCGCGACGACCTGATCGGGCGTCATCGCACGCAGCGCGGCGCGAGTGCCGACCGGCATGAAGATCGGCGTCTGAATGGTGCCGTGGGGCGTGCGCAGCTCACCGGTGCGACCGGCGACCTGAGAAGATTTGGACTGGACTTGGAACGAGAACATCGGCTGCGTCTTATCATGGCGACGTGACGCGGTCCTGCCTCCTGCTCTTGCTCCTCCTCTCGGTACCGCCTGCCAGCGCCGCCGATCGGGAGGCCGCGCTCGCGGAGAGCCTGATCCCCCGCCAGGTGCGGGTCTCGTTCGCCGCCGACCAGGTGTTCGTCTCGGTGCGGAGCCGGAT
>Ga0222662_1000890_pt1 | contig 18078 bp, 11 predicted proteins | sample AntAcemetagen600_FD_179821 | JGI IMG/M metagenome (GOLD analysis project Ga0222662, IMG submission 179821) | Saline water microbial communities from Ace Lake, Antarctica - #600 | ecosystem: Environmental > Aquatic > Non-marine Saline and Alkaline > Saline | place: Antarctica: Ace Lake...
ACCATTGCCATCCAAGGGGCAATCATTCAGATGATTAATCACGGGCTCTCAACCGGAGCGCTCTTCCTGATTGTTGGGATGATATATGACAGGGCACATACCCGAATGATCTCCGATTTTGGAGGAATTGCAAAAGTGATGCCTGTATTTGCGGTGATGTTTATGATCGCAACGCTCGCATCTATCGGATTGCCGGGCTTGAACGGATTTGTCGGGGAATTTTTGATCCTGAATGGATCTTTTAGTTCGACACTCTATGCAAACAAGACATTTGCTGTATTGGCGGCGTTAGGTGTGATACTGGCAGCTGTTTATATGCTGTGGATGTATCAGCGGGTTATGTTTGGCCCGATCACGAATAAAGTGAATGAAAAACTGCTGGATCTCAATGCACGAGAGATTGGTTTGTTGATTCCACTGGTTATTTTTATGGTCTGGATAGGAGTGAGGCCACTTGATTTTACGAAGTACTCAGAAGAGTGGGTTGAAAATTTTGTATCCGTGACTGAGGATAAAAGTTTGAGTGTTTTGCAGAGCAGTAACGCGGATGAATTGCCGGCATGGACTGTAAATTTCTACAAATTGAATGATGTAGATGGAGCGGGGGATTCGTACTACGCGGAGTTAGAGAAGTAAAAATCTACGTGAACATGTTAATTTGAATGTAAATAAACGAACGTATGAAACCACTTAGCGAAGCGGAAATTCAGGAGCAACTCAAAACACTGGATGGTTGGGAGTTTGAAGAGAACCATATTGGGAAAACAATCGACTTTGCGAATTTTAAAGAAGCGATGGCATTTATGGTACGGGTCGGGTTTGAAGCAGAAGCGCAAGGACACCATCCCGAATGGTATAATGTCTATAAAACCGTTGCGATTCAGTTGAGTACGCATGATGCCGATGGGAAAGTGACAGAGAAGGATATAAAGTTGGCGAAAGCGATTGATGAGGTGTTAAGCTCTTGGGCTTAGAAATTAAATATATATACGTCAGTTCGAGCGCAGAGACTGAACGGTAGTGAAGGAACGAAGTCGAGAACTTCTTCGATCTAGGGAGTTCTCGACTTCGTACCTACTGAAACGCACCGTAGGCACTGCGCTCGAACTGACGTGGTAAATTTTTAAAATGATTTTTTAGTAGCGAACACCCGTAAAAGGAATAAACAGACTAAATGGATTATACACACGACTTATTATCATTTTTACCCGGGATTATTGTTGCGGTAGCCGGATTGGTTGTATTGCTTCTGGATGTTTTTAAGAGAAGTATGAACCTTATTTATGGTATCGCAACAGGGGCTGTATTCATTGCACTTCTCGTGGCTGTCTCAGCACTTTTTGGGGATACAGGAACTGCGTTTAGCGGAATGATTGTATACGGTGGGGTGGGAGCGTTTGGCATGTTCGTTGTTCTCCTGGGGACTCTTTTCTGCCTGTTTATCTCCAAAGATTATCTGGGTGATTTTGACCTTCACAATGGTGAAGTGTACGCGATGATACTGTTTGCAACAACCGGAATGTTAGGGTTGGCTGTATCTAACGATTTAATATCTCTTTTTGTAAGTCTTGAGACGATGTCGATCTCGCTCTATGTATTGGCCGGGTTGATGAAGAATGAAAAAACCGGAGCTGAAGCGGCGCTTAAATATTTTCTGTTAGGCGCATTCTCAACGGGGTTTCTGCTCTATGGTATTGCATTGATCTATGGAGCCACCGGCCAGACGAACCTCAATGAAGTGGCTGCGGTCGCAGAACCGACACTTCTGTTTTTGGGAGGTTGCGGACTTCTGTTTGTAGGTATTTTCTTTAAGGTAGGAGCTGTGCCTTTTCATATGTGGACTCCGGATGTTTATCAGGGCACGCCCACAACTCTCACCGCTTATATGGCAACAGCGGCAAAATCGGCTACGTTTGTTGCATTTATACTCGTCCTGACCCGTATGTTATCCAGTGCTGAACTGGGAGATTGGACTAATGTCATACAAGTGATTTCCATCATCACAATGATTGTAGGTAATCTGATTGCATTAGCTCAGGATAATGTTAAACGAATGCTTGCCTACTCCAGTATTGCCCATGCCGGTTATCTGCTGGTCGGGTTGGCTGCGGGAACGGCTGCCGGTTATTCCGGAGTACTCTACTACCTGTTTGCATACACATTAATGAATGTAGGTGCATTTGGCGTGATCGCTTATTATGAAAGAAATCATGGCCTCAATTTTACAGAGATAGACAGTTATGCGGGATTGGGTTTCAAAGTGCCGGTAATGGGAGTGATGTTATCCATTTTCCTTTTTTCGCTGGCCGGAATTCCGCCATTCGTAGGGTTTATCGGAAAATATTATGTATTTGCTGCAGCGGTACAGGCCGGATTGATTCCGCTGGCGATCATTGGCGTACTTGCGAGTGCAGCCAGTGTCTACTACTATTTAAGGGTGATGGTTTATCTCTACTTCAAAGAAGCTCACAAAGATGTTGAGATGAAGACGCCCGGCTTGCTTTTCAAAGGGGCTCTTATTTTGCTAGCTATTGCAACCGTTTATTATGGTATAGAGCCGGTGTTGCCGTTTAGGGGTCTTATTGAGATTATAGGGTCGTTTTATTAAGGCCTTCTTGTTACTTTTGTTTTGATACAAAAGTAACCAAAAAATCAAGGCTGTGAATTAGTTGGCGGTCGTTCATGGGCTGCACGTGGCACAAATTAAATGGTCCGCCACTTTCAGCCCCAGCACAACGTTTTGGCCGGTATTAATTTGCGCTTTTCACGTGCATCCCACTCACTTGATCCGCCAACTAATTCAATGCCGGGATTGTTTCTTTATTTAAATAAAAACCCACAGCCGTCATCCTATGTTTGCTATAGTCTTCCTGAAGTCCGAATATTTGGGATTAATGGAAGGCTGTGGAAGGGCAGGTAACCAGTCAAACGTCAGTGAGCCTAGGAGCTCGTCCGGGATGATTGACCTGCCAACTTCCACCTCATGATCATGAACAGTTCAGTAGGCCTAGAGAGCCTGTATGCAGGATGGATATGACCATGAGCCTTCTTCTCAACAACTTAAATATAGAAGATTATGAATTATATTGGAATCGATATTTCAAAATCGTGGTTTGATTGTTTTGATCATGCAAAAAAGTCCCATCAACGCCTCACAAATGATCCACAGGGGTGGGAAGACTTTATCGGCGGGCTCGCCAAAGACACATGGGTCGTTATGGAAGCCTCCGGTCCTTACTATCTGGGGCTCGCCAGTTGGTTATATCACCAGGGAATCCCCGTGAGTGTGGTTAATCCATTGGTGATTCGCCGCTATAGTCAAATGCTATTAAGTCGCACAAAAACCGATGCCAAGGATGCGCAGATCATTGCTCGTTATGCCAGTGAGCAAACCCTGAAGCGGTGGAGTCCTCCAAGTCAAGCCAATCAGGCGATGCGTCAGCTCATGAGTCTTTCACAGGGTTTGATACGTCAGAAGGGGATTCTGATCGGCCAAAAAGAAGCTTTTACCAGTAATCCCATTGGTGAGGAGTTGGTGTTGGACTTGCTCAATGAGCAGCTAGGAAACATTCAAAATGCACTGCAGCGCATTGAGGATCGCTTAAAGGAATTGGTATTGACACACTACCGCACATGCTATGAAGCAGTTACCAGTATTCCGGGAATCGGTCCGAAAACAGCCACCATGCTTATCTGCTTAACAGATGGGTTTACTAAATTTGAGGATGCAAGAAAACTGGCGAGTTATGCGGGTATTTGTCCGCGTATTTTTTCCTCAGGAAGCAGTATAAAAGGACGTGGATCCATTAGTAAGTTAGGCAGCGCCGATTTACGTAAACTGTTATATTTATGCACATGGACAGCCAAAACGTGTAACCCTGGATGCCAACAGATGTATCAACGGATGAAGCAGGCCGGCAAACCGGAGAAAGTTATTAAGATTGCATTAGCTCATAAACTTTTACGACAGGCATTTGCAGTGGGAACATCGGCTGAGCATTTTGATGGAAAAAAAGCTCTGGCTGCTTGACTTTAAGCACAGTTCATCCCGGCCGGAGAGCCGGGAACCCCATACGTTGTTGGTGGGAAGCCTTAGAACAACGTTTGGAGATCCCGCATCAAGTGCGGGATGACGATGTTTGGTGCCGGGATGATGTGGAGAGTAGCGAAATGACGTGGATGGTGCACTTTTGCCGTTTGCCCTCTGCCTTTTGCCTTTTTTTAATCATTTCCTACAAAGAAAATGGCGTTGGCCATCAATAATTTCCCATTTTCCCAAAAGCCTCTGTAAAGAGGATTGTCTATAAAATAGACAACATTTCCGGAGCCGTGTCTCTGCACACCAAATGAGAGGCTTTGTTCCAGCTGCTCCAAAGCCTTATAACCGACAAAACCACTCAAATGTGCATCACTCTGAACGGTACCTACATTCCATCCGGAGTCCAGATAGTTAAATGCAGAAGCGTCTGTTTTAAGTGAAAAATAGAGTGGATCATATCCGTATGCTAAAGGGTGTGTAGAATCAACCGATACTTTGAAAACAGATCCGGAGACACCGGAGCTAATACTTCTTCGATTTCTGTCGCCATATGGGAGTAATTTTTCTTCGATTGTGGGCTCTTCATTTGACGAGATTTTTCGTTGTAATTGAAATCCATCTCTTCCCGCCAGTAGCCTGTTGGCCTGGCCAAATGCAATCAACGTTCCGCCATCACGAGTCCAGGCGCTGATTTTCTCTATTCCCTCATCTGTAAATATACCGCTGTATGATCCGGAAGGAAGAACCAACACATTATAAGAGCTCAGATCTGTTCTCATCAATTGATGGGTGTGAATAAGTGTAGCCGGATAATAAAGTTGATGATCAAAGAAGTGCCAGATTTCACCGGCATTAAGTGACGATGTACCCTCTCCGATCAATAAAGCAACCTTCGGCTGTTCTATGACACTTAAATTGGATGATCCGAAATCGGAGCCGGCTGTGACAAAACCTGTAGATGCTCCATGTAAAGATCTTGAATATTTATCTGCCGCATCCAATACAATCCGGTCAAAATTTTCACCTAATGTTTGATTATTCTCACGTGGGATCATCAAGGTTCCCCTGCCAAAAGACTCTCCGTCGATCTGAAATGAATCCTCTGAAAAACGACTGCGAACACCATTCTGAGTGATATCAGCAAGGAAACGCGCATCGTCCATCGATTCCCATCGCAGTAAGTAAGCATACGGGTTCTCCTCACCCGTGAATGCACTCTCCCTAAACGTTTCCGCTGATATCGTTTGATCCGTGTTGATTCTGGATTCGAGTGCATATCCATCTAATCCAAATCTATAGTGTGCTTCCCAGGCGGTTAAATCATATGTGAGGGAGTCAGAAATTTCCGGATTCGGCTCAAAAAAGACTCTTACCAGGTTGCCTTGCGGCTGATAGGCAGAGATGATAATATCATCGGATTGAATAGAGAATCGTTCGGTTTCACCTGTAGTGAAGTTATATCCATTCGCATTTCTTTCTGAACCGGATAAACCATAAACGATTTGCTGATTATCGAGTGTCTTCAGCAGATTGTAGATTTTGTCTCTGTTATTGTCGGCTTTCACTACAAATGTTTTATACGCACCTCTTGCATTGCTTGCAGAATTTTCAAAAAAGGATTGAAACTCTGATATCATCCGTTCTGAATTCATCGATGCGATTTCGACGGTTGACATTCCCGTTGTGTGATGCTGTAAAAGGCGATGTGCCAGAGTTAAGGTGTCACCCGCTGCTCGTTCTACAGCTAATCCGGACAGACTGTGGCCGGGCATCTCGTATGTCATCCCAATCGCTCCGTGAAATGTGGGCCATGTATCACCAAAACTTGGATAAAACAGATCAAAACGTTCTCTGGTGAAAAAGAGCCAGCTCTCTTCATCAAAATATCGAATGTGATTTTTTCCGATCATCGTTTGAAATTCTCTCTGCCATTCGGTAATTGCGTTATGGAACGGTTCTGCCGCAGGTGCAAAATAGTAGGGTGAATTAAATCCTTGCTCATGATAATCGACATGAATATGTGGAAACCACTGCTTATAAATTTCATATCGTTGCTGCGACTCCTTTTGAACCTGCCATGCCCAGTCACGATTGAGATCAAACAGATAGTGGTTGCCTCGCCCCCCCGGCCAGGGTTCTTGATGTTCGCGCGCTTCAAGTTTAGGATTCACCCCGGCGCCCTTCGTCTGTTGATACCAGGTTATATATCTTTCACGGCCATCCGGATTGATCATCGGATCCATGATGACGACGGTGTTCTCCAGCCATCCCTTTGATTCTTGATTATCGGGCCGAACCAACTCATATAGAGTTCTCATAGAGGCTTCACTGCTGGAAGTTTCATTGCCATGAATATTGTAACTTAGCCAAACAATGCCTTTTTGATTTGCAGTCGGTGTTCCCTCTTCCAAACCGGTCAGTCTTAGATTATTGACCCGAATCTCCTCAATATTTTCATGATTTTCAGGAGAGGTAACAATCAGATAGACCAGATCCCGATGCTCATTGGTTGTGCCGTAGTGGTGAATCGTCACATATTCCGACTCTTCCGCAACGTGATTTACATAGTTTAAAACGTTGTGGTGCTGAGTCCATCGATCTCCAAGCTCATATCCTAAAAATTGATCCGGTGACTGAAGTTGAGCCATAACGGGTAGCGAGAGACTGAGCGAGAACGCAAAACAGAAAAGCAGTTTGATCTTTTTATTCATAAGATTTTTAATGATTATTCAGCTGATAAAGAAGTCATAACTTAATCAAAACCGATAAGTGCTAAAAGTGCCAATAGTTAAAAATCAAAAAATGTGGATGATTCAGGTTTTTATCATCTGGATCCTGTTGCCCGTCAGTGGATTGGCACTACAAAACGACCCGGTCAGGTTTACAATATTGCATACAAATGATGAGCATTCACATCTGATCCCACATCCGGCTATCGATGATCATCCGGTGTTAAATAATTCAACCCGTGGCGGTTTTGCACGGCTTGCAGGAGCTATCAATCGAATCAGAGGTGAAAAAGAACAGATGAATGAACCGGTTTTAATTTTATCGGGGGGCGATATTCTGGGCGGACCCGCATTCGGATGGTTACCCCTTATGGATGGCGTAGCGGCGGAGATGAATCTCTTTCATCAAATCGGTTATGATGCAGTCACAATTGGAAATCATGAATTCGACTATGGTTCTGAGCAGTTGGCTAAGTACCTGAGGGCTGCCGGCTATCCTGAGGCTCATTCAAAAACGGTTCTACTGGGAGCCAACACAAAACCTCCATCCGATCACCCCCTTGCCGAGATGGATATTCAAAATCAAACCATCAAAGAGCTCTCAAACGGCCTAAAAGTGGGGATCTTTGGTTTGATAGGTAAAGATGCGATCAATAAAACAGCCAGCCCGGAGCCGGTCGAGTTTGATGACCCGATTGAAACGGCCCGTATGGAGGTGAAAGAGCTTCTGGATAGAGGGGCTGATATAATCATTGCATTGACACATTCCGGTGTGAATGAGGATAGAGATCTCGCTAATGCCGTGCCCGAAATTGATGTTATAGTAGGAGGGCATTCCCATACTCCGCTATATTAACCGATTGTGATTGGGAAAACGGTAATTGTGCAAGCCGGCAGTTACCTCAGCTATTTGGGCGTTCTGGAACTGGAGTGGAGTCGGGAGGAGCAAGTAGTTAACGTATTGAATAATGAGTCGGGAAGAAATTTTCTGGAACCGTTAAACTCCGAAGTTGAGGCCGATGATGAGGTCGCCGCAGAGGTAGAGAGATACACTTCGTTGCTCGATGAGTGGGTCGTCGATTTGACGGATGGACGAGTTACGGATATTCGACAACCGATTGCCAGTTCCTCTTTTACGATATCAGGTGGCAGGTTAATGAGTGAAACTCCGGCAGGCAACTATATTACGGATGCCATGAGATGGGCTGCGGAAAAAGTAACCGGTAAGCGGGTGGACGTTGCGGTACAGGCGAGTGGTGCCATCCGGGCTGAAATAAAACCGGGTGTGGAGGAGTGGTCGGCCGAACAGATTTCATTCTATGATTTGATCATGTCGACCGGACTAGGCTCAGGAGAAGACGGTAATCCGGGATATCCACTGGTATCAGTTTACATGACTGAGTCGGACGTCCGAAAGTCTATTGAAGTTTCTTTGCTGCTCTCTCAATTGAGGGACAATGCATATTTTCTTCAATATTCCGGATTGAGAGCGGCATTTGATCCCAATCGATCCATTTTGTTTACAATACCATTTTTAGATCAACCGATACCCACATACAGAGGGGTACTGAGTGCAGAGCTTGATTTGGGTGACGGAACCTATCGCGCCATCCGTAGCGACAGTGATGAGCTTTTGCATGTGGTGACCGATCGATATGTGGCCGGTTTTTTGCCGCTGGTTGGCGCAATACTTCCGAAGTTAAATATCATTTTAAGAGATCAAGAAGGTGATCCGGTTGATCTGGATGATAGAATTATTCTTGAAGATGAGCAGCAATTAAAAGTGTGGCAGGCAGTTCTGAATTATACACTTTCACATCCGATGGGAGATTTGAATCTTCCTAAAATTCCTCAACGATATGAAATAACGGAAAACCGGTTGAGAATCGTCCCCACTCTTCCCCTTTGGATCTGGCCTGTTGCAATTTTAAGCGTGGTTGTGGCAGTGATTATTTATCTATTCAGACGATAAGTTGACCTACTGTTCACGACGTAAGATCAGGAGTGCATTTGATACAGCTCTCTCCCCATTGTGATCAAATTCGAGATTGTCACTTGGGTAGTTGACCACACCGTCACCTTCATGAATCCACATGGCTGAAGAGCCCCCTCCATCCAGATTTAGAGCATAATTTGCACCTAATTCAATAAAAAATTGGGCTAACTCAGGGATGGTCATACCATAAGATTGAAACGAGCGGCCATCCACTGTTACCAGCAACAGGTGATTATCATCGGTAATGCCAACGGCTGTTCTGGGATGTCTGTTTTGGTGAAATGCATCGTCTCGAAAATCACGAAGGGTATTTTCAAAAATAAGCAGGGGTCCGGCACTCAATAAATTTGAAATATTAATATCCTCCCATCCATTTTCGGGACGTTCCATAATCATTGGCTTGAAATCGTTATTCCACCCTATGCCGCCATTTTCAGTGTATACATTACGCCCAGCAGCACCACGGGCAATCAGCTCATTATCCACTTTTAAAAACACCACAGATCCACCGGTTTCCATACTGAAAAAGGATCCATTGATTGCAGCAATCGTTTGATATTGTTCTGCAAAATCACTGATTTTCATCAATTCGGACTGGTTATTGGCTAACTTCAGACCAATTTGAGCCCGGTTTAGATCAATTTCGATGAGATTTATACTGAGCCGTGCATCATTCAGCTTGCTTCCGCGATATTTTTTCCAATAAATGCCCTCCTCAATCTCATCAGTGATCCATTCAAGTTGGTCGGCAGTAGTGGGAGCGACAACCTGTTGTGAATAGAGTGTATCATGGACAAAGAATACAATCAGAATCATCCACAATCCGAAGAGTGGGATCCTTTTTTTTGCTGACTTGATCTGATTTTGATTGGCCATGACTAGTTCATTTAGTTAACAGCTCTCTTAATAAAGATACAATCCGCAAAAAGGTTGCAATCGAATCCGGAATTATTACGATGTGAATACATATTGAACTTCTCTCTTATTGTCATCTTCCTATTTGATACTCATGAGGTGGCTTTTTCCCGGCAAGATGCTCATAAAAATAATCCCAGCTCCGACGCAGGTGATACGGTTCGTTTGCATAACCGTGACCTCTGTTGGGCATTACAATCAGATCAAAATCTTTGTTATGGCGAATGAGTTCATTCACCAACAGGAGTGTCATGGATGGATGTACATTGGTGTCCATAGAGCCATAGCTGAGGAGAAGTTTGCCTTGCAGATTTTCTGCTTTCAGATGAACGGCCTGTTTGTCATAGTTATCACCATCCTCAGTCTCCTCAAGTAATCCTTGATATTTTTCGCCCCAATAATAAGTATAATTTCTATTATCGTGATTGCCGGCACTTGAGACCCCCACTTTAAAAAAGTCGGGGTATTGCAAAAGAGCGGATGATGTTGCAAACCCTCCTCCGGAATGACCATAAATTCCAACCCGGCCCAGATCAATAAATGGATATCTTTCAGCCAATTGTTGCATTCCTGTTATCTGATCGGGCAGACCGTTGTCGATCATATCACCTGCATAATAGGTGTGGAATTCTCTGGAGCGGGCCGGACTGCTTCCGAGAGCATCAATCGCCACAACAACAAAACCGAGTTCAGTTAGTGCCTGCATCTGGCCGCGTTGACCCGCAGAAAAATTTCGTGAACCCAAACTACCTCCTTGTGGACCCGGATAGATCATATTGATGATTGGATAACGTTCATTTTCATCGAATGATGAGGGCAGAATCATCAGTCCGTAGAGATCGGTTTCTCCATCTCTGGCCTTTACCGTGATCGGTGTAGGCATTTGCCATCCGGTAGCAATAAGATCATCGATATCTGCTTCTGCAAGTTCCATAATCAGATTTCCTCTCTGATCTCTGACAACCGTTTGTTGAGGAGTGTCAAACGTCGAAAATGTATCTACAAACCAGTTGGCATTCTCACTGAGAGTAATATTGTGATTTGCATTTTCCGGAGTCAAAAGCCGGAGTCCGGATCCATCAAAACCGATACTGTACAGATGTTCAAAATAGGGGTCTCTGCCATCCTCTCTTCCAACAGCAGTAAAGATCAATGATCTGGATTCTTCATCGATATGAAGGATATCGATCACATTCCATTCTCCCTCTGTTATACGATTTTTGAGTTCTCCGGAGTCAAGATCATGAAGGTAGAGGTGTCCCCAGTTATCTTTTCTTGTGAACCATATAAATTCATTGGAGTCGTGGAGTACTCTCCAGTTGGGTAATCCTCTGGAAGTTAAATTCGATTCAAAAAAGATTTCATCACGTTCATGATAGATATCCCTTACGGAGCCGGTTTGCGGGTCTGAGACTCTCAATGTAACATCCTTATAGTCTCTTGAAGTTGAAACAAAAGAGAGGATTGAACTGTCCTTACTCCATTCCACGTCTGCCCAGTTACCCTCACGGATCAAACCACAGCAATTGGAGGTACGCTGATGGTCCGGTTCTACATCCAGTTCGACCAATTGGTGGTATTCCACATCAATAACGATTCGCTCATGCATTGGAACAATGGAATCACCGGGTAGTGCATACGGCCAGATATCTGCTTCGGGTCGACCGGACTGTGTTCTCCAAAGGGTCATCATCCCCACATCCCGTTCATCCAAACGGTAGGTCGCTATTTTTTTAGAGTCGGGCGACCATAACAAAATAGGTCGATCCGAACGGCTCCAGCCATGATTGTTTGTCCCAAAACTGTAGTGTTCAATACCGTCAAAGGTGAGTTGAATATCATCTCCGGATTGAAGATCGTGAACCCATAAATTGTGCTCTTTGGTGAATGCAGCCAGGTTACCATCGGGAGAACGAACTGAAAAAGATGGAGCTGAGTGAACCGGTCCTGTAATTTCACACTGATAAGTATTCAACGAACAGCTCCAGTGATCCCCACTTTTTTCGAAAGAAATTTCCGAGAGGTTCTCACTGAAAGATAAATTTCGCAGCTGCAGTGAGTTGGGATCGATTTCTGTTTGATCTGTCATCACTTGCGATATCGATGTTGAGAGTCTTTGATGATCAAAAGCCATATCCACGGCCCGACTCGAAACATCAACCAGATAATACAGATCTCCATCGCGGGTATTCAATGTGTACCAAAAGTGATTATCATCGATCTGATTCGCGTTCACATTATGGTTGAAAATTTTATCATTTAGATTCGAACTGAGCATACGTTCAGCACGTTCATATGCAGCTAAATCGTCGTCACTCTCTTGGGCATTGGACGTACTCAAAAAAGCGAAAGTGAAAAACAGTGTGGCGGAAATTGAGAGTCGAAGTATAAGCTGATTCATTATAAGAGAAATAGAGATTTGTTTGTCCTGATGAAAATAGATTATTCATCAAATGAATTTAATACGGAATAAACAATCTACCCAAAAATGAGAACTATTTTGGATGAAAATTATGAAATGGCAGTGTCTGTTTACTCTCGGTTTAAATAGTAAATGAAGTAGGAATTTTTTTAATGACATACGATGCAGTGGTAACATTTTACAAACCCCTTCGTATGAAATTGGAAATAACGGATGTTTTCAACTAAAGGAATGGTGATATGAAAAAGAAAAGAATCTGGATTGTGGTGATCGTGCTGATCGTAATAGGTGGTGGTGCAACCTACTTCTATCTAAACAGTTCAAATGGTGATACGGATCAAGAAGAGCCTTTTGTGCTTGCAAATCGGGGAACGGTCGTGGAAAAGGCGCTGGCTGTAGGGAAAATTGAGCCTGAAAATGAGATTGAGGTGAAATCAAAAATCTCAGGGGTGGTCAGCAGGATCTTTGCTGAGCCGGGAACATACGTGAAAAAAGGTGATCCATTGATTGAGGTGAGTCCGGATCCAACGCCACTTGAGCTGGTTGAGGCAAAACGAAATCTCGAACGAACAGAGATTGAGATGAAAAATCTCGAAAGTGAACTGAATCGCCTGAAGACACTTCTTGCTGCGAATTTAATTTCACAACAAGAATATGATCGGACGGAGCAACTTTACAATGATGTTGTGATTCGGGCACAGATCAACACGGAAAGGCTCGAACTTTTAGAATATGGAAGAGTTACTGTGGGTGATACGGTCATTGAATCGATCATACGATCTCCAATTGATGGATTTATTCTGGAGAAGATGGTAGATATCGGCGAACCGGTTGTTCCTCTCACATCATATCAGGCCGGAACGGCGCTTATGAGTTTGGCCGGAATGGACCGTCTCTTGTTTAAGGGAACTGTAGATGAAATCGATGTGGGCAAGCTGGAAGAGGGGATGCCGGCTGAGATTAAAATCGGTGCGCTTCAGGGTTCGGTTATCAGAGGTGTGGTTTCGCGGATATCATTAAAGGCCGTCCAAGAGAATAATGCAACGGTTTTCCCCATTGAGATCATCATAACAGATACGGCCGGATCTGTATTAAGAGCCGGTTATTCTGCCAATGCGGATATCATCATTGAGCGGATGGAAGATACAATTACCCTTCCGGAAAGAGTGATAACAATGAGAGACGGGCGTGCTTTTATAGAAGTAGAGGATAGCAGCATTGAAGGCAAAAGTGAAAAAGAGATTGAACTTGGTTTAAGTGATGCGATCACAGTAGCTGTAATCGAAGGCCTTGAAGAGGGCGATAAGGTGTATGAAAGGCCCTTGAAAAGCCTCTCTATTCGATAAACATATGTGAGTTGAACAAAACACCCATCAGCAGATAAATATGTCGATATCAAGTCTTATAACGGATCTATACCGGAACCTCAGCAGCCAAAAGTTGCGCAGTTTCCTCACCATATTTGGAATCATGTGGGGGACTGCGACGCTGATATTGCTGCTTGCTTTCGGGATGGGTTTTCGAGATCAAACCGTATTGAACATGCGGGGTATGGGGGATCAGCTCGCTATTGTTTGGGGTGGACAAACAACAAAAGCGTTTGAAGGTTATGGTGTGGGAAGGCCCATTCGCCTGAGAGAAGCGGATGCACGGATGTTGCAAAATGAGATTTCCGGAATTGAAATTGCACTTCCTGAATATAATCAGACATTTACAGTCTCAAATGAAAATCGTCGCCGAAATACACAAGTGGGCGGGGTGTACAAAGAGTACTCTGATATCAGAAATATCTATGAATCGGCAGGTGGAAGATGGATCAACGATCGGGACATCAGCGATCGTAGGAGAGTTGTCTTTTTGGGAAATGAGCTGGCTACGAACTTATTTGAAGACGAGGATCCGATTGGAAAGTATGTAATGCTGAATCAGACACCTTTTATCGTAATTGGTGTGATGCAAGAAAAAGTTCAGAATTCATCCTATTCACAAAGAGATCATGACAGGGCATTTATTCCGGCTACAACATTCTCTGCCATCACAGGCACAGACCTGATCAATAATATTATCTATGTACCGAAAGATCCACAAAATGCGCCAGCTGTCATGGATGAGGTGTATGAGGTGATGGGAAGAAAATTTCGGTTTGATCCGTCCGATAGAGATGCCATTGCAATTTGGGACACGAATGAGTTTTGGGCATTTGTGGACATACTTTTTTATGGAATTAATGGATTCTTGGGACTGATTGGGTTTTTTACCCTGGCTGTTGGGGGGATCGGTGTAGCGAATATCATGTTTGTTGTGGTACAGGAGCGGATGATGGAGATCGGCGTGCGAAGATCAGCCGGGGCACGCAGACATCATATTATGATTCAATTCTTTTTGGAGACATTCATGATTATTGGGATAGGTGCAGCGGCGGGTTACCTCACTGGCTGGTTATTGGTTGAGGCCACTCAAAATATACCGATCAAAGAATATGTGGGAGCTCCGCATTTTTCACCGGAAGTGGGTTTACTGGCTTTTATTGTGCTTGGGCTTGTAGGTTTTGCATCCGGACTTCTTCCGGCATGGAAAGCTTCCCGGCTGGATATCATTGATTGTTTAAGGAGATAAAATATGTGGATACCAATCATAAAAGAGTTTTTTAATGATTTATTACGGCAGAAGCTTCGATCTTCTCTGACGTTGATCGCAATCGCATGGGGAACACTTTCTGTGGTCCTTCTGCTTGCTTTTGGGCGTGGACTCGGGAACTCTATTATGGAGGGGATGCTGGGTGCGGGCAATCAGGTGATCGTTATCTATCCGGGTCAGACAGGAATGACTTTTGAAGGAAATCCGGAAGGCCGGCGAATTCGTTTTATGGAAGATGATGTATATCAGATTCAAAGAGTAGTGCCGGGTATTGAACATGTGAGTCCTCAGTATGGTCGCGGTGGAAGTACTCTGCAAACGGATCTTACCCGAACGACTACATTTATGGAGGGTGTCAATCCCGATTTTGAGATTATGCGTACGATGTATCCGGCTTCGGGTGGACGGTTCATCAATCAGCGTGATGTAGATGAGTTGAGACGGGTGATCTTTCTCGGTAATGAAATTGCAGAACGCCTTTTTGGCGAAGAAGATCCGATTGGAAAAGAGCTACTTCTGGATAATAAACCGTTTACGGTAGTCGGTGTGATGCAGTCTAAAATGCAGACCTCAATGAACAATGGTCCGGATGCAAACCGAGCCATCATTCCCTATTCAACCTTTCGGAACATCTATGGGAATCAGTTTGTGAACTCTATGCTGGTTCGTCCGGGAGATGCTTCCATGCAGGAAGAGATTGTGGCGGGTATACGGGAGTTGATGGCAGCAAAATATTCATTTCATCCGGAGGATGAGCAAGCGATGCCCATGTGGGATTTTATTGAAGCGGAAGAAATAAATCGTAAAGTTGCAGACGGATTGGAGATCTTCCTGTTTACGGTTGGATTTTTTACTCTGTTGATTGCCGGTGTGGGTGTGGCCAATATCATGTTTGTTGTGGTGAAGGAGAGAACGCGTGAAATTGGGTTGAAAATAGCAGTAGGTGCACGGAAGGTACATATCATTGTTCAATTCGTTTTTGAGGCACTTTTTATTTCGTTGTTGGGAGGGTTGTTGGGAATGGCTGTCTCTGTGGCAATAGTGAAAGGAGTGCAGGCGCTGAATATGACGGAAGGGGCGGGGGAATTTCTCGGAAAACCGGAGATCTCTGAACCGGCTGTTATTATTACCATTTCTGTATTGGTTGTGATCGGTTTAATTGCGGGGATCTTTCCGGCGATCAAGGCATCACGTGTAGATCCAGTGGAGTCGTTGAGGTATGAGTGATGGGGTTGGATTTTAAGGTTTTTTTACTCATCATTGCATACGGTTGTTTTCACGAAATGTGGAAATGAATAGCGTGCAAACATTTCAAATCGATAGTAAAAAATTAAAAATCTCATGACATCATTTAGATATTATACCCGGATTCTACTGATCCCTATTGTTCTCTTTTTTACAGCAACAGTTACAGCTCAGGAAGTGGGGCAATGGGAATCGGAAATGCTTCAATTTGAGGAGTTGGATCGCACTCACAACTATTCACCGGAGTCGATTTTTTTTACCGGCAGTTCGAGTATCCGGCTTTGGGAAACGCTGGATGAGGATATGCATCCACACCCTGTGATTCAAAGAGGGTTTGGAGGATCCAACATGGAGGATGTGTTAAATTATGCAGATCGATACATATCGGTTCATTCTTTTCGTGCGGTGGTTGTTTTTGTAGCGAATGATATCACCGGAAATCCGAATGGAACGGATAAAACGCCCTCAGAGGTTCGTGATCTGTTTGAAGAGTTCATCAAAAAAATACGAACCTATAATGACTCGGCACCTATTTTTATCTTGGCAATTACCCCGACCAACAGTCGATGGAATGTGTGGGAAGAAAGCAGAGGTGCGAATCACATGCTGGCTTCTCTTGCAGATGAGTTTGAACAGGTTATCTTCGTCCCGACTGAAGATCTATTTTTAGGCGATGACGGAGAACCCATTGATGATCTATTTGTGAGTGATCAACTTCATTTGGCACCATCGGGCTACGAGCTCTGGACCCGAAGATTGAGATCCTACCTGGATCCGGTGTTGGTTGGAAGTGGCATGTGATATGAAAAGGCAGACGGCTGAGGAGTAAAAGGTGTGACGACATTGGCTAGATTTACTTAGTGATCGCTCTTTTTACTACTAACTTTTGCCTTTTTGCATGCGCGGGAATCGCTATCGCTAGGAGCACTTTAATCAATCGCTTCAATCCGATAAAGCCCGCCATTCGAATGATCGGTGAGGATGTAGATAAAGCCATCCGGTCCTGTGCGAACATCCCTGATTCGCCCGATTTCTTGATCGAGCAGAACTTCTTGATGAACGACCTCTTCATTTTCAATAACGATCCGGCGCAGATGTTGCTGACCTAATGCACCTATAAAAAGATTGCCATTCCAATTTGGAAAGGAGTCGCCAATATAAAAAGCCATTCCGGATGGGGCGATAGATGTAGGCACCCAATAGGTGATTGGATTGGTGATATCCGGATCTTCATGGGGCTCAATTCCAATTCTTGTGTTGATACCATAATTTCTTCCATAGGTAGCATCCGGCCACCCATAATTAGCACCGGGCCTGATGATGTTCAATGCATCACCGCCGCGTGGACCGTGTTCATGTTGCCAAGTGGTGCCGGTTTCAGGGTGAATGGTCATGCCTTGGGGGTTTCGATGGCCATAAGAATAAATCTCCGGCAAGGCATCACTTCGATTCACAAAAGGATTATCAGACGGAATGCTTCCATCATCATTGAGTCGTATGGTTGATCCTGTAGGATCATTGAGATCTTGTGCCGGCTGATTCAGTCCGCGTTCGCCGATGGTAAAAAGGACCGTTCCATCCCCCGGGAAAGCGATCCGCGAACCGTAGTGACGCCCCGGATTATGTGAAGGGTTTTGAGTGTAAAGAACGTCGAGATTTGTCAGACCCAGATTGTCAAGCTGCGCTCTTGCGAGAGTTGTACTTGTGTTGTTGCCGTCCGGTGAGGAGTAGGTGAAATAGATCCAGCCATTCGTCTCATAATCCGGATGAAGGACGACATCCAACAATCCACCCTGACCCTGGGATTCTATCTCCGGAAGTCCTTGTACAGATTGAGTTTGATCTCCATCAACAAGAATAAGTTGACCTGCTCTTTCAGTAATTAGAAACCGTCCATCCGGTAGCTGTGCCACTGCCCAGGGGTGTTGCAGATTATCTACGATTCGCACAACCCGAAAATCGTGTTCTTCCGAGTTCACGTTGTTAAGGATCACCTCATATTCATGATTTTGCTCCTCAGCCGGTTCTACAAAGAATTGGTCGTTGCCACAGGCGTTCAGAAAAAGGAGGGACGTGATGAATAGAAAACTGAGGA
>Ga0222662_1000893_pt1 | contig 18059 bp, 18 predicted proteins | sample AntAcemetagen600_FD_179821 | JGI IMG/M metagenome (GOLD analysis project Ga0222662, IMG submission 179821) | Saline water microbial communities from Ace Lake, Antarctica - #600 | ecosystem: Environmental > Aquatic > Non-marine Saline and Alkaline > Saline | place: Antarctica: Ace Lake...
CGGCCAGCCATTCAGTCCGATTCTCATCCAAAGTTAATACGCCACGGCATTGCCGTTCGTTGAAGTTACGCAAGATGCTCATATCCGCACCTTCGAGCCGCATACCCTTAAAGGTAATGATCAGAGCGGACCAAGGCAGACCCAATCCCGCACAGAACCAATGATAGTAGATCGATTCCCAATCGGTAAGGCAGGGAAAGAATATAGTTACGTCACGTAGCCCCCCGAGTCTTTTACAAATTTCTTTTCTTATTTTTAACCCGTATTTCCAAGCTGCTACACGCGAAGACAAGCGATTGGGAAGCCACTTGCTCGTTCCTGTTGCACGGGAGACAGTGCCAAACTGGATATTCTCTTGATTGCTCAGTTTAGTATGAACGAATGCTCGCAATTCTTCCTCATATTGAGAGAAAACCAAAACACGCTCACATTCTGAAACTACCGCCGTAACGATCTTTTCCAGATACATCGAGGAATGTCCGCCACGCCCCCAATCAATAACGATCAAACTCTTCCCAGAGTGAAATTTTGATTCTTTTGATAGCATGTGAAGAGATATATTTCTTTGCGCAGCCGAGCTATCCGGCAGCTACCGTGCCTTAGAAAATCAGAGTTGCTCCTAACAATTACCTCCAAACCAAACCCCTCTTCTGCTTGGAGATCCACTGCCAATTGTAACCGTTGATTAGTTCACTACCAAAAACCCCTTTCAGTGCATTCATCACCAATTTATACTCTTTTCTCTTACTGCGAGGAACACGCCCCTTGGGATCAAAACACCCTGCGAGATCAAATCTATCAAATATCAATCGGTATGCGCTGGCCAACGCTCCATCAAAAGGTCCGTATCGGCGCACAATCCACTCACCTTCACGCAGATTACCATCAGGATTGGAAGAAGTCTTGTTGCTCACAGAAAAATAATAGTTCGCAAATACTTTGTCTACAACAAGCCCCTTTGCACCTGCCAAGACTAGACGATTCCAAAAATCCCAATCCATGGCAAAGTGAAGATCCTCATTTATCTCACCAGCTTCCCGGCCAAGATCGGCCCGCCAAAATGTCGCGGGTTGTTCAATTCCATTTTGAATTCCGATTCTTTCGAAAACCTCCGCCTTGGGGGTCATTATCTGGACAAATCCGTCGTCGTAAATACGTCTACTTGATCCTGTGATCAGATTTATTTCAGGATTCTTAGCAAACAATTCCCCCACCTGCAGCAACGTTCCTTCCGTAAGTGTGTCGTCATGACAAAGCCAACCGACTATATCACCGGTGGCACATCTAAACCCTTTGTTTATAGCATCAGACTGACCATTATCACTTTCAGAAATTAGAGTAGATATATGTTCCCGGAATTTCTCAATTTCCTGAAGGGTTCCATCAACGCTCTCACCATCAACAACGATAATCTCCAGGTCGGGATAGTCCTGTTCCACGAGGGAGCGCAATGCTTCGCTGATTCGGTCAACTCCATGGAAGACAGGAACAACAATTGAAAATTTTGGCAGTGTCTCCACGAGTTTTATCAATTATTTTCGGACAGTTTTAGTTCACGGGTTTGCCGGTAGCGACCCAAATACCAGAACCATTCAACAAACCCAGCAAGACCATAATCCCGGACATATTGAAAAAATCGTGCAATAAGATCGCGCCGTCCAATTTCGTTATTCACACCTCGAACCTTCCCCATAATTACATGAGCCCTACCTTGACCACATACGAGCCGACACAAATAGATGAATTTTACCCTTTCTTTTGAGATTAAGTGTCGCAGTCGGAGTCGAGGCTGATAGCTACAAAAATAACCTTCTAGATATGCACACCTAGCTAGAAAGGAATCCTCACCACTGCTCAGGGTGGTCCCTTTCCTTCCTAGGAGCGATCCCAGCTGTATCCTTTCGAATTCTTGCAGAAACCGATTTGCCACCTTTCGGCGAACAACCATTCCTGCACCGAATGGTTCCCATATACCCCATTCGTCACGGAACTTAGTGACCGGATTCTGTCCGTAATCTCGAACGGCGAGAAACCGATCCACTTTCTTCAGATAGTCCGGAATCTCTTTCTCGTAGACACCTATGGAAATTCCTCCAAACGCACCAACTCCCCGTTCGTACAATGAGATGCTCAAAGCTTTTTCAAGATAGGTATTGTCCAGTTCATTGTCGTCGTCGACGAAAACCAGCAAATCACCCGTTGTCTCATTAATTCCTCTTATTCTCGCAAAGACCAGACCCTGCTTTTCCTCGCGCACCATTCTGATCTGCAAGTGAGAGGAAAATTCGCTGTAAATCTCTTCAGGCACACCATTCAAAGAAGAATTATCAACAATTACTAGCTCCCATTGGTTTTTTGAAAGCGACTGCTGCTCCAACGATTTCACAGTTGCTCTGAGATAATCACTCCGCGGATTGAAGGTGCATATTACAACTGAAACCAGCGGCAACTCTGAAATTCCTTTCTTCATTGTGTCAGAGAATCACCCAACCCAAAACATAATCGGATTACCGAATGCGAAGAAACAACCATCGAATGGCTCTGGGGACTTTGGCAATTTCACTTTGAAGCTGAGACATCTCACTCCGAGCGCGATCCAATTTATCAAGAAGTTTACTTTTCTCTTCCTCAAGTCTTTCAATCACTTCCCCTCGCTCGATTGATCGACTCCGGTAAGTGGACAACTCCTGCAGTTCCTCATGCAAATCACAAGCCCTGGCACGACCTAGAATATCGTCGATAATTTGCGATGCCTCTTGATCGCATTCAGACATTCGTTGGGTCACAAAATCAACGTCGGCTGTAATTATCAAATTCTCGTACCAAATAGGTTCATTCGATTCGACAACCGATAGGCTCGAAACATCTTCGCTAAACCTATAAACCTCTGCACCACTGGCCCTTATCATTGCCAATAAAAGAGTAGTAGATGAGCCGTTCCGTTTCAGGTTGTGTTCATTAAACTCCACCAGTGCGGCCTTGATTTTTCCGCCGACAATCAGCCCCAATGCATCTTGTAAAATATTGGGCTCTGCTCCTTCGCAATCAATTTTCAACAGTTCCCAGTGATCACACTTCCCCAGAGCTTCCACGGTGCTTAAACGAACGACATCGACGCTCTCAGCAGTTTTATCATCGTCTCCCTCAAGCTCCGCCAGAAAATTATGCGAAGACATGCCCTCGGCCTCACGATGAAGTCCGAGGGTCCCATTCTCATTCCAAAGCCCGGAAGGGAAAACCTCTACGTTCTGAACGTTATTTTCACGAAGATTTCCGACCAAGAGATTTCTGGTTTTCGAGTCTGGCTCGAAAGAGAGTATGTGACCCTGTTCCCCTACAATCAAACCGGCCAAAACAGAAAAAAGACCTACATGTGCACCCGCGTCTATGAACCCGTCACCCGTTCGAAGATAACTCCGAAAGAATAACTGCTCACGAGCTTCAAAAAAACCTCTTTGAAGAGCAATAGCGACCTCGTCACCCCTCTCGAAGTGTAACCACCCTACATGAGGCTGGTACAATTTTACTGTATTCAAATTTTTCATCGTTATTTCAGGTCAAATCTTGGTCGACTCCATGTCGTAAACAAAGATCTAAATGCCTATCGAGGGCTTGTTTATAAATTTCCATATCAAGACAATTTAATTTTTCTATTTTATCACGCAGCTCATCTTTTAAAGTATAGGCTCCCGTCATTCTTGATGGGTTAAAATTCTCCCGTTCGACTACGCGTTCATTCTCATCAGCAGTAAACCCGAGAATTCTGTCAAAAAGCATAAGGCTCTGGTCAAAGCGCTCGGTGATTCCTACAAAATCGAGGTTATCCACTCCAATTCCCTTCACGAAATAATATTGCGTGTTTTGGAACTCAGGGATCTCAACAAATTGTTCCAGTGAAATATCTCCTGACCTTACTTTTTCCCAGATCTCGATCTCCATTGCTTCAGCTCTCCGCCAGTATTCAAAATGGGAGACAACGCGGTCAACCGGATTCCGAAACCAAGCCGCGAATTTAGCTTTCCGAAGATAAGCTCGATACTTAACTCCTAGAAAGTGGCCATGAAGACATCCGCCCGGAAGATTTTTTGTGCGGAAACTGTGAATAAGGTTAAAACGACACTTCCAATAACTCGATCTCAGCGGGCAAGTGGCCAGGGTAATCGCCCCTTCGTAATCTTCCCCGTAGTGCTCGCCGAACCGGCTCTTGAGTAGACTCTTGAAGGTTTCACCACCGGTCTTCGGAATATGAATCGATATCAGCATCCTAATCCTTCGAGATGCTGGCCATATCAACTTCGCTTAGGTCAACACTCAGATTTTGGTCCGCCCATTTGTAAAGACAATCATCCCCACTATGTTTCTCCAGATATTCGCGGACGGCTGGATTATTGAGATCACTGCTGTGATCCTTGGTTGCATTAACCACTGGAACGTCATCCAACAAATCCAGGCCAAACAAACTGCACCGATACCTCAAAACTGATAAAGATTCAGCAAAACGTTCCGTTATCCCGACAAAGAAAAAATTCTGCAAAACCTTAGCCGCATCATCCCAGTTGCTCTGCCCCGTTAAAAAATAGACTTGGCGGTCACCCGTGATATTGTTTTTCACATTTAAGCTATCCTGCCATTCAACATACTCCGCGACACCCATCTCAGGTATATTTAGCGGCAATGTTCTTTTCTGCTCATCGGGCAATCGACTCCAGTTCTTTTGGAGATACCGAAAAAACGAAATAAGACGTTCGGCAGGGTTCCGAAGGAAGCAAACATAGAGAGGAACCCGGCCATTGATCAGATCAGGAAAACTACGAATCGAATGAGACCCGATCGCTTTTATTGAGGGTCCCTCTGCAACCACTCTCGTGAGTGAGAAATAGTTATGTCTCGCATAAGGGTCATCAAAGTAAATTCCCTGGTAATTCGAGCCGAAGCTGCGGCTGAGCAAATCCTTAAAGGAACTACCCCCATTTTTGGGGAGATGGACGTGAACCAAAAGAGGTTCCACTCGTTTCTCGGGTTTCATAGGAGGACCCATGAGTGTAACTGAGACAGTGGACTCCTTCTCACTAATCATCCAACGAAAAGTTCCATTGTCGATAGGGTCCAAGGATCCGCTGGTTTGAACATCTTTGTCCTTCACACCGACACGTTTAATCAGTCGAAAGAGCCTTTCATACCAGTCAAGTTCTTCTCTTCGTAAGTTTTCATCAGACAACTGCTCCATGGCAATAATTTGAATCCGCAAACGATAAGATGCCGCGCAAACCCTCAAAATCTCGTAAGGATGCATACGAAACAATTCTCTATTAATAGTTAAAGTCGAATCGCACTGACATGCATCCAATTTTTTTAATAAAGTTACCAGTGATACGACTAAGCCATTCAGGCTGTATTTAATCTCCCGTGACTTGGATGATTCGCAAATAATTTCAAACGATTCTTTCCGTCCGGATACTAGTCCCGATTTCAACTTCTTTACTAACTTTCTCACTGATTTGTCGTTTCTGATCTATTGTCTATAAAATACTTGTTGTAGAAAAATATCTATACCCTCAATGAAATAGGGTAATAATCAGGGCCTTTGATAAGTGGGGACCGCGCGACGATCAAACCGTCGTGAGAAAAGCTCTGCTCCACTGTGGATTGTGAAACAATCGAATAGTTGTGCCCGCGTAACATCTTCAAGCATTCATCGTGAACTTCAGGCCAATGAGTAGATATAAAAACGAACCCAATAGCTTTCCTGGAAAGGGAAACTTCTGCCCGACGCAACATTTCGGCCTCTGCTCCCTGGATATCAGCATGAAGCATATCCAAGTGCCGAATACCTTTTTTCTCCAAGAAGTCATCGACCTGTATCAAAGGAATTGATTCGTCACACCCCTCAGGCAGGCTACCTGCGAATCCTCTAATAAATTTTCCTTTTCGGCGGTTCAGGCGAAAGTTTACTTTACCAGCCTCAAGGTTAAAATCCTCGGGTTCAACTAGGAAGCACCGGGCCCTAGGCCTCTCTTCGAGCATCCAAAGCGAGTAAAACCCCCAGTACGACCCAAGTTCGAGCATCACAGGGCTCTCGGGTAAAGCCTTTATTACTTCTTGAAAAACGTGTTCTTCCTGCGGTTCATGAACCCCCCGATTTCTTACCAGAAGATTAAATATTCCCTCTCCGTAATAGCTAAAAGGTGCGATGAGGACACCATTGTGCATAACGATCGAACGGCCTTGGTATGTGCCCGCATTCTCAACACGAGGAATCTTAAGATTATCAGGAGAGGAGCATGTTATTTCAATCCGTTTCTCCCAATCTGTCTGGTCAAGCCCGGAATTATCCATCGGCTCATCAATACCAAATATTCGCCTGCGCATGCGCCAACGTTTTAGTAACTTACCAATCACTTGAACACTCTTAGCTCCCGTTGATTGTTACACAATCAACAGATTGAAAATGCCGAGATAGCCTATTATTTTCCCGGTAATAACCCCAATCACGAAGAGTTTGAATATGTCCGGTAATACCACGTCTTCGAACTCTCTCAATCCACAGACGAGACAGGTTCCAAAAATTTCGCCTATTTTTCTCCATCCGATCGCCTAAAATGAACTCTAATCTAGCCAAAGATACCCCATGCGCTTTGGAGAGTCGGCAGAGATACCTGAACCCAAAACGACTCCGATAAAGATAGTGAAACAAGAGAAGGGAAGGCTCATAGGAACAGCGTAATCCGAGTCGATAGGAACAACGGGCCAATAGAGAATCTTCGCAGGACACGAGGCTTTTCCCATCGCGTCCCAATGAATAGGCACCACTGGCCTTGGCGCTCACCCGCACGAACTCCTCTGCTACCTCACGGCGGACGCACATTCCCGCCCCGACTGGCTCCCATCTACCCCATGATCTTCCTTCCGAATAGATAGGCTCATCACCAAAATCTCTTACCGCCAGCGAATTGAGGTGATTCAATCGCCAACCCGTTATTGGTTCCTCGAATTCGGGGAGTACTTTTCCACCAAACGCGCCGATCCATGCAAAATTCTTAAAAATTTTGAATGCGGAAGAGAGAAAATTAGGCTCCAAAAAATTATCATCATCGACGAAAACAAGCCATGTCCCTCCTGTCTCCCTTATTCCTTTAATTCGAGCCTTCAAGAGGCCTGCAGCAGATTCGCAAACGCACTGAGAAGATACCGAGGATGGTAAAACCTCATCGAGAAAAGGCCCAATCGGCACCCGCGATCCGTTGTCAACAATGGTCAATTTCCAAAGCTTGGAATCCAGGTCCTGTTTCGTCAGTGAGTTCAACGTTCTCGTAAATACTTCCCGGTTGGGGTCCCTCGAGCAGAGAATCACATCGATGAAACCAGCTTCGTCTCGACCTGTAGGTGAATTGGCAACCGCACTCTGTTCAACCTGAGACCGCTCACTCATCCAAAAATGTCCTTTACGTTCAGGTCTTTTCGGTACCGCTCCATAACCTCATTTACCTCACCTTGATGGACGATCGATCCATCCGACATGTAGATGGCCCGATCACAAACCGCACTCACCAATTGCGGCATGTGCGAAACTAAAATCAGCGATACTCCCAATTCTCTGAGTTCCATGACTTTCCTCCGGCATTTTGCCTTAAACTGAATATCACCCACAGCAAGAATCTCATCGAGGAGAAGAATATCGGGTTCCACATGGACCGCGCACGCGAAACCTAAACGTGCCCGCATTCCGGAACTATATGTCCGCACAGGAGCATCCAGCGCCTTACGCGTCTCGGCAAAATCAACTACGTCCTCAAATTTCTCATCAATTTCGTCTTTTGAAAGTCCCAGCACCGACATGTTTGCGTAGACATTTTCCCGCCCTGTCAAAACTTCGTTAAAGCCAACGCCGGCAGCAAGAAGAGGAGCGACTTTTCCGCGCACCCGAATGCTACCCGCATCCGGTTTTATGAGCCCCGCAATCATACGGAGGAGAGAGGTCTTTCCACTACCATTCACCCCCGTCAACCCAAGTGCATCTCCTTTGCGTAAGGTCAAGGAAACATCCTTGACTGCCCAGAATTCACCGAAACGCAGCTCTCGGGTCTTGTATTCCCCGCCGAAGAGCTCCCTCGTCATGTCTCGCAATCCATAATACAAAGATTGCTTCAATGGTCGGCAGTATTTCTTGGAAACACTTTTAATCTCAACCATCAACTCCCGGGAGTCACTACTCACGCACTCATCCTCTCGATTACAAATGGCATCGCCAGTCTCAATCCCAGCAGTGCGACGAATGTTAAAATAACAGAGACTACTCCAACTATCAAAAACTCTAACGGAAACATTACCACCTCTCCAGTCAACAAATCCCGGGTCGTGGTCAGGAGTGGTGTCAACGGATTTAGTCTAACCAACATCCCGAACACTCCGTCTCCCGGAACCGGATATAGAACCGGGGTGATAAGAAGCAACCCCGGTTGCACAAAGCGCATGATCTTTCCAATGTCATGATAGAGTGACCCGATCGGTGCCAGCACCAACCCCAACCCTATTCCGAAACAGAGCATTAACAGGAAAGCAAAAGGAGCCAGAAGAATACCCGGCGTGACCGGTATCGAAAACCACACAAAAAGGACGGCAACGAAAACGGCCCGAATCAAAGCATCCAAAAGCGCATTCCAAATTTGCGCTACAATCAAAGCTTCTGGAGGGACTTTAATTTTCGACAAAATTGTCTTTCCAGTCATCAAGGCAGTTTGCGGAGCATTAAAAGCTGCTAGAAAAGTCTGCCAGAGAGTGAAGCTGATCATCACATACGCCGCATAAGGCATTTCCGTTTCTCCGAAATTGATGACTTTCGAATTGTTCGCGATGGCCAATCCGATTCCCGCTGTCAGAGCCGGCACGATGGCCCAGAGGATTCCAAAGAAATTTTGACGATAGCGGGCTTTTAAATCCCGGACAAAGAGTTGCCAGGAGAGCTCCCGAGCCTTCCATGTATCGGTCCACATTTCCCGAATCAGACGGCCCGGATTCCGGATACTGCTCTCTGCGGTATAGATTACTTCGATCTTTGTGGAGGCAATTGTCTCGTCCTCTTCTGAGCTCAATCTCTCCAACTGAGACTTATCGTTGTTCTCTAAATCTTTATCTGTTTCCATGCTACCGCCCCTGGACGATCACTCGATCAAACGTGTGAATCCAGTTCAATTTGACCGTTCCGGCCACTGTCTTACCACCCATTTTCGCTGGAGAATATTTCACTAATCAGCGGTAGTATTTGCTTAGCCCGTCCGTTCATCTCCTCCAAACGGCTCAGTCTACCGGCATAAAATGCCCGAATTTTCTCGTCTTCACAGTCGGAGAGATACTCGTGCATTTTTACAGTCCGTTTCTGGGTATTCTCAATGTATTGCACCAATTCTCCCTTGAGAAATGACCCTACAAAAACTTGGAAATCCGTTTCCGCCTCGAAGAATTCTCGGCGTTCTCCCTGCGTGTACACGGTGCGCACGGCACGGAACACTTTTAACGTCCGCAATCCTTGACTCGCAGACCCTAAGCTAATCCCCAGTGAGTGGGTCAGTTGGTCCATGGAGACAGGCCGATAGCTACTGTAGACGTATCCATAAATCGAGCCAACCGTCTTCGGCAAATCCATCAAACGAAACAAGCGCACCATAAAGTCAACCATCTCCTGCTGGAGCGGTGTGAACTCGATTTCGGAATTATGTGGTGTCGCCATGATTGCTGTTTCAAAACTTTCATTCATAAATGAAAAAAGTAAAGAGAATTTTTCTTCGCTACCCCTTTGAGGATAGAATTTTGGCAAATTGGACCAGGACGCAGTGCTCAGCGTCCCAATTCAGAAGCTCCCCTAAAGGAAATATTGACGGAAAAATATTGAATAGAATGGTCTCCGTATGGCTTCGTACCCTTTTCCGGGAAGCCCCGGATCCTTCAGCGGAATAATTTCTCAAACAAATGACCCAAAAGATCGCGCTCATAACCGGAATAACCGGACAGGATGGATCCTACCTGGCGGAGTTACTGCTCAGTAAAGATTATGTCGTTCACGGCTTGGTTAGAAGAGCTAGTCAATTCAATCGTGCCCGCATCGATCACCTCCGGAGCCGTGAAGAACAGTTTAAGCTGCATTATGCAGACTTGAACGATACCACGACCGTAAGGCGGATTCTCAATAAAGTGAGTCCCTCTGAAATCTATCATCTTGCTGGGCAAAGTCATGTCGGCCTCAGCTTTGAGATCCCGGAATCGACCGTTCATGAAATTGCTTTGGCTACATTGGCTCTCTTGGAGATATGCCGTGACATGAGCGATCCACCGAAAATCTATCACGCTTCCAGCAGCGAGATATTCGGCCTCCCCAGGCAGATCCCCCAAGATATTGAAACACCACGAACGCCGGTGAATCCCTATGGGTGCGCGAAAAATTTTGCCACCGACCTCTGCTCGGTCTACCGAAACGCACACAAACTCTTTGTGACCTCCGGAATCGCCTACAACCATGAATCTCCGCGAAGGGGTGAAAACTTCGTCAGCCGGAAAATCGCAAATGCCGCGGTTGCCCGCAAAGATGGAGGCTCATCGATCCTGAAGCTGGGAAACCTTGATGCACAAAGAGACTGGGGATACGCACCCGAGTACGTAAAAGCCATGTGGCTCATGCTTCAACAAGATTTCCCCAAAGATCATATCCTGGCCACAGGCACAGTCTGTTCGGTCCGGGAATTAGTCGCATCCTCTTTTTCCGAGGCAGGATTTGATATTGAATTTTGTGGAACCGGCACGCAGGAAATCGCGATAGACCGAAAGACGGGAGACAAGATTCTGGAAATCGATCCTCGGTTTTTCCGGAAAGCGGAACCGGCCCAATTGAGAGGTAACACGGAGGAAACGTCTAAGAAATTAGGCTGGACCGCTCAAACCAAGGGTCCTGATGTAGGTAGAGAAATTGTTGCTTCACTCATCCGGGCCGCTGGAGCCTCATCTCAAAATAATTCATAAAACTGGCTATCCATTGAATAAAAAAGAACCCAAAGTTCTCTGACCAAAGCCCGCCTTGGACTCCGGCAAAACGGAGCCAGGATTCCTTTTTCTGTTCACCCCACCGAACTCCGGTTCCACCGCCATGGGGGCCGCCCTTGGCAAGTCTCCCGAAATCGGTGGTATTCATATCAACTACGAAGGCCAGTGGCTCATTCCGGGACTTTCTACCGAAGACCGCTGGTGGCCCAATAAATTTGTGGCCTGGGAATCAGTACAATGCGTCTGGCGGGCTGCTGCACTGCAAGCCTCTGCTTCAGATCATCGAACCCGGTGGATACTGGAAAAAAGCCCATCAAATATCGTTCGGGCAGAAAAGTTACTCGAGATATTTCCCAATTCGCGAGCCGTAGTGAGCACCCGCTCCCCGTTGCCCACGGTCATTTCACAAGCCGCCCGTTATGATCATCCACTATATCAGGGAGTTAGCCGGGAGGATATCCTCCGCTACCTGACTCATCTTTGGATCACTATGGCTGAGCATCTTGATCACATCACCAAAAATCATCCTGCCGATACCCTTACTTACGAACAATTCTGTTCCGAGCCACACAGTCTGTTCCGAGCCTTCCAGCTGGAACATTGCGCACCCGTTTCTGGTGAAAAGATAACCGTAAACGTTAAAGGGCGCGGGGATCAGGAGATTCAGAATCAAAATGATCGACAGATCGCTTCCGCCTCTACAACGGATCGGCGAATCATCTGCGATGAGCTTCGAAAAAGATCCGATATGCTAAGGCGATTCGGATACGAAGAAATTTTGGACCATCCCTAATCTTGGCATAAAGTCCTAGCCGGGGAAGATCCGCCTACCCAACAAATCACTCTGCGCCGGGCGGCGAATCAATTGATTGGACGTTCGTTTCCTCGAGCCGAAGTTCTTCCACCTGCAGGGCCAGTTGCCGTAGGGCTGAATTCTCCGCCTCACTCCAGGGCCTCTGGTCGAACTCTACTAGGTACTCTTGCAAAACGTCCGCCGTTCCTATGCCGATCTGCCCCTCCTCGTGCGAAAGCACGTAGTCCAGTTCGAAGCGGAAATCGGTCAGCATCCTCTCATTCTCCTGCCCAAACGCTTGGTGGACCGTGAGCTCGTCGAGAACAGGGGCCTCATTGAGGACGGGGTCCGGACCTGTCCATCGTTCCTCCAATCGATCCAGCCCTTCGTTCCATTCGCTGGCATCGGCAGATTCTCCCTCGGTCTTGAGCCCCGTAAGATAGTCACGGTACTCGGAGACAGGAACCGCTTTGCGCTTTTCCCAAGCGGCTTTCATTCGCGCTTCATACGGTAGCGTGGCATCCTCGGAGAAGGTTTCGGCAATCAACTCCGCCTCTTCCGGATCGAAAGCATCCCTTGCGTAATCGATGACAGCCTCCCCTCCCCCAAATGAAAAAGCTTGGTTCTCCTGAGCCACCACAAGGTCTGCCGCGCTGGGCCCCCTCGCTGCAATTTGACTGCGCAACATGGCCGCTTCATCAGACGATCCACCCGTCTCAAGAGCTTCCAAGGTTAAGAACGGTACGGACCATTCCGAATCGTTCGCGATGGTCGCAACGTCCTCCTCCGTCAACGCACCAGCCTTGGCGAGGGCGATCGCACCAGCCGCACGGGTCAGGTCTTCCTCGCTTCCCAGCCATTCCCGGCCCCGTTCGGCGAGCATCGGTCCCAATCGAGCTGCCTCCGCATCCACCGCTCGCGAAACTTCGTAGGAACGACTCATGATAGGAGCCCCGATTGGCGGCGGGGTACGATCCTCTTCTCGCCGGGGGGGCTCGACAGCCGCAGGCCCGGAAATTTCGGTGGGCACGGCTCCGGGCGGCAAAGATCCCTCCACTGGCAAAGCCTCCGGCTCGGTTTCGGTAGCCTCTGAAAGCCAGTCCAGGTTTTCACGGGGCCTGGGTGACGATGACTCAGAGTCGGCAACTGGCAAAGGCTGCGGTGTTGTTTCCTCGCGATCCTGCTTATCTTCAAAGATAAGGATGTAGCCACCAATCCCACAAACAGCCGAAAGAAGCACGATGGCTGTAATTTTAAAAACGCCCTTTTTCATAACAACTAAGTGTCTGGAACTATCAGACTCGATCAAGGCTGATTTCTCAGCCGTATTAATGATTTCGAACTGCTGGGATCGGAGTCCTACCAGACTGCCTACGAAAGTCTGATTTAGTAAATTCCCACTACCTTAAGCTCTCCCTTCCATCCAGAGAAAGGCTTACCCCCGGCCGCTGTAGGTAAAGTCGAACCTCTCACTCCAGACCGATCCGAGCGTCTCGCTGTAAGAGCGGACCCAGAGTTTATAGTCGCCGAGGGGGAGCGTTCCCATACCGAAACGAAATACGCCGCCGGTTTCGAGCAATCGTTGAGCGACGTCTTCGCTTCTCGTCGAGATCCACTCCCTGAAGAACATACGGCCATTTCCTAAATCATTCGATGTAGATCTGAACGGGTGCCTTTCTATTCGCCCGTTCAACCAGTTGCTCGGCCTGTTCCCGGAAAAATTGATCCCGCACCTTCTGATAGTGGAAGGCTTCCATTGTCCGATTTCTTTGGTTTGACCGATTCCAGACATTCCATGTTTCGGCAAGCTCCCTGGCCGTATCCGTCTGGGATATGAACAAATCGGTTTCTTCTGACGGGTCGGCCACTATGTTATAAAGCTCGATCTCGCTACCGACCGCACCATTGCGAAGCAGTTTATAGCGGTCTGTTCGAATAGCGAAGGCATTATTGTAGGGGGAACGCCAGAACAGATAGTCGTGGGGAACCCCATCCGCCAAGCCATTCAGAAAAAGAGTCAGATTTTTCCCGTCGAGGCTTCCCTCATTATCGAGAGCCTCTCCTGCCGCAGCAAGGGCCGTGGTCGCTATGTCGAGGCTACTGACCATGGGGTCGTATCGTTCGCCCTGAGGCCATCTGGCTGGCCACGATCCGATGAAGGGAACGCGAATGCCTCCTTCATAGAAACTACCTTTCCCCGCGCGTAGAGGAGTATTATCCGCCCAAGTCTCTGAGGGATTTTGAAGCGTTGGGTAAGTGCCTCCGTTGTCTCCCAGAAAGAAGACAAGCGTATTATCGCGCTTTCCGGAATCTTCCAATGCCCGTAATATCCTCCCGATGTTGGAATCGAGGGAATCAATCATCGCCAGATAAGTGCTTCGTGCTCCTCCCCCCTTGTCTCTATATTTTTCAATCAACTCTGCCGGGGCCTGCAAGGGACCGTGGGGAGCATTGTAGGCAACGTAGAGGAAGTAGGGTCGTTGGTCCGGGCTCTCGATGAACTCTATCGCTTTGTCTGTCAAAACATCGGTCAGATACCCCTCGAATCCGGTGGCACTTCGGCCATCGTTCAGGGGAAGCAACTCACCTTCGATCGGCGAGTAGAGCAGTTGTCCATTTTTTCGCTGGGCGGCCGTAAAATCCACCTTGAAGTAATTGTGCCCCCCACTCAAGAATCCGAAAAACTCTTCAAATCCCCGACTCAACGGATGAAATTCAGGAGCGGCACCGAGGTGCCATTTTCCAATAATTCCCGTCCGGTATCCCGCATCCGCCATCCGCTCGGCGATAGTGATTTCTTCGAGTGGAAGACCGTGATACTGGTCGTATGGGGAGTAAGCCGGGTTAGTCTCCATGCCAAAGCGTGCTTGGTGTCGCCCGGTCAAGAGACCCGCTCTCGAAGGACCGCAATAGGAATGGGTGACATAGCCCTGCTCAAAAACAATCCCTTGATCGGCCAATCGCTCAAGATTAGGGGTATCCACAGCCGATTCTGCTTGTAGGCTATTGTCGTTATAACCGAGGTCATCGACGAGAATTATCAGGACATCGGGTGATTCGCCGGTGCCAGTCGGCTCACCTGTCGCCTTTACCGCAGCAGCGGAAAAGACAAAACAGCTGACGCACAAAGTGAAGCCTGCGGAAAGTCGCAAAACGGGTGACGGATCTCTGTTTCTCATTCTTATTATCGAAATCGGGCTTGGCCAAAAAATGCATCAGCCGGGCTATGGGAATAATTACCTTAGCTATTTCATCGACCAATGGAAATATATTCATCCTCCCATTTTCGAGCGGAAAGGGCCTGCTTTCATTGCCAAACTCTATAATCAAATGGGACCGACCCGCTCGAACTCAGCCGCCCCGCTCCAGATACTTCCCAGGGTCGGGCTGTAGGCGCGGATATACCAACGATAGGTGCCGGCTGGCAGCTCACTCGGTGCCGCGAAGGAGGGATTCGAAGGATCGGTTAGGTCGTCAGCCACATTGAGCCACTGCGAATCATACCACCTTGCCACCTTTTTTCGCAAATGTAGGTAAGAATTGCGGGGTCTCGGCCAGAGAAAGTAAAAATCGTTTGACCCGCACTCATATATAGCTATGTTAGCTTGATGATAACGGCTAATATATCCAAAACAAAAAATGAATTGAGCCGGTACCTGGATGCGGTTCGGGAGGGTGAAACGATTTTGATATTGGACCGAAACCGGCCGATTGCGCAGATCCAGCCGCTTTCGGGGGACACAGGGGCGGGCTCGGCTCGTCTGGATGAGTTGCTGGCGGGCGGTCTAATTTCCCGCCCAAAGGGATCGACGGAATTCTGGCTCGCACAATTGCAGGCACCGGCAAGCAAGGAGGGAGAGTTTATCGGCAGTGTTGAGGCGCTGATCGAAGAACGCGATTCGGAGCGATGAATTTCTGGGATAGTTCGGCGATTCTGCCTTTGCTTGTCCGCGAAACCAGCTCTGAAGCGACGCGCGTTTACCTGGACTCGCAACCGGAGATGACCATTTGGTGGGCGACACCCGTCGAGTGTCTATCGGCGTTGGCGCGCAAGGAGAGGGAAGGAAAACTGGATCTTTCCCAAATGATTGCCGCGCAAAAAAATTTAAGCCTCATCATTGAGAACAGTGTGTGCATCCATGCCACGGATCGGGTCCGCGGCCATGCCCAAAAGCTCTTGCGTCGCTATCCTCTTCGGGCGGCGGACTCGTTGCAGTTGGCAGCCGCTTCTGTTCTCGCCGGTGAAGAAACCAAGAACTATGGCTTTATTTGCAACGATACGCGTCTCACGCTTGCCGCCTCCAAAGAGGGCTTCGAAATCGTTACCTTTTAAGAAAAGTCATTCTGAAATCTCACTATTATAGAGTCTCCAATCCATCTTCATGGAGCCGGCGTCCGGACCTAGTCTTCGTAAACAAAGTCAACGGGGTCGCTCCAGATCGAGCCGTCCGTAGGACTCCAGGATCGGAGCCAAATCCGGTAGGAAGACCCTACGTCGAAATCAGGCATATTGAACCGAATTTGATCAAACGCCATATCCGCATCGCTCGACGATATCCACTCGGAATGGACAGGAGAACCACTGCTGTCTGTCAGAAAAATTCGATACCATGTTGCGTTCGGTACTGGATCCCACAGAACGGACGAAAGAGTGAAAAAATATTGCGGTTCTGCTTTCCCATAAGAAAATGTCGCGCCATCCGACCACGGTGAGTATCCGTCAGGATTCCACCCGCGCACCCACCATCGGTAGCCACCGTAGCGCAGGTCGCTGTCAGGAGACCAGGTGGCGGATCCCTCGCCCTCTACCCAGGGAGAGGCCCATTTGGCTCCGTCTTTCGTGATCCACAATTGTTGCCAGGTGGCGTCGCTCGCCGCGTCCCAAGTGAAGTCCGGGCGTTTATCCATAATGCTGCCCAATGGTCCAGTAAGATTCGCTATCTTCGGAACCCGAACCGGCACGATAAAGGATCCCGGTTGAGACCATGACCCGGTTCCGTTGCTGTTATAGGCCCGCACCCACCAGGTGTAGTTGCCGCCGGGAAGCGCGTTGGGGACCAGAAAGGCATCCAGGTTCTGCCCCGCTACCCATTTACTGAGATAGGTCCGCCCATTGCGGCTGAGCCACACCTGATGCCAGGTGCCGCCGGTGGCGGGGTTCCAGGATAATACCGGGCGGCGAGCCATCACCTCTTCTCCCTCCACCGGACCGATCAACTCCGGTTGGAGGGGGATCTCGAGGAATAAATCAACCTCTGGTTCTCCCTGGGGAAGGTAACTTACGGAAACATCCGCCGCCACAAGCTGATCGAGCAGCTGGATCCATTCATCCGAAACGACCGCCGTTGCCAATAGGTTGTTAAAGAGTAAAAGGCTAGTGAGCGCGGTCAGATTGCCCAAGCTGCCTGGGATCTCACCGGTAAGTTGATTTCTGTAAAGATGAAATTGCTGAAGATTGGTCAGATTGCCCAAACTGTCTGGGATCACCCCGGTGAGTTCGTTGTTATTAAGAAAGAGGCCCATGAGCGCGGTCAGATTGCCCAAGCTGCCTGGGATCTCACCGGTGAGTCCGTTGCCGGCGAGCTGAAGGCTAAGAAGCTTGGTCAGATTGCCCAAACTGTCTGGGATCCCCCCGGTGAGTTGATTGACAGAGAGATTAAGGCTAAGGAGCTCGGTCAGATTACCCAAGCTGACTGGGATCTCTCCGGTGAGTTGATTGGACTGGAGCCAAAGGCTAGCAAGCTTGTTCAGATTGCCTAAGCTGTCTGGAATCCCCCCGGTGAGTTCGTTGCTATAGAGATAAAGGGCAATAAGTTCGGTGAGATTACCCAAGCTGCTTGGAATTTCACCGGTGAGTTCGTTACCCGCAAGGTTGATCGTCGAAACCTTGTTGCCACTTACGCTAATTCCGAACCACGAACTAGCTTCGGGATCGAGCCAACCTCCCTTGTTCGTCCAGTTTTCTCCCCCGGTTGCGTTGTACAGTTCGACCAGTACATCGTACTCGGCCTGCGGAACCTGGTCTTTGAACGGCACCGCATTCGACACAGCGGGCGCCAAGAGAAGCGAAACCAGCAGGAGGAAGCGGGCACGTACATTACCGGGAGTTACCGCGGCAGTTCTTCTTATTGGGGGTGGCTTGGGAACCTTGCAAACCGCATCCATCTTAACCGGGCTCCCATTTACCCTCATCCTGCTCTGTATCATCTACACTCTCTATGTCGGCCTTTCGCAAGAG
>Ga0222662_1000894_pt1 | contig 18046 bp, 15 predicted proteins | sample AntAcemetagen600_FD_179821 | JGI IMG/M metagenome (GOLD analysis project Ga0222662, IMG submission 179821) | Saline water microbial communities from Ace Lake, Antarctica - #600 | ecosystem: Environmental > Aquatic > Non-marine Saline and Alkaline > Saline | place: Antarctica: Ace Lake...
ACGACCTACGCGAAGCGCTCAGACGCCACTAGCCCAAGAGCATTGACTTTATCACGCAATCAAACCACTAAACTGAAATTACGAATTGAAATCACCTTAGAGTTTTAACAACTGGTGGGACATCCCCGAATTGGGACGTCCTGATGATCTCCTCACCGCATGAAAGGCTGCTGTTTGTCGATCGCGATCGGACGGGGTTGAATTGCTTGCTGCGACCAATGAAGTCGAACTCTCGATGGAGCCAGACCTGTTGGGATTAAGGACTTGTGCCAGCGAAATCAAATGGAGTCATCTCAAGATTAGAGACCTCGGTGTAAGTGCCGTAAAGATACTCTCCGGTCAGACCAAGTTTGGATGATTAGTATTTCCCGTTGGACTTTTCGAATCCAGTTGGTTTATCAAATGTATCATTCCCTTGTCGTGCCCAAGCAGCTGTCCATTCTAGCATCGTTTCGACTGAGGTCGAGGGCTGGCCAAACATTCTATGTGATTCAGATGCATCATTTAGCCAAGCGACAGAGCCTTCGCTGCTGGAAAAGCTAACTGGTCGATTTAGTATGATTCCCAGTTTCTCTGATAGTTCGCGCACGGAAAAAATTCCTGCACCAGTAATGTTGAGCGGTCGTGCGGCTGAATTGGCGAGTGGAAAGGCACGAAGGATTTGATCAATTGCGTCTCTTTGCCAGATCACATTGACCCAGCCCATTTCGAGTGAAACCGGTTCATTGCGAAGAATTTTTTGGCAAAGATCGACTAGCACACCGTAGCGAAATTCGGTCGAATAATTAAGTCGAATCAAGCAAACTTCACTTCCTAATTCTTCTGCTGCCCAAACGAACGCTTTTTCTCTTTCTAGGCACGATTGCGCGTAGGCACCTGGTGGGTTAGCTGGAGCGCTTTCGTCGGAACCTCCGCTTTCTGGTTTTACCATTGAGTAGACGCAACCAGTGGAAAACATGAGTATCCGTGCCCCGGCAAAGCGTTTTGCTACCTTTTTCGGGAGTTCTACATTCATCCGATTTAGTAGGTTTGGCTGATCGCTTGTCCCGAACTTTGCACCCGCCATGAAAATAATGTTTGGAGCATCTGGAAGCTTCGAAAGTTCAGATTCGTTCTCTAGTTCGCACTGGAGTGTCGGGATGCCTGCTTTTTCAAAGTCTTCTCGGCCGCGTAAAGATTTAAAGCGGGAGACAGCTGTAACTGAAATTGGACACCCGGAGATTTCAGCGCTGCGTCGTAGCATTTTACAGATGTGGAGCCCCATCTTCCCGCCCGCGCCTAATACTAGGATTGAGCCAGTGAGTTGCTTTAAGTTTTCTACTAATTCGGGACTAGGCTCTGATAGGAAGTCATCTACATTTTCTGCCTCAATCGGGAGCTCGGGGTTTGATACTGATTCCATATAACTAAATGGTTATTAGTTAGGGCTGGAGAATCAACTAAAAAGGAGGGAATAGCGCTGAATTACTGAATGGAGCGTCTTATTGACAACCTGGCATCATCTGTTTCTAGGGTAGGAATATTGCGATTTGTTGAATTGATCGCCTCGGGTAGGCAAGTGGAATTGGCGTAGATACCTATATTTAGGACATGAACTTTACTTGAAGAAGTCTCAACGGTTATACATGCGGTAGCTATAATATGATCATTCGGATGAAGACCATAGTCCTCTTACTATCACTAAGCCTTGATTTGACACCTTTCGTCGAATTGTCGTACACTAAAGCAATGAAGTTACCGATTGACTAACTGGTATAATTTGTGATCCGAGGCCTGGGCTGCGAAGTAGTTTGTTTCTGGCTTTACTGTTTTTGCATATTGAGGGAATATGATTTTAGATTTTAAGCGATTGGCGCTCTGCATACTTGACATAACATTGTAACCAAGCAGTTATTAAATACTTGGAAGCATTAAATACACCTCTTGAAATCGTTGTGATCGTTATCTATATGGTTTATCTTTTAGGTGTCGGCTCGGCGTTTAAAAAGTTTAATACTGACATCAGTGATTTCTTTAGAGGAGGGGGGCGTGGTACCTGGTGGCTAGTTGGGTCGAGTGCATTCATGGCAAGTATAAGTGCCTATACTTTTACGGGGGCATCGGGCGTCGCGTACCAAGCTGGGTGGAGCGTCGCAATTATTTATATTGGAAATGCATTGGGATTGTTTTTGGCCTTTTTATTATTTGCTGCTTGGTTTCGTCAGATACGCGCAATCACGGCACCTGAGGTCATCGCTATGCGTTTTGGCGTTCGGACGCAGCAAGTATATGCGCTGATGATGGTGTTATTTGGTGTGCTTGGAAGTGGCTTAGTGCTTTGGGCGATGGGGATCTTTACTTCGTCGGTTTTTGGCTTCCCTACGTGGTCGGTCATTTTAGTCTTAGGGCTAGTTGTCGTGATTTATTCGACTAGCGGCGGCAGTTGGGCTGTGATGGCGACGGATTTTGTGCAGAGTCTAGTGATGATTCCGACAACCATTATTGTGGGCGTTTTGGCTCTGCTTGCGATGGGTGGTTTCTCTGGTATGTCTGAATTAGTCCATAATGCGGGCTTGGAAGGCGAGTTTCGCTTAGTCAATCGCGAAGGAGATTTTCCGAATGGGCAATTCACAATGACTTGGGTAATCGCTCTTATAATAACGCAATCAGTCTTATCTAACGCGATGACAACGGGCCCCCGCTATTTCTCCGTGAAGGATGGTCGTGAGGCTCGCAAGGCGGCACTATTGGGCTTTGCGCTTATGTCCTTGGGCTGTGTCTTTTGGTTCCTTCCGCCGATGGCCGCACGTCTCTTGTATGAACAAGATGTGCTATTGGCGGGGGCCGGATTGCAGCAACCCTTCGAGGCTTCTTATGCAGTTGCTAGTATACATCTCCTTCCGGTTGGGATGACAGGTGTTATTATGGTTGCTATGTTTTCGGCTACAATGAGCTCGCTAGATTCAGGGATTAATCGAAATGCGGCGATTGTGATGCGCGATATACTCCCAAATTTACGGCAAATCTTAGGGATGAAGGCAATCGAGGAGAAACGTGAGCTTCTCTATAGTCGTATCATTTCGGTCTGCATGGGTGCGGCAGTGATCCTTGTTGCCATTTACTTTTCATTGGCAGGCAAATCAGGCATGTTCGATTTGATGCTAGACCTAGGTTCTATGATCGCGACCCCTATGTCTGTGCCAATGCTGCTAGGTCTTTTTATTAGAAAGGTTCCTGCTTGGTCGGCTGCATTCTCAATGTTCTGTGGCTTTGTTTTTTCAATTCTTGAAATGACAATGGGGCTCGATTGGAACTTTCAAGAGAAGGTATTTATCATTGGTGGGGCATCGACTGTAGGCTTTCTTTTGTCAGCACTTTTTTGGAAGCGAACGAGTGTTGACTACCAAAATCAAGTCGAAGCCTTTTTTACCCGTATGCACACACCTGTCGATTTTGAGAAAGAAATTGGCGAGGCAAATGATTTGAGCCAGTTAAAGATATTAGGAAACTTTGTTTTTGGAATCAGTGGATTCTTTTTTCTATTGTTGCTCATTCCGAATCCGCTATCTGGGCGCTTAGTGATCTTAAGTTTGGCAGTGAGTGTGATGTTGATTGCCTTGTTGATGCGATGGGCTGGAGTGCGGGCTGAACGCCTCGCCAGTAAATAGGCGTCATGCCTAAGGTAATTTGAGTTTTTCACAGCCTGTCGCTGGTTAATGCCTACTGAATCCGTTGATATGCTATATCACAAAAAAACGAGATTGATTGTAGAGCGAATGTGAGAATGTTTCAAATAGAGGCTCTTCAGCAAAATCTGTGGGTGACTCAGGGATGTCCTATTGCACTGAAGGCGGCTAAGACAAAAAGAGAAAAGCCCTTCGGGCTCTCTAGGACTGATGTCATGGGAGATACGACTGGTGAATAGGTAACAGTTAATTTTGCTGAAGCTCAACCACCATTGCATATTGTATCTTCGACTCGTGATGTGTGCTTCTCCTGGTGATTGATTTACAACCGCTGCGCTAGCACCCAAGGGCATAATAAAGGGTCCTGCGGGCGAGGTTGGGGAGGTAATGTAATTTTTTAATGTGGTCCGCCTCAAAGATGGTATCCGGCGACTGTCGCTTCCAGAATAGCTGTCCCAATCTACGCTCGCCAATCTCCCCCTCTCTAGCGCAGCGGTTGTGAATAATTTAATATGCAATGGCAATGTGCTGCACGCTACAGCGCACTGGCTTTGAATGACACTCATTGATATCTCATTTCGGACTCCAGAAAAAACAGACGTAGATTCACCGGGAAGGCTGACTAGCACTGGCATAGATGACGATTTTACTGAATCATACCCACTGATTCTGCGGAAGAGGCCAAATAGAGAGTGTGGAGGGGACGGCTACTGGGTGTAACTACAGGTGCGGGGAGCGTATTCTCAAGTGTAGCGGCCCCATGCTTCGCTCTTCGAGCTACGCAGGACGCAGCCGGCGAATCCGTTTCGAACGAATGGCATGGGTGGAACCGCAACTCGCCTGTCCTCGGAGCTCGTAGAGCGTAGGGGGGAAGCGGTTCCCGCTTCCGCTACAATTCCACTACCAAGTCCCCGCAGTTGTGGTTACACCCACGGCTACTCCGCGTTGCAGTTCTGTGTGGATTGCTTTTGTATATGTTCTCTTATTTCTTTTTTCATAAACGCGTGTGCTTCCGGGCTGTTTTTGTGGGCGGTCGGTAAGTCGTTGAAGATTCGTTTAGGAGTATTTAAGTTATTGTAGGCTGTATAGACTGTGGTGGGGGGGCACGTTGCATCAATGAATCCGACAGTCATCACTACATCAGCCTCGATTCGTGAGGCAAAGTTAACCATATCGTAGTAGCGCATGGCTTGCAGAGCTTCTGCGTCTGGGTGCCCTTCGGAATCAATGGGAACTGAGCGGGGCCAGCCAGTCGCTCGACCTATCGTCATGCCTGAAAGGTCGCACATCGCTGATACGCCGGCCACCGCTAGGGTGACTCGTGAATCTAGAGCGGCAGCTGCTAGAGATTGAGCGCCTCCTTGGCTGGTGCCTCGGGTGATTAGTGTCTGACCGTCCCACTCAGGGCGATCTGTCAGAATGTCCAATGCAGCTAGAACTCGTAGGAACATCGTAAGGAAATAGACTTCTTCACGCGTTTTCCATGCCTTTCGTGGGTAGTTTTTTAATTCTCCATCGGCAAGTGCCTTATAGAATGCGCTCGGTTTTCCGTTCGGTATCCCGTGTGCATTAATGTCGAGAGCAATCATACCCTCCGAGGCCCAACTTGTCGGTATGATTGAGCTGCGGACACCTGCACCATGCACGGAGAGAAATGCCGGGAGACTGCCGGGCGCCGCTCCTTTGGGGTAGGATAAATACCCCGAGACAATGATTCCACCTGGGACTTCGGCTTGGAGATCAAATAGGACGAAATCACTTTTTTCGGCAGGCAGCTCAACTGGGGTCAACTTCACTTCAAACGGAGCCGAGCGGAGCTCACTCATTTGTTGCGCCCAGTAGCGATCAAAATCGTCGGGGGCTGCTTGGCTCGGCTTGATTGCGAATGGGGATACTGCGGCTCCTGCGAAGGTTCGAATCCGTTCGGGCACGCCCTCCTGTTTTGGCAGAACTGCTTCGAGACGAAGAAAACCAGGTGTGGCTAACTGTCCGGTGATCTCAGCAACGCCCCCTTTGAGCGTGACTTGTCCACTTTTTTTGGGCGCTTGCCCGTCCGCGCTCAGCGTCCAGTTAACGAGCACCTCTGAGTCGTGCTCTTTGGGAGTTGGCTTTAAGGTGATTTTGAAAGTGACCCGTTCGTTGACGGAATAGACCGCGTCGATGCGATCTGTTTGAATGATCAACCCTTGGGGGGGGTCTTCGGCCGCCAGTGAGAGCGAGCTAAACAGGGCTGTGAGACAGAATAGGCCGACTATGCGAGCTGTTTTTTGAAATGATGATGATGGGGACATAGGTTTAGAGCTTGGGGTTGTCGCGGCCGAAGACCACACGTGGGCTGAATTGCCTAGCGAACATAGCTGTCGCTGACAGGAGTGGCTCCATCAGTGAAGCAAGCAAATTAAATTAATTCAATAACCAAATGGTTACTAGCTGTAGTGTCAGTCGCTGCTAGGCTTCTTTATCAGGCCGTTGATCATGATGCGCTGAGCTGTCTGAAGACCTTGCTGGAGTATCGATGGTCGATTCAGATCTATGTTGAGTGAATGGCTCAGTGTATGTCTGTTGGAAAAGTAAATATAACAAACTCCAATCAGCAAGATGAGCAAATGTCGACTGTCGATGTCAGGTTCGATTTTCCCTTCTTCGATGCCCTGTTTTAAGATTGTGGATAGTCGCTCGAGGATCGGATTTTTACTGATCAAACTCGGGTGGCTTTCGACGAAACGTCCTTTATTTAGATTTTCCCACATCACCAAATTTACGAAATCAGGGTTTTGCTGTAGAAAATCGAAGTATTTCGTGATAATTTCCTTAATGGCTGTCTCTGTGTCACCCGCACACTCCACGCTCGCAATTTCGTATGCTTCGAGCTTCCCGAAGACTTCTCGCAGCACTTCGACATAAAGGCCGTCCTTATTGCCGAAATAGTGATAAAGCATACGCTTGTTGAAGCCAGCATGAGACACGATTTCATCGACGGATGCTCCGTAGTATCCTTTCTCTGAGAATAGTGCGATTCCTGCGTTGAGTAGAGCGGCCCGAGTTTTTTTAGGATCTCTCTTTAGTATTCGTTTGACTTTAGGTGCCATGCATAACTATTTGGTTACAAATTGAGTTGAGCTTTGAGATTGATGAAGTGACGAGTCTAGGGCTATACGTTGACTCAACGCAATAAATTTATGAAGGACGGTTATTCATCAACTGGTGTAGACTTCTCGAAGCCCGAGAGGCGTTCATTGACTTAACGTCTCTTGCCTGGGGGATGAATAAGCGTAGCTAAAAGACTATGAAGCAAAATATTTCGATTCTCACAGTATTAAGCGAGCATGAGCGCGCTTGGTTTTTTTCGGGCGTAAATCGTGCTCGATTGAGCCAGTATTCGCCGATGGAGGAGTGGATTTACCCGCCTGACAATCAAGCTGACTGGGAGGCGTTGATGATTGCGCGTAATCCACGCGTGATTGTGGGAGCGTGGTCGCTACCTAAGTTGGATCGGGGCATCTTGGAGGCTTGCCCGGAATTAGAGTATATCTGCTATGTTAACGGGTCTCTGCGCCACAAGGCGGACATTCATTTTTGGGAGCGGGGAGGGGTGGCCTCTAATTGGGGTAGTTTGGTTAGTCACTGTGTAGCGGAGTGTGCCCTGACTCTTGTTCTTGGTAGTCTCAGGCGCGTGCCGAAGTTTTGTCATATCATGCATGTAGAACGTGCTTATCGTCCAAATGGTAAGGATTTAAGCCCGCAGGGACTTTTCGGGAAGAAAGTGGGCATCCATGGGTTTGGAAATGTGGCCAAGCAGTTCATGAGATTGGTGGAACCATTTGGGGTTGATGTAGAAGTTTGGTCGAATCCTGTTCCGGATGCAGTTTTTACGAAGCATCAAGTCAAAAAGGCTGCAAGCCTTGCTGATCTTTTTGCGAATAATGATGTCATCGTGGAAGTCGAGGCATTGACTCCGGAGAGCGAGGGTAGCGTGAGTCGACAAGTAATTGCGAATATGCGCCCGGGCACCGTTTTTGTAAACGTAGGTCGAGGTGCGATGGTCGACGAAGAAGCGCTGGCGGAGCGAGTCGCTTTAGGTGAGATTCTTGTCGGCTTGGATGTATATCAAGAAGAACCGTTGCCTGAGAGCTCTTTGTTGCGAGGGCAACAGAATGCCTTGCTTTTGCCGCATACGGCCGGGCCCACTTCGGATGTGTACCCGGATTGCGGAACGGCGGCTTTGGATAATCTTGAAGCATGGATGAGAGGAGAAGCACTGCCTCAAGTTCACACCAGAGAGCACGTTTTGCATTCCACTTAATCCCACCTGAATTACCTATATTTTTGCTGAACCCGAATTAGGCAACCATTACGAGCCACCAGCCTTTGTAAATACACCACAGTTTGCAACCTCTGCAAAAAATATTGTTACTCTCGGTGCTTTTCAGGATGCTTTGCCGCTTTGGATTCGCCAATTCACCAGAGCTTGAGGCACCCTCGATTGATTCCTTGAAAATCTCCTTTGAGCTAGTCCGCCACCGTTCTCTTCGTCGTGTAATTCGCAGGCTTGCAGGCGAAAACGGATTTCGCAACCGGAGCCGCAGATCGCGCCAGACCGAACACTTCTGTTTAGCTGAGCTCTGAGTTTTTCTGGTAGGCGACTGGCCACGAGATGGCTTGAGGTCGGGTGACGACCGAGTTCAGTAATATTGTGAGTGGCGGTATTTAGGGGGATTCCCATGCGTTCACATCGGTGACCCTCTGCGTTTTCGAAGTATGAGATTATATTTTTTACTTTGACTTGCACAATAGTTAAATAACTATTTAGTTACATGATTGAAGGATTTAAACTTCTTAAATCCTGAGGGCACATTTTTACTATGGATATTCGCGAACATCTTTTAGAGGGGCAGGCAATCCCTGCTCTACCATTGGCTTTGGATGAAAGCCGTCGTTGGACGCAACGTTATCAACGGGCAGTCCTGCGTTATTATATCGACGCAGGGGTGGGGGGCATCGCGGTTGGCGTTCACTCGACACAGTTTGAGATCCGTGAGCCGGAGCATTCGCTTTTCGAGCCGCTTCTTCGCTTTGCTTCTTCCGAGATCGATGCGCACCTACAAGGCCAACGTTCCTTTATGAAGATCGCAGGTGTTTGCGGCGCGACGGATCAAGCATTGAAAGAAGCAAGGATCGCCGTGGACTGTGGTTATCATGCGGGTTTGCTTAGCTTGGCAGCACTGAAAGATAATTCATTGGAGGAGTTGTTGGAGCATTGCTGCGCCGTTGCTGAGGTCATCCCAGTGATTGGATTTTATCTCCAGCCTGCTGTGGGCGGGCGAACCTTGCCCTATAGTTTTTGGAGAGAATTTGCTGAGATTCCGAATGTGATCGCGATCAAAATGGCACCTTTCAATCGCTACCAAACGTTTGACGTTGTCCGTGCAGTGATGGACTCGGGGCGTGAGGATGTCGCGCTCTACACTGGGAATGATGACAATATTGTGGCAGATCTACTCACGCCTTGGGAGATCGACGGGGAAACACGTTTCATCGTTGGTGGACTTTTGGGGCAGTTTGGTGTCTGGACTCAGCGGGCAGTGGAACTTTTGGCAGAGATCAAGCAGGCTCGCTTACTCGATGAGATTCCGCGCCATTGGCTGACGCGCAACGCTGCGTGGACGGATGCGAACGCGGCGGTCTTCGATGCGGCAAACGGGTTCGCCGGTTGCATTCCGGGTATCCATGAAGTGCTCCGGCGTCAGGGCTTGTTGAAGACCATTCATTGCCTCAATCCGGATGAGGTGCTTTCTGCCGGGCAAGCGGATGAACTCGATCGAGTGTGTCGTGCCTATCCTTGGTTGACTGATGATGCATTCATCAAAAATAACTTGAGTCGCTGGCTTGTTTAAGGTTTTGTTTTTACGATGCAATTTTCCGCATTTGATGTGATCGGGCCCGCCATGATCGGCCCTTCCAGCAGCCACACCGCAGGGGCGGCTCGCATAGGCTTGGCCGTTCGCCACCTCTTGGGGCAATCGGTGGTGGATGCGCAAATCAATTTGCACGGTTCCTTTGCTGCGACGGGTAAGGGACATGCGACCGATCGGGCGCTGGTTGCTGGTTTACTCGGGATGGGCGCGGATGACGAGCGATTGAAGGGCAGTCTGGAATGGGCAAAGAAATCGCATTTAAACTACCACTTCAGTGAGGTAGATCTAGGTGAGGATGCGCATCCCAATTCGGTTTCGCTCCACGCCACGGCGGCCGATGGTGCCAGTCTGCAACTCGTGGCTCAGTCGATTGGTGGAGGGATGATTAAGGTGAGTGAAGTCGATGGCTTTGAAACCTCAATCCGAGGCGAACTCGATACACTCGTGCTTTGGAACCGTGACGAGCCTGGTTATCTTGCAAAAATTACTACATTGTATGAATGCGCGAATCTGAACATTGCCACGATTCGCTTGGGTCGCACTTCGCGTGGCGACGCGGCACTCACTACGATTGAGTCCGATGGGGCGCTTCCGCTTGAAGCACTCGCCATGATGAGCCGCATACCAGCCACTCGTCGGTTGCGCAGTCTTCCACCACACTGGCCAGCGATATTAAAATCATGAATTACGATTATAAGAATGCCGTCGAATTGCTCGACTTATGCAAGGAGCACCGCGCCTCCATTAGCACGATTGCTTTAAAGCGCGAAGCTGCGGAGCAAGATGTGTCGGAAGAGACGTTGCTCCAGCGCATGCAAGACTACTTCGCCGATATGCGAGAGAGTGTCCGGCGTGGCTTGCAAATCGAAACAACCTCGCCGAGCGGGCTATCTGGGGGCGATGCCCGTCGCCTGCAGGCGTACAGTCAGAGCGAGAATCCTCTTTTCGGTGCACGTTTTGCACGGACCATTGCCTACGGCTTTGCGGTGCTGGAACACAATGCACAGTTCGGACGTATCGTGGCGACGCCTACGGCAGGCTCGGCTGGTATTGTGCCCGCTTGTTTACTTAGCTTGGAGGATGACGAAGGCTTGAGTTTAGAGGCGGCCACCCGTGCGCTTTTTACAGCAGCGGGCATTGGAATTATTATCGGTAAAAACGCCAGCTTCTCTGGTGCACGTGGGGGTTGCCAAGCGGAAGTCGGGAGTGCCTCCTGCATGGCTGCGGCAGCTATTGTCGAAGCGAAAGGCGGCACACCACAGCAGGCGGTCGATGCGGGTGCTTTCGCTCTGATGAATACACTCGGTCTAGTTTGTGATCCAATTGGCGGCTTTGTTGAGGTGCCATGTGTCAGCCGCAATGGTATGTTTGCGCTGCACAGCTTTGAGGCGGCAGTGATGTCTCTGGCAGGTGTGCGTTGCGTGGTGCCATTGGATGATGTGGTCATTGCCATGCGTGATATCGGTCGGCGGATGCCTCGTGCGTTGAAAGAAACTTCAGAAGCGGGTTTGGCTAAAACGCCGACTGGACTTAACTATCAATCGGGTAAGGTCGTCCCTGACACGCGACGCCCGTAATGAAACGATGAAGGAAATGCCTACAGTTGAAGATTTACTGAGTCGCTTGGTACGCTGCCCCAGTGTCAATCCAGGTGCCAAGGGGATCACTCAAGCCAATGAAGGTGAGGCTGCGATGGTGGCTCTATTGCGGGAGCTGTTGCAGGCGAGTGCCGATCATGTAGATGTGGTGGAAGTTACGCCCGGGCGCCCGAACTTGATCGCCCGTTTCGATGGCAGAGAGGGCTCCCCAAGTTATGCCCTTGAGGCGCATACCGATACGGTCGGTATTGAGGGGATGACGATTGAACCTTTCGCCGCCAATATTTGCGAAGGCCGGCTCTATGGTCGAGGCGCCTGCGATACCAAGGGGCCGATGGTTGCGATGCTGCATGCCTTGTTGCGAGCTAAGCAGGAGTGGGGGATACTTCCCGCTACTTGGTACTTTATCGCAAGTTGCGATGAAGAATTGGGCGGGAGTGGGGCGCGTGCGATTGCGCAGAGCGGTTTCTCCTGCGACGGTATCATCGTTGCCGAGCCGACTGAGCTCAAGTTGCTGACGGCTCATAAAGGTGTTGTTAGATTTCAGCTTATCATAAATGGAATAGCGGCGCACAGTGCATACCCGGATCGCGGGAGTCACTCGATTCATGCGGCAGCTACTTTTATTCAAGGAGTCAAAGGGCTCAATGCCACCTTTCGCGAGCAATGGTCGGAACACCTCTTGGGGCCGCCATCGATTAGTGTCGGAACTATTCGGGGAGGGGACCATGTGAATCGCATCCCCGACCATGTAGAGATGGAGATCGATTGCCGTATGTTAGCTGAGCAAGGTACGAATGAATTGGTCGAAGCGTTGCTTGAGCTTGCCGAAGCAGCAATCGATGGTGATCCAGGATTGAGCTATCGATTGATCGCAACGCAGAAATACCCTGGCCTCGCTGCCAGCTCAGATACGGAGTCCTGTGGCTTGATGGACTCTCTTGCCGAGTTGGCTGGTCATGGCTACGATCATGCGAGATATACGACTAACGCGGGCTTTTATCGTAAGGCTGGAATACCTGCCTTCGTATGGGGGCCGGGCTCGATTCGACAGGCGCATACCGCCGACGAATGGATTGATCTTTGTGAGGTCGAGCGAGCGAGTGATCTGCTCTTTCAATTGATTGGAGCGACGCATGTATAACCTCGAATCAATCGATCGCCGTCGATCAGTGACGCTGATCGGCATGGCCGGAGTCGGTAAAAGCACGACCGGGCGATTGTTGGCTACGAGTCTGGGGCTAGCCTTTGTCGATACTGACGACTGCATTCGTGAAGCGACGGGGCAAAGCCTACAAAGCCTAATCGAAGATGTCGGGCTTGCCGCGTTTCTCGAAAAAGAAGCAGAGGTGATCGGCTCGTTGCAAATGTCAGCCGCGATCATCGCGACCGGCGGTAGTGCTGTCTATGGGCAGACCGCGATGGAGCATTTGAAACGCTTGTCATGGATAGTTTGGTTGCAACAAGATGGGACGACGCTCAAGCAGCGAATCGGTGATACTCCCCATGAGAGAGGCCTCGCGATGAGGCCCGAACAAAGTGTTGATGATGTGATCTCTGAAAGAGAACCGCTCTACGCCCAATATGCGGATGTGGTGATCTCATGCGGTCGAAAGAGACCTGAGGAACTGGTCGAAGCGATTCTCCATTCACTAAAGTAGTAGGCAGACAGCGACGCCTCAGATTGTTTAAGAAGCCGATAATCCGAGGGCTTTGGCTACATCGACTGAGCAGGCTGATAGAGCTTGCTTGGCTGTCCAGCCGAGGAAGTTTTCAATATTGCTGACTGCACTGTCCATCGTGAGTGCGGAACCTGCAAAATTATCTTTCCCTACCTCACGCACGATGCGGTCGGTGCCTACTTGAACGGATGTGGACCCGAGTGTGTAGCGACCGGGTGGTGCGCCGGCAGCTGCCATGGCATCTGTGGTGAATAGTGCTTTACCTGGTGGTTTGGCTCTGACGAAATTACGCAAGGTCGCAGGTGGTATATGAATCCCGTCTGGAATAAATACTGCCGTTAATTCGTCGCGTGACAATAGTCGCTGCATGATGTTCGTGTGCCGATGCAGCTCACTCGGGACGCCGTTGCCGACATGAGTGCACAGGGTGAGACCCGCTTCGATGGCTGCATCCAGTTCTTGGTCGTTTGCATTGGAGTGCCCGATGGCCACGACTGTATTTTGCTGGACGCAATGGGCAATGACTTCGGGAGATCCCGGCAGTTCAGGGGCCAATGTGATCAAACGAATATGTCCACCCGCTGCGGCAGACAAGCGCTCGAAGTTTGCAATGCTGGGAAGCTCCATCAGTTCAGGAGGATGTGCGCCCATGTAACCAGGTTCAGGTAGCAGCCACGGGCCTTCTATGTGATAGCCGACGATAATACTTTGGGCTAGTGAGCTTTGTTTGCGTAGGCGCTCGAAGTGCTCCAAGCGACGGCAGAGATTGTCGACCGAATCGGTGATAAGGGTGAGCAGTATCTTGCCCGTTCTGTGGAAGAGCAGGGCTTGCATGGCGCGTTCCAGTTCGACAAGCGAGATGTCGTCTTGTTGGAAATCGACGCCGGAAAAACCATTCACTTGCAGGTCGAAGAGTGGTGCGGATTTTGCGGGCATCAACGACAACGGTTAGACTGTGAAGGCGAATGATTCGCGTGTTTCTTGGCTCAACATCGAGGCGGCATCCTCGTCGAGGAACAGGTATGAATTTGGGTGCGTGCGTAAGAGTGTGCCTGGGCATTCGGTGCTTACCGAAGCAGTCAGTGTATCGTGCACCGCCTGGGCTTTAAGCTTGGTTGGTACGATGCAGACCAGTTGGCCAGCCTGTGCGAATACTGGAAGGGTGAGCGATAGCGCGTGCTGCGGCACATCTGCAACCGTGGGGAAGCAACCGTCGTTGACTTGTTGCTGGCGGCAAATCGGATCGAGTTCGACCACTTTCACGCGCACGGGATCGTTGAAGTCGGCAACGGGTGGGTCGTTGAATGCGATATGACCATTTTCGCCAATGCCCATGCAGATGATGTCAATTGGCTGTTCGCCAAGTAGGCCGTCATAACGGCGCGCTTCGGTTTCAATATCGCTTGCCTCAGCTTGCAGAGGATTGAAGGAAGCGACTTTAACGTGAGAGAGAAAGTGTTCTGTTAGGTAATTTCGGAAGCTCTGCGGGTGTGCGGCAGTCAGACCTACATAATCATCCATATGGAAGATGTGCACCTTTGCCCAAGTCTCGGGGGCGGCTTGTGTCAGAGAGATCAGTGCTTGATAGAAATCGTCCTGAGAGGGCGCGCAGGCCATCACGATGCGAGCCTCCCCATTGATGGCGACGATGCGAGTGACATCTGTATGCACGAGCTCCGCTGCGGCGACGCCCATGGCTCGACGTTCGGTGGAAATTTGTGTGATTGGGTGTAATTTTATTGAATTTACCATATAATGATGTTTCGTGACATCATTATGCATGTCTGTCAATTAAAAGCGAATAATTCTCAGGCTCGACTCTGCGCTTTAGAGTCGTTTAGCCTGTTCTCAATGCCCAAGAAACGCGCTAATTCTACTTCCGAAACACGACTGCCCACTTTAAGTGATGTGGCGGCGGAGGCGGGTGTGTCGCGTTCGGCGGTGGCTCGGGTGCTTCTTGGTACGGGGGGAGAGTCTGTTCGGGTAGGGGAGCAGACGCAGGCACTCATCCAAAAGGTGGCTCAGAGGATGAGCTATGCTCCAAATCGTAATGCTCAGCAGTTGAAGGGTGCTTCGAGCCGAACATTGGGGGTGATCGTGAGCACGGAAAATGCCCGAGTGATGTCTGAGCGTGTTTTTGCGATTGAGAAGGCGGCGGCGGAGCGAGGGTATCGAATACTGGTGGGGCGTGTGCGCGGAGGGCAGGCGCAACTCGATGGCTATGTCTCGGATTTTATCGGTCGCGGGGTGGATGCAATTTTTTGCCTTTTTGATTTAGATCCGGGGCGTGACGAGCGTGTTGGTCAGGCGTTTCGTTCCGGCTATCGCAAAGTTGTTTTTCATGGTCGAGCTGCATGGCCTGGGGGGCTGGCAGTCCAGATTGATGTGGCGTCCGCGATTCGTGCTGCGGTAGATCATTTGGTTGAGCGAGGCAAACGACGTCCGGCGCTAGCTCTTTGGAATGCCGAGCGTGACGAACTGATGGATGTTCGTCGCCGGGCTTTCGAGGCGGCTTTATCGGCTCATGGCCTCTCGATGGCTTCGGATCAGATCTGGGATGCGGCTTCGGCGGACACCAATCCAGACAGCGTGTCAATGGATCGAGGTGTCGAAGCCATGGTCACGCGCGGGCACGCAGATGCCATTTTGGCGTCGAATGACGTTTGGGCTGTGCGTTTTATTCAAACGCTCAAGGCGCGCGGGGTTCGGGTGCCCGAGGATGTGGCGATTGTGGGTTATGACAATCTGGATATCGCTAGTGTCGTTGAGCCTTCCCTTAGTTCGGTGAATCCTAACCATGAGGCCTATGCGGAAGCTTGTTTGGATTTGCTGCTCCAAGTAGTCGAGAGTGGGGAGACGGGAATGGTTGAGCAGACCGCAGTAATTACGCCTCGATTGGTGGTTCGGCACTCGACTTAGGTCTTATTTTTTAGGCACTGACTGGACAATCTATTTTAGAAACCGAGTGGCCGCTTTCGAGTAGGTGGGAGCCTTCCGACCATTTGCTGGAAACTCAATAAATAAATCAATTTCATATGAATGAATGCAACCCTATTACTAGCGATATCCGGCAGCAACTGGTCGAATCGCTTAAATTTCTAGTCGATCGTCAGTCGGAGGCGTATCCGTTTTTTGATACAAAATTTGATCTATTGAGCGGTGATGACTTTGCAGCTGATGATTCCCTGCGAGGGCGCGATGTGATCTATTCGTGGATTCAGGGGCGTGGCCTAGAAGCGATTGTTGAGCACAGACTATGGTTGGAGCTTGAGGCGCAGTCCGACCTCGCTGGGCGGGATCAATTAGTCGCTCGGATCGATCTGTTTCTACCGCTAGTAATTCAGAGCATGGAGACGCTTCGTGATGTCAACCACGGGCGCTTACCTTTTATGATGTGGCGTGATGGCACCGCACTCACGGTGGATGCTAATGGAGACGTTGTCATGCACGGTGCTACGGTGAATTCTAGCTACACGCTGAGTGATTTGTTTTATGTGAAGGGCCTGATGGCGGCAGCTTGCTGGCTGAAGTCTGAGCATTTAATTAAATCAGCGGAAGCTCTGTTGTGGGGCATTATCGCTCAAATTCGAGAGGGAGCATTTAGGCTCGGTCAGGTCGGTCTAGACCCGAAGAATCCTGTTCAAGAAGTTGTTGGGCGTCATTCTCATGCCGCCCGTATGATCGGGGTAGGGGCGGCGACTTTGTTTTATCGCTGTACGCAGGATAGCCGATATCGCGAACTTGGCCTCGATTTGATTCAATACATTTTAAAAAATCATGTTGAATCGAGTAACCGTTATCAACACCTAGGAGCGGTCACAGGTGATTTTTGGGAATTTGTAGATGAGATGCGCGATCCTTGGTTAACCCAGAATGGAGTGCTATTGTCGGATTCAGGTCACGCGAACGAGTATGTGGGTTTGGCGTTGGCGCATTTGAAGGAGATTGGAGAGTTCGATACAGTCCTGTCGCGGCAGTTGGTGCAGATTTTGATTCAAAACTATTCAAATGGATTCACGGGTGCAGGCATTGTTAAATCTTACGATTTGGCGACGCGTAGTATCGTCAATTCCGATATGCCTTGGTGGTCTCTGCCGGAGACTATGCGTGCTGCGCACTTGGCTTTACAGGTGACTTCGGTGAGTGATCAGGAGGCGAGTCAACTGCGGCAAATATACGACGACTGTTGGAGGGCATATTCTTCGCATTACGTGCTCAAGCAGCGCGGCTTTCTAGCCATCCAGTGCATTGATTCACAACTAGAGCGCTCTCTAGCGATTCCCGCAGTGCCAGACGTCGATCCATGTTATCATACAGGGTTGTCATTATTGGGCTGCTTATGAATTCCCTATCCCCTTCACTTTTACGATCAGTTCAGTGCGGATGCGTCTTGACGAGCGATTCTCAATTTTCTGAACTTTGCTCACTTGAGTGATCAAGCCCATCTGGTTTTAGCGGTTTCGCTGCTGGGGTGTAATGTTGCAGATGATTCGGATAAGCATTGTGACTCTAAGCGGCTAAAAGCTTGCCCAAAAGTCTGCCCAAATTAAGGGGATTTTATCGAATTTATCCGAAATTGACCAAACCTTAGTCTGAGTTCTCTTACAATATGGAACTGATTCTTCATCCTAGAAAGAGTAGTCAGAAGACCGAGATCAGAGTTGAACCGCAATGACTTGTGAAATCCCACGTTTCGCCAAAATGCTCATCAGCCCCGCCATCGGGAAATGAATGCTTCTTAGTCCCGCCGAAGGGGAATGAATCGGGGGCGAGAGATAATCTCGCTGTCAGTCCCTGATTTTCAGTGACTGACCTCTGTTCTCTGGCCTCCGACTTCTGATTTTAGGTTCATCCACAAGTAGCGCCCCGCTTCGCCCTGCGGGCTTCCGTCTTCGCTCTTCGAGCTACGCCGGACAGGCCTTCGGGCTACTTTGGCTGCGCCATGCGTAGCTCGCAGAGCGAAGCCCGAGCCTTAGTCTGAGTTTTCTTACAATATGGAACTGATTCTCAATCCACAAGTAGCGCCCCGCTTCGCCCTGCGGGCTTCCGTCTTCGCTCTTCGAGCTGCGCCGGACAGGCCTTCGGGCTACTTTGGCTGCGCCATGCGTAGCTCGCAGAGCGAAGCCCGAGCCTTAGTCTGAGTTTTCTTACAATATGGAACTGATTCTCAATCCACAAGTAGCGCT
>Ga0222662_1000897_pt1 | contig 18019 bp, 18 predicted proteins | sample AntAcemetagen600_FD_179821 | JGI IMG/M metagenome (GOLD analysis project Ga0222662, IMG submission 179821) | Saline water microbial communities from Ace Lake, Antarctica - #600 | ecosystem: Environmental > Aquatic > Non-marine Saline and Alkaline > Saline | place: Antarctica: Ace Lake...
ATGACTTCCGCGGTAGCTTCAGTCTGTTTAGGTGATGTGGGAGTGAGTTTTTTAGTTGGCTTCATAGTAAGAGTCGTAGTGTTGGTGATTCTTCACCGCCTGCAACTCCTCCCATGTCATCTTTTCACCCAAACCCATGATAACTTTGCAGTTTTTTCGGTTAGATGTCCCAAATCGATCCAGAGCGGAATCCCCGCTAGCGATCACGTAAGTGCCTGATTTTCGGGTTCTTTCAGCTTTTTTTACCATAATTCGGGATTTCCCCACTTCTGTTGATAGGTCTCATCCTACGACTGCGTCTTGCCATGGCGGAGAGAGAGGGATTGATTCGCTACGCTCAGTCCTTTGGACTCGCCTGCGGCGCTCCATCTCCACTTCGTTGCGTCGAACCCGATGGTTCGTATCTCCGCTCTCTAGCCGCCATTCCTACGACTGCGTCTTGCCATGGCGGAGAGAGAGGGATTCGAACCCCCGGAACCTTTCGGCTCAATAGTTTTCAAGACTACCGCGTTCGGCCACTCTGCCATCTCTCCTTTTGCCAAAGACTGAGTTCTAGAATACGGTCTGGGTCGAGTGCAAGCGGTAATTTCACTAGCGGCTAATAAAACAAATTGCGATCTAGGCTACGATATTGGATGGCTTCGAGCAGATGCGGGGTTTCGATTTTCTCGGTGCCTGCTAGGTCGGCTATGGTGCGGGCGACTTTGAGGATGCGGTCGTAGGCGCGCGCAGACAGGGACAGCTGCTCCATTGCTTGTTGGAGAAGGTCGCCTTGTTCTTTATTGATCGTGCAGTGTTTACGGATTTGCGAGTGCGACATGCGGGCGTTGCAACGATCGGATGCGAGATCAGTTTCTTTAAAACGGTCGTTCTGCACGGCTCGCGCTACTTCGCAACGTTCGCGCATCACTTCAGAGCTTTCGGCGGGTTCTGTGTTGCGCAGCTCTTCGATCCGCAGCGAGGGAGCTTCGATGTGGAGGTCGATGCGGTCGAGTAAGGGGCCACTGATTTTTGAACGGTAGCGCTGAATCTGAGGCACGGTGCATCGGCACTCACGCGAACTGTCGCCGGTGTATCCACAGGGGCAGGGGTTCATAGCCGCGACTAACATGACGGAACAAGGCAGGGTAATCTTCCCCGCGCTGCGGGAAATACTGACTTGCCCGTCTTCAAGTGGCTGGCGGAGCACTTCGAGGGCAGAGCGTTTGAACTCGGGCAACTCGTCGAGAAAGAGCACACCGTTGTGGGCGAGCGAGATCTCGCCGGGGCCAGGGATCGAACCGCCGCCGAGTAGGCCGACATCGCTGATCGTATGGTGAGGCGAACGAAAGGGGCGCTGGAAATAGCGATTGTCGTTGGAGAGGGTGGTGCCGGCGGCGGACTGGATGCTTAGAATCTCCAAAAACTCATCGATCTGCGGCTGCGGCATGATGGTGGGGATACGCTTGGCGATCATACTCTTCCCAGAGCCTGGCGAGCCAATCATCAGGAGATTATGGCCCCCGCTGACCGCGATCTCGACCGCGCGGCGGACGGCGTGCTGGCCTTTGACCTCGGAGAAGTCGATTCGCTGGCTGACGGGGGGTGTTTGAAAAAAGCTGCTCTGATTGGTCGGCAACGGTTTGATGATGTGCTCGTGATTGAGAAAGCGCACAGCCTCGTCCAGACTGCCGACGGGATAGATCGCGACGCCTTCGACCAGTGCCGCTTCGTCGGCCGATTCGGTCGGCACGATGAGGCCGCGCTTACCGAGCTTTTTCGCCAGCATGGCCATGGCGAGGGTGCCCTTGACCGGGCGTGTCTTGCCCGAGAGACTGAGTTCGCCTGAGATGAGGAAATTTTCGAGCTCCGCATCTTCGCACTTCTTCATCGAAGCGAGAATAGCAATCGCGATGGGCAAATCGTAAGCGGGGCCTTCTTTACGCAGGCCACCGGGGGCGAGGTTGATCGTGGTGCGAGTGGCAGGAGGGCGGAAGCCGCTATTGGCCATGGCGGAAAAGACGCGGTCTTGCGATTCTTTAACCGCCGCATCGGGCAGGCCGACTAGAATAAATTTTAGCTCGCCCGCCTCGCCGGTGTTGACCTCGACTTGGACGGGGTGCGCATCGACGCCAACGAGCGCAGCAGATTGTGTGATTCCTAGCATAATAGTGACGTCCAGCTAGGGTGATCATATTTGCAGTGGTGTCTATTGTTTATTTTCTGTCTGGATAAGTAAATGTGTTGGAAGTCCCGGAATATCCAAACAGCTAGGTATTATTGCTTCAATTCTCCGAACGTGCCGGGCAGTGTGTTGAGTTTATTTCGCAACTCGGCTTTCATTTCAGAAAGCTTAGCGGCATACTCCGGATTGTTGGCTAGGTTGACTTGCTCTGGCAGCAGTTGTTTTCTCCCTATTTGCAAAGCGGATCAGGGTTTAACAACAAGGGAGGGATTTACCTCGACCCCTTCTTCGAGGCATACGATCCCGAGACGTCTTGGATCACGGGAGCTGGGATCAACGTAAAGGTGAAACTTCCAAAATCTAATGAAGAGAATGTTTACTAGAACGACGATAAAGTCGGCGAAGGAAAAGATTTTAAGCTCAATCAGATCACAGAACCCGGCAAGCGCGTCTTTATCGGCGATTCACCCAACTGGTTTATAAACACAAATAAGTTCGATACCGTTCGTCACGAAGGCGGCACCAAGGGGATGTTCGTCCGTTTCGACGGCAGTGTCACCATGTTGACCGAAGCCGAAGTTGCTCTAGCGGTCAACGATCCTGCCAATCTATAATAGTCACGCGACAAGCTGAAATCCTCTAAGATTGAGATGTATATCGATTTTCAGTGGCTTTCCTTCGATTAGTTTTACTGAATACTCATTATGAAAAATACAATCTTGCTCGGAATGGGGCTCCTTGGCTCCACAGTCTCGCTCTGCGCGCAAAACCCCATCGAAAACACCCGCAACACTCTCGAACAGTGGGTCGAAACCCAGCAAATACTTTCTGAGGAAAAAAGTGATTGGAAGCTGGAGAAGGCGATCCTTGAGGATACCGAGAAGTTGTTAAACAACGAGCTGGAGCGCCTGAATGCCGCCCTCGAAGAGCTCGACGCCTCCGCCACTGCCGCCGACGAGGAGCGCACGACGCTCGCTGCGGAGAAAGAAACTTTGAGTGAGGCATCGTCCGTGGTCGAAGCCAATATCGGTGCGCTGGAGACTCAGATAAAAGCAATTATTAAGACTTTCCCTGAGCCTTTGGTGGATAAGATCAAACCGCTGATTCGTCGTTTACCCGAAGATCCGAATGATACCAAGCTGACGCTGGGTGAACGCGTGCAGAACATCGTCGGTATCCTCAGCCAAGCGGATAAGTTTAATGGCACGATCACCCAGACCAGCGAATCGCGCGAGGTCGGCGATGGCCGCGTGGTCGAAGTGCGCACGATCTACTGGGGTCTTGGCGGTGCTTTTTACGTCGATGCCGCCGGTGATTATGCAGGTGTCGGTTTTCCCGGAGATAATGGTTGGGAGTGGCCGGAAGTTGCAGGTTCCGGCGAGCAAATCAAACGCCTACTCGATGTTTATGAAGGCAGTGAGGAAATTCAATTCGTTCCAGTGCCTGCCCGTATCAAATAACGCTTTAGCCTGACTTATCCATGCAGATTTTTAAATACACTCTACTCGCCTGTGTCTTAGGCGCTTTCTCGTTCAGCGCGAGTGCGCAGACTTTCAGCGCCGCATCCGCCCAGGCGGATGCCGACCTCAAAGCTTCGCTGGCTGAATTGGCGCAAGTGCGCGAATCGATCACCGCTGAAAAGATTCCGCTGATGACTGCCGTCTCTCAAATAGAAGACGAAGTGATCCGTAAAAAGGAGGAACTCGATCGCCTGCGTCGCTTGCGTGATAACAGCGACCTCGGCTTGAATCGCCTGCGTGAAACAGTCGAGTCGATGAAGGAGCAAAACGAGTATGCCGCCGGGCTGCTCGACGAGTTTGTGCGTTCCTTCGAGACTCGTATCGACTACAGCGAAACTCAACTCTACGCACAAGCAACCGAAGATGCCCGTCTAGCCTTGGACGACTCGGACATGGCGCAGTCCGAGCGTTTTGAAAAGCAATTAAATGTGATCGGCGTCGCGCTCGACCGCATGGGGCAACTCATTGGTGGCTACACTTTTGACGGTCGCGGGCTCACACCCAGCGGCGAGATCGAAGAGGGCACGTATGCGGTCTTTGGACCGACGGTTTATTTCGCTTCCAAACAATCAGAATTGGCTGGCTTGACCTATAACAAGCTCAATGCCGCCGTCGCCGCCATTGCGGAGCCAGGTGCTGAGTATGCGAGCGGCATTCGTCAATTCGTGAACGAAGGGGAGGGGATGATTCCCGCCGATGCCACTTTGGGTAAAGCGATGAAGATGGTCGAAGGCAACGATTCGGTCGCCGAGCACCTCGCCAAGGGCGGCAGCGTCGGCGTGGTCATCATCGGCCTCGGCCTGATCTGTCTGCTACTGGGTTTGTTTAAGTTGCTAGAAGTTTCCAAATTTAAAGCGCCCAAGCCGGAAACTTTGCAAACCGTATTGGGGCATATTAAATCAGGTGATTCGGCTAATGCCAAAACAGCCGCCGCTGCTGATAAGTCCGGCTTGCTCGCTGCCGGGGTTGAAAATGTCGGCCAACGGCGCGGCACCTTGGAGGAGATCCTTTACGAGCGCATCTTGGCCGTGCGCCCACGCTTAGAGCGTTTCTTGCCTTTCATCGCATTGACTGCTGCAGCGGCTCCACTGCTCGGACTTTTGGGCACGGTCACGGGTATGATTAAAACCTTCAACCTGATCACGATCTTCGGCACAGGCGACGCGAAGAGCCTCTCTTCTGGTATCTCCGAAGCCTTGGTCACGACCGAGCTTGGCCTGATCGTGGCGATCCCTGCCTTGATCATACACGGTCTCCTCGCGCGCATGGCTCGCCAGAAGATCGGCGAAATGGAGCAGACTGCAGTCGGCTTCGTCAACGGCGTCTCCACAAAAGAAGACTAAAATGTTAGACAAAATCATAGGCACACAAGATGAGCGTAGCACGACGGCGACAGCTGTTGTGAGTCTGCCTTGCGATCCAAACACTGGCTCTCGCCAGCGTTCTACAAGAGATGAGCGTAGCACGACGGCGACAGCCGTTGTGAGTCTGTTAAAAGAAGACTGAAATGTTAGACAAAATCATAGGCATCTGGATGAGCGGCGGTTGGGTCATGATTCCGCTGGCGCTGTTGGCTGTCTTGATCTATACGACCGGGCTTCAGTTGCTCGTCTATTTACGAAAGGGCAATATGCAACTCGGCCACGAAAGCGAGTGGCTGGTCTGGATTCAAGAACCAGCCAAAGCCCAAGGCCGAGTTGGCGAGATCATCCGCTACACGCAAGATGGCGTCACCGCTTCAAAGCAAGTGCGCAACCGTTTTGAAGAGATCCGCTTGGATATCGTCACCACAGTCGAGCGTCGCCTGATTTTTTTGACAACACTGGTGGCCTCCGCGCCGCTCATGGGGCTCTTGGGCACTGTCATTGGTATGCTTGGCACTTTTGCGGCCATCTCAATGGGCGGCGGCGCAGAAACTGCTGCCATGGTGGCCGAGGGCATCTCCGAAGCGCTCATCACTACGCAGACTGGCCTCGTCATCGCGCTACCCGGTCTCTTTTTAACCCTCGTCATCCGCCGCCGTAAGCACTCCGTCGAAGCCGCCCTCGCTCGCATCGAATCCCTCAGCCTCACCACACTCGATCTAGAGTAGAGGGAAAGCTGTGATTTTAGAGAAGCTGAAATACTGAAACTATCACTCTCCGTCCTTCGTAATTATTTATTAGTCATTCAATTATGCGCCGAAACCTTACCTCCGACGAACGCGACGACGTAGAGATCAACCTCTCTCCGATGATCGATATGGTCTTCATCCTACTCATCTTCTTCATCGTGACCACCGTGTTTGTCGAAGAGACCGGTGTGGAGGTCAACAAGCCCGAAGCGGCGGCCGCCATTCAGTTGGAAAAGAACAGTATTCTCATCGCAGTCACTGCGGATAATAAAGTCATCTACGGCGGTCGCGATATCGGCGTGGCCGGAGTCGCACCAATCGTGAAGCGCCTGACTTTGCAGGAAGACATCCCAGTCATCATACAGGCCGACGCGGGCGCTAATCACGGCATCTTCGCCCGTGTCTATGGCGAAGCCAAACTCGCAGGCGCCAAGTCAATTAATTTTTCAACCAAACGCTAGAGAAGCGAAGCTTAGTTCTCCAGTTTTCGGTTCACTAGTCCCCAGCTTTGCACCACTCGCATCTCGTATCTCCACCACCCATGCCTCCCGTCTACCAGAGCTCAACTTCGAAGCGTTCCCCCGTGCTGGTGATCGCTCTGGGCATTGCGGTCGGTGGCCTTATCTTTTTGGCGATCCCGCTCACGCAGATTTTTGCGGAATACACCAAAAGCCCCGAAGAAATCATGGCGATTGATGTAGCGCCGCCACCGCCGCCGCCACCTCTGGATGAGCCGCCGCCTCCCCCGCCCCCTGAAGAAGAGCCTCCCTTGCCGGAGTTTGAACCACCACCGCCCCCGATTTCCTTGGAGCAACTAGAGATCGCACTGGAAGCGGGCACGGGCGAAGCCGTCGCTGGTGACTTTGCCATGCCCAACCTGACAATCAATAAAGACGAGCTCGGCGGTCTCGACATTTTTGACATCAATGACCTCGATAAAAAACCGCGCTCCGTGAAGCAAGTGCCGCCGATCTATCCGATGGACGCCACTCGTCGCGGACTCAGTGGTTACGTTAACGCGCAATTCATCATCGACACACGCGGCAATGTGGTGGACGTCAAGATCACCAGTTCCAGTGATCCCATTTTTGAGAAACCCACGATCAACGCACTCCGGCAGTGGAAGTTCACGCCGGGGGAAAAGGGCGGTAAGGTCGTGACCACCCGCGCAGAGACCCGCATCCCATACACCATTCAATAAACCCTCTTCTTCGTACTATGAAAAATATCTTACACCTCGCTCTTGGCCTCTCCGTTGGTCTCTCACTTTGTGGACAACTTGCGTTCGGGCAGTCGCGCCTTCAGAACCCCACGTCGAGCATGTGGAATGACCCCGAATTCGTTAAAACATTTACCGCCAGCTACGGCGTGCTCTCGCAATACGAGCCAGAGATCAGCGACGCCGAAAAGGAAGCGCTGCGCAGCCTGCTCAATGTGATCAAAAGCAATCCCCGCGCTGCGATTTCCGGCCTGGAGCAACAAATTAAACCGAAGAGTAGCGCCGCCTTTAACTTCATTTTGGCCAATCTCTATTTCCAAGAAGGCGATCTCAACAACGCCGCGCAATCCTACCGCAAGGCCGTGCGTAAATATCCGAATTTTCGCCGAGCCCACAAGAATCTCGGCCTCGTGCTCGTGCAGGACGGCAAGCTCAAGGCCGCCATCCCCGCCATCTCCAAGGCGCTCGAACTCGGCGATGTCGATGGCCGCTCCTACGGCTTGCTCGGTTACAGCTACTTAACGGAGCAACTCTACTATCCTGCCGAGGCCGCCTATCGCCAAGCCATCCTTATGCAGCCCAATGTGCGCGACTGGAAGCTCGGCCTCGCGCGTTGCCTCGTCGAAACACAAGACTTCAAGGGCGCGATCGCTCTCTTCGATACCTTGATGAAGCAAGAGCCTGATAATGCCGACTTCTGGCTGCTTCAAGCCAACGCCTATATTGGGCTCGAAGATACGCTTGCCGCCGCCAAGAACATCGAGATCGTCCGCCGCATGGGCAAAGCTGGGGTCACCCCCCTCATCATGCTCGGCGATATTTACATGAATAACAACCATCCCGAGCTGGCGCTAAGTGCCTACTCGGAAGCGCTTAAGAAGTCGGGTAACAAAAACTCTCAAGCCCTCATGCGCGCCGCCAAGCTCTTCACTCAGACGGGTAATCTAGAGCAGGCCAAAACACTGATCACGCAAATGCGCGGGCAAGTCGCAGATCTCTCCGAAGGGGACGACCTTTCGCTGCTCACGCTCGAAGCCAAGATCGCCCGTGCAGAGGGGGACGATGCCAAGGCCTTTGAGACCTTAAATATGATCGTCGAGCGCGATGCCCTCAATGGCGACGCCCTGATCGAGTTAGGCAACTACTATGCCGGCAAGGACGACTTCGAGCGCGCCGTCAATCGCTTTGAACAAGCACAGATGATCGCCAAGTTTGAACGCCCCGCACTCATCGCCCATTCGCAAGCCTTGGTCCGTAAGAAGAACTATAAGGAAGCCCTCGTCCTCCTACGCCGCGCCCAAGAACTCGAAACCGATCCTTACCTTGCAGACTACGTCGAACGCATCGAGCGTGCGACAAGGTAGATCGTTTGGACTGTCCTTCTTGGTTTGCTGGGTTTGCTGCACGAGCAAGCTAACTTTTCAACTCTCGTCTACGTATGGCCTGTTTCTAGTTTAGAGATTAAATTATATGGAAATAATTACTATTTTAGAGTGTGAAGACTACGTGGCCGAGGATCTCGCGGTCGCTAAGGAATTTCTGGGTTCTCGTAATTCGGAGCTAAAAAATCTCAGTATTGCCCACATTACCATTCCGCCGGGAGTGAGGGTGAAGAAGCATTACCACCTGAAGAGCGAAGAGACCTACCACATCGTGGAGGGGGCGGGTATTATGCATCTGGACGGTGAGGAAGCGCCGATGGTGCCTGGGCAGGCGATCGCTATTATTCCAGGGCAGTGGCATTCGATCTACAATCCGAGCGAAACGGATTTAGTTATGATCGTCACCTGCGCACCCGCATGGGCTCTCGAGGATCAGGTCTTTGAATCCCTTTAAACCTCTTTAAAATTCTGGGAGTCGTTCTGGTCTTATTGGGAATCGTCCTTTATACCTAGTTAAAACCTGAGTCTGCGCACAGCTCGAGCAGTCTCTTTGCCCCCATGAATACCTACTCTTTAGAACAATTAAACGAAATGGCGGCCGATGCATTCGTGCAGGCGCTCGGGCAAGTTTTTGAACACTCCCCTTGGGTCGTGGTAGCTGCGGCTGAAAGGCGTCCTTTCCAGAGCGAAAAGGCGCTGCTAGCTGCTTGTGAAAATGCACTCTACGGAGCGAAGCCGGCGATTCAGCTGGAGCTGATTCGTGCCCACCCGGATCTCGCGGCGAAATTAGATCAGCTGCCCAAGCTGACGGAGTTCTCCCAGCAGGAGCAGGGGCGGGCTGGATTTGCGGCGCTTTCTCCCGCTGTATTGGAGCAAATGCGAGATGCCTTGGCTCGATACTCTGAGCGATTTGGGCATCCTTTTATACTTTGCGTGACTGAGCATCCAGCTGAGGATGTGTTGCCGATATTGGAAATGCGGCTCGCGGCGAGTGCGGATGCCGAAAGGCTGGCCTGTTTGTATCAAATAGCGCGTATCGGTTGGCATCGTATTTGCAGTCTACTCGATCCCTCTTTAATTTCTTAATTTTATGGCTGGAAAACTTAGTACACACGTTCTCGATACTTATAAGGGTGCTCCCGCTAGCGGAGTGGCTTGGGCCTTGGAATATTTTAGCGAGCCAGACGGCTGGATACGTTTAGGCGAGGGTCTGACGAACCGCGATGGGCGCACGGATGAGCCGCTCCTACTGGACGATGCGCTTAAGACGGGGCAGTATCGCTTGGTTTTTGAAGTGGGTGCGTATTTCGAAGGTCAAGGCGTGCCACTGCCGAAGCCCGCCTTTCTTGATGAGGTCATTTTGCAAGTTAGCTTAGTCGCGGGTGAAAGCTACCATGTGCCACTGCTGACCTCACCTTGGAGCTATTCAACCTACCGTGGAAGCTGATCTATGAATGATCTAGAGCTAGCGATGGAGGCGGCAGGTGCGCGAATGGTCGAGCGCATCCAAATTATGCGTGGCATCTCGCAGAATGAAGAATGGCTTGAGCGCATACTCTTTTCGCCCGCAGCTGAAGAGGCGGCTCACCGCCTCAAAGGCTGGATGGAGGACATCGGGATGGAAGTCACCTACGATGCCCTGACTAATGTCTACGGCCTGCTGCCTATTTCAGAGGATGGCTCCGAGGCACCACGTATCCACGTCGGTTCCCATTACGATACGGTTATTAACGCAGGCGCATACGATGGCACCATGGGTGTCTTGCTGGCGATTGCTGTGGCGGAAGCCATTGTCGAATCAAAGATGCCTTTTCAGCATAATCTCTCGGTCTTAGCTTTTTGCGATGAAGAGGGCGCTCGTTTTAACACGACCTTTTTGGGCAGTGCCTTTCTGAGTGGTCAGTTCGAGGAGGCATGGCTGCATAAACCAGACGGGTCTGGAAAGACGCTAGGTGAGTGGCTCGTGGACAGAGCGGTGTCGGTCGAGGAAATACTCGTGGCCAAGCCATTTATCCGCGAAGGAGATTATTTTCTAGAAGCGCATATCGAACAAGGCCCCGTCCTCGAATCAGCTGAGCGCGCGCTCGGCGTCTTCACCCGGATCGCTGCGCAGATGCGTGCTGAGGTTGAGCTAGTTGGCTGCGCGGGTCATGCCGGGACGACGCCTGCAAGCTTGCGTAAAGACCCGCTCCCTGTGGCCAGTGAAATGGTCATCGCGGTCAACCAACTTTGTCGAAGTGACGAGCACATCCGTGCTACGGTCGGGCATATGGAAGTATCGCCGAATGCGAGTAATGTCATACCCGGGCGCGTGCGCTTTTCGATTGATCTACGGCATCCAACGGCAAGCGGTTTAGAAGTCGCCACTGCGAAGCTCGTCCAAGAGCTGGAGACGATCGCTAAGCGCTCGATCGTGAATTATCATTACCAAGTGGTTCATCAAGCGGATGATGTCGAAATGGACCCCGAGCTGATTGATCACTTGTCAGAGTCTTGCCTGACGGAACAAGAAAGCGCCATTCGTATGTTTAGCGGCGCGGGGCACGACAGTATGAAGATCGCTCAAGTCTGCCCGGTCGGTATGCTGGCGGTGCGTTGTCGTGCAGGCTTGAGTCATCACCCCGACGAATATGCCTCGGATGAAGATTGCCTGGCTGCTTTACGAACGATGGTAGACGCGGTTATAAAGTTAGATCAAAGTATGTAGTGCTATGTTGGATACGATTATAAGAGATATAAAGTTACTGTCAGGAACTGCTTGGGAACATTTTGATTTGGCGATCAAAGATGGTCAAATCGTTGAGATCGCTGGAAGTATCAACGAGTCCTCGGAGGTAGATATTTTTGCTGAAGGTGCCTACTGTATGCCGGGGGGGGTGGACTTACATGTGCACTTTAACGAGCCTGGGCGTACCCATTGGGAAGGCTTCGAAACTGGCAGCGCAGCGGCGGCGGCAGGCGGCGTCACCTACCTAGCAGAGATGCCTTTGAATAGTATTCCTTCGACTGTTAATGTGGATGCGCTGAAAGCAAAACTATCGGTGGTGGCCGCGAAGTCTTATGTCGATTTTGGCCTTTGGGGGGGTGTTGTGCCGGGGAATGCTGCGGATCTGCTTCCGCTTGCTCAGGCTGGAGTGATGGGCTTTAAGGCATTCATGTCGCCGAGTGGAACTGATGATTTCGTAAACTCGGATACCGTCACATTGAAGGAAGCGATGAAGCGAATCGCGTCGACGGGGCTTCGCCTCGCACTGCATGCGGAGGATCCCGCTGTGCTGGATCGTGCCGCTTTGAATCAAATTCAAAAAGTATCCGCCTACGATTGGGAGGCCTCGCGCCCCGTTGAGTCTGAGATCAGCGCGGTGAAAGTTGCGATCGAACTCTCTATGGCGACCGCTTGCCCGATCATGATTGTTCATGTCAGTTCTGTCGAAGTTCTCAAGGTGATCAGCAAGGCGCAGGCTGAGGGAGTCGATATCACTTGCGAGACCTGCCCCCACTATTTATTGCTCTCGACGGATGACGCCAATCGGATTGGCGCGGATGCGAAATGCGCACCGCCGCTACGTTCGATTGAAACGGTAAAAGCACTTCGAAAAGCGGTTTTGAACGGGCGATTTGATACGATTGGTTCGGATCATTCCCCGAGCTCTCCCGATCTGAAAGAAGGGATGTCTTTTTACGACGCGTGGGGAGGCATTGCTGGATTACAGTATGGTTACTCATTGCTGTTGGATCACTTTGATCTTTCGGAGGTGGCGCACATGAGACGACTGCAAGAGGCTTGCTCGGCAAGACCAGCTCAACTTACCGGACTCCGATCGAAGGGTCAATTAGTGGCGGGTATGGATGCGGATTTCTGCTTGATCCGAAAGACGCCCGAGCCTTATCGGATTGAGGCCTCTTCACTGCTGACTCGCCACCCACGCTCAGCCTATGTGAACGGGCAGACGGGTCTAGAGGTCGTTTCTACATGGCTGCGTGGTGAGTGTGTGGTCTCCAAAGGTCGCTTAATGAGCTCGCCCAAGGGTCGATTCATTCCGTCTGAAAAGTAATGAAGCCATTAAGTATAACTCAATGGCGCGCCTTGGCGGCCACAGATCCCGCAGAGTGGAAGCATCTGCTCGCAGATAATCTAGCCAAGTGTATAGAAAATACCGGTCGATCGGTTTTGAGTGCCTCCATTGTAGACGCCTGCGAGTTAGGTGAAGGTGTTTTATCTGGTGTGCCTTATGCTGTGAAAGACCTATTCGATGTAGCTGGATTGGCGACGCATAATTCTTCGATACTTCCTGGGCTATTAGAGCATCGCGCCGAAGCTTCCGCAGAGATAGTCACCCATATGCTAAAGATGGGGGCGAGTTGCGCAGCCAAGACGCAGATGAATGAATTCGCTTATGGGCTCTCCGGAGAGAATCCGCACTACGGTGATTGTGCGCACCCGCATCTTGAAAATTGCTTGAGCGGTGGTTCGAGTAGCGGATCCGCCCACGCGGTGGCAGCAGGGTGTCTGCCGCTTGCCTTTGGCACGGACACAGGGGGGTCGATTCGCCTGCCCGCGGCATGGTGTGGGATTTATGGCATCCGTTGGAAGCCTCACTATTTTATGGGCGGAGGCTTCCCGCTCGCACCGAGTTTCGATAGCATGGGCTGGTTCACCCAAACCAGCGAAGATATGCGCGTCATGCTGAATGCTTGGTTTGAGAAGTCTGCTCAGCCACTGGATCGTCCGCTGAAAGGTAAGTGCTTCCTGCCGCGTGACTTGGTCTTGCCGGAAACCTACGACGCGGTGGATCGTTATTTTCAAAATTTAGAACTTACGCCGATCAAACAATTCGATGAGCTCCGCGCCTCGCTACCGGACTGTCAAAAGGCGTTCAACGTTTTGCAGAGCCGCGAAGCCTATGACATTCATGAGCCGTGGTTGGACAAGTATGCTGCGCTTTACGACCCTCAAGTCAGAGCACGTATTTTACGGGCGCTTGAATGGACTCCAGAGGACGTCGAGCAAGCAGGTCGAAGTACGGAAAAGGTGAGCCAATGGTTCGACTCCTATTTTGAGACTCATGATTTCCTCGCGATGCCGGTCTGCCCCAGCGCTTCTGTACCGGTCGGGGAAGCGAAGCCTGAGCTTCGCGAGCAGACGTTGCAGCTGACCACGCCTGCGAGTCTAGCAGGGCTGCCTGCACTGACGATTCCGGTCTGGCTGGACTCCCCGCGATCAGTCGGCATACAATTTATATTTAAAGAGATCTCCCCCGTAGTGCCCCTAGCGATTCTTGAATTATGCGAAAACACTTAAAAAAGCACGCGTTCACGCTTTGGCTGCTGGTCGCTGTCTTGTTGGCGATCTTTTTTCCGGAACCAGGTGCAAAGGGTGGGTTTTTTTTCCCTGAATGGACGACGAGACTGGGCGTTTGGATCATCTTTCTCCTGCAAGGGCTTTCATTGCCTACCAGTGAATTAACGACGGGCTATAAACCGAAACGGCTACACGCTTTCGTGCTTTCGTGGAATTACCTACTGTTTCCCCTGGTGGTGGGTATCCTGCTTATACCGCTCTCTTTCGTGCTGCCGCCAGAACTGCGTCTAGGATTTTGGTTACTCGCGATCCTTCCAACGACGGTTTCGTCGGCCGTGGTCTTTACCACTGTTTCGGGTGGGAATACATCCAATGCAATTTTTGCGACTGTCTTCTCAAATCTCTTGTCAGTGCTCTTGGTTCCGACGATTGCAGTTGCTTATCTAGCTGCTGAAACAGAAGCGAGCGTCCCGCTCGCACCGCTCTTCCTGAAGCTCTTTCTGTTGATCGTATTGCCGCTCATCATCGGCCAAGTCATTCGAAAAGTCCTTCCTGAACTTTCTGCCTCTGTCACGAAGCGCACCAAAGGGTGGAGTAATTGGATCATCATTTTTATCGTTCACTGCGCCTTCGCGCAAAGTGTGAGCTCCGGCTTCTTAGATGATCTGAGCGGTGGATCGATCCTCCTTGTCATTACGAGCACGGTCGCCGTTTTACTGGTGATTAGTCGGCTGGTTTGGTGGTCGTCCGCTTGGTTGAAGCCAACGCGCGAGCAACGAATCACAGCGTTTTTCTGTGCCAGTCAGAAATCACTCGCGACCGGCTTGCCGCTGGCCACTTCTATTTTGGCTGCCGCTCCAGGTGTCGTCGATGCAGCCGCAGTCTTGATACCCTTGATGTGTTACCACCCCGCACAGCTAGTCTTAGCAGGCTTCGTCTCTGGCCGCTGGTCTGGAGCGGACAAGGACGCTTAGTCTAGAAATTGGCTCCTTCTGCATTGAGCATTTCGGATGCAATTATCTCCAAGGGGTAATTGTAGCCGTTCCGAGTGCAGCTTCAAGACTAGGCGCAGGTCGAACCGAGACGATCTTAGAATCCTGCGTCGAGCTATCCAAAGCGTTACCGCTTCGGCTACGAATACAAAGTATGCATGTGATACACTCCACACATTTAATTGCATAGCGGCACCCGAACGTTTCCGCCGCGACTACTTGTCGTGGTCTTCTTTTGACTCGCCTTCGATGATGTAGACTTCAGGGAAATTTGAATTGTGATTCTTATCTTCCATTCCGTAACCGGCAAACCACTCGGAGCCGGTATACTCGAAGCCGATATAGTCGGGGGTATAGACGGAGGCTTCGTGGTTGCGGTGAATGAGCACCGCAGTTTTGACCATTTTTGCGCCGTTTTCGAGCGCGTAAGCATGTAGGTTTTTGAGAGTCTTTCCGCTATCGCAAATATCATCCACTAGAAGCACATGGCGACCTTTCATTTCGGCAGGTTCGACCACGAGTCGAAATTCGTTGCTCTGCGTATTGTCCTCCGAAGAGTAGCTCATTGCACGGCAGAACGAGGGCTCTAGGGTGTAGGGCACCTCTTTGAGGAGGTCTGCAAAGAAGAAGACGCCGCCGCGCAGCACGCAAATAGCGAGGACTTGTTGGCCGTCGTTCTCATGGGTGTCTTTGACCCAATGGCGGATGAGCCCAGCCATCTTATAGACGCTGTAGGCGATATCCTCCTTGGAGTAAATGCGCTTGAAATTCTTGGGTATCTCTCGAATCATCATAACAACGATAATCGAGAGGCTAGAAGCTAGCTTTGTCCACTCTTTTGAGGGAGAATCTTTGAGAATATGAAAAAAAGAACCCGACGACTGGATCGTTCAGCAGAAGAGGCTGGTCTGATTGAGGGTAAGAGCTAGAGTGCACCCAATGAAGATTTATCGCGTTCTAACAAAAGCTGGAGAAACAATTGTTGCGGGTCGCCTCCAGGGTGAAAAGCTCTACAGGCTCTCGGGCAGCTTCCCGGATTTTGAACTGACGGACGAACCAGTTTCGGTCGCTCAAATCCTGCAACCGCTGGTGCCACCCGCGATCTATATCGTTGGATTTAACTATAGTGATAACCTGCAAAAAGCGCGCGAGGAAGCGGGTTCTTATCCTGTCATTGTGATGAAGGCAGCATCGACTGTAATCGCAGACGGGGAAGCCATTGAACTGCCTATACATCTCGTCTCGGAGGAGGTCGACTACGAGGGTGAATTGGCCGTGATCATTGGTCAGGCGGCAAAAAACGTCGCTCGCGAGCATGCGAATGAATATATCATGGGCTATACTGTGGCGAATGATCTGACCGCTCGGGATTGGCAACGACAAGGTGCTGGCGGTCAATGGGTGCGGGGAAAAAACTTCGACACTTTTTGTCCACTCGGGCCAGCGATCGTCACGCGCGACGCCGTCGATCTAGCCAAGGGTTTACGCTTGCAGACTTGGGTCAATGGTTCGCTCCGCCAGGATGATTCCACCCATTCCATGATTTTCCCGATTGATCAGATCATAGAATTCTTAAGCGGAAACAATACCTTGCTCCCGGGAACTGTCATCCTGACAGGTACCCCTGCGGGCACTGGAAAGCAGCAGAGTCCGCCAGAATATCTGAAGCGCGGAGATGTGGTTCGGGTGGAGATTGAAGGAATCGGTGTCTTGGAAAATCCAGTACACGCGCCCTGAAGTCGATAATGATCGAGTCGACCAAAGAGCCGAATGTCCGAGTAGGTCGACCAAGTGGTCTTTAGTGGATGAATGACTCAAGTGCCTCGAGGGTGCTGGATCTGTAAAATATTGTTAGTCAGTGCTTTTGGTTTCCCGCGCCGAAAGTCTCACGACCTTGGCGACTCCCCTAACTCCTGTTTGCCGCCCTAAAAGTTGATCCTCTTCTTTTTATTTTGAACGCAGGGTACCTTTCGTCGTCTATGTGTTTATAAATAGTTGTTTGTTTATTTGTTTGTTGAGAAAGCGCTCTTCCATTGAGAAGGGCGTTTTTTTGTTTTTCAATTTTCAGGCATGGGGTGGTCAAGAAACTGCTTATGTGCGGGCGTGCTTATTCAGATCTCTACGGTTTTGAAAGATCTGCTGTGAGCCGCGCGACGCTTGGAATCAGTTCATCTAGCTCTTCCACGACTACGAAAAGGTCGTCTTGGCACCATGGTTCCAGCAGGGTGATCAATTTATCCCAGAATCGGACATTATGGTTTTCGTCTAGACGATTGAAAATTATGACAGGCTTACCCTTCATTAAGTCGCTTCCGATTTGTTTAAAAATGAGCAGTGCCAGCATCTCTTGAACGGTGCCCGCGCCTCCCGGGAAAATAATAAATGCATCCGAGCGCTGGATCATGACCTCCATCCGCGTATAAATATCTGGGCGCAGCCAGAAGCTGGACAGACCCTCGGGTAGCCCCTCGATCTCGATGATGTGTGGCACATTCGAGCCACCAGTCCAGCCACCTGCATCGACGGAGCCTTTGACGACGGATCCCATCACACCCGTCGTGCCGGCTCCCGAAACACAGCCAAAACCGTTTTTGGCCAGAGCTTCACCAAGTATGTGGCCGTCTGCGATGTAGTTGTTATCCTTGATACTAGCTGAACAGAATACGCAGACGTTTCCTTTGCTTGTGGCAGGCAGAGGCGTCTCAAATGAATCCACCGTTTTAAAGTCCATCTTCTCGCGGCCAACGTCGGGCATGCCTTCTTGCCCCACTTTATCAAGATAGGCCGATACCTCTTTGGGCTCCTTCGCTGACAGTAGGAATTGTCGGTAGTTCTGATGAATAGTTCCGAGCGTCTGAAGATTATCTAAAAGATCGAAGAGTGCATCCCATGAGCCGTCCGAGTTTAGAATAACTGCGGCCTTTCCGCTAAGGTTTGGATCCAGAGTTTGGTAACCGACAAAAATGGAGACAGCTTTGAAAAGATCTTCCAGCGATGCGCCTGGCATAAAAACGAAGGCGTCAGATTGTAGGATTTTAGCTTCGATATTCGAGAGCGTGATGCGTTGATCGCCGTTCGAGTTGTCGATGTCCCAGCCACCAGCGAAAAGCTGATAAAGCATGCGCGCGCGCATTTCGCGGTTGGGGTCTTCTGTTCCACTGACGGTTCCTGATAGTCTTACAATTGCCATAATATTACTAATACCTGAATCCGTGAAATAAAATCCAATAAAAAGATGGAACCTGTTGGGGTTCAGTGGCTAAAGTAGCCTTGCAAAATAAAAACCGAAACACCCAACAGGTGACAGAATGAAGCAACTAAAGTTAG
>Ga0222662_1000898_pt1 | contig 18001 bp, 11 predicted proteins | sample AntAcemetagen600_FD_179821 | JGI IMG/M metagenome (GOLD analysis project Ga0222662, IMG submission 179821) | Saline water microbial communities from Ace Lake, Antarctica - #600 | ecosystem: Environmental > Aquatic > Non-marine Saline and Alkaline > Saline | place: Antarctica: Ace Lake...
GATGCGTTTATGCCGGGGTCGGCAAGACGGCACCCGAAATCGAAGCCGCGCTTCGGGCGGGAATCGGATCGATCAACGTCGAGAGTGAACAGGAACTCGAGACGATCGCGATGGTGGCCCGCCATGTCGACTGCGTGGCCCCAGTTTCGATCCGGGTCAATCCCAACGTCGATCCCCACACCCATCGCCACACCACGACTGGCACCCGCGAGACCAAGTTTGGGATCGACGCCGAACGGGTTCCCAATGTGTTCGCCTCGGTGCATGACGAACCCGCGGTCGCCGCCACCGGACTTCACGTGCATTTGGGTTCACCCATCTACGAGACCGAACCGTTCGTCACCGGGCTCCAGCGAATTCTCGAACTCGCCGATCGTGTGGAACACGACGGCGGAACCATCGATCGGCTCGACATCGGCGGTGGTTTTGCCGCCGATTACGAGACCAATCGCGCTCCGGATGCCGCGACCTATGCCGCCGCCATCTGTCCGCTTCTGGCGGATCGAGCACGCCGCGGCACACAGATCATCCTCGAGCCAGGACGGGCGATCGCCGCCAACGCCGGAATCCTCCTGCTGGAGGTCGTGGTTCGAAAGACCTCCGGAAGAAAGACGTTTCTGGTCTGCGACGGCGGCATGAACGCCCTGCTTCGCCCGAGCCACTATGACGCGTTCCATTTCGCCTGGCCGGTCACGGTTCCGCCAACCCTCGTTCCGACGATCCGAACCGAGCAACCCGAGCTCCCTGATCTCGAAGTCGTTGACATCGTCGGACCAATCTGTGAGACCGGCGATTTCCTGGCCCGCGACCGATCGTTCCCACCGTGCGATCGGGGTGATCTAATCGCCATCTTCGCCACCGGCGCCTACGGCATGACCATGGCCAGCCGGTATAACGCGATGCCACTCCCCGCCGAGGTTCTGGTAGACGGCTCGGACTTCCGGGTCATCAGACGGCGGGAAACGGTGGAAGACCTACTGATGCACGAACGATGATTTGATCTGATTTGATCTGATTTGATCTGATTTGATCTCCCAGAACCGGCGTCATCCTGGACAAAAAGCGACCCAAAACCGCTCTCCAGCGGTGTTATTCCGCGCCTCGGCTGGTTCTGAATTCCAAAACGAGCATGGGTTCGATGAAGTCGAGGGTCCGAAGTGACGATCCCCGAAGGAGGACGTTCTCGTGCGGCAGGCTGTCCCGAACGCCCCCCCATGATCTTCCCGCCGATTGGGAGATCGATGTTGCATCTTCGAGGAATCAGAATGATGAACCCCACCACTTCGCGAAACCAGAACCTCTCGTTCCGCGCTCGATGCGCCCTCGCTGCGGTTGCCGTTGCCGCCGTGGCCACGCCACGAGCCATCGGCGCCTTCCAAGTTGCCGAAGGTGATTCCGAAATCTCGGCGCCCACAACCCTCAACGGCGAGGCACTCTTGAACGCCACTCGGACCTACTTGGGTTCGCTGGCCGAGCTTGATGTGATGGTGGAGACGACGATTGTCACGGGAAGTGCACAAGTCAAGGCGCCACCGAAGCGATCTGCGTTGGCATACTCCCGCCCTTCATCCAGCCATCCCCTTCGCTTCAGTGTTCACAGTTGGAGCGGCCCGAGCGGTGGAAGCGATTTGGTTTGCGACGGGACCTCACTGCTGGTTGGGGATCCGCTGCTTCGACAATTTGATCTTCGCGTCGCACCGCCTGACTTCCGATCAATGCTTGCGGATCGCGATCTCTCCATTCGGCTCGGACTCAGCGCCGCCTTCCTTTTCTCGGCGATGAGCGAGCACACGTTCTCAGATCTCATTGCGGTTGGTGATGCGCAGGTCATCGATTCTTCCGGAGTCGCGGCCGCGGTGATCGAATGCCAGTCGACGGATCCTGACCGCTCCCTTCCGATGCAGCTTACGGTCGGGATCGAAGGCGACCCCGTCTTACTTGCAGTTCAGATGCCTCTGGCCGACGGCAACACGATCACCATGGCGTTTTCGAACTGGACGGCGGACGCCACCGTCGATCCCCACGACGGACGGCCTCGCTTCGCGATGACCCCACCTCCAACGTGGGAACAGGTTGATTCGCTTTCCGGCGCCGCCGGTATTGGCCAGGCAAAGGCGCCGGTGCAGGCCCTCGTGGGGCGACGCGCGCCTCGCATCGCGATGCGTGATGCCGCCGGCAACATGGTCGATCCACTCACCGACATGACGGTCCCGGTCGCCTTGCTCTTTACGGCCGACGACGCACTCAACGACCGCGCCGCACAAGACTTCGCGAAGCTGACCGAAGCCGACAATCGGTTTCGAGGCTATCGAATCCAACTCTCGCCAGATGACCAAGCATTTCTCAATGCTGACCGCGATCTGATGGCAGATGCCATGAGATGTGGATCGAACTGGCGTTTGAGCGGCCTTCCGACCTTGGTCATCGTCACGCCGGACGGTCGAGTTCGTGCGGCGCAAGTCGGCCACCCTGGCCTCTCAACCTGGTCGGCCCGACTGATGCCACTGCTCGATCGCTTGGCATCGGTTCCGGATCAAGAATGATCACCACCGGTCCGTTGGTCAGTAGATGAATCGGACGCCGATCTGCAAGATCGCGGCCGCCATCGCGCCAGCAATCAAATCATCGACCAGAATTCCCATTCCGCCGCCGAGCCGCTGAAGCCCGTTGGCGGGTGGTGGTTTCAGAATGTCGAAAATCCGAAACAGCAGAAAGCCAACCACCGCGAGTCCGATGTTGAAAATCGTCGGGGTGAGGCCCTCGGGCAGCGTGGGACTGCCCGCCCATCCGTCGGCGATCGCCCATGGGAGCGCCAGCAAGGTAAGCGCCTGGCCGGCGATCTCATCTGCTACCACCTGACCCGGGTCCTTTTTGCCCATGATCGCTTCCGCGGACCGGCCGAACCGAAGACAAGCAACGACGCCGATTCCGAGCAGCAGGATGAGGGCCAGATCGATCTGCCAGCCCGGCGCACCAAAGATGGCCAGCAGGGCTGCCACCACCGCGGGCGGGAGCGAGCCCCAAGTCCCCGATGCCGGCCTCAGAAAGCCAAGCCCACCGGCGGTGACCGCGAGGGCTGGAATCACGCCCATCGAGCGAAAAACCTCAGATGGGGTCGGCCGGGTCGAAGGTGTCGATTGATCCGTACTCAAGAACTGTCCTCCGACCCCGATGGGGTCTTTCCGGCCAAAATGGAGCGAGCCCGAAAAAGATAGGGCCATGCCGACCAGACGGTGATGACGATCGTCATCCAGATCAGAACGTCGCGAGCCATTGTGAGGCCCAAGGACTCCTGGGCGAATGGATTGACCGCGACGAAGAGGGCGAACGGCGCCGCAATCGATTGCAGCACCATCTTCCATTTTCCGCTGGATCCCGCGGAAAAGTCGATTCCCAGCCCTTCAAAGACCCCCCGGATGCTGGTCACCAGTAGTTCCCGCGCCAGGATGATCGCCACCATCCAGGGCCGAACGCCGGTCGTCATCTGGACGTTTCCGGCCTCATCGAAGGGAACAAAGAGGAAGACCCCGCCATCGACGGGCGCGACTTTGAGAAACGCGGGAGAAGCCAGGAAGACAAAGGCCCCGATCACCAGTAATTTGTCACCGAAGGGGTCCATCACTCGTCCAAAGACGCTGACGACCTTCCATCGACGGGCCAGCAGGCCATCCACGTAATCCGTGATCGCCGCCACCACAAAGATCACAACCGCCACATTGCCCCAGAATTGCCGGTCAGCGAGGTCGTATCCGGCCCCCTGCTTTGGCCACAGCGCCACCGCGACGATGGCGAAAAAGCACCCGGCAAGGCCAACCCGAGCCAAGGTAAGGAGATTGGGGATCATGCGACGCACGGAATCGGACATATGAGCAAGGTAGCCGGGGAACGCGAAAGCCGCCGGGCGAAGTGAAATTCGCCCGATCTGCCGTGAGAATCCGCACTGGTGACATCAATCTCAAGGATCGAAGGACGCTTGCCGGTTGCGACCCCGGGCGGCGGGGCGTATTCTTCGGCACTTCTCGGTCCTTCCAAGGGCCATTCCCCTCCCGCCGACCTTTGAACAGGCGGCCCTCAGACGGTCCCAGCCATCAGGGCTGGATTCGGTCGAAGAAATTCGAACGGCCGTTCACGCCGTACGCGACGGATTCAGACAGGCATGACGCCATCCATCCTCTACATAGCGTGCGTTGTTGGGGCGATCGGCCTCTTCCTCATCATGCGACCGCATCGACAGTCGACGCGGATCGTCGGAACCATTCTTGGAGCCGGCGCCATCGCGTTCATCATGGTGAAGGTTCTTGCAGGCCTGGCTGCCGACGCGCCGGTTCCAATCCTCGAAGTCATCTTCGGCCTCGCCGCGATCGCGGGCGCCGCTCGGATGGTGACGCATCCCCGCCCGGTCTTCGCCGCCATCTACTTCGTGGTGGTGGTGGTGAGTTCCGCCGGCATGTTCCTGCTGATGGATGCTGAGTTCATGGCCTTTTCGCTGATCATCGTCTACGCGGGCGCGATCCTGATTACCTATCTTTTCGTCTTGATGCTCGCTCAGGATGCCACGTCCACCGCAGGCGAAGCTCTCTACGATCGAATCCCCCGCGAACCGGTCGCGGCACTGGTGGTCGGTTTCGTGCTGCTTGCGATCCTCAGCGATGCGTTCCTGCTGGTTGACGGCGGGGTTCGACCAGATGCACCGGGTATGACCCCATCGCTCGCGGCGGCCGAGGAGCATCGCTGGATGGTCCTCGACGGGCTTCCGCTCCAACTCAATGACACTGTGGCCGGGCTCCTCGACGCAGATTCCACCGACGCCGCCGTCGCCGAATTTACCATCGAACGAATCGACGGCCGAGCCATTCGGTTTGACGGAATCAACGCCAGTGTCGACGTTAAAGTCGCCGACGAGTCTCGAAACCTCGTGCTGCCAGTCAGCGCCCTACCGACCAATGCTCAACTTGTTGGATGGTCGCTGGTCGCGACTTTCCCAGTGAGCCTCGAAGTCGCGGGCGTGATCCTGCTGATGGCAATGTTCGGTGCCGTGGTGCTGGCACGCCGACAGATTGATCTTGGCGAAGACGAGCTCCGCGTCGCCGCCGGCATGACCCCGCTGCTTGAAGACGAAGAATCTGACTTCGCGGGAGGTTCGTCATGAACGACGTTGCCATCTCGCTCACCCAGGCTGGTGAAGCATCCACGATGGTCCCAATCGCCACCGGAACCATTCAGATCGTGCTGCTGGTCAGTGCCGTGATGTTTGCCATCGGAATGGTCGGATTCCTCACCCGCCGGAACATGATCCTCATGTTCCTGTGCACTGAACTGATGTTCCAAGCGTCCGCGATCGCGATGATCGCATTCGGCCGCATGCACCTGAACCCCGAAGGCCAAGTCTTCGTGATCTTTATTCTCACGGTGGCCGCGGCCGAGGCGGCCCTCGCCCTCGGACTCGTGGTGCTCCTCTACCGTCGGAAGCCGACGCTGGACGCCGAAGCCTGGTCGGAGTTGAAGGAATGCTGAGCGCCATCGCGCACACCGCACTCGCGACCGTCGCCATGGCTGGCGGCGACGGATCCCACGGGCTTCCCGCTGGCGAACCCTTTGGGTTCCAGGTACCGATCCCACCGGTGGTTGACGAGCAATCATTCGCCCTCGCGGCCTGGATGATCTGGCTGCCAGTGATCAGCGCCATCCTCTGCGGCATCTACGCGACGCTTGGCGTCAAGAGTCGACTCCCCGCCTGGACCACCGTTGCCGCCCTCGCTGGATCCTTCGTGATCGCGGTGATGACCGTCTCCAAACTTGATTTCGCCAAGCCAGTGGTCGTTCACCTCTTCGACTGGATCGACCTCTCTTGGTCGAGTGGTTCGGGAACCGCCGGTGATCAGTGGCACGGCTTACGAGCCAACTTCGCCCTGTATCTCGACGGCTTGAGCGCGTACTGGATCCTCTTTGTCACGTTCTTGGGCACGATGATCGCGTTTTACGCGAGTGAGTACATGGACGAGGACAAGGGCACGGGGTACTGCCGGTTCTTCGCCGGCGTGAGCATCTTCCTCTTCGCCATGACGGCTTTGGTCCTCGGCGAAAACCTGATCATGCTCTACCTTGGCTGGGAAGGCGTGGGTCTCGCGAGTTATCTGCTGATTGGCTACTACTACAAGAAGCCCGCAGCAGTCGCGGCGGCCAAAAAAGCCTTCATCATGAACCGGATCGGTGACTTGGGCTTGGCGCTTGGCATCTACCTGATCTGGCTTGAGTACGGCAGCCTTGAATTTGGCGTGCTGTTCGCCGCATTGCAGTCCGACGGCGCCACCGGAGCCGGCCAGTACGACGGCTGGGCCGCGACGCTCATCCCCTGGTGCCTGATGTTGGGCGCCTTCGGTAAGTCTGCCCAATTCCCGCTCTACGTGTGGCTCCCAGATGCGATGGAAGGACCGACGCCGGTCTCCGCCCTGATTCACGCCGCAACGATGGTGACGGCCGGGATCTACCTGATTGCCCGCACCATGCCGTTCTTCCTCATGAACAAAGCGAGCGGCGGTCATGCACTCGAAGCGGTCGCCTGGATCGGCGGCTTGACGGCCCTGCTTGCCGCGACGATTGCCATGGCGCAATACGACATCAAGCGGGTCATGGCGTACTCCACGGTCTCGCAGCTCGGTTACATGTTTATGGGTCTCGGTCTCGCGACCAGTTTCGGTGCTTGTTACCACGTCCTCACCCACGCCTTCTTCAAGGCGTTGTTGTTCCTTTGCTGCGGCGCCGTGATGCACGGCTTCGGTGGTCAACTCGACCTTCGTAAGCTCGGTGGCATCCGTCGGGTTCCCGGATGGGGTGTGGTCTGTTGGACGATGCTGATCGGGAGCCTCTGGCTCTCCGGCATCCCTGGCACCGCCGGTTACTTCTCGAAGGACGAGATTCTCGCCCAAGCCTTTATCACCGAGGGCACGGGTTTCCGCATCTTGGGTTGGATCGGCATCATCACCGCGGGCCTGACGGCCTACTACACCTTCCGAGTGTGGTTCCGAGTCTTCACCGGTCCGACCCACTACAAGCCCGACGAGTCGCACGGCCAAGGCGGGCACGACGAACATCACGGCGACGACCACAGCTTCCATCCGCACGCCCCCGGCATCCGGATCAACCTGGTGCTGGCGGTCCTTTCGCTCGGCGCGATCTGGCTTGCGGTCGGCTACTTCGTGGGAGACATCTGGGGTACCCAGGTGTGGATCAAGAACGCGATCGAGAACTCCAGTGCCGGCACGGGTCTCCAGCTGATGCCTGCTGGTGACCATTCGACGCTCTTGGGCTTTGAGCCTCACACCGCGATGTACTTCATCAGTGGCACCTTTGGTTTGGTCGGCCTCACCACCGCTTGGTGGCTCCACTGTGCCAACCGAAAATCTGCGGACGATCTTCGCACGTGGCTCACCGCACGCGGCTGGATCGCCTGGCTGCCGCGAGCGATGGAAAACAAGTGGTATGTCGACGAAATCTACATCGCGACGATTCGCTTCCCGCTCTGGATTGCCGGCCAAGCGCTCTATATGTTCGACCGAGTCTTCGTCGACGGCATCGGGGTCAATGGCACCGCTCGCCTGCCGAAGATCGCCGCGTCGCTTTTTCAGCCGCTTTATAACGGCAAACTTCAGGGATACGCGACCTCAATGGCAGGCGGTCTCGCACTCGTGATCGCCTGGATCGTCTGGGTCTGGATGCGAGGGAGCGTCTGATGCAACTCTGGATCCTCCTTCTTCTTCCGTTGGTCACCTGCATCGGCGTCGGTTTCGGCGGCGAACGCAATGCCCGAGCGATTGCGCTCGGTGGCTCGCTGGCCACCCTCGCCTGGGCCGTGGTGCTCGCGATGCAGTTCCCGCATTGGCAAGCAGCGCAGTGGCTCTACTGGCCCGCGCCTGAGGACAACGCCTTCCCGGTGCTTCCGGGTCTCGGTATCGCGATCGAGCTCGGCGTCGACAGTGTTTCACTGCTCTTGGTGCTGCTCAACGTCTTCCTGATGCCCTGCTGCGTGCTGGGCTCTTGGGTCGCGATCAAGGAACGACGCCGCGAGTTCTACATTTGGCTCTTGGTCCTCTCGACCTGCGTGATGGGCGTCTTTGTCGCTCGCGATGTGATTAGCTTCTACACGTTCTTCGAGGCATCACTGGTCCCCGGCTTCTTCATGCTGGCGATCTACGGTGGCCCGGATCGGCGCGAAGCGTCCTTCAAGTTCTTTATCTACACCTTTGTGGGTTCACTGTTCATGCTGCTGGGCCTCGCCTACGTCGCCTGGCAGCACGCCCAGCAGACGGGCGACTGGTCCTTCGCGATCAGCGACTTGACCACCTTCGCACCCACGCTCTCCGCCGGCGAACAAGGGTGGATCTTGCTCGCACTGCTCGCTGGCCTTGCGGTCAAAGTCCCCCTCTTCCCGCTGCACACCTGGCTACCCCTTGCTCACAACCAGGCCCCAACCGCCGGTTCCGTGAACTTCGCCGCGGTCATCCTCAAGCTCGGCCTTTACGGCCTCTACGTGTTTGTTCTACCGATGGTCCCCGAGGCCGTCGTGACTTGGGGACCAACCATCGCGGTACTCGCGGTGATCGGCATCGTCTACGCGGCGCTGATCTGCTGGGTGCAGACGGACGTCAAGAAACTCATCGCCTACTCGTCGGTAAGCCACATGGGCTTCGCGGTGTTGGGCTTGCTCGCCCTCAACCCCCTCGGCCTGCAAGGCTCGGTCTTCTACATGCTCAGCCATGGATTTGCGACCGGTGGATTGTTCCTCTGCATCGGCATGATGTACGAGCGTTACCACACCAAGGACCTTCGTGAAGTTGGAGGACTGGCCTTCAAAATGCCGGTCTGGTCATTCTTCTTCATCGTGCTAGTTTTCGCGAGTGTTGGTCTTCCCGGTCTCAATGGATTCGTGAGCGAGTTCCTCTGTTTGATCGGGACCTTCACCGCCGTCCCGGGCGCTCAGACGGGATACCCCGGCGTCCTTGGACCATGGTTCGCCGCCGTCGCCGCGACCGGCATGATCCTTGGTGCGATGTATCTGCTCTACATGACCGGCAAGCTGTGCTTCGGTCCCCTTCGAGAACCCGCCGACCATCACGAGCATGAAGAACTGCCCAAGGACCTGAGCCTGCGGGAGATCGCCGCCGTGGCACCAATCGCCGTGGTCTGCTTGGTCTTCGGAATCATGCCTTGGCCGATTCTGCACGCCGTCGAACCGGTGGCAGAAGCGGTTCTCAAGCCCTACCCGGCCCTCGTCGAGCGCCACTTCGAAAAAATGGATGCGGCCGCCAAGGTCAGTCTTCTGACCGATACCACGCTCGAGGGGAGCCGCTAAACCCATGACTGAAATGAGTTCCAAGCTGATCCTGATCACTCCGGAGATCCTGCTGTTCATCGGCGCGGTGATCGTCGCGGTGATCGGACTGTCGACACACCGTCGGATCCGAAACGCCGTCCCTTGGACGACTGTCGGCTTCTTGGTGGCGGCCATCGTGGCGACCCAAGTGGTCTACGACGGTTCAAAGACCGTCACCGATGCTGATCTCCTGTTCCCCAACCTCGGGCTCTATCTCAAGGTGATGGTGGGCGTGATCGCGATCGGTCTGGTCCTGCTCGGCATCGGTATGGTCGATCGTCGATACGAGGACGCCGTTCGCGACGGCCGAGCCGGGTTTGATCCGCTTCGAGTGGTTCGTGGTGAGTACCACGCATTCCTGCTCCTCTCGATCGCGGGAACGATGCTGGTTGCCAACGCCAATGATCTCATCTGGCTGTTCTTGGCGATCGAACTCTCCTCGCTTCCCACCTACGTCATGGTCGCCCTGGGCCGCGGAACTCGTCGAAACAAAGAAGCCGCGATCAAGTACTTCTTCCTGGGCGCGATGAGCTCAGCGACCTTCCTCTACGGATTCGCCTTGCTCTACGGCGCGACCGGAACCCTCTCCCTGACCGGAATGCAAGCGGTTTTCGCGACCCAGGCCGCGGGCGACGGCATTCCCCTCTTTGGCCTGATCGGGATGGTCTTCGCATTCGTCGGCCTGTGCTTCAAGATCACTGCGGTCCCGATGCACTTTTACGCGCCTGACGTCTACCAAGGCGCACCAACTCCGGTCACCGGTTTCATCTCATTCATGCCTAAGGTCGCCGGATTCACGGCGATCATCATGCTCTGCGCTGCCGTGGGATGGAGCGGGCATCACATCATCGATAATGCGGGCGTGAAGGTACCGACTGAAGGTCTCCCCCGCCCAGTTCATGCGACGCTTTGGGTGATCGCGGTCCTGACGATGATCCTCGGAAATATCGGCGCCCTCCTTCAGACGTCCATCAAACGCCTGCTCGCCTATTCCTCGATCTCTCATTCCGGCTACATACTGGTTGGAGTGATCGCGGGCACCGCCGAGGGCATCGATGCCGTGTTCTTCTACCTCGTGACCTACGGCGTTGCGACGGTCGCAGTCTTCGGAGTCCTGAGCGGCCTGCAACGGCACGGCCGCGAGGTCGAGACACTTGACGACCTCTCTGGTCTTTGGAAGCGACATCCGGGCATGGCCTTCGTGCTGGCCCTGAGCGCCTTCTCAATGCTCGGGCTCCCACCACTGCTGGGTTTCTGGGGCAAGCTGGATATCGTGATCGCCGGCATTTCTGCGGGCGAAACACCGCTGGTGGTGATCATGATGGCGACCAGTGCGGTGAGTGCGTATTACTACTTGCATCTCGCCGGGCTGCCGGTCATTCGCAAGCCCGATGCTCGAACCGAGGGCGTCGAAGTCGGCCCATCGCCGTGGCCGCGAATCGCGGGCATGGTGTTTGGTATCGGCATCCTGATCCTGCCGTTCGGTGCTCGGAAGTTGATGGAGCAGGCCGAGGCAAGTACTGCAAGCAGTTGGCTTGAACCGGCGGAGACCACCCTGAATACCGAGGAAGCCCGACCGGTCGACCAGACCACCGAGATTCCTCGAGCCTGATCCGGGTTCGGGTTGTTTCCGTTATGATCCCCGATCGAAAAAAACGAGCGAGTGTAGCTCAATTGGATAGAGCACCGGTCTACGAAACCGGCGGTTGAAGGTTCGAGTCCTTCCACTCGCGTTCCCCTCCGAAAGCCCCCGCGTCGCGGGGGCTTTTCTTTTGCTTGAGCACCGGTCTCCGAGACCAACGCTCGAGCCGAGAGACCGCCCCCCGAATTCCCCGGACCGGCGGTTGAGCCCCTGATCATCTGACCCTCCCTCTCGTGGCACTTCACCACCGAGGAATTCTCTCATGTCCGCGTGTCTGTCAGCTCTTTCTTGAGTACGAACCTGCAATCTGACGCCGACAAATCGGAACAGTACCCTGAGTGACGTCTTGACTGATCTGATTCAGCCGGCTCCTTCATATCCCCATTCCGAGAGGCCTACGACCAATGACCGAGCCATGGGAACGACTCGCTGCCTTGTTCGCCGCGTGCTGGAGAGACCTCGTTTGCGTTTTGCTGTTTCTGCTTGCCTGTGGTGTGATGGGATGGATGGGATGGATGTGAGGGTGGTGGAGAACGCCGTTGCCGACATCAACTTCGATGCGTGCGTGGATGCCGCCGACCTCGGACTGCTGGTCGCCGCGTGGGGCGACGCCCCGCGCATTGACTACCCGCCGAGCGACTGCCCGCTGGGACTGATTCCCGGAAGGCCGAGCAGAAAGACTCGCTCAATCGAGCCGTGCCGTTTGCGCCCCAGATTGGCGGCGTAGAAGAGAGCGAGGATCCCAAGCCCGAGGACCCGCTGAGCCCGACCCCCGACTTGCCCCGGTGATCGGTTGCCGACTAGGTGGGTGGAACTACTTCACGCCGTAGGGTGTGGAGAACGACAATCAATATCGCGAAACAGAGTCCGTTTTCGGTCTACGAAACCGGCGGTTGAAGGTTGGAGTTCTTCCACGAACGCGTCGAGTTCACGTCGATCGATCGTCCACTCCGGAACTCCCCCCCCGCAATTCGGGCGGGGCCAGTCGCACGATCGCATGGCGGGATTATTCGCGCTGGGCGAGGGTGACCAGACCCGCGGAAGCGGCCGCGGGATCGAGGTCCGTCAGTTGAATACGGTCGCCTCTGAGTTCCAGCAAGGCCGAAGCATCGTCGATCGCGACGGAACCCATGCCGAGCATGGTTCCCGAAATGGTGGCAAGAACGGTGGCGAGCGTCATTCGCTTCACCGATGTCTTCCTGTTGTGCCGTGGACGGCATTGATCATGCGATCCGGATGAAACGACGCCACCAAGTGAACGACGCACCAATCATCGCAGAGGAATGGCGATTGCTGCTGGACTTGAGTCGGATTCGATCGTTTTCATATCCAACGAATCTGCAAGGCGGACCAAGACGGAAAGACCGCCCCCGGAATCATCTGATTCCGGGGGCGGTCTGGCTCAAGTCTGGAATTTTCCCGAGGTCGATCAGCCCCAGGCCACGAGCAACAGGCCGAAGTCGGCACCATCGACCATGCCGTCTCCGTTGAGATCGCCCGGACATCCGACGCAAGGACCCCATTCCGAAAGCAGCAGGCCGACGTCGGCACCGTTCACCACGCCGTCACCATTCAGATCCGCCGGCAGACCGCCGCTCGGAAGCGTCGCTTCCACCACCACGTCATCGATGTTCCAACCGCAGAAGGTCACCGAAGCGTCCGTCGTGCCCATCGTGAAACGGAGCCGGACATCAGACTCGCCGTCCGCGAGATCCGAGATGTCGAACTCCACCGACTGCCACGACGTGTCCTCGAACGACGTGCCCGAGTTCTCGTAGATCGTCGTCCACGACGAACCACCGTCGTTGGACACCCGAAGGTACGCGTGGTCGTAGGTCGAACTCTCGACCCCAAGCCAGCGACTGAAGCGAAGCGTCGTGTCCGACGCGTCCGTGCAGTCGAACGACGGCGTCGTCGCGTTGATCTCGCCCAGTCCGTTGCCGTACTCCGCGTTCAGTGCGAAACCGATCACGTTGCTGCCGGTGGCGCCACCGATCGGATCACCACCGCCACCGGTCGGGGAACCCCACGCCCAGTCGCCTTCCAACGACCAGCCAGGGTTGGATTCCATGTCCCACGCCACCAGCTCCTGCGGACCGGCCGAAACGATGATCATCACCTCCGCGTCCGCGGACGGTCCGCCTTCCGGAGGTGCGCCCCCGTCATCGGCACCGTAGAGGAACGAGGTCTCGAACTCGTTGGATCCCGTGGGTTCGAAACGAACCTGCGGTGCGGCATTGCTGCTCAGGACATACGGGACGTTCGAGATCACGGCGTTTGATCCGAGATCCCGCAGCGAACCGTTACCGGGAAGCGAACGAATCTCGATCGCCAGTGGTTGGGGTTCTCCATCGTCGCTCGCGAGAAGGGCGATGTCCACCGCACTGCCCGGCTGCGTGGTCACCGCGACATCGTTGACCGTCGGCGGCCTCGGAAGGCAGCCGGAGCTGCTGGCGGATAGGTCGCTGGGTTCGAAGGCCGTATCGACCCCGCCGCCGTCGGAGAGTCCGACCACCGCATCGGTGACGTCGATTCCAAGCCACGCGAGGGTGACCGTGCCGTCTGACGAAAGAATGACCTGGAACGTGTTGCTGTTCGAGGTGCCGTACTCCGAGATGTTCTCCCAGGTGATCGCGAATCGATCACCCACGGATCGGTAGGAGACGGTTCCTCCTAGGGTGGGATTCAGATCGTCGAATAGCGGGGAGATTCTCGTCGACTCGAAGTGGGCGGGGAAAGATTCTTCGTAACCGGTGTCTGATCCTCCGAACACCACGAAGCCATTGCTGGCAACGGAGACCGACGTATAGCTCGATCCGTAGTATTCGAACGCGAACGGGATGGTGACCGACGTCGCTGCATCATCTCCGAGCGAGATCGCCGTGCCTCCGGACGGGTCGATCGGGAGCGCCGAAATATCCTCCGCACAGGGTGCGAACACATCGGCGGACTGGATTCTTTCGAATCGGATCGAGGTGCCATCGAGATCGAAGGAACCGGTGAATTGCTCGGCGAAGAACTCGAGGGCGTCAGGGAGGACGAATTCGTCACAACCGGAGGCCGGGACGAAGATCGTGTTGCCCGCCTGGTCGATCACGTCGACCACGAAGGCGTAACTGGCGTTGTCTTCCAACCCGTCGAGGACCAGATCGAGGTCGAAGCCGAAGGGCGACGGACCGGCGATGCTGGTCAGGCTTCCACAGGATGATCCGTAATGAACGGTGATGCTCACCGGCTCGAGGGCCGAAACCATGACGGTCGCGGTGCTGGCCGTGAAATCACCGACCGAGATCGTCGGAGTCACGATCGAACCATCCACTTCGGCGGAACCGGTCACCGTCACGTCGGGATTGCCGTCGGCATCGAGGGCATCGAGATACTCGACGTAGATAGAAGTCCCTTCCGGAGCGTAGAGCGCGAAGGCCGAAGGGGACGAAGAGATCTCGATGTCGAGGCTGAACACCCCGGAATCAGTCGCGGTCTCGTCGAGCAGGACTTCGAATCCCTTGGAATCAAGGTCGCTGTACACCATGGCCGTCGTCGACTGGATCGTGCCCTCTTCGGAGTCGAGGTCGCAGTCTTCGACGAAGACGGTGACCATCCCGTCGGGCTGGACTGCGGCGGCGCCGAAGCCGGCTTCACCGGTCGAGCAGCTTCCGCCCTCCTCGAAGATCAGCGGTCGGTAGTTCAAGAGCGAGCACCGCATCCGATTCACCTGTTCCAGCGTGAACGTGTTCATGCAGGCGTCGTCGGAATAATCCATGTAGTTGTCGGTCGGATCCGGCGAGCCACAGGTCGATCCGGTGCCACAGCCGAAGTTGGGGCCGCTTTCGGCGTTCGTGTCGCAGATCAGGTCGCCGCTGCCGTAGCAGGCGGTGCTGCTGCATCCACCCTGGAAGGTGTGGAAGAGACCGAGATAGTGACCGACCTCATGGGTGAGGGTTCGACCGAGGTTGAACGGTGCTCCGTACGGAGCGTCATCGCCGTAGCACTCCCACAACACGACCACGCGATCTTCCGCGGTGCCGGGGAATCCCGACTCCGAAGGAAATCCCGACACGTAGCCCAGGGCCCCGCTGGCGGTGGTGGTGTAGATGTTCAGGTAGCGGGTCGGGTCCCAGTTGAGGGAGTTCCAGTAGTTGCCGCCATCGTTGTACCACGTAGTGTTGTCCGAATAGGTGATCCCGGTGGTCGGGTCTCCATCCGGATCCACGTCCGCCAGCACGAACTCGATATTGGCGAAGGTGCCCGGTTCCCCGGGGGTGCCGAGAAGGGCGTTGAAGTCCTCGTTGAGGATTCGAATACCGCTCGCCACCTTGTCGGGCGCAATGTTTCCGAGCGTTCCCGAGTCGTTGCGGATCACATGAACCACGCACTGGATCTGATACGTCTCGACACCCGATTCGTAGGCCGGATCGATGGTGGTGGAGGTGTAGGCACAATCACCGGGATCGATACCCCGCAGGTTCCCGATGGGGTTCCCGCCATCGCCCTGGAGATCCGGGTCCGGGGCCAGACACTTGTTGAGCGGATCGAAGAGCCGGGAAGCATGCAGCGCCTGCCAACTTCCGAACTTCTGATTCTTGAACTCGATGGTGCCATCATCATGCTGCCACGGTGACTCGCCTTTCGGACCAGGGGTCTCAGCCGCGGCCGGCGCACTGATGCCGGCAAGAGAAACAGATGCCGCGATCACGGTCATCGATAAATGGTTCATATATGAGGGTAACCCGGGGAAATTAATGAATGGACGAGACCAAGTCTCAGGAGACGAAGCACGGCTTTTTAGCATAGTCCCCAGCGCCATCAGGTCCAGTTGGAACCCCGTATTTACGGTTTTAAATGTTTTATAATGCTGGTATTCTCGGACTCTATTGTGACAACTTCCAATCCCACCGACGACGCAAGGATCAAGACGGATGATCGGACCGCTGGCGAAGCAATTCGTCTTTGCCAGAATGACTTTTGGAATGGAAAGATCTAGATTGACACGCATTTATTCGTGCGAGTTGAAGGTTCGAGTCCTTCCACTCGCGTTCCCCCACTGGAAGCCCCCGCATCACGGGGGCTTTTCGCTTGCTTGAGCACCGGTCTCCGACACCGACGCTCAGACCGAGCGGCCGCCCTCGCCATCGGCGCCGCGGGCGTCCGGTCCCGACGGCAGCGCACCGTCGCCTGACCACGCGAAGATCACCGCGGATCGAAGGCCACGCCGCCCCGGACGACCACCGTCGTTCGGGGCGGTCTCGCTTCTGGTGCGCAGGCGTTCAGACGGCTTCCAGTGCCTTGTGCAAGTCCGCCGGGGGTGCCGCTCGACCCGGCACCGAGCCGGGCCCGACGATGTCCGACGTCCTTCGCGAGCAGGTTGTCGACGGCAGGATCAAGATCGTCGCAGCCTGCTTCGGCATCGGTACCGGCAAGGTCGAGGTCTTCGATGCCCGATCGGGGTCGTATCGAATCAATCGGACCAGTCGACGAGCATCAGGCCCAGGTCCCGGCCGTCCACCATGCCGTCGCCGTCGAGGTCGGCGATTTCGGAGTCCGTTTCCCAGGCGGCGAGCAGGATGCCGAGGTCGGATCCGTTGACCAGACCGTCACCATCCAGGTCGCCCGCCGGCCCGGAGGGCGGTCGGACGTCGCAGATGATCGGGAGATGGTCCGAGCACCCGGAGTCGTCGGCCTGCAGTCCGTGCTCGGCCAGTCTGGAGGCGCTCATCCGGCGGGTCTCCAGAACCAGCTGCCGACCGGGTTCGAGGACGGAATCGGAGATGATCGAGATGTCGAGTCGGCCCGGCCAGTACCACGACCAGTCGTTCCGCCACGTGTAGGCGAGCCGGCTTTCGGTCTGGAGGGGAAACGGATCCAGCAACGACGAGCCGTCGACGTCGGGCGCGATGTCGGGGCCGAATTCGGATTCATTGACGATGTCGCCCTCCACCAGCGAATCGAGCTGCTGGGCGAAACCCACGAGGTTGAGATCGCCGGCGATCTGGACCGCGACGTCGCTCGGGATGTCGTCGTGATTCCCCGCCCGCACCCGGCCGAGGAACTGAAGCATCTCGTCGATCTCCCACTGCCGACCATCGTCGTTGCCGCAACAGGGCGTGTGGGCGTTGAAGATCAGAAGCGGCCGTCCGAGGACGTCGGTGGTGTCGACGAGGACGACCAGATTGCCGCTCAATGGTTCGCTGTGCAGGATCGGGTAGCGGGAGATCGTCTTGCAGTCATTGTTGCCAGCCACGTACCAGTCCTTCGACGCCCCTTCCATCCAGCCGACGAAACGATTGCGGGTCTGGTTCGGGGAGTGGTCGTAGATCTCCTGAAGGTTCAGGATGTCCGGCTCGATCGCCTGGATCATCCGCGCGAACTTCTCCGACTCCACGGCGTCCCAGGGATTGTCGTTGAGGACGTTCCAGCTGATCAGGCGCACGTCCTCGACGCGTTCCTTGTCGAGCGGGACGTCTCGGGCGGTTGGAGGATCCGCCAGATCGAAGACGTGTTGGAGCGATCCGGAATCAGGGACGCGTTCTCCGCCGCCATCGACGAACACCAGTGCGATGGTCTCGCCGGTGAAGACCGCCTTGCCGCCGACCGTCGCGTTCCGGGCGAGGGCCACTTCGAAACGGCTTGAGGTGACGGTGGGCGCCCCCTGGAGCGCGAGATCGCCGTGCCAGATCTGGGTTCCCGACTGGGCGTTCGAGGTGGGGCTCGGGTAGAACCGCCCTTCCCTTTCTCCGAAGACGAAGCGGATCTCCGCCCCGATGCCTTCGGTCTGAAGACCGGTGGAGGCATCGTTGTCGGTGTCGATCAAGAGGACGAGCTCGTTGCCCTCCGAGAGGTCGAAGTCCACCGGACTCTCGATAAGGAACTGGAACCAGTCGGGTTCGTCGGCGAGCTTGAGGCGCGTGATGTCGAGCGCGCCATCACCCCGAGGATCGGCCTGCGTCACCGGCCGATCGGACCAGTCGGCGAATCGCCCCTCGATCGTG